>Ga0187784_10000435_pt1 | contig 30397 bp, 30 predicted proteins | sample 1015_SJ02_MP15_2_FD_132964 | JGI IMG/M metagenome (GOLD analysis project Ga0187784, IMG submission 132964) | Tropical peat soil microbial communities from peatlands in Department of Meta, Colombia - 1015_SJ02_MP15_20_MG | ecosystem: Environmental > Terrestrial > Soil > Wetlands > Peat | place... | reverse complement strand
GTCTCCCGCGGGAAGTACACTTTGCGCAGGAGCGCGCTGTCCATGAGCAGCGCCTGCGCGCCGAACGTCACGGCGGTCTGTACGAAGAACCATGGGACGAGCGCCGCGAGCGCGAACGCAGGGTACGAGGTGCTTCCTGCCGAGATATTGGCCATACGCCCGAAGACGACCATGAAGACGCCGAGGAAGATGAGGGGTTGGAGCACGGCCCACAAGACGCCGAGGACGGCTTGCTTGTACTTCACTCGAACGTTGCGTTCGGCGAAGGCCAGGATGACCTCCCGGAACGCCCAGAGCTCGCGTGCGCGATCACGCGGGCGCGCGTAATTGGTCGATTCGATCAGGAGTTCGACTGCCGTCGCCGCCATAGTTGTGTTGGATCACTCCTTCTGTGCCATCATATCGTGTTCTGCCACGGCCCACGCGGGCGTTCCCGGAATCGATAGGTCAATTGGTCCTCGTCCGAAAGACCTCCGACTTTTCGTACCGCGGAGCCGGTGGTGCCGCGTGGCTCGCGGCGTGGTGTCAACGTCGGGACGAGTTTCCGCCATTCCGCGCCTTCCCCATTGGGTCCGCAAGTAGCGTACCTTGCACACCCCGACCGCTTGCCCTTCGCCGCAACCCGTCCCCCGGATCGGAGCGCACCCCGATCCGCGGCGATCAAGATTGAGCGTGCCGTTCCGACAAGGGCGGTGGCAGGGCGGAGCCCCGGCGGCCGCCGAGCGGCACCCACAGTTCTCGCCGCGAGCGAGCGGGGGCCCGCCGCGGCCCGGGAGCCTGCCGCAGTACGGCAAGACGCTGCCACGGGTTCGCGACGGCGGGTACGGGAAGCGGTACCGGCGTCCGCACCGGCACAAGGGCCCGGCTGCCGAGGCGTTCCATCCGTGCCTCGGTGGCCGCCAGCGGCTGCGGCAGAAGTTGGCGGGAGAGCGCGCCGGCGAGTGCCGCGACGATGAAGAACGGTCCACCCGTGTGCGTAGCCGACACCGACGCCGCGAAGACGCTGTACACGGCGTACCCGATCGTCACCAACTGAAGCCCCTGTACCAGCCCGGCCGCTTCCGGGTCGGTCGTGGCTCGGCGCATGTCCCGCATCACGCGCAGCAACTTGGCGCCGAAGACCAGGAAGATCGCGAGCCCGGCAAGCCCCGTGTAGAAGAGTTGGACGACGTACTCGCTGTCGATGAAGCCGAGCGGAACGCTGCCCATCCCGAGTCCGAGCAGGGGCGAAGCTCCGAGCGCCCACACCGTGTAATACAGCGGCGCTTGCGCCCGGTAGAATATCGACGTCGGGGCGGTCGAGGTCTGATTGAGCGAGCTCAGATCCGGTGAAAAGGCGCTCCCGAGTGTGAGGACACGGTGAGCGATACCCTCGGGGTACAAGAGGAGCGCCACCGCGGCGAGCGCCGGCATGGCGAACAGAATCCAGCGCTGTTCCCTCAGGCCAACGTACAGCAGAATGATCAACGTCGCGGCGATGTAGTTCCGGCCGAGGGCGAGCGGCAGGGTGGCGACGCCGAACAGCACGATGAGGCCCAGCACAAACCTCGCGCGGGGCGTGCTGGCGGTGCGCATCAGGCCGAGGGCGAGCCCGACCGTCACCATCGACGCCAAGCCGGGCTCGTGGATCGGAGCCCCCTCGGGACCCAGCGCGATCGCCTGATTGGTGTGGAACTGCCACGCCGAATACAGGCTCAACGCGATCATGGAGCCCAGCAGCACATACACGATACGCCGTACGTCCACGAGCGACTCCACCGTGTCCGCCACGATGAAGAACAGCACGACGAACTCGATCCGCTTGAGGACGTGGAGCGGCGAACTCTCGTACTTGCTCACGGTCGCCAGGTGCACGGTGCCGAGCGTCATCCCCCACAGCGTCGCAGCAATGCCCACGAGGATGTAGGCCACGAGGAGCCGGTCGAACGGCGTCCGGCGACGCGTCTTGGCCACACACAGGTGCGCCAGCCACCCGACGGTCAGCGGCACCATCATCAAGTCTTCGGCGCGCACCGCGACCCCGTGCACCGGCAGATCCGGCGAGAGGGCCATTGCGGGAACGATCAGAAACAGCGCGATCTTCGGGTTGAAGAGCGCCACCACTCCGACGCCCGCCGCCAGCATCCCGAGCAGGACATGAGACCCGGGGAGCACGACACTGGCGAACGCCACGACGGCGCCGAGTCCCAGGGCGAACACCAGCGTCGCCCGTACGGTGGGAGCGCGCCCCGTCATCGAGGCGAGCGGCAGGCCCTGGCGTTCGCCAGCGATTCCCGAACGTGTGAACCTGCTGCCATCAGAGCCGGACCACGTGCGGCAGCCGGTGGCCGTGGAGCCGGTTGCGTGTGTCGACGATCAGCGAAGCACGCGCGACGATGCGGTCGTAATCCATGTCGCTGTGGTCGGTCGCCAGGATCACGCAGTCGACGCCCTCCAGGGTCTCGTCGGTGAGCGGCACCGACCGGATGATCCCCGGGTTGGTCAGCGTCACCTCCGGCACGTGCGGGTCGTGATAGGTGACGGTCGCCCCGCGTTTGTGGAGCAGGGCCATGACCTTCAGCGCCGGCGACATCCGCACGTCGGAGATGTCCTTCTTGTAGGCAACGCCGAGCACGAGCACCTTGGCGCCACACAACGTCTTTCCCTTCGCCTCGAGCGCCCCTGTGGTGCGCGAGACCACGTAGTACGGCATGCTGTCATTCACTGTAGCCGCCAACTCGATGAAGCGCGCGTGGAAGTCGTACTCCCGCGCCTTGGCCGACAGATAATAGGGATCCACCGGGATACAGTGGCCGCCGACCCCGGGCCCGGGGTAGAACGGCATGAACCCATACGGTTTCGTCGCCGCCGTTTCGATGATCTCCCAGACGTCCAGGCCCATGCGATCGCAGAGCAGGGTCAGCTCGTTGACGAGCGCGATGTTCACGTTCCGAAACACGTTTTCGTAGACCTTGACCATTTCGGCGACGGTGGGAGATGACACGGGAACGACTGTATCCGCGACCTGCTCGTAGAACGCCTGCGCGATCCGCGTCGAACCCGGCGTTACGCCCCCGACGATCTTCGGGACGCTCCGGAAGCTGTGCTGCCGGTTCCCCGGATCGATCCGTTCCGGTGAGAACGCCAGCGCAAAGTCCGGTCCTGCCCGAAGCCCGCTGGTCTCCAGAATGGGCTTTACGACCTCCACGGTGGTTCCCGGATACGTCGTGCTCTCCAGGACGACCAGCATCCCGGGCCGGAGCAGGGGCACGCACGCGTGGGCTGCGGCCGTGACGTGGGACAGATCCGGCTCCTTGCTCTTGGTCAGCGGCGTTGGCACGCAGATAATGATGACGTCGGTATCGCGCAAGGCGTCGTGCTGCGTCGTGGCGCTGAGCTTGTCGGCGTCGACGACGCGGCGTAAGGCCTCGTCGGTCACGTCGCCGATGTACGACCGGCAGGTGTTGACCATCGAGGCTTTCGTCTCGTCGATCTCGACCCCCACGACGTGGAATCCGAATTCCGCGGCCTCCACGGCGAGTGCGAGGCCGACGTACCCAAGGCCGATCACCCCGACGCGGGCGGTGCGCTCACGAATCTTCGATTCGAGCGATGTCTCCAGTTGCTGTGCGGTTACAACATCCACGAAACGGTTACCTCCGGGTGGTGGTCATAAGTGACGGGGCATTGGGCGTCGACTGAATCAGGGCCCGCTCGGCGCTTCCGCCCGAGTGGAACCAGAGCCACAGGCCCATCGTAAGCCCGCCAGCGACGATGAGGACCGCCAAGCTGGTGGTGGCTGTTGCCGGCCCGATCTTGGCCACTGCGTGGGTCCGGTAGAAGTACTCCTGGTAGTAGTAGCTGTCCACGAGATCGGGTCGGACCTTGCTCAGGACCGAACCGATCACGGGTGTGCCGAGCCGGTCGAACTGGAGCTTGACCTGCTCTTCGATTCCCCGCGGCGCGCGACTGCCGTCGAGGACGATCAACGCTCCGGAGACGAGCGGCGCGAGCGCGTAGACGTCGGCGAACGCGCCCGCGGACGACGTGTCGGCCAGGATGACATCCGCGCGCTGCCGCAGGTCCGCCAGGACCGAAGCCATGGCCGCCGAGCCGAGCTGCATCCCCATGTCGGGCGTGCGTTCGGCTCCGCTCGTCACGAGCCACAGGTTCGGTTTCACCGGCATGAGAATCTCCGGGAGCGTGGCGGTCCCGGCCAGTACCTCGGCGACGCCTTTTTCGTTGCTAACGTTGAACAGCGTGTGCTGGACGGGATCACGGAGTGCGGCGTCCACGATCACCGTGCGCTGGCCCGCAGCGGCGAACGCCTGGGCCAGGTTGGACACCACGGTGGATGTCCCGGAGCCCGGCTGCGGGCTTGTGACCGCGATCACGACCCCGCCGCCCTCACTCGGCTCGCGCGCCAGCAGGTTGACCGTCAGCAGGCGGTACGCCTCGTCAAACGGCGGGTTGTGACGTGGAATCGCGACGAGCGCCGGAACACCGAGTAGGCGCTCCGCGATCTCCGGCGTCTTGATGCTGGTGTCCACGTATTCCAGGAAGAACGCCAGGCCGATTCCTCCGAGCAGACCCAGCACGCCGGCCAGCGTCAGCTTGAACGGCTTCCCGGAGAATGGCGACGCGAACGCGCTGCTGGCATGGTCGAGCACCGTGAGGTTGCCGAGGCTCTGCATCTCTTGCTCTCGGACGCGAGCCTGAGCCAGCTGGCCTTCGAGGTCTGCGACCTGATTCGTCAGGATCTCCGCCGTGCGGTTCAACCGTGCCTCATCGAGCTGGGTCTGCGCTACCGTGGGGAGGTGTTGTGTCGCACCGGTAATGGCTTGCTGGATCGCTTGCCTGCGCGCCTCCAACGCGATCCGGTCAGTCTCGGCGGCGATCCGGTTCATCGCGAGCGCCTCGTACATTGGAGTGTGCTGTCCCTGGCTTGTGACCGCGATCTTCTGCAGTTCGGTATTCAGCCGTCCTTTGACGGCGTCGATCTGAGCCTTCAGCGCCACCACGGCGGGGTAGGCGTCGGTGTGGACCGCGAGCTGCGCGGCAAGCTGGACCTCGAGCTGCACGAGCTCGGCGCGAAGCTGTTGGGTTACCGCATCGTCCTGAATCTGGGTTGGAGCGCTGCCCGCGCTCTGCATTTGCGCGGTGTACGACGCGATCTTGGCATTGGCTTCCTCGAGCGCGAAGTCGTTCTGCTGGGCCTCCGCCTGCAGCGCGCCGATCTGAGCGCTCTGGCTGGACGCGAGCGTGACCCCGTTCTTCTGCTGGTACGCGAGCAGTGCGTCCTCGGCCGCGCGCAGGCTCGCCTGCGCGTCTGCGAGTTGCTTCTCGATGAATTCCCGGCCGAGCGTGGACTCGCGGCGCTGCACCTCCTGGCTGAACGCCGCGGCATTGTCGACGACGGCGTTTGCGAGCATGACGGCGGCGGCCGGCGTTGGCCCCTTGGCCGTCACTCGAATTAGGTCGCCGTTCGGGTCCTGCTGAACCGCCACGCGAGTACTGAGGTCTTCAGGGGTCAGGCCCAACTGCAGCTGCTGGATGGCACGATTGTCGACGTCCCGGCTCCGCACGAGATTGATTGCGAGCTGCATGAGCTGGTCCGACGTCGGTATCGAGCCGGAGCCGACGTTCGCGATGAAGAGGAACTGGGACGCGGCAGGTACCGACAGCGTGGCAACCGCCGCGTAGTCGTCCGTGCCGGCGCGCGCCCCGGCGAGCCCCACTCCGAGTGCTGCGGCCATGGCCACCATGATGACCACCCAGCGCTGCCGGAGCACCCGATAATACCGCCAAAACTCCATGCCTCTGTCCCTCCCCGTTCCATACTTACCGCGTCCAGCCGGGGTGCTGCAGCCCGCCGTGAACTCCAGCACGCCTCAGTGGACGAAGAAGACGAGCCAGCCGAGCCCTCCCACCGTGTTCAGAAACGCGTTCCAGACGACGTGCTGTGCCTGCTGCGGCACGTATACGATATCCCCTGCTTGCAGCTCGATGTTCTGGGTCGTATCACCGTTCTTGTAGAACCTCGTCAAATCGACCTCGGTGACGGTCGGCTTCGCCGTCGTGTTCGCCGTGCTGGCCTGCACCGCGTGGCGAATCACGCCGACATCGGTGAGCTTCGCGTCCTGCGTCGAGCCGCCGGCGGCCGACAAGAGGTCGACGAGCCGGTCTCCCGGGTTGATGACGTACGGTCCCGGCCGCGCCACCGCACCCATCAGCAACACCCGATCCCGCCCCTCGGGCACCACGATGATGTCGCCGGGCTCCACCGTTGTGTTGGCCTGGGTGTTCCCGTCGACCAGCAGGCTCTGCAGATCCACGGGAATCGTCTGCGATTTACGCATGATGAATGCATTCCCAAGGGAGGCGCTCGGCGTCGGCCCGCCGGCGGCCGCAATGGCGGCCGCGATCGTGAAGCCGTCCTGCAGCTGGTACGCCCCGGGACGGCTCACCTGCCCCAGTACGTACACGTACTGCTGGCGGGTGGCCGCCTGGGAAATCGTGATGGACACCTGCGGATCGCGAATGTAGGTTTTCAGCGCCTGGGTCACGCGGTCCGTTAGCTGCGGAAGCGTCGCCCCCATGGCGGGAAGCCGGCCCACCAAAGGCACCATGATCGAGCCGTCTGGGCCGGCGGTGACCAGGCCGCTCACCTCGGGCTCGCCCACGACCGAGATCTGGAGCACGTCCCCGGGTTGCACGGTGTACTCTTGGTTCGTCTGCCCCGGCTGAGGCGCGCCTCCGACTGAGGGTGCCAGGGAAGGTGCTTGCGGAGCCGGCCCCCCGGTCGCGGCTGGCGGTGCCGCAGGTTGTGCCCCCGACGATGGTGGCTGCTGATCCGTGGGCGGAGTGGCAGCCGGCGGCCCCATATATACGGGCGCCGTAGCCGCCGGCCCCACAGCGACGAGGAGCATCGCGAGCACCACGAGTCCCCCCACCGCGTTCCGTCGGAGTAGTCGGAGAACGTACTTCATTACTATTCGCCTCCGCTGTCGAGATCCGGCACTTCGGGCTTCTGCTCGTCGAGGATCCACCAGAGCTCGCGATTCCCGGAGGACGTGGGCGCGAGGTACAGCCCTTGGATGCGCCAGATCGACGACTGGTACGCGAACGCCGACCCGATCGGCCATTGCGGATGCTGCAACCCGTGCTTCTCGTCGAGTTTGACGTGTCGTTCCGCCATCATCCCCTCCGTTCTGCTCGTCCTAGCCGCGGAAGCGGTCATCTCCGCGGACGTGCGTCCGACCGGTCGCGCTACGTGATCAGCCGGTTCTTCAGGACGTACACGACCGCTTGAGTGCGGTTGCGGGCACCGATCTTTCTGAAGATGGAGCGGATGTGGCTCTTGACCGTGGTGGTGCTCACGAAGATCTTGTTTGCGATCTCGCGATCGGTCGCACCTTTTGTCATTTCGAGGAGGATCTCGAACTCGCGGGTCGTGAGGCCCCCGAGGTGCGTGCCGTCCGTCTTTGTCTGCTCGCGGGCGAGCGTACGGAACCGCTCGACGAGTTGTCGGGTGACGTGCGGGTGGATCAATGTGCGGCCGTTGCATACGCCTTCGACCGCCCGAGCGAGATTTTCCGGCGTGATGTCTTTCAACACGTAGCCGGTTGCCCCGGCTTCCAAAGTACGGAACGGTTTCTCGTCGTCCGCGCCCTCCGCGAGCACGATGATCTCCGACTTGGGGTGGCGCGCCTTGATGAGCTTGATCGCCTCGATGCTGTCGAGGCCCGGCATGTCCTGGTCGAGCAGGATCACGTCGGGTTCCAGCGTTGCGGCCAGCTCCGTGGCCTCTTCGGCGCTCGATGCCTCCCCCACGAACTCGATTGTGCTGCGCTTTTCTAGAAAGCTCTTGATTCCCTGGCGCATCAGGGTGGTATCATCGACCACAAGCACGCGAACTCTTGACGCTGGCCGGCTGCTCTCCACTGGAACCATCCTTGGATATCCCCTTTTCGTCGAGTCGGGAGATTTGCTTCTTATGAACGAGCGATTGGCTCAGTCATCCCTTGCTCCCCACGTCCTGTTGAAGAGTCCTGGGAGGTTTTTTGGAGGAACTATCGCACAATCGAATGCGAACGTATGTTTGTATGATCGCGGAACTGGACCCTTCTTTTGGACGGGCCCTCGTGTTCGGTTCGACTCGATCATTAGGTGGATCGCTATTTCAGGATTCGGAGGGGTCGCTGCCGAACATTTATGAGAATTCGTTGTCAGATTGCGCACCGTGCTATAATGTGTCGATTGAGATCGGTGCGCGTAAGCGGTAGGAGGTTGCGCCGAGCGTGGCCGGGCTCCCTTCACTTGATGTTCGTATCGGGGTATCTCATGCGGGATGCCAGTTGCTCCTGGCGCCCCTGCGGGACGGCCGGGGGGTCCTTCTTCTGATGGGCTCAGACGATATCACTCCAATGATGCGTGAGCGGTTCGGCAGGGAAAAGCTGAGCGGGCTGGTCCGTGTGGTCGGCAAAACGGGTATTTCATAATGGGACTCACAATGGGACGAAATGACGCACGGTTCAGGGCAGCCGGCATCCCTCGCTCGGGCGACGTGGCGGAGGATGGCGATCGATCCGGTGCCGAGCCCGGCACTGAGGAGCGATTGCTCCACGTCGCGTTTCAAATCCACAATGGCCCGGCCCAATGTCTGGCAACAGCGCTGACATTGTTCCGGGTGCTCGACCGGAGTCTGCCGCCCGAGATGAGCGAGGCGCGTGAGTCTCTGAGGGCGACGATTGCAAGCACCCAGGCGGCGCTGGAATCGACTCGGCGGGCGATCGGAGCGTTGCGTTCCCCCAGCTCGGCCCTGCCGGCGGCGTCACTCGCCGGGTACCTGAAGGACGCGTTCGAAGAGGTCCGGGCATACACCAACGCGGAACTGTCCCTCGACGTGGCGGCGGCAGACGATCTGCCGCAGGGAATCGTGGCGGGGTTGGCGGAGGTGGGGCGGGAAGCGCTGGCAAACGCCGCGCGGCACGCTTCGGCGCGGCACATCTCCGTGCGGATCCAGCGTACGCGGCGCGGGGTCGTGCTCGAGGTGAAGGATGACGGCAGGGGGTTCACCGGGGGCCGCCGCGCGGGCGGGCGCGGACGCTCGGGCGGATTCGGACTGGCGTTGATGCAGGACCAGGTGCGCCTGCTGGGGGGCACGTTGCACATCCGGAGGATCCCTGCCGAGGGCACGGTAGTGCGTGCGTCCATTCCGCTCCCGGAACTGGCCGGCGCAACGGAGCAACGGCCGCGGGCCGCCACCGCGTGACCACGACTCCGGGAACGGGGGCTACCTGATGACCATCCGCCTGCTGATCGTGGACGATCAGAGCCTGACCCGCGTGGGGCTGCGGGTCGTGCTTCAGGATGCACCGGACATCGAGGTGGTGGGGGAGGCGGAGAACGGTCCAGAAGCAGTCCGTCTCACGACACAGCTCGATCCCAACGTCGTCCTCATGGATCTCAAGATGCCGGGCGGCGACGGGATCGAGGCGACTCGCGCGATCCGGCAGCAGTGCCCCGCGACGCAGGTATTGATTCTCACGGTGTACAGTGAGCCTGGGCTGTTTCGCAAAGCGATTGCCGCAGGCGCCGTGGGGTATGTCTTGAAGGACATCTCGCCGGAGAACATGATCCGCGCGATCCGGGCCGTGCACCAGGGAAGGACAATGATCAATACCAACATCGCTCGCCAGCTCCTGGAGGAACTGGCGAGCAACGGGTTCGGCACTGAGCCAGTGCGGCGGGGGTTGCACGGCCTCACCGATCGCGATCTCGAAGTCTTGGTGGAAGTGGCCCGGGGGCTGGCCGACAAGGAAATCGCGGCCAAGCTCTTTTTGTCCGAGTCGACAGTCAAGAGCCACCTCCGGTCGATCTACCGGAGGTTGGGTCTTCGAAATCGTGCGCATGCCGCGGCTTGGGCAATCGAGAAGAACCTTCTCCAGCCGCAGGCCGCATGGCCGCGGCCGGACGTTACCGAAGTTCCGGACTCCATCTCGGCCCCGAAGGAGCCGCCGCTGCCGAGTAACAACCCGAGGTCGAACGCGAAATCTGGCCGCGCCTCTCCCTCTACCGACTGACAGACGGCGGACCATCCGCGGGCGCTCACTGAAACACCACGTCGTCCGGCGCGGCTAGACCGAGATCTTGCTGGGCACGAATACAGTACGGGGCTTCCGAACGGGCAAACCCGCCGTGAGGCGGGGGCGCAAAGCTGCGGGACTTCCATCGTGAAGTCGGCCGGGCTGCCGAAGAGCCGGAACCAGCCCCGAGTGGAGGAACTTCGTCATTCGCGGCTGGTTCTCGGTTGTCTGCGCGCTCTTGACGGTGGCCGTGGTGTCAGCGCCACCATCGCTCGGGATCGGGGCCGACCTGCCTCGCGCGCTCGGGAGTTCTGAGCCCGCAGCGTACACGCTTCCCTATCATCTCGCGGACGCGCCGTTCCGCGCCGATCTGGCGATCACGGTACTCAACCTCGTCAACGAGACTCGCGTGGCCGCCGGCCTCGTGCCGTTGATGCCGCACGACACGCTCCAGGGGATCGCGCGCACGTACGGCCAGCAACTGTTTGCCCGAGGCATGCTCTCGCACGTGTCTCCCGACGGCAAGACACCGAGAGACCGGGTGCTGGATGCCGGTGTGCGCGTACGCGTCGTCGGCGAAAATCTCGCCTACGCCGACGACGTCGAGGCCGCGCATGGGGCGCTGATGGCGAGCGCGCCGCACCGCGCGAACATTCTCTATCCAGGATACCGGCTTATTGGAGTGGCCGTGCTCGATGGCGGTACGGACGGGATCATCATCGTGGAGGACTTTACCGACGACAGCGTGTTCTTCCCCCTCCGCAGGTGGTGGGCCAGTCCTGCGACCGCTGCAGCGCCGCCCCCCTGATTCGTCACCTCGCCGGCAGGCCGTGCGCGTGCCCGCTGCGCCGGCCGAGGTGATTCCTGAGGCGTGCCCACTGCACCTCAATACGGTCCCCGACGAGCGCCGCGTACCGCGGTGACGCGTCGCCGTCAGTCCACCGCATCACGGCGATTCGCAGCAGCGCCTCGAATGGAGACGGGCGCCGAAACACTGTCACGCGAACACGGCGTTGCACCATCCGGTCCACGGCCGCAGCCCGTCGCGGACCCATCGCTTCCAGCACATGCCGGGGGACATCGGCGCCCAAGAGCATCCGGGCTGCGCCAAGGCTCAGCCGGAGCGGCGCCCGGAGATGCCGCCCCGCGAGCGCGCATTCAACCAGGCGATCCCAGTTCACGGAATTCCATCGAATGATCTCCGCCATATCGCAGAGATAACGGAGCATCGGCTTGCTCTCCCATGCTTCCCGTACGACGTGGACGCTGAGGGCCAGGAGCAGGTCGTCAGGCGAGGGGAGTAACGCGACTTCGCGACCTACCGCCACACTTGATGCGCGCGCGAAGACCGCACCGTAGTCCAGCTCGATCGCGTGGAACGGTTCCGCATACTGCCAGTGAACATCGACGGGCAGGCGAGTCCAGGATGGGGTGAAGTAGCACTGTTCGTAGGTGCCGGACCGGTGGGCAGGACCCGCCATCGCATATCCGGCGCGGCGCATCACCTTCGCGACCGCAGACACATCGTCGCGGCGCACGAGCAGGTCGAGGTCCGTGAACGGCCGGGTTGCGGCGTCGCCGTATGTGAACCGGGCCAGCGCGGCCCCCTTCAGCAGCATCGGGCGGATTCCGGCCGCCCCGAGTACGCGCAGCACCTCCTCAAGTTCGAGGTAGGCCGTGGCGGTCAGTTCCGCGCCCTCATGGTACCGGCGGGCCAGCGCCGCCATCACGGGTTGCGGCACCGCTCCCGGCGCCGACGCGGTGAGCCGTCCAAAGACGATGGACGAGACCCCTTCGCGAAGCGCTAGGTAGAGAACCGTTTGCCACTCAGCGCTTGCGAGCGTCACGGCTGGCCGCCCGTCGCGGAGAATGTCCAGGAGCGCCCGCTCGGCCTGAAACACCGGGGGATGCCTATCCGTTGAACCCACCGGAACGCCGGACCTCGTGGAACGCGAGCCGGCACGCCAGCATGGCGGCAGGGAACACCACAACGAAGAAGGCGAGCAGTGCCGTGAGCTCTCCTCGAAGGGCCATCGGCCCGTCGCCCCGAATGGCGGCGAGGCGAAGAGCGCGGAGACCGTGCGTGAGCGGCACGAACTCCGCGGCGCGCTGGAGTGCTGGCGGCATCACGGTCGTTGGATAGAAGACGCCGGCCAGCAGGATCGAGATGCTCGCAAGGGTGCCGGTGAACACGTCGGGGCGGCGGAAGACCAGCACAAACGCGCTCGAGAGCATGCCGAGCGGCACGAACGCCGCAATGGTGAAAGCCACGGCCGCCGCGACGCCGAGTAGGTTCGCGTTCGCAAGATGCATCGGGAAGATCACGCTCGCGAGCACGAGGTAGAAGAGCGCCTGCCCGGCGGCGATGAGCGTCCCCCACAGCGAGGCTCCTACGGCCATCGCCCAGGGCGATGCCGGCATGACGAGCAGGGTCTCGATGGTGCCGCCCATCTGCTCGCCGCGAACCGCCGCCGCACACGTGCCCATCATCGTGGAAAAGAAGGTCCCTGCGGACACCCCCAGGACGACAAACGTGAAGTAATCGGCTCCCGCGGTGCGGAGAGACGGGATGGCGGCGGGATAGATCAGCCTCCCGAGGTAATATAGCGTCGGGACGGCGAAGCCCACGGCGATGATTTGCCACGCGAGCGCGAGGCGGGATGTGCTCGCGAGCAGATAGTCCCGCCTGAGGAAGGCCAGGATCTGGGCCGTCATTCCGACGCCCCCAGCAGCGCGTGATACCGGCGGGTCAGAGCGCCGGCGCCGTCCATCGACATGATCTCCCGGACGGTGCCGCCCGTGAGGATCGCGGCGCGGCTGCAGATCGCGTCCGCTTCGTCCAGGTTGTGCGTCGCCATGATCACCGTGCGGCCTTCCTCTCTCGACAGTCTTGCCGCGAGCGTCCGGAACCCGGTCGACGCCACCGGATCGAGGCTTCGCGTCGGCTCGTCGAAGAGCAAAACCGGAGGGTTACCGAGGAGGGCCCGGGCGATGGCGAGGCGCTGGCGCATGCCCGTGGAGTAGCGACCGACCGGCTCGCGGGCCATGGGGAGGAGATCCAAGCGCTCCAGCGCGTCGACCGCGCGGCGCCGAGCCTCTGCGGCTGTGAATCCCAGCAGCCCCGCAAAGAAATCCAGGTTCTCAAGCCCACTGAGGCGCCAATAGAATCCCCGATCGTCGCCTGCCACGAGCGCGATGGCGCGCTTCACCCGGCTGCTCTCCCGGACGACGTCCGCTCCATTGATTCGGGCAGTCCCCTCCGTGGGGAGCAGGAGCGTGGCCAGGATCCTGAGAAGGGTAGTCTTGCCTGCGCCATTTGGGCCGACGAGACCGAAAATCTCGCCGCGTTCGACATTCAGATTGATACTGCGAAGGGCGCGAACCGATCGGGCTCCGGTCCGCGTCGAACCAGCGATCGCCCAGGGAGGGCGGCGAAAGATTTTCCCGAGGTTTCGTGTCTCGATCATCGGTGCCGCCCCGCCGGTCTGGTAAAGCGACCGAATGACCGGCGTCGCGACATTCAAATGATAGCAATGGGCCCGAACCGAGGCAGACTGATCGAGAGGATGATCGGAAGTATCAAACAGATAGATACCGCTTGGCCCTTTGAATGATCTAGGTAAGTCGCCGAGTCGTGTAGAATGTTTGTGTAAAATGCGCGTATTGTAATCAGGGCGGGGTCGCCACCCGATGCTGGAGTGCGGGAGGGCGACAGGGGAGACCGACGGATGTTTGGATCTCGACACGGGGTCACGGTGCAACCGATCCCATTCGTGCTCGGCGTATCTTCGTTTTCGCCTTCTCCTCCCGGGCCGCCACCACCGAATGGTGGTGGGGGTGGCGGTGGTGGTGGGGGTGGCGGCGGCGGCGGGGGCGCTGGTGGTGGCGGTGGCGGTGGGGGTGGCGGCGGTGGTGGCGGAAGCAGCTTCCCGGTCGTAGTCGGTCTGCTCCCGTTGCTCCTCGGCGGCCTGCTTCCACTCCTGGCCAGCGCGCCTCAACCAACGGCCCCGGTGGCGGCCGTGATCGCGCCGATTGTGACCGCGCAGCAGGCGCCCGTTGCGGACGCGGGGTCGACGACTACTCCGCCGGCGGTCACCCATCCGGTCGTGCTTGCGCAGGGACCGAAGAGTGTCGTGTCCGCGCATCGGCCGGTAGCGGCGGTGGCCAGTCCCAACCGTCCCGCTCACCCCGGAGGGTCGGTGCTGCCATTTACCGGCGCGAATCTATGGCTTCCATTGATGGCCGGGGCGTTGCTGCTTTGGACCGGTGTGTGCATAAGAATGCTTCGACGGCGTGTGCTCACGCCGGGTGCCGTCGCGCCCGAGGATGACTCGCACCCGTCGTTTCCTAGGTAGCGTTCTCGGCGCGCTCTCCGTCGCCTGCCTCGTGGCGGGCGTGACGCTGATCCTGGCGCCCGGTGTCTGGACGCTTGCCACGGGATGGGGTGCCGGGAACGCGCAGATTGCGGCCCTCGCCGGCTGGGATCGAGAGGGCGGGGCCGAGCACACGGCGCCTGCTGATGCCCTCGTGATCACCATCCCGCGTCTCGGCGTGCGTCGGTACGTTCCCGATGGGGCGACGCTGGATCATCTTCGCCGCTACGGGGTCGGGCGAATCTCCTGGACGAGCTGGCCCGACCAGCCAGGGTTAGTGGGGATCGCGGGACACCGGACGACGTACGGCGCGCCATTCTTCTGGATCAACCGGCTGCAGCCGGGGGACTCGATCCTGCTCGACTACCATGGCCGTCGCTACACTTATGACGTGGCACGCCAGGTGACCGTGCGCCCGGACCAAACGGATGTGCTCGATGCCGACCCGCTCCAGCACGAGGTCGCGCTGGTGTCGTGCACGCCATGGTACAGTGCCGCGTTTCGCCTGGTCGTGTTTGCAGATCTGTCCGATGTGACGGCCCTCGCCGCGACCCATGCGGCACGGTGAGCGCGTAGAGCAGCCCGGCGCGCTTCGCACGCCGATTCCTCCTCACGACCTCGAACGCAGCGGGGATTCGACCTTTCTGGCCACCGTGCTTGACGACGAGATCGTGCTACTGGATCTCGCGAACGGCCGGCTGGTGTTGCTGGATCCCTCCGCCGCGCGCGTGTGGCAGGCGTACCACGCGTCCTCGACCACGCCGGATGCACCGGTGGGACGCCGTGCGGCAGGTATCCTGCGCCGCCTGGTTCGGTCCGGTGTCATGGTGCGCAAAGGCGACCGCTGGGCGAGCGCGCCCGTCCGATGGGTGTGACCACGCCGGTCCGCTTCGCACTCGGCGAGTGGATGGTTTGCGTGGCTGGTCCCGAAGCCGCCGTTACGGCGTTTGAGGCCGTGATCGGCAGGTTGCGCGTGCAAGGCGAAACTCCGCCGCGGCTCGAGATCGCCCTCTCGTCCGATACGAGGTCCGCGACCGGCACGGTCGGGGTTCGCTCGCTGTGGACCGTTCGGTTACCGGCGGAAGGTTGGCTCGGCACCCTCCTGGGACAGACCATTGCCACGCTGGCGACCTTTTTGACCCGGCTGCTGTTCGTCCACGGGGGCGCAGTTTCCGTGGATGGGCGCGGATGCGTCGTGGTCGGTGAGAGCGGGGCCGGGAAGACATCGTTGATCGCGTCGCTCGTGCGTCTCGGCGCATCTTACCTCTCGGACGATCTCGCGTTGCTCGATCCGGCCCACGGGACGGTCGTGCCGGTGACGGTTCCGCTGGCGGTAAAGCCGTGGACCGCCAGAGCCGCCGGGACGCTGCCGCCCGGTCGTGAGGTGGCGTGCGAGGGGGGTACCCGGTACTGGCTTCCAGACGCCACCGCCTCCGCGCCGGTGCCTGCGCATGCACTCGTATTTCTGCGCGGACGACGAGGCCTTTTGCCGCGCGCGCGGGTGCTCACGCGCGCGGGCGCACTGATGGCGCTCGCCCGACACCCTTCGTCATTTTCCCACCGGCACCGAGTCGAGGACGCGTTTGTAGGATTTGCTAGACTGCTGCCGGCGACGCAATGTCTTGCCGTCGACGGACGCAACCCCGCGGGGTTCGCGCGTTCGGTGCTGTCGCGCCTGCGATTGGCACCGCCGGAGGGCTAAGACTCCCCGGGGGCCTGGCGCGGCGTCCAGACCAGGATGACGCGCAGAGCGTCTCTCTGCGGCGACGCGCCAGGCGCGACTCTACTGCACGTTTTCCCAGCGTTGGCCGGAGGCGGTGCGCACGATCCGGCCCCAGCCGGGGAACCGAACGTGTGAGAAGACGACGAGCGCCGGGCGCCCCGCAACGTCCGCGATGATCCGCTCACGTGACGCTCGGAGCGCCCCCGTGTCACGATTCGGCGGGACCCAGTCGATCTGCTCGATCTCACACGGGTGGTGGAACAGGTCCCCGAGGTAGTAGAACTCTTGCCCGGCGGACCGCACGCGCACGGCCAGATGGCCGGGGGACTCGCCCGGCGTCGGGACGAGCACCACCCCTGGGACCATCTCGTGAACGCCGTCGACGAAATCGAGCAGGCCGAGCCGCTCGATCAAGCCGAGGCGGGTCGCATGGTCCGAGGTGGGATCGCGGCGCGCCGGGTTGCCCTCCCAATCCGCCCGCCCAATCAGGTGGCGGGCCTTGGGAAACCGGGGTCCAAGCGTGCCGTTCCGTTCGACCGCCACCCCGGCGAAGTGATCCGCATGCGCGTGCGTGACGACGACGTGCGAGACCGCCTCGGGCCGCTCGCCGATGCGCTCCAGGGCGACAGCCAGGCCGGGCGACCGTATGAGCCCCGGCCACTTAAGTGCGAACCCACGCTGCCAAGCGGACGCGGGATCGTCGAGCCCGGGGTCCACCATGATCGATGCGTCTCCGATGCGCAAGTGAACCGCGTTCAGCCCAAGCCGGACCTGCCCTTCTGCATCTGCCTCCGGCATGGCGCGACGGCGTTCTTCGTCGGGAATCATAAAGCGAGGCGCCCACAGGAGCGTCCCGTCCGAGATGACGGTGACCGTGGCGTCTCCCACGCGACGTGACGCGACGAATTCGGACATGCCGTATCCTCCTCTTGAGGCTGGTATTGCTGGCGCCCACGGCGTGAGGGGCGCGGCGGCTCACGAAGCGGGTTGCTCGTTTCCGATGGTCTGTTCGCTCCCGCTCGCGCCCGGCCGAAGCATCTGGTAGAGGATGATGGCGCCGAGTGCTCCGAGGCCCAGATTGTTGATCTCGAAGGCGCCCGCTTTGATGTCCGCCCCGCTCGCCGCCAGGATCAGCGGGACCGCGGCCGTCGCGAGATTGGCCCGGTTGGAAAAGTCGACGCGCCCATCGACCCAGATCTTTCCGCCGATCGCCGCGATCAAGCCGAACAAGTACAACTCGATGCCGCCGAGGACGCTTAGGGGGATGCTGCCGACGAGCCCGCCGAACTTCGGAACGAATCCCAACAGAATGGCGACGATCGCCGCGGTTACGTACACCGGGATCGAGAAGACCCGCGTGATCCCCATCACGCCGATGTTCTCGGCGTAGGTCGTTTCCCCGGTCCCGCCGAACAGCGCGCTCAGCATCGTTCCGAGCCCGTCACCCATGAACGTACGACCGAGCAGGCCGCTCAGATCCCGCTTCATTAGGCCACTGATCGCGTAGACGTGACCCGTGTTCTCCGCGATCAGCAGAATCGGGACGAACCAAAACAGGCTGACCGCCTGCCAGGTGAAATGCGGCGGGAAGCTGAGTTGCGGATGGCCGAGCCACGTGGCCCCGCTGACGAGCTGCCAGTTGACATGGCAGCCCGCGGTGGCGGGTGCACAGGCAGGATCGATCGCCGCGGCCACGTACCCGACGATGATTCCAATCAGGATCGGCAGCAGCCGGAGGAAACCTCTGATGTACACGCTTGCGAGGGACGCCGCGAGCACGGTGATCGTAGCCGTCACGAGGTCCTTGGAGTAGCTCGTCCATGCGACGGGGGCAAGAGCCAAACCGATGACCGCAACCACCGCCCCCGTCACCACGGGAGGCATGAAGAATCGGACGATCCGTGTGCCGGCCCGGTGCACGACGAATCCGGCCAAGAAGTAGAGGAGACCTGCGATGAAGATGCCGGCGAAAGCCAGCGGCTGATTTCGCCCGGCGCCGCCCTGGATCGCGAGCACGGAGCCGATGAACGAGAAGGACGAGCCGAGGTAGCTTGGGACTTTGCCGCCGGTCACGGCAAGGAAGATCAGCGTGGCGATCCCGCTGAACAGGAGCACCGTATTGACGTTGAAGCCGAGGATCAGCGGGACGACGACAGTGGCGCCGAACATCGCCATGACATGCTGGATGCCCATCAGCACCGTCTGTCCCGCGGGCATGCGGTCTTCAGGATAGTAGATGACTTCTTCCACAGCGGTCGCAACGCCCATTAGTGATCAACCCCCCCCGAACGACCCGACCTAACGAAGCCCTGTTCGGTGGGGATCTCTTCGGGACCTCCGGTGCAAGCCCCGCAAACGCGCGCGTTGTCGTTATAAGCGGCTGGGATTTCGCGGTTTCGTCAGCGACTAGAGTGCGCGGAACCCGCAAGCCATAAGGCTAATAGGGATTGTGGCGGCGGGAGTGGGGACTCCGGCGTCAGCGAATAAGCGGAGCCCCCAGGGTCTACCGACTACTCCACGCCGCCATACCGATTATGTTCCCTCTTACGGCACGGTCCAGACGGCCCCGCGTGTCATCCGGGTACCGCGCGAGCGAGACCGGGGATCGAGCAGGGGGAACGTCCAGCGCGATGGAAGACACCATGCATGGCAAATCTCCCGACGTACCCACCGATTTTCGACGGCCACAACGACACCGTGCTCAGTCTGGAGAGCACGGGGCGTGCGTTCTCGGAACGGTCCACGGAGGGGCACATCGACCTGCCCCGTTCCCGCGCCGGCGGTCTCGGCGGCGGATTCTTCGCGGTCTACATCCGGGATCCGATTGCGGCGGAGCCGGGCGGGCTCGATACCGTGCTCAACGTCTACGGCGACGAGCGGACGTGGCCTCAGCCGATGTCTCTGGAATACGCCCAATCCATGGCGCTCAGCCTCTTCGGGCAGCTGCTTCGAGTGGCGAACGAGTCCGGCGCGCAGGTCGCGGTCGTCCATAGCGCGAGCGAATTGCAGCAGTGCCTGGACCACGGGATCTTCGCGATGCTGCTCCACTTCGAGGGCGCCGAGCCGCTCGATCCGGACGGGCATGCGCTCGAGACATTCTACGCGGCGGGTCTTCGATCGGTCGGTCTCACCCACAGCCGGCGCAACCGCTACTGCCAGGGGGTGCCGTTCAAGTTCCCGAGTTCACCCGACATCGGGCCGGGGCTGACGGACGCGGGGAAGGCGCTCGTTCGCCAGTTGAACGCACGGCGGGTGATGATCGACCTGTCACACCTGAACGAGCAGGGGTTCTGGGACGTCGCCAGGTTGAGCAACGCCCCGCTCGTGGCCACCCACTCGAACGCGCACGCCCTGTCGGCCGCCTCCCGAAACCTGACCGATCGGCAGCTCGATGCGATCCGCGGCTCTGGAGGGATCGTGGGCTTGAACTTCAATGTGGGCTTCCTCCGCCGTGACGGCGCGCGGGATACCGACACGCCGATCGCCACCATGGTGGATCACGTAGCGTATATGGTCGCACGAATGGGAATCGATCACGTCGCCCTGGGGTCAGACTTCGACGGGGCGACGATGCCGGCGGAGCTGCGGGACGCGGAGGGACTGCCCAAGCTGGTGCAGGCGCTCAGGGGCCGCGGCTTCGAGGGAGAGGATCTCCGCAAGTTGCTCCACGGCAACTGGGTCCGCGTGCTGCGCGAGACCTGGGGGGCGTAGCCAACCGGTCCCCGGCTCCACTCGTCCGCCGGGGCGGAGCGGTACTCTTCTCCCGCTAGGCATGCTTGAGCTTCTCGCGGTATTGCTGCCTGAATTTGGCCACCTTCGGCGCGACGACCGTGCGGCAGTACGGCTGGTCGCCGTTGTGCGCGAAGTACTCCTGATGGTAATCCTCCGCCTTGTAGAACGCGGTGAACGGTTTGATCTCGGTGACGATCGGGGCCGGCCAAAGCCTGGCTTCCGAGAGGCCCCGGACCACCTGCTGAATCACCTGTTGCTGCTCCGGCGAGTGGTAGAAGACCACGGAGCGATACTGCGTTCCGACGTCCGGCCCCTGGCGATTCAGCGTGGTCGGATCGTGTGTCGTGAAGAAGACTTGCAGGATCTCCCGAAGCGAGATCACCGACGGGTCGAACGTCACCTGGACGACCTCCGCGTGACCCGTTGTCCCGGTACACACCTGCTGGTAGGTGGGATTGGGCACGGTCCCGCCGGAGTAGCCCGATTCCACCTTCCGGACGCCCCGCAGATCGGAGAACACTGCCTCCGTGCACCAGAAGCAGCCTCCTCCGAGCGTGATTACCTCGCTGGCATGTGTGTGCTCCACAGTCTCGGCCTCCGCATTGTGCCTCGTGTCTTGTGGGATCCCGGTTCCCGGTCCGACATGGCGCAGCGCGCATCGTCGGCCGCGGCGAACCCAGGCGTGTCGCCGCGATCGCCGCCCGCGCACGTCGTCGTTCCTTCGTCCCGATCAACGCCCTACTATTCTAACGTCCCGGCGGCGCGTCGATTCCATAGAGTGTGGCCGCGTTGTCGTGGAGCAGCAGCCGGGCGACGTGGTCGCGCTCCTCGGCCGGGAGGAAGCCGCGCGCCTCGACCATCCGCGCGGCAGCGTCGACTGCTTCGCGCGCGTGGCGCGCTCCCAGCCAGAACAACTCGGGGATGGAGAAGGCGTCGGTGGCGAGCAGGATCTTCGTGGCCGGCGCCATCGCTAGCGCCTCCACGACCGCATCGGATGCGCCGTGCGCCAGAAACGGGACGGTCAGCGAAAGGTCTAGGTACACGTGCGGGTAGACCGACGCCAGCCACGCGGCCTCGCGCACGTACGGGTGACAGTGCAGGAGCACCAGCGGTGCCTCGCGAAACGCCGGGTCCTCGATGATCGGCCGCAGCCACACGGGGTTGACGAGGCGCAGGTCGAGGTCGCGGTCACCAAAACCCGCGTGAATTTGGACCGGCAGCCGGTGCCGCGCAGCCACCTCGAGCCCCTGTCTCAGCAGGGTGTCCAGTAGCGGCTTGGATTGCAGGCGTCGGTGACCGGCGAGAAACTCCGCGCGTGTCCGCCGGAAGGCCTGCTCAAGCGCCTCACGGGTCCACCGCTCGAGGGCGAGCCCCGTGCGATACCCGATGATCGTCTTGAGCGCCCACAGGTCGGCACGAGCGGCCCTCTCGATGCTGTCGACGAAGCGATCCTGAAAGTCCGCCCACGTGGAGGCGTCCGGTATCAGGCGCTCCGCCAGTGTTTCGAGTCTCAGCACGGGAAACGCGGGGCACGGGATCAGGACGCGCAGCTCTTCCAGGTCGTAGTGCTCCCGGGGACGCAATCCGAGGTCGACGAGGACGCCGGCGATCCCAGCGTCCGTGAACATCTCCCGGGTCAACCGGTCGAGCGGCCATCGCGCGCGAGCGTCGAAGACCGCGCTCTCCGTGGGGACGCACCCGAAGAAGGTCGCGAGATCTCGGAGCGCGCGGCGATAGAACAGGCTCCAGGGAACGTGATGGTCGATGATCTCCGCCGCGTCGCTCTCGGTGAAGCAGGCACGGAATTCGCGCGGTGTGGCCGGCTGCACGCGCAAGAGCGAGTGAGCGTGCTGGTCGAGCAGGTAGATCCCGGCAAAAGGTCCCCGCACGTCAGTACTTGAGCAGATGTGCCCGCACCTGTTCTTCGTGCGGGAGATTGCTCAGCGCATCGGATTCCGCGCGCCGGACCGCCAGATAGGACCTGGCGAGGGGGGCTCCGAGGGCGTCGAGCAGTACCGGGTCATCCTGAAGCGCCTCAACGGCCTGGTCCAGGCTGCGCGGCAGCGCGCGGACGCCTTGCGCGGCACGCTGCGCGTCGGAGGCATCGGCGGGGTCCTCATCGATAGGATCGCCGGCTGAGACCCCGCGGCGAAGGCCGTCCAGTCCCGCCGCGATGACGCCCGCGAGCGCGAGGTACGGGTTTGCGCTACCGTCCACGGTCTTCAGCTCCAGGTTGAACGAGGCGGGCCCACGGCGTGGCGTAATCAAGCGCACGGCGGCCTCCCGGTGGTCCACGCCCCAGCAGGCGAATGCACCGGCCCAGGCATGGGGCTGGAGCCGCGCGTACGAGTTCACGGAAGGCGTGGTCAGTGCGCACAGTCCGGGCAAGTGGCGGAGGAGGCCCGCGATCCAGGCGTCCCCTTCTCGCGAGAGACGCCGGGGGCGCTGCTCGTCGTAGAGCAGGTTGCGGGCCCCGCGCCAGAAGCTGATGTGCAGGTGGCACCCGCTGCCGGCGGCGTCCGTGAGGGGCTTTGGCGCAAACGACGCGACAGTGCCGTGCCGAAACGCGACGCCCCGCACCCCGTCGCGCACGAAGATGTGCCGGTCCGCGGCGGCAACCGCCGGCGCGTGATGAATCGAGACCTCGAACTGGCCCGGCCCCGACTCGGGGTGGAGCAAAACGACCCTGAGCTGCATCGCGTTCAGCGTGTCGACGAGATCGCGCAAGAAATCGTGGGCCAGATCATGTGCCATGGTCATGGCAAAGTTCGTACGGTCCGCGGGTTCGTATCCGGTGCCCATCGGCCGGAAGAGGTAGAACTCCGGCTCGAATGCGGCGTAGATTTCCACTCCCTCCGCGGCCGCCGCAGCGACGGCGCGCCGCAGGCAGGCGCGCGGGCAGTGCTCCCACGGAACGCCGGCAGCCGTAACGAAGTCCCCGAGCATCGTGGCGCAGCCAGGGCTATATGGAAGCGCCGTGAACGTCGCAAGGTCGGGCACAAGCCACACCTCGCCTATGGGGGCAAGGCCGCTCGCCGGGAGGACCGAGTCGGCCATCATGGGAAGCGCCTGCTGCGCGACCGTGAATCCCACTCCGTATTCGAGGGCGTCGTCGAGCTCATCGAGAGGAACCGCTTTCGCCCTGATGAGGTTGGCGTTGTCGCAATACGCAACGCGGACCAAGCTCACTCCCGCGGCGCGGGCCCTGTCGGTCAGAGACACCATGGTGGCGTACGGTTTCGAGGTGTGACGTCGGATCACCCCCACGCCGTGACTTCCATCGGTGTGAGTCTGCGCCAAGCAGCGAGGATATCCCGACAACCGCATGCAACTTGGGAATAGGTACAACAGGGGTGGGACCTCCGGATGTCTATCCAGCGTGACGTCCCGGAACGGATGGCAGCCCGGCGCGGCTACGCTCAGGGCATGCGCGACTCGATCGTCGATCGCATTCCGGCGTGAGGGAGGCTATGGCGCATTTCGGCGGGAAGCATGCAGCCTTGTTGACCATGGCCGGCGTGGTGGTAACCGCGCTCGCAGTCGGCCTGTGGTCCACGGAGCATGGCGGTGGTCTCGCGGGTTTCGTTGTGCCGGCAGGCCAAAGGCACGTCGCGTCGCCGCGCCCGCTGAGGTCCAACGAGCCTTTGCGGCGGCCCGCGCCGGCGACGCGACCGTCGACTTCGGAGCGCGCAACTGCCGCCGTCGGGGCCCGAGGGCGCACAACTACTCGCCCGGCATCGAGCGTGCCCTCGACGGGGCCCGCCACGCGATCGCCCGCCGGCGGCACGTCTTCGTCAGCGACACACACCTATCCATCCGCGAGGATCGGCGGCCGCCAAAGCGTCTCCAATGCATCGATAAGCGGTCCAGTGCGGATCCACTTGACGTTCCGCAGAGTATGGCATCCATTTACGCTCGAGGTCGGGCCAGCGTCGCCGCCCCCGTCGGTGACGCTGGTTTGCCCCACCTGCCCGCCGGATGCCGCTGCCACGACCGATTACTCGAGCTCCAAGTCGACCCGTCCGCCCCCAAACCCGGCCGGCAGCTATTGATTTCATCGTGGCCTACCGCCGGTTTCGTTACGGCGCACCGGTGCGACGTGAGGGTCCACATCTCGATTTCCCGCCCGCGCGGCAGGACTTCGCTGCCGCCAACGGGATTCACACCGTGACATTTGCCGGGTCGGGTGCGCTTCCGGACTTCATCGTGCCCGCCCGCAACTGCGGGGCCGCCTCGTCTGTGCTACAACGCGAAGATGCTGGCGCTGGTGGGCGGCGGCGTGCACAAGGGCGTTGGATACGATAATTCCGGTATCCCCCTTCCCGCGAATCCGCCCGGGCGGAACACGTACAGTTTGACGTTCACCAGGCCCGGAACGTTCACGTACGGGTGCGTCGTGCACATTCCGGAGGGATGCGCGGCACGATCGTGGGTCACGCCCTAAGGTGCGAGGTGGCCCAGGGACAGCAAGTCGGTGAAAGTCTCTCCCCGTCCCACTGGATCCCACGGCAGACATTTGAGAGGCGCGGCCGGAGCACCGCCGGAGGCGGTGCCGGCTTCTCCGGACCCGGCGTGGACTGACGCGGACGCGTGGGCGCCTCACCCGCAAGCGGGGTCAGCGGTGGCTATGCCTGAAGCACGTCACCAGGTGATCGTCAACGAGCCCGACGGCCTGCATGAATGCGTAGCAAACGGTGGGGCCCACGAACGTGAAGCCGCGCCGCTTCATGTCCTTGCTCATCGCCCGGGACTCCGGCGTTTCCGACGGGATATCGCCCGGGACCCGCCGGATCTTCCGGATCGGCGCGCCGTCCACAAATTGCCATACGTAGGCGTCGAAGCTCCCCAATGCGTCTTGGACTTCGAGGACCACCCTCGCGTTCGTAACGGCTGAAGAGATCTTGAGCGAGTTCCGGATCAGTCCCGGATCTCGCAGCAGCCTGCGGCGGCGCGCCGCATCGAACCGTGCGACCGCTTCCGGGTCGAATCCTGCGAACGCCTCGCGATAGCGGGGTCGCTTCCGCAGTACGGTGATCCAGCTCAGGCCTGCTTGGGCACCTTCGAGCACGAGGAATTCGAACAAAGCGCGGTCGTCGTGTACCGGGGTGCCCCATTCGGTGTCGTGGTAGGCGATCAATAGCGGGTCACCCGTCGCCCATCCACAGCGCGTCGCCATAGCGGTCGTCCTCTTTCGCACGAGGCCGCACCGCCGGTCTTCCATCGGTTCGGCATCGACGCGGGATCCTGATCCACCGGAGAGCCTCGCGTGACATCCGGATGGCCCCGGCAGCATCGGCCGCCAGCGTGATCGCGGCGCGGCGTATCTTCGGCCGGGTTCGGTTCCACCCCTGCCTTGTAGCCCGACCCACCGCTTCCATGCAGCCGTCGATGCGCTCGACCGTATCGGCGAGGGCGGCGAGGGCGTTGGTGGTTTGGTCGAGTTTCGTGGCGAACAGCGACAACTCGCGGGCGAGCGCGGGGAGGCCGGCCACGGCGAGGGCCAGGAGCGAGCCGGCTCGTGCCATGGTACGGCGCAGTTGAGCAATCGTGAGAACGAGGGCAACGGCCGCGATGGAGGCCGCGGCGGCCACGACGATGACGCTCACTTCGGCGATCACGCGCAACGACATCTGCATGCTCCTGGGCAGGATTTTCCTACCGGCCCGCGTGCGTTCTTCGTCCGCCACACGGACTTCCTTTGACGATTCTTCCCGTTTCCTTGCATCCCGGCACGGTGCGCAGCCGCCTCGTGGCGCCGGGGCCGAAGCGAGGCAGGCCTCGTCGTCTCCGACGGGGAACATCCCTGAATCCCGTGACGGCGCTCGGCCTCGCGCTCACGTTTACGGATGTATGAGGCTCTTCCGGCCCCTGAGTGCGGGCTGGCAAGGCCACCGTCTCCGGTGAGTTCAGGTGTCAGAATCGGATAGCGGAAGCTGCCTCCACGGCCTAGCATGAGGGTGGAGGTGGAGGCACATGGCGATGGGCGTAGAGACAGCAGGGGAGATCGACGATCCGAGGTGGCGCGCCGTCCTGTCACGGGACGCGGGCGCGGACGGCGCCTTCGTTTTCGCCGTGCGGTCGACGGGGGTCTATTGCCGGCCGTCTTGTCCCGCGCGTCGTCCCCGTGGCGCTCAGGTCGTGTTCTTCCCAACGCCGGCGGAGGCGGAGCGCGATGGCTTCCGCGCGTGTCGGCGATGCCGTCCCAAGGATGCGAATACCGGTGAGGAACAGGTGCGGCTCGTCCGCGACGCCTGCCGGTACATCGAGGGGCGGGTCGACGACGGGGCCGTGCGCCTCGCCGCGCTCGCCGCGCACCTCGGCCGCAGTCCGCATCACATACGGCGGGTGTTTACACGGCTCGTTGGGATCACCCCTCGGGACTATGCCGATGCGTGCCGCCTCGACCTGGTCCGGGCTCGCCTGAGGGCGCAGGAGGCCGTCGCGGCCGCTCTGTACGCGTCCGGATTTGGGTCGAGCAGCCGTTTGTACGAGCGCGCCCCCAAGGACCTCGGCATGACGCCTGCGGAGTATCGTCGGGGCGGCCGCGGGATGCGCATCGCGTACACGATCGTGTCCACGTCGCTCGGGCGTCTGCTGGTTGCGGGGACGGCCCGAGGAGTGTGCGCGGTGTGTCTCGGCGCCGACGACCACGTGCTGGAATCGGCGCTCGCCAAGGAGTACCCGGCCGCGGAGCGACGGCGGGACGACGCCCGGCTTGGGGCGAGGGTGGTCGCCATCGTGGACTACCTGCGGGGCGGAAGTCCGCACCTTGCGCTGCCGATCGATATTCAGGCCACGGCATTTCAGCGCCGGGTGTGGACGGCGCTGCAGAAGATCCCGTACGGTGAGACGCGGTCCTACGGCGACGTTGCCAGAGCGCTCGGCCAGCCGTCGGCAACCCGGGCCGTTGCTCAGGCGTGCGCAGCCAACCCGGTTGCGTTGATCATCCCGTGCCACCGCGTCGTGCGGTCGGACGGGGCGCCGGGCGGGTACAGATGGGGTGTCGAGCGGAAGCGCGCGCTGCTCCGCCGCGAGCGCGAAGTGGCCGGAACCCCGGGACCCGGTACGGCGCGGCGAATCGCGTCCACCGCACGTTGATCCCCCCAGGGCCGTCGCTGCCGGTGCGCCGGCACCTCGCCGGTCGCATATGCCGTGTGTCCACGTTCCTAGGTGCCGCCGGACGTCGTTCGTGGCGCGTTCGACAAGGATTCCACGTGGGACGGGAGGAATGCCTCCGCGCACGCTCCTGAACGGGGAGGCACGCGGATGCGGGCGGCCGTCTTTTACGAGGTCGGGAAGCCCCTAGTGGTGGAGGAGGTCGAACTCGCCCCGCCGCGAGTCGGTGAAGTGCTCGTGCGGATCGCCGCGACCGGAGTCTGCCACAGCGACCTGAACTACATCAAGGGAGATCTCACGATCCCCTTGCCGGTCGTCCTCGGGCACGAGGCCGCGGGTATCGTGGAGTCTGTCGGACCCGGCGTCACGTCGGTGCGTCCGGGCGATCATGTGGTGCTGCTGTTCGCGCCCGCGTGCGGGCATTGCCGGTATTGCGACGCCGGCCGCCCGCACCTTTGCGAGATGCGCTACCGAGTGCGTGGAAAGATGCCCGACGGAACGACACGGCTACGGCGCGGCGACCAGGAGCTCCACCACTTCACCTGTGTCTCGTCGTGGGCGGAGCAAGCCGTCGTTCCAGAGTCAGGGGTGCTCCCGATCACCAAGGATCTGCCGCTCACCATAGCCGCCTTGCTGGGCTGCGCGGTGACGACCGGCGTCGGTGCGGTGACGAATACCGCCCGCGTGCGTCCGGGGAGCAGCGTGGCTGTGTTTGGGCTCGGCGGAGTGGGACTGAATGTCGTGCAGGGGGCGCGCATCGCCGGGGCGGTAACGATCATCGGCGTGGACCTGCTCAATCACCGGCTTGAAGCCGCCCGTCGGTTCGGGGCGACGCACACGGTCAATGCCCGGGCGAGCGACCCTGTTCAAACAGTGTTGGAGTTGACGAGAGGGGGCGCGGACTACGCATTCGAGGTGATTGGGCGGGCGGCCAGCGTGCGGCAGGCGATTGACAGCGTAGCACGCGGCGGCGTCGCGGTCGTTGTGGGCCTGCCGCCGGCGCGGGAAGAACTGGTGCTCCCGGGCCCGGCTTTCGTCCTGGACGAGAAGACCCTGCGGGGGTGCTTCTACGGCTCGGCACGGTTGCGCTCCGAGATCCCGAGACTCGTGTCCCTCTACGCGGCGGGCCGGCTCATGCTCGATGAGTTGGTGACCGCTTCGTTTCCCCTCGACCGCGTCAACGATGCGGTGGCGGCTCTCGACCGGGGCGACGGCCTCCGAAGCATTTTGCAGATGTCCGCGGCATGACGCCCGTCCTGCGCTCGCTTCTCGCGCTCGTGCTCTGCCTCGGCTGCGGGTCGCCGGCGTCTTGGGCGGGGCCTCGTATCCTGCCCGGGCGGACTCCGGTTGGCGTCCCGTCCGAGTCCGGAGTGCCCACCGCTCCGGCCACCCTGCTCATGGAGGTCTCCACCGGAAAGATTTTCGAGGAGGACGGCGCACATCGCCGGCTTCCCCCGGCGAGTCTCGACAAGCTCATGACGCTGTACCTGACGCTCCGGGCCGTTCGCGACCACCGCATCGCGCTGGACACGCCGGTTACCGTGAGCGTAGACGCGTGGCGGATCGGGCGCACCGCGGAGAGCAGCCGGATGTTCCTGAACGCCGGCGACGTCGTGTCCGTGCAAGAGCTGTTGAAGGGCCTCATGGTGGCCTCGGGCAACGACGCGGCGGAAGCGCTGGCGGAGGCTGTAGGCGGCTCTGCGCAGCAGTTTGTCGCGATGATGAACGCCGAGGCCGCGGGGCTCGGCATGCGCGACACGCACTACGTGACGCCCCACGGGCTGCCCGCGCCCGACGAGTACACGAGCGCGTGGGACGTGGCGGTGATCAGCCGGCGCGTTCTGCTCGATTTCCCCGAGGTGGTGCGGATTACGAACGAGCGCTACGAGACGTATGGCGGAATCAAGCAGGCCAACTGGAACAACCTCGTCTTCAAGGATGCCCGCGTCGACGGGCTCAAGACCGGGCACACCACCGAAGCGGGATACTGCATCGCCGCAACGGCGGAGCAGGACGGAATGCGCCTCGTGGCGGTGGTGATGGATGCCCCTACCGTTGGGCGGCGCACCGATCTCGCCGAGGGACTGTTCGCGCAGGGGTTCAGCCGCTACGCACGCGTTCCGGTGCCGTGGGAACGCATTGTTCCTGCGTCGTTCAGAGTCTACGGCGGCACCGTCGGGGACGTACCCCTCGAAACCCCAGGACCGGTCGCCGTGGTCGTTGAGCGCGGCACGCGCCCTTCCCTCTCGGTGTTCGAGACGATCACCGCGAGGCCATTTGCGCCGCTGGCCCGCGCGCAGCAGGTTGGCGTGCTCACGATCAGCCTCGACGGCCGTCCGCTTGCGACCGCATCGCTGGCTGCAGGTCAGGCGGTCGGGCGCGCAGGGTTCTTCGGAAGGCTCTGGGGATACGTGCGGTACGAGTTCGGGGCGCTGCTCCACCGGCACCCGGCGCATTCTCAGGGCACGTACACGCCGCCGGGGTAGCAGACTGGCCGCGCGGCAGAGTTGCCGTCTCCCGTCCGGCAGCCCCTCCACGACCAAATTCCGCGTTGTCAGTTCCTAGGCGGAATTTCCGCAGGAGTGAGCCCGCACGGTCCCGAAACTCGGCGGGTGTTCGGTCGCTGTGAGCGTGCCTGGTCCGCCGTGGCCCGCCGGGGTGTCACCGGCGCGGGACCCGCTGCAGCAGCATACGCTCAGGCTACGGACGTGCACCAGCCGATCCCTCCCGTGGGATCGGCGTTGATTTGGGGTTGACCGGGCCCTGCGCGGGACCGTGGATGCAGGTGGAGGTGTCGTGTGGAGAACGAGGCACGTTTGGAAGACAGCGGAGGGGCCGGGGCGGGGCAGGAGCGTCGTGCCTGGGCGGAGCCGCTTCTTGCCGGTGTCGTAGTGTCGCTGACTGCGGAAGCGAAGGACGCCGGATGGAGCGGCCGGCTAGAGTACGTGGTCGAGATGTGCGTGCAGGAGATGACCTCCACGCTCGGCATGTCCCACGACGAGATCGTAGACGTGCTGTTGCGTTGGGCCGGGGAACTGGGCGAGGATCTGACCCGGGAGGACGTGCAGAAGGCGATCGAGGCATAGTCCATCGCCCCGTGCTCGTCGCGATGTGCGGGCCTGCCCGACGGGCGGGCGCGTTTCATGTTTGGCGGCCGACCGCCCACGGGTAAAAGGTCGCCGCGATGAGCAAGGAGAGGAGGTCGGGAGCATGCTGCTGGTCGGAGTACTGGCCTTGATCGGCATTGCGCTGTGGGCCACCGGGCACCTGATCCTTCGATGACGAGGTTGTCCTGCCAGTAGCCGGGCCGTGGAGGCTATGTCATCCACGGCCCGGTCGTTTCTATGGATGAGAAGTGGCGATCTTACGTGGTCCTGGGGTGCGCG
>Ga0187784_10000434_pt1 | contig 30461 bp, 20 predicted proteins | sample 1015_SJ02_MP15_2_FD_132964 | JGI IMG/M metagenome (GOLD analysis project Ga0187784, IMG submission 132964) | Tropical peat soil microbial communities from peatlands in Department of Meta, Colombia - 1015_SJ02_MP15_20_MG | ecosystem: Environmental > Terrestrial > Soil > Wetlands > Peat | place... | reverse complement strand
TCCAGAAGTTCCCGAAAGCGCGGCTCGACAAGCACGGAAACGAATAGGTCAGGCCGCCAGGCTTTAAGCAGATGTAAGGCAGGCGTGAGAAGAACGATGTCGCCAATCGAGCGGAGCCGGATGACCAGAATTCGGGAATGAGCAGGAAGATCGGGGAGGAGGGAAGCCGGCGTCATAACTTTTGCACTCCGGAGGGCGCCTCGCGCGTTTCACTCCGCTTCGATCTTGGCTTCATCGATCAGCATTACCGGGATGTCATCCTTGATGGAGTAGACGCGCCGGCATTGGCTGCACTTGAGCCCTTGACCGTCGGGGGTGAGTTTAACCGACACCTTGCACAAAGGGCAGACAAGGATTTCCAGCAGCTCTTTCGCGATGGCCATGATCAGCCTCCCAGGGGATGCAATTTATCAAGCTGGGGCGGGAATTTCAAGCTTTCATGCTCCGTCGTCGTCTTCCTGCGCAGGTTCGGCCCAAGGAGTCACCTCTGCCTGCAGCACGCCCGTGACGTCTCGCCACGAAGCGGGGTCGATCTTCCATACGGCGAGAATGGCGGAGCCCTGGTAAACACGCTCGAAACCCAGCTCCGATTGGGAGATGGTTTCAATGGGGACAATCCACCAGCGAGGTCTTGGCTGGGCGTCCAGGGAGATTTTCACGCGCTGCCATTCATCCACGAATGTCAGGTTGAAAGCATCAATTTCGCCTCGGAAATCGAGTGGCCGCCGCACTCCGTTGGCAATGAAGTAGCGATCGGGAGCGCTCGGGGCCAGAAGGTTGATAACCAATTCCGTGCCCAGCGCCGTCTTGGCCGGGCAGGGCTGGTCGGCAGATAGCGAGGATTTACATTCGATCCAGCAGGCGGTGCCCTGTGCCTTGGTGGTCAGAGTTTTTCGCGCCTCAATTTGCATCACGCAATCGCCGAGGTGTATAGTCGCCGAGTTCTCGAGCCGGATGACTCCGGGAACGGTGCGGCCTGCCGGCTGTTTCCAGGGCCCGCAGGCCAGGACCTCATTTTCCTCCAGGCGCAGCAAACTGAAATCACGCCAGCCTTTCGAGGCGGAGAAAACGTAGGTGCGGAACATGTGTCGCGCGTAGCGATCGTAGCGCAGCAAGGCCTCGAGGTTGGCCTCTTTGCTCAAGATCATATCATGAATGGAAGCGGGCCCTTCTTTGGGGGGTTCCTTCGATCCTACGTGCTTCCGCACCAGGGCATGATAGGCTTCCGGGCGGCGCATCAGAGAGTTCACCAACTCGACGTGCAAGGGTTTGAAGCGCAGGCTGGAGACGGTCCCGCCGTCCGCGGGACGAACCACCATCCCGACGGTCGGATGATCGAGCAGGATCTCTTCATGCCCGTCCACGTCGAAGTCCTCCCGCTCGAGGCGCAGAGAAGGATTGCTGGTGATGCCTTCGACCTTGTCTAACAACACCTCGGCCCGAATCAGGTTGCGGAACAAGGCGCTGCGGAGATGGGGGGCATAAAGGCCGCCGAAAACCCCATGCCAGTAAGCGTCGTTGCACTGCGAAGCCAGCATGTGGCTCTGCGCCTCGGCCAGGAGGCGCGCCTTCTCACCGTCTGGAGCCTGACCCCCGTTCAGTTCATGCCAGCGCCTGCTCAGCGAGAACATGAGTTTTTGGATTTGGTTGGACTCGGGATACTTGCTCAGGAAGTTGCGCCAGAATCCACCCTGAAGGAAGCGCCGGAAGCGTTCTCCGTCCGGCAGCCTCTCGGTTTCCTCCAGGCAAGCCCGCAATTCAGCGGAGGTGGTGGTGGGCAAAGCCCACTCCATCATCTCCGCGTATGACGCGGTGGGAAGATAGACTTGCCCTAACGGAGCATGAGAAGCAATGTAATCCGAAACGGTGGTCGTTTCCAGCCACTCGTTCGCCCCTTCAAGCGCATCGAGGAATCTCTTGAGCCACCCATTCCGGTACACATGGTCGTAAGTTCCGGGCCATACACCGAATTTTTCGCAATCATCTCCCATGGCGAAAAGCTGGCCGGGGCGGCTTCTGCCTTTACGGAGTATGCGCAGAGTCTCTTCCGGCTCCTGGAAGGGAATGGTGTAGCGGAAGGCCTTCAAGCTGGGCACCAAGCGGAGTGGCTGACCCTGGTCCTCAGTGATGTAGATCCCGTGCAGGCGCGCCGGTTCCAGTCCTGCTGCCAGGAAATGAGTGTCGTCAAGCACCACGTACTCGATGCCCGCTTCTGCCAGTGGACCTGCCAAACCCGGCTCCCAAACCCGCTCCGCGACCCATGCGCCTCGGGGCGCTGTTCCCCAATGCTGTTGAATGTAATCCGCCAACTTGCGGACCTGCGAGATTTTATCAGCGTCAGGAATAGACGGCAGTATCGGCTCATAGTAGCCGCCCCCCAAAAGCTCCACCTGTCCGCGCCCGGACAACTCGCGAAGCTGATCGAAGAACTCCTGGTGGCGTTTTTCCAACCATTCGAGCAGTATCCCGGAGTAATGGAGGCTGAGCCGGACGCCAGGATGTTGGAGGAGGATTTGCACGAAAGGCGCGTATGCCCTCTGATAAGCTTCTTCGATGACGTGGTCGAAGTTCCCCACGGGCTGGTGGGAATGGATTACCAGAGCGAACGAGACTTTGTGCAAGATTACGATTCCTTCCTGTAATACCCTAATCTTCCCACGCGGCTACTGTGCTTCCCTGACTATTTAGAATAAGATGAAGCGTGGGGATTGTCAGCAAGAAACGTAGCACAGTGATCAGCCGTCAGCCTTCAGCTATCAGCATCCAGCACCCTGGGCGCTGAGAGCTGAAGGCTGAGAGCTGATGGCATTTGTGGCGGGAGTTGGATCAATGGATGTGAAATCCTTGCTCGAGGCTTGTCGATCGGAACTGCGGCTCATGCTTCAGTGCCTGCGGCAAACCGTAGAGATGGAATCGCCGAGCAGCTCGAAGCCTGGGGTAGACTGCCTCGCACGCTTCATCGCTGAGGAATGCAGGCAGCGCGCAGGAAAGGCTCACCTCCTCAAACATCCGGTGGCGGGGTGCGCAGTTGCGGCTGAGTTTTGGGCAGGTGAACGCGGCCAGAAGCCGATTCTGCTGCTCGGCCACTTGGATACGGTATGGGAGATGGGGACTTTAGCGCAGATGCCATTCAGAGTTCGCGGCGAGCGGGCATTCGGGCCTGGAATCCTCGATATGAAGTCGGGAATCGTCATCGGTCTCTGGGCGATTCGAGCCTTGCAAGCGCTGAGGATTTCGCCATCCGGCCCCATTCGCTTCTTTCTGAACTCTGACGAGGAAGTGTCCAGCGTAGCTTTTCGCAAGGAGATTCTGGCGGAAGCGGGGGCCGCGCGCGCCGTGTTGGTGCTGGAGCCGGCCGCGGCCGGTGGCGCGCTTAAGACTGAGCGAAAGGGGGTAGGCGAGTTCAAGATCAGCGTTCACGGCCGCTCGGCGCACGCGGGGGTGAATCCGGGGGCCGGTGTAAACGCCATCAGAGAATTGACCCGGCAACTGTGGCGCGTGGAAGCGATGGCACGCCCGCGGCAAGGGCTGACAATCAACGTGGGCCGAATTGAGGGCGGCACCCGGTCCAACGTTGTTCCGGAGCGCGCTACGGCGTGGATCGACGTGCGCATCCCGCGGCTGCGAGACCGAGCGGAGATCGAGCGCCAAGTGCACAGACTTAAGCCCTACCATCCGGAAGCGCGACTGGAGATCGAAGGCGGCATCAACCGCCCGCCGATGGAAAGGAAGATGGCCGCCGCGCTCTTCCGCAAGGCGCGCGTGTTGGGGCGGGCCATGGGCATGGAGCTAAGCGAAGCCTCCACCGGTGGTGGCTCGGACGGCAATTTCACGGCGGCGCTGGGCATCCCAACTCTCGACGGTCTGGGCGCCGTCGGCGATGGCGCCCACGCGCGCCACGAGCACATCCTCATCCCCGAGTTGCCCCGGCGCGCAGCCTTGCTGGCTGCGTTAATGGCCACGCTGTAGCCCCAGGCTAGCCGTTATGCTAAGGTAGAGCCGAAGAAAGAGATTCGGGTTCAAGTCGTTCAGCTAACGAATTGGCTGTTTTCTGCGTCTAAGTAGAACTACGGCGCCTTTGGCCGCAACCAAACACGTCTTGTCGGGCCGAATCCGTCTACTGGGGGATTCCGCCCTGGGGTGAGCGGCGCTCATGCTTGTCCAATAGTCGCTAATTTGGACAGCCGCGAGCCCAGCTCGCACTACCACTACGCCCTCCATCGGAGGTCGGAAGACAGAGCGTATGAAGCCCCTTGGCCCAGCGCCGCTGACCCACATGCGCACTGCCACTGAGGCGGCGCCGGTTCCTACCGTCGAGCGGCCGCCTTTGCCTCCACCTTCTATTGCTCCTAAGCCCCCACGTGAGCGCAGGCTGTATGTGCTCTTCGCCTCGGTTGCCGTTTTGGCGATGACTGTGGGCCTTTGGGCCTGGCATGTGCGTCAGGGGCGGCGTGCGGAGACGGCCGGGGACGCGACGATGAGCACGGCCAAGGTGGAACGGCGGACTTTTGTGCGCACGCTTCGCCTGAGCGGCACGGTCGAGGCGGTGCATTCCTACTCAGTTCTGGCGCCGCGCCTGACGGGAGGCGATTTCGGGAGCATGATTCTGACGAAGCTGACTCGAGGGGGCACGCGAGTCAAGAAAGGAGACTTGCTGGCCGAGTTTGACCGTGAAGCCCAGTTGAGGACCTTCATGGACAAGCAGGCGGAGCACCGCGACCTGGTCGATCAGATCGCCTCCAAGAAGGCCGAGCAGGAAGCGGCGCGCGCTCACGACGACACCGAATTGAAGCAGGCTGAGGATGCGGTGGGCACGGCGAGGCTGGAGATGCAACGCAGCGAAGTGGTCTCGCGCATCGATGCTGAGAAAAACAAGCTAGACTTGGAAGCCGCCGAGGCGACCCTGAAGCAACTCCGCCAGACCTACGATTTGAAGCGGAAGGCCGCCGAGGCCGAACTGCGTCTCTTGGAGATCAAGCGCGACCGCGCCCGCAGTGCCATGCTACACGCCCAGGAGAACTCGGAGAAGATGGCGCTTCTTTCTCCCCTCGATGGGCTGGTCGTATTGAATCCCATGTGGAAGGGCGGAGGGATGGGCGAGGTCGAAGAAGGCGACCAGGTCTGGACCGGGTTTCCCTTCATGCAGGTCGTCGACCCTTCAACCATGGAGGTTCGCGTCCGCGTCAACCAGTTAGACGTTTCCGACCTGCACGTGGGCCAAGCGGCGCGGATTCACCTGGACGCTTACCCCGATTTGAACCTTCCTGGAAAACTCGAGCAGTTGGCCGCCATTGGGCTGAGCGGGGGGCTTTCGAGGACCGTGCGGTCGTTCGCTGCCCTCTTCTCGATTGAGGGGAGCGATGCGAGACTGATGCCCGACCTCTCGGCCTCGCTCGATGTGGTTTTGGAACAGGAGCCGAACGCGATTGTGGTGCCGCGCGACGCCGTGGTGAGGGAAGATGGACGATCCTGGGTGTACGTCAAACACGCGTTGGGATTCGAAAAGCAGGCCGTGAAAACCGGCGCCGAAGACGATCTTGAGGTCATCGTCCTTTCGGGGCTCGAACCCGGGATGGAGGTCGAGCGCAACCCCGAGTCGGGACAGAGTGGTTCTTCCACATGAAACTCCGAGCGCAGACAATATTGAAATACCGCTGGTGGGTGCTGGCCGCCGCAGGGCTCTTGATTGGAGGTGGGGGGATTGCGTCGGTGCGCTTCGGCCGAACCGCGCCCAGCTTACCCACCGCTGAGGTCACGCGCGGCGAATTCGAGGATTACGTGAAGATTCGGGGTGAAGTCAAGGCCAAGCGCTCCCTGACCGTCTACGCGCCGCACACCCGGGGTGGGGTAGGCGATCCTCAAATCCTGAAAATGGCAAAAACCGGGGCCGTGCTGAAGAAGGGTGACGCGGTGGTCGAGTTCGATACCGCCAAGCTGCGGGAAACGTTGCAGCAGAGACGCTCGGAGCTGAAGCAGGCCGAGGCGGAGATCGGGGAAGCGCGCGCGCAGGCCAAGCTTCAGGAAGAGCAGGATTTGACGGACTTGGAAAAGGCTCGCTACGACGTCCAGCGCGCCAAGTTGGAAGTGAGTAAAGCGGAGATCCTTTCCAAGCTTGAAGGGGAAAAGAACAAGCTGTTGCTTGCCGATGCGGAGCAGCAATTGAAGGAAAAGGAAGAGGGGCTTGCTTCCGACCGTGCCAAGGCCGCCGCGGACATAGACGGGAAGAAGCAGAAACGTGAGAAGGCGCTTCGCGACGCGCAAGTGACGGAGGAGGATATTGCCTCGTTGACCCTGCGGGCGCCGGTGGATGGAATGGTGACCATCCTTCCGAACTGGCGCGCCAGCGGCTGGTCGAGTGATAGCGCCCCACCGTTCAAAGAAGGTGACCGCGCTTGGCAAGGCGCGCGCATCGCCGAATTCCCCGACATTTCCACGTTGCGCGTGAGCGGGCGGGTGGAGGAAGCCGACCGCGGGCGCGTGAAGGAGGGCCTGCCCGCCACGGTGCGCATCGATGCCGTCCCCGATAAGGAATTTGCCGCCCACGTCATTGAAGTCAGCCCCCTCGCCAAGCTGGATTTCTCGGGTTGGCCGTTCCCGCGGAACTTTGATGTTTCCGTTCAGCTCGACCAAACCGACTCTCGAGTGCGCCCGGGGATGAGCGCGAGCACGCGTGTGGCGGTCGAGAAACTCCCGGCTTGCATTCTGATTCCTCCCGAGGCGACCTTCCAGAAGTTGGGCAAAACCGTGGCGTATGTCCTGAACGGTTCGAGTTTTCAGGAGCGCGAGATTCTGGTCGCGAAACGGGGCGAGAGTCAGGTGGCGGTGGCGCGGGGGCTGAAGCCCGGCGAGCGCGTGGCGCTGAAGGACCCCACAGCGACGCAGAAGCGGTGATTTACGTTCATCCGCAGATTACGCAGATTTCACAGATGCCGAAAGCAAGGAGGGGGTGGATTGCGGTGGCTCTCTCCGCAAGCCTGTTGCCTGTAATGGCCATTGCGCGTTCTGAGGGGGCGGCGGCGCTCGCCACAGGGCCGAACGCCGTTCGGCCCTTCCTGCGTTTTTGGTTGCGGCCCTCCCGCGCTATGGCTCCAGGATTCTGATCTGCGAAATGTGTGAAATCTGTGGATTGGAACAGTTATGACGGTACGGAAAAAAACGCGCTGGGTGCTTTTGCTGGTGGGCCTGGTGGTAGTGGTGGCTGGGGTGGCGCGAGCCCTTCAGCAGTTGCGTAGACCTCAGCATGGCGTCCCAACCGCTATGGTGAGGCGCGGGCGTCTGGACATGAAGGTGTACACGGACGGTGAGCTCCACGCCCGGCGCAGCGTGATGGCTGTGGCGCCCTCCGTCTCCGGCACCTTGCGCATCATACACCTTGTGCCCACCGGCACCCACGTTCCCGCCGGCGCGGTGGTGGTGGAATTCGACCCCAGCGAACAACAGTACAACCTGGAGCAGAACCGCTTCGATCTCGGAGAGGCCGAACAGGAAATCGCCAAGGCCAAGGCCGACGCTGCAGTGCAGGCGGCCAAAGACGAGGTGGAATTGCTCAAGGCGAAATTCGACGTGCGCCGAGCGGAGTTGGAGGTGAGCAAAAACGAGCTGGTGAGCGCCATTGACGCCAAGAAAAACCTCCTGGCGCTGGAGGAGGCTAAGCGCCATCTCGCCCAACTCGAGCAGGACATCAAATCGCACTCCCTTTCCAACCAGGCGGCCCTGGACGTAGCCCAGGAAAAAGAGCGCAAGGCGCACCTGTTGATGACCCAGGCGGAAAACAATATCCAGAGCATGAGCGTGAAGACCACTATCGACGGGCTGGTGTCGCTGAAAGAGAACGAGCGCGCGGCGGGCGGATTTTACTTCTCGGGCATGAAGCTGCCCGAGTTTCGTGAAGGCGACCAGGTGGGGCCGGGCACGCTGGTAGCCGAGGTCATGAATCTGGACCAGATGGAAATTCAGTGCAAGGTGGACGAAGGCGATCGCGCCAACATGAACGCGGGCTCGCCGGTGGAAGCGCGCGTGTACGCTCTGCCGGGGCGCATTTTCCCGGCCAAGGTGGAGTCGGTGGCGGGGATGGCCTCGCGGGGCATGCCTTGGTCCGGAAGCACCACAAGCAAGTTCGACGTTGCGATCACCCTGGACAAATCGGACTCCGAAATCCGGCCCGGCCTCACCGTGCAGGCGATTGTCGAGGGAGGGCAGACGAAGGATTTGTTGCTGGTGCCCCCTCAAGCGCTTTTCGATAAAGATGGGAAACCCTTCGTCTACCTCGAACAGGGAAGCAACTTCGTAGCGCGGCCGGTGAAAGTGATGCGGCGCAGTGAAACTCAAGTCGCGATTGAAGGGGTATCGGAGGGGGCGGTGGTGGCTCTAGTCAACCCTGAGCAAGAGGCCGGGAAGCTTGGCACCAGTGGCACGACGAACCAGCCGGCCTTGGTGGGTGGGAGCGGGCAATGACCCCGGCGCGTTCCCTGCCCGCTTTCCTCCGCCCGCACACCCTCTCACAACTCCTCCCGGACGTTTTGCAAGGCGTCGAAAACCTCCGCGTCCACAAGCTGCGCACCCTCCTGACGATGCTGGGCATGATCTTCGGCGTGGCGGCGGTGGTGTCCATGTTGTCGATCGGGGCCGGGGCCCAGCAACAGATGATGGCCTTCATCGAGCAGCTCGGCGTGCGCAACCTGATCGTGGAAGCAAAAGAAGCCGCCACTTGGCAGGACCTTCAGAAAGTGCGGAAGGTTTCTCCCGGCCTGACCTTCCGCGACTGGCGCGTCATCAAAGCCAATATCAACGGCATCGACGAGACGGCGCCGCGCAAGCGATTCACTCCCTCCAAACTGCTCCCCAAGCCGCAGCGCGACATGCCCGCCGTTTACGGCGTGGAGCCAAGTTATCTCCGTATCGCCGGACTGCAAGTGGTGGCGGGGCGCTGGTTCGATGGGCAGGAGAACGACCACGCTGCGCCCGTGTGCGTGCTGGGGGACGGAGCGCGCGCCGGCCTGTACGGAAACCAGGAGGCGTTGGGGCAATACGTGAAGGTCAACGAGCAATGGTTCCATGTGATTGGTGTCGTGGCGCCCCAGTTGACGCTTCAGGCTGCCTCCAGCGGCCTGCCCACGCAAGACCTGAACAACCTGCTTTACGTGCCGCTCTACACCGCCCTCGACCGCTTGGAAGACACCAACAGCGATATGAAGGACGAGATCGATGGGATCTACCTTCAGATGCTCCCCAGCGTGGACATCCTCTCCACCGCCGAAGTCGTGCGAGGCATTTTGAATCGCACGCATGGTGGGGCGAGGGACTTCAGTGTGATGGCGCCGGCCGAACTGCTGGCCGAGCAAAAGCGCACTCAACGCATTTTTGAGATGGTCATGGTGGCCATCGCCTCGATCTCGCTCCTGGTGGGTGGGATCGGAATCATGAACATCATGCTGGCCGGCATCCTGGAGCGGACGCGGGAGATCGGGGTGCGGCGCGCGGTCGGGGCTCGCCGTGCGGACATCATCCGCCAGTTTCTGATCGAGGCGACACTGATTTCGATTGTCGGCGGATTGATCGGGATTGTGTTTGGCTTTGGCATGTCACGCGTGATCGCGCTGCTGGCGGGCTGGTCCACGATTGTAACGCTCACGTCCATCCTGCTCGCGTTTCTGGTATCGGTCTCTGTCGGGCTGATTTTCGGCACTTATCCTGCCGTCAAGGCGGCGCGGCTCGATCCCGCCGAAGCCATCCGCTACGAGTAGTGCGGGCGACATCCGCACCGCAGAGTCGCTGAGACGCAGAGAAAAGCCCTCTCCTATTCATCCTCCGCGCCCCTGTGCCTCCGCGGTGTGAGGCACGGCTCTGCTGCGGGACGCAGGCGGCCGGGGAATGCCAACCTGACACCCGACACCTTGCACCTGGCACCTGACGCCTGAATTAAAGGAGGTTGATATGAAACACGCCGGAATCATCTTGACGTTGCTTTTGGTAGTTCGCGGCGCGGCGGGCCAGACCTTTCCCACGCCGGGCTACCTGCGCCAGCTGATTTATAGCGCGCCGATGGCGGGCCAGGTGAAGGGCCCGGCAGAGCTCCAAGATCATGTCGTGGAGGGAAAGCTCCGCCTGACTCTCGCGGACGCCATCCGTCTGGCGCTCCTCAACAACACCGATGTGCGGCTGAACGAATTGCCGGTCGAGACGGCGCGCTTCGAGGTGGAGCGCGCCTACCATCCCTTTGATGCCGTGCAGACCTCGAGCTTCAACGCCGGTCGGGCGACGAGCCCCGCGTACTCGGAGCTCCAGGGTGCGCCCACGCTCAGCACGCTCAACCAACAGGGGCTCTTCGATTACAACCAGACATTTCAGACCGGCACGAATCTCGACATCAACTTTTCCAGTGCCAAGCAGGCCACCAACAGCGTGTTTTTTACGTTCAATCCTTTCATCAGCTCCAGCGGCACGCTCACCCTGACGCAACCGCTGCTGCGCAATCGCGGGCTGTTTCCCAATCGCGCCCCGATAATTATTGCGCGGAGGAACCTGAACATGTCACGCGCGGTCTTCGAGGGCCAAGTGAATGACTCGCTGGTTGGGGCGATCCAGCAGTACTTGGCCGTGGTGCAGGCGCGCGAGAACCTGGAGGTCTTGAAGAAATCGCTCGAGCAGGCCCAAACGAGTTACAACCGTGACAAGCGCGCGCTCGAGCTTGGGGCCATCCCGCCCTTCGATATTTACCGCTCCGAGTCGCAGGTGGCGGCGCGGCGCGTGCAGGTGATCCAGACCGAGTACAGCCTGAAACAGGCCGAGGACGCCTTTCGCCGGTTCATCGGCGCCGACCTCGACCCTTACATTCGGGCGCTCGACCTGGATCTCACTGAGCCCCTCGAGCCCCGCGGCGAGCTCCTCACCCTGGACATCCAGCAAGCCTATCAGCAAGCGCTGGAGCGGCGGCCGGAACTCGAGGCTCTCCGCCAGCAGCTTGCCAACGATGAAACCTCTGTCCGCCTGGCCCATAACCAGCTCTTGCCCAACCTCACCTTCAGCACCTTTTATGCGACCAACGGCTTGGCGGGAAACGAGTACAATATCACCACCACTCCCGCCACCCTGATCTCCACCGGAGGATTTGGTCAGTCCCTCACCCAGATGAGAAGCTTTGACTTCCCCAGCTACGGTTTCACCGTACAATTGCAACTGCCTATCCGCAACCGCTCGGCTCAGGCGGACCTGGGCGAGGCCATGGTTTCGAGGCGGCGGGATCTGTATCGTCAACGCGAGCAAACGCAAGAATTGTGGCAGGAGGTCAAGAACTCCGTCCACCAGCTCGAAGCGGCCAAGCTCTCCATCGCGGCGGCGAAGGTTTCGCGCGACTTGGCGCAGAAAACCCTGGAGGCCGAGCAGAGGAAGTATGAGTTAGGAGCGTCGCAGATTTTCTTCGTGCTGGATGCTCAGAACCAATTGGCGCAGGCGGAGTTGAGTTTGGTGCAGGCGGATATCGGATACCAATTGGCCGTCGCCGGCGTGCAGCACGCGACGGGCACGCTCCTCGAAAACCACCAGGTGAAGATCGAGGAAGTGGCGCCCTGAGCCAAGGAACCCCGTGCTGGCTTCGTCGATGACGTGCAGAGCCAGCGCCAGGCAGAGCGAAATCCAGGCCCAGAAGAGTTGGGCATGGGAGCCCGCGGCGAATCCAATGACCATGAGGAGATGCAATGGAGCTATCATGGGCTTATCCTTTTACAGCCATACGCAAAGTTCGCATATCCAGAAACATCCGCAGCGGACCGCTCGGGGCGCTACCCTTGAGCGCTACAAAGCCGTAACGCGCATACCAATCGATCCGGTCTCGATAGACATCGGCGATGATGCCGCGGCAGCCGACTTCGTCCGCGACCCGCAGGGCGATCTTGAAGGCTTCGGAAATGAGAGCATGTCCGAGCCCTTTCCCGGAAAATCGTCGGTCCACCGCCAGCCGAGCCAACAGGATCAGGGGCAAATCGTAAGGTGGAAGCCCATGGATGTACCTTTTGGGGAAAGCATCGCGGGGCACGCTGGCTGTGGCGAGGATGAAGTATCCAAGCACGGTGCGCGGAGCTGCTTCGTCGCTCGCGACATACGTCACCCCGATGGAGCTTTTCTGCTGATTTGCCCAGGCGTGTCGCCGGAGATAATTATTGAGCGGCTCGTCGCCACAGTCGAAAAGCTCCACTTGGTCGTGCTCTTCGAGACGGCGGATGAGAACTGCCATTCAGCCTCGCATCGCCCGAAGGAGGGTTTCCGTAGGAGGTGGGGCTTCCCTGGATACAAGAGCGGCTAGGCTCTCCAGCTCGCGGGCCGTCCAGGAAATCTCTACGCGCGGAAGCGAAAGTTCAGGGGCAACACGTTCGAGCCGCGGAAGCAGAAGTTCTTTGCGCTCGCCGGTTGCAGTTACGCTGAAAATGCGATGACCGCGTCTTCTTTCTGCTACTGCCCAATGGAACAGCGCCAGGGCGTCGGAAAGAAAATCCGTATTGCTGTTAAGCTGTAACTCTTGTTTCAGGCCGCGTACCATTCGGTCCTCGGCAGGAGTCAAATCAGCCTGAAACTTCGACCGGCGCGAGCCTTTGAGTGGTTGGGGAGGTTTCCGAACTTGCTGCGTTTTCAAGGCCATAATCGAATCACCATTTGCAGTTCAAACTAACTCCAATCTTACTACATTTCGGAGGATATTCGGAGTCTTTTCGCATACCCAGATTCTCGGCCTGTGTGATCCGTCGTGGCGGGGGAACTAACCCCTCACTCGGCCCGCGACGGCGCTTTCACCAGCCGTCGCGGGCCGGGTGAGGGGGTCTCAACCCAACTATAGAACCTCAATCGTCGCTCAGAGTCTATTCGCTTACCTCCGCCTCTTGCTCTTCAACGACTTTCGCCGTATCTTCCCACTCGCGCGTCAGCCGGGCCACCTCTTCGCGCCCCTGCTCGATCGACCTGGCCAAGCGCACGGAATCCGCCGCGCTCCTGAAATGCGTCAGTTCCTGCGCGTACCCTTCGATCTCGGACTCGACGCGCGCTACCAGCTCTTCGATCTCGCGGCAGCGATCCTTCATTTGCTGGAGGCGAATCGGGTTGAGCCGCTTCGATTTGAGGGCGGAGGGGATTGCTGCCGCTTTTGGTTGCGGGCCAGTGTGGTGTCTTTGGCGCGCAAGGCCGCGTTCTCCCACGAGATCCGGCAGGCCCGGCAAGGTGAGATCGATTTCCTTCCCCTCTTTGCGCCACAAGTAATCTTCGTAGTTGCCCGGGAAGACGTTCACTTCGCCGCCCGCGATCTCGAAGACGCGCGTGGCCAGCTTGTCGATGAAGTAGCGGTCGTGGGAAACGAATACCACCGTGCCCGCGAACTCTGACAGGGCTTCCAGCAGTACGTCCTTGGCGCGCAGGTCGAGGTGGTTGGTCGGCTCGTCGAGCAGAAGGAAATTCGAGGGGCGCACCAGCATGCGCGCCAGGGCATAGCGATTGCGCTCGCCGCCCGAAAGCACGCCGATGCGCTTGAACACCTCATCCTCGCTGAACAGGAAGCAGCCCAGGAGACTGCGCAGCTCCGTCTGGGTGCTGAGTGACATGGGGGCCACGCGCGCCAGGTCGTCGAGCAAACGCGCCTCCGCATCCAGCGCCTTGTACTGGTCCTGGGCGAAATAATCCACCTCCACCTGGTGGCCCTGCTTGTACTCTCCTTCGCTCAAAGGCTCGATACCCGCCAACAGCTTGAGCAATGTTGATTTTCCGGCACCGTTCACGCCCACCAGGGCCACGCGATCGCCCCGCTGGATGGTGAAGCTCACCTTACCGAACACCTGCTTGGCCCCGTAGCTCTTGGACACCTGCTTGAATTCCGCCACCATCCGGCCGCTGGGCTTGGGCTGAGGGAAACGGAAGTGGATGGCCTTCTCTTCCGGCGGGATCTCGACGCGCTCCATGCGTTCGAGTTCCTTGATGCGGCTTTGCACCTGCTTGGCCTTGGTGGCCGTGTAGCGGAAGCGGTTGATGAATACTTCGAGCTGCTGGATGCGCTCCTGCTGATTCTTGTAAGCCGCTTCAATCTGAGTTCGCCGCGCGTTCTTCTCCGCCAGGTACTTCTCGTAATTGCCGCTGTAAAAGTGGACGCGCTGGTTCCAGATCTCGACCATCTTTTCCACCGTGACGTCGAGGAAAAAGCGGTCGTGCGAGACCAGCACGTAAGCGTGCGGATAATCGTTCAGGTACTCTTCCAGCCAGTTGCGCGCCTCGAGGTCGAGGTGATTGGTGGGCTCGTCGAGCAGGAGCAGGTTGGGCTTCTCGAGCAACAGCTTGGCCAAGGCAATGCGCATCTGCCAGCCGCCTGAGAATTCTTCCGTGCGACGGCGCCAATCGGATTGCGGGAATCCCAGACCGGCCAGCACCCGCCCGGCCTGGGCTTCGAGCGAATACCCGTCGCGGTGCCGGAACTCGGTGTCGAGCGCATGGAAGCGCTCGCTCACGCGCTGGTACTCGTCGCCTTGGGGGTCCAGTTCGGCAATCTTCTCCATGAGACCTTCCATCTCCTGCTCCATGGCGAGCAGATCGCCGAACACCGACATGCACTCGCCGAGCACCGTGCGTCCCGAGAGTGTCTGGCCGTCTTGCGGCAGGTAACCCGAGCTGATTCCCTTGGCGAAGGTGACTTCCCCGTAATCGAGCGGCTCGAGGCGCGCCAATACTTTGAGCAGAGTGGTCTTACCCGCGCCGTTCGCGCCCACCAACCCCACCCGCGCGCGCGGCGTGATAAGCCAATCGAGATTCTCAAACAGCAATTTGGGGCCGAAACGCTTCCCGGCCGACGAGAATTGAATCATAACAGGTTGGACGCTTTACGCGCTGTGTCCCGCCCCTCAGGGCCCCGTCAAAGCCCCTGTCATTCCTCGCTAGGCTCCGTCGAAAGTCACCTCATTCCCGCGAAAAGCTTGCCCTGAGCTTGCCGAAGGGCGGCAATCCAGTTCGTTCTCGTGACGTGGACCCCCGCTTACGCGGGGGTGACGCCTTGACTTTCACCTCTATGGGTAGGCAGCAGGCGCATGTCCACTCGGAATGACACTTGGTTGGCCCTGCTGGCTCCCTTATTCTGCGGCGGGGGACTTGGCCTGCCCGATAACCAGTAGTGCTGGGGCATGGAATTTAAGGGCAATGCCACACAAAACGCGGCTTCTTAGCCACTTTTTTGGCCTTGTTTGGCCTTTTTTGCACTCAAAAACCAGTTCGTTTTGAGTTCGTTTTTTGGAGCCTTTGTTGATTCTAAGGGACTTATTTAGTTCGTTCCGTCCATTTAGTATCTTTTTTCGGTTTTCCGCGCATTTTCCACTACCGCCGGGCCCATTTCCAACCTCCTTCCCCCGCTGGCTCATACGCTCTCTCATCTGACCACCTGTATAGGCTACTAAAGCTCTAGCCTGTTGTCAAGAGCAAAGTGCGAGCGATGGCCGGCACTGGTTCAGTTTGAAGTGGCATGGCCATCTTGGCCATGAATTCGCACGGGCAGGGCCTGGCCTGAGCGGAGCGAAGGGATGCCTGTGCCACCTCGAACTGAACCAGCACCGCTGAAGGCTTTCCCTTGACAAGCAACAGATTTGTTGTTATCATGGCTCTGTGAAAGCAACAGATCTGTTGTTAATGACCTTCGACGAATCGCTGCAACAAGGAGTCACTCGACATGACAATTCGAAGCCTCCCTGGGGGCGTGCCTGAGCCCGACGAGTTGTTCGGGCGTGAACACCTCATCCAGTGCGTATGGGAGTTCCTGGCGGCAAACAACATTTACCTCGTGGCGCCGCGCCGTTTTGGAAAGACCGGCGTGATGGCGCACATTCTCAAAAAGCCTCGTGAGGGATACGTCCCAGTCTACCTTGACGTCGAGGATGTCCACGATCCAGAAGGATTCGCAGCCGAGCTGATTGCCGCTCTGCTCGAGCACGACAAGCTCCGCAGCTATTTGAGCGCGGCGGAAGGGTTGCCTTCACGCTTCTTTGATTTCCTAACTTCCCACATAGATAAGGTGGGAACGGACTTCTTCGAAATTGAACTGAAGGACTGCATCCACGATACGTGGAAGGAAACCACCAAGGCATTAGTCTTGGAAATGGAGAAGGCCAAGGACACGGTCATCTTCATTATTGACGAGTTTCCGCAGTTCATCGAGAACCTTGAAAGGAAGCACGGGGGCGATGGCGCGCGAGCATTCTTGGAGTGGTTCCGCTCTCTTCGGATGAAGCAGAAGGACCGTCTGAGACGTTTCCGCTTCATTCTCGGCGGCTCGACCGGCATCGACATCATTCTTCGGCGGCTGGAGGTCTCAGACAAGCTGAATGACTGTTTTCGCTTGCCCGTCGAGGCCATCAAGCGAGAAGCGGCGGAGAAGCTGCTCAAAGCCCTGGCGGAAAAATACAAGCTGACATTCACACCCGAGGCCTTTGCCCGCGCATTCGAATTGATATCGCCACCCGTCCCCTATTTCCTCCATCTTCTGGTTTCGCAGCTCATCCTCGAAGAGAAATTGCGAGCCAGGGCGCTCAGCCCTCAGGATATTGATGAAGTCTACCAAAAGCGCCTTCTAGGGCCGGCCTGCCGCGCTTATTTCGAGCACTACCGCCAACGCCTGCGGCGCTACGGTGCGGGCCGGGAGCGGGCGGCCGTGGCCATTTTGCAGGAAATCGCACAGGCCGCGGCGGCCCGTGTGTCACAAAGTGGACTCTACGACACTTATCGCCGAGCGAGAGGGAAGAGCGCCTCAGGCCTGGAGTTCGATGAAATCATGGCCGACCTGGAGAACGACTGGTACGTCGTTCTGGACCCTCCTACTAACGAGTATTACTACCTGCTGAGCACGATGAAAGACTGGTGGAGGCGATACTACCGCACCTTCAAGGCGACGAAGCGATAGGCGGACCCTGAAAGAAGACCGTGGACGTTGTCATTCCGAGCGAAGACGTCATGATCCTTCGGCTCACCACTAGCCATGAAAATAGCTCAGTTGAAACTAAGCCCTTTGTTTTCAATAAAACGTTCCGCTATTTCCATGGCAGCGAGGAATCTCGTTCTGAGAACAAGCGACTTACGAGATTCCTCGCTTCGCTCGGAATGACAGGCCAGGCGCTTTTCAGCATTCTGTTAGGAGCCAACAGCCATGCCCATTTCGAGATTCGTCTACGACCCTTGGGAACTCCCGCCGGAGCAGCGGCAGGCGACTTTCGTCGGCAGGGAGAAGATTCTCGATCGTTTCTTGGCGGCCGTTCGAGAACAACAGGGCCGCGCCACGGTTCAGCACTACATCCTCACCGGGCCGCGGGGCTTCGGCAAAACCACCCTACTCTTAGCGCTTCGTGACAGAATTCGCCAAGACCCTGAAATATCCGCCCGGTGGTTCTGCGTCCAGCTTCGCGAAGAGGAGTACTACATCCACAAGCAGCGCGATTTGTGGCAACTGGTGCTGCAAACTCTCGCCGTGGGGGAGGAGCTGGCAGAGGCGCAGGAGGTCGCGGATTTGGCACAAGAAGCCCGTGACGAGGAAAAGAGTTCAGCCCTCCTGGTGGACGGGCTTAGGAGCATCTGTAGTAGCCACGGCAAGCGCCTCCTGCTCCTGATCGATAACTTCGACCAAATCTTTCCCACCACGGCAGCAGGGGAACGGAAACATCGTAAGCCTGACAGTGAGTATAGGGCTTTCCGCAAGCGCCTCAGCACCGAAGCATTCCTCATGACCATCGCCACTTCGGTCATGGTATTCCAGGACATCTATGCCTACGACAAAGGCTTCTTCCACTTTTTCTCACCTGTCGAGTTGCCAGAGCTAAGTCAGGAAGAAGCGATCGAGGTGCTGCGCCGGCTGGGCCGAGCGGACGGGAACCAAGAGTTCTTGTCCCGGCTCGAGCGGTCCACGGTAAACCTCCAAACGCTTTGGATCCTTACCGGCGGAAACCCGCGGCTGGTCACGATGCTGTATCACATCCTTGCCCAAAGGGAGATCGGGGAGCCCGTGCAGGCGCTCTGGGAGACGGTGGCCGGGCTTACGCCGATGCTGCGGCAGGAACTCGCCGACATGCCGCGCCAGCAAAGTAAGACGCTGGATGCGCTCCTCCGTCTCAACGGTGCGGCCGCCCCGGCTGAGATTTCCAAGGCCTCGCGCTTGCCACTCAACGTCGTCACTGCACAACTTGGCCGGCTCAAGGAAGCGCGATACGTAACGCTTGACGGAGGGGGAAAAGGGAAAAGGGCCACCTATCGAGTGGCAGACCAGATGTTCAGCGTGTGGTACTGGATGCGCTATGTGCCTATTGCTCGCCGCCGAATCGAGCTGTTCATCGATTTCCTTCGTGCTTGGTTTTCACTGGAGGAAAGGAGACACCTATTTCAGGAGCGATGGGAGCGATTTCATTCCAATCAATCGCGCGGTTTCGTCGGATTGGCTGGAAAATCGTTGCGGGATGCCGAGTACTACGCCGCGAGCCTGGATGAGCCCGCGGAGCGTCTGAGAGAGATGGTACGTGTTGCTGACGCGTACAGTAGCGTGGGCGACCTGCCTTCGGCAGCCGAGCTCCTCGCTGAGCTCTCCGGAAACAAGGTGCGGTCAAGAGCGAAGTTCGAGTCACTGGGTTACTCGCTTCTGGCCGGCCGCCTCATGGACGAGGGCGATCTCGAGCGCGCCATGAAGAGCTATTCAGAGGCGCTGGCAAAGGACCCGCGGAATGCGAAAGCTCGTGCGGACTTTGGTGTGTGCTTGACACTGAGCGCCAGGTACGCTCAGGCCGATGAGCAGTTCGACGAGGTTTTGCAGAGCCCACGCCTAAGTGCTGCGCTACGGTCACTCGTTTTGGTCAATCGCGGCGTCGCCAAGTCGCAGCTTGGGGACCCCCAGGGCGGGGTGGCGGACTACACTGCTGCCCTCGAACTGCCGGGCGCTCCCGCAGACCAGGTGGCGAGGGCCCTCTTCAACCGTGGCTTCTCGAAGGGCCAAATGGGCGATTCCCAAAGCGAGATTGCGGACTACACCGCAGTGGTGGAACTGCGGGGCGCTCCTGCAGGCCAGGTGGCCAAGGCCCTGGTGAACCGTGGTATCACCAAGGGCCAACTGGGGGATTCCCAGGGCGAGATTGCGGACTATACCGCGGTCGTGGGACAGAAGGGAGCATCTGCGCAGGTAGTGGCCAGGGCGCTCCTCAACCGTGGTTTCACCAGGGACCAACTGGGCGATTCCCATGGCGCGATTGCGGACTACACAGCAGCGCTGGAACTGAAAGGCGCTCCTGACGAAGACGTGGCGAGTGCCCTCCTCTACCGTGGCCACACGAAGAGCGGACTAGGCGATTTCCGTGGCGCGGTGGCGGACTACACCGAAGTCGTGGAATTCGAGGGCGCTCCTGTGGAAGAGGTGTCCAGGGCCCTCCTGTACCGCGGTTCCGCCAAAGGTCAACTGGGCGATGTTCAGGGTGAGATCGAAGACTACGCCGCGGTGGTCGCGCTCGGGGGCGCGCCAGCAGACCATGTGGCCAGGGCTCTTTTCGACTGTGGCTTCGCAAGGCGCCGACTGGGCGATCCCCACGCGGCGATTGGGGACTACACTGCAGCGGCGGAACTGAAGGGGGCTCCCTCGGATGTGGTCGCCGTGGCACTTGCCTTTCGCGGAAAGGCGCACTCTGATCTCGGCCAGCATGGCCAAGCCCTAAAGGACTTTAACCTGTCGCTTGAGATCCCGGGGCTTTCAGAGGAGTCTCGGCTGTACGCCATTTCTCGTCGAGGCGAGGCTCACGAGAAACTGGGACATCCCGAAGAGGCCCTTTCGGATTATGCCCAGTGCGCTCAAAGCGGCACCCCGCCGTTCGTCCACTATGGCCTCCGGTCCATAGTACGCCTGCTTCTCTTCGAAAAAAGGGCCGGCGAAGCGCTCGCGTGGGTTCGTCGATTCCATGAGCTCGAACCTGCCGAGGTGTCCTTGAACACCCGGTTGCAGGCGAGGGTCAGCATGTTAGTTGCTGCCAGCACTGTCGCGTCGCCAGAAGACGCCAGCCGTCTGCTTGACGCCCTCCTCAAAACTGATCCCGAGGAAATCCGAGTTCCGTTGCTATTCCTGATACCTGGTCTGCAACTGGCCAGAACCAACGACGAATCGGTATTGGCCAAGCTGCCGGAAGAGGAACGAAAAATTGCCAGGGAGATTGCCCGCTCGCTGGCGGAAGCGCCACGCCAGCCTGTGGGCCAACCAGCATCTTAGTTCGCTGGCCGGATTGTTCACCGCGCATCACTAAGGGGCGCATACATGCCGACGAAGAGCGTCGGCACGTATGCGCCACCCGCGGAAAAATCCTTGACACTGTCATCCTGAGGAGTCCCGCTCTGATCGGGACGACGAAGGATCCCTGTAGTTGCTTGATTCTACAACTGCCGAGATTCTTCGCTTCGCCCCAGACCGTCCGGTCCAGGGCTTCGCTTAAAATGACAGCTTGGAAGGGTTTCCCCCGCATTTCAGCCCAGGCGCAAAAGCGAGGCGGGGTCGATCCTTCCCAGCCGCAAAGCCGGGAGGAGTGCGGCGGCTGAGCCCGCGCCCAAGAAAAAGAACACACCGGCGGCGATGCCGGGGGGGTCACTGGCGTGGAGCAGCGGCCCTGCTCCGGGCATAGCGCTGACCGGCAAGCTGGGGGCAACGAAGAGAATCAGAAACGCGATGCCTCCGGCCCCCGCGACCGCGCCGAGAGCAAGCAACTTGCCGACGTCGGAGAAGAGCAGCCGAACAAGACTCCTGGGCGTGGCGCCAACGCACATCCGCACCGCGAACTCATGTAGGCGTGACGACACCATGTTGCTGGACAAGCCATAAACACCCAGGGCTGCCAGCAGCAGGGCCAGCGCGCCAAAGGCTGTCGCCAAGGCGGCATCGAGCGTAGGGACCGCGAGCTGTGCTCCAATGTCGTTCGCAAGAGGAGTGAAAGGCGCTATCGTCTGTCCAGCGTCCACGTCCTTAAGGGCTTGGCGTACCATCCTGGTCAGTTCGAGGCCGCTCCGCTTGCTGCGCGCGAGCAGAGCAAAAGACGGGGAAGGGAACTGAGTTATGGGAATGTAGATCTGCGGGCTGACGTCGTCTGGCACGCCGTAGAGGTGGACGCTTCCGACTACTCCAACGACGCGGCGTCCTTCGGCCTCACCCGCCAGGTAGACGAGCTTGCCCAGGGCGGAACCCGGTCCGAGCAGCTTTGCCAGCCTGGTATCCACAACGGCCACCGGCGGACTCCGCATTTGATCCTCCAAGCCGAAAGCCCTGCCCGCGAGCATGGGTATGCCCATGCAGGCAAAGTACCCTCCGCTCACCGACTGCGCCGGGGCATTGGCGCCGACAGCGTCGGCGGGAAGCGGGCCGCGCACTGAGAAAACGGCCGACCAGCCCGTATTGACGCCGGGCCTGCCATCAGAAACAGCAAAATCGATGTGCGTTTCGTCCAGCCGCAGCAGTAGTCGGTGGACAAAGCGTGCCCGGTCGTCGTCTTTTGGATACCTGCTCCCCGGCAGGCCGATTCGCGTGCGCTGCACCTCGCCGGCGTCGAAGCCGGCGGGAGCGTTCAACACGCGCTTGAACCCATTTAGTGTGAGGGTGGCGCCCACCGCAAGAGTGATGGCAAGGGCCACCTCGATAACCACCAGAGCGCTTCGAAGTCTGATCTTCTCGCCGGCCAGAGGCAGGAAAAACTCGGGTGCGCTTGCGGAGATCGCGATTGTCCCTTTCGGGTTGCTTAGAGCCAGCGCGGGCGCGATGCCGGCTATGATCGCGGAAATCAAGGTGACCCCAAGGGCCGCGAGCAAGGCGGGGACGTCAAGCTGGGGCTGGGCCAGGATAGGAAAGTCATGGGGCAGCAACTGCGCGGTCACCTTAATTGCCCAATGCGCGACCAGAAGGCCGCCGGCGGCGCCCGCCGCCGCTAATATGAAAACCTCCGTCAGCAACTGGCGCAGCAGCCGCCCGCGTGACGCGCCCACGGCTTGGCGGATGGCAATCTCGCGGCGGCGCGCTTCGCCCCGCGCCAGAAGCAGGTTCGCGGCGTTGGCGCAAGTGAGAAGAAGGAGGAATACGACAGCGCTGGTCAGCATGGCGAGGGCAGGGCGCGCGCCGGCCACCGCTTCTTGCCGCAAGCCCAACACGCGGACTGACGACTCACCGTTCGACCGATCCTGTTTGGAGATCAGCGAGGAGAGGCGCGCTGCCGCCGCACTCCTCGACACCCCGGGCTGTAGGCGGGCGATCGTCGGGAGTATTTTGTTTCCGGCATCGCGGGGCGTAAAGCGCAGTGGGAGCCAGAGGTCAGTGCGGTCCGCGCCCGAGTATAAAAGAGCATTCGGATCGAAGCCGGGCATCGTTACGCCCACTACAGTGTAAGCTTGGTCGGAAACGATGATCTGGCTCCCGATGATCTTCGGGTCGCCATGAAAAGCATCCTGCCAAAGTGGGTAGCTAATTACCGCTTCATCGCTTTCCGCGGCGCCCGTTGTGCTGAAGAATCGTCCCAGCGCAGGGCGCGCGCGCAGCAAGCTCCAGAAGGCAGTAGAAACTTCGACTGCCAACGCCCGCCGCGGCTCGGCAAGGCTTGTGAGGTTGACTCCCTTCACGCGCAGGGCGGCGAGGCTGGAGAAAATGGCCCTCTCCCCCGCCCAAGCTTCAACATTAGCCGGGTCGGCTAGTGTGACCATGCTAGGGTTCATCACAGGATGCACCGTGACAAGCTCCTTCCACTCCGGAAACGGCAGCGGGTGGAAGAGTGTGGCTCTGAGCATGCTAAAGAGAAAAACGTTGGGCCCAATCCCAAGCGCGAGTACGAAGGCGACCAATACCGCGTGGCGAGGGGATTTCGCCATTCGCCGGCACGCGTATCGAATGTCTTGGAGAACGGTGCCCATAGTTTTTTCCTCAAGTCCACGCCCGCGGGGGAGAACGACCGCGGACCCCAAAACCGGGGGTCCGCGCTACCTCGAGTCCATGCCCGCGCTTGGTCAGTCGCTGGCTTTCAACGCCTCCAACCTCTGGATGAGCTTCTTCATCCAGTCAGGGTCCTGCGTATCAAATCCCTCCTGCACCCACCGCCACGTTCCTGTGGGATCCACAATCCAATTCTGAGGGATTCCCCATCCAGAATCTCCAAGCAGGTTCTTAACGAATCCATAAGCAGGCAAGACGGGGAAAGTGTAGCCCTTCTCTTTCAGGAACGGCGCAACCCCACCCAGGTCTTCGTCGATGTTGAAGGCGAGAATTTGAATATCTGCGCGGCCTTTCGTATTCTCATATAGCTTCTGAAGGAACGGCAGTTCTTCCCGGCAACCTCCACACCATGTCGCCCAGAGGTTGATCAGGAGAGACTTACCTCCCAGTTCTTTCAGCCGCCAAGTCTTGCCCGATAAATCGGCAAGCTCGAAAGGCGGAAGCTGTTTTGGTGGCCTCTTCCACTGGACCTCGGTTAGTTCCCGAATTCCCCCCGAAGAAGATATATTCCAGGCAGCCCATGCCGTCTCGCTTCCACCCATGTTTTTCCAAAGTTGCCGGGTCTGGTTGGTGAGTTCGTCTATGAGCTTACCGTGGAAGGGCCGCGGAGATACTAGTCGTGTCCGGAGCGCCAATTGAAAATAGGCCAGCGCATCCGCATTGTGTCCCTCCAGAGCCGCCAACTTGGCACGATTCCACCAATAATCGGACTCGAATCCCCGTTGCGTGGGAACCGGCCCTTCGACCAATTGCTCTACCATCAGAGCTTCTTCAGGCCTGCCGACCAGCTTCGCTGCGTCTAACGTCACGCTTGCAAGATCTTGTAAGTCGTCGATGACTTGCCGTTCCTGATCCTCCATCTGGTTTGCGGAGAGATCGTCGTCCTGTCGCATCCGCTCGCGTTCCTTGGAAAGTGATGCATTTGCGTTTCGTAGTAGAGCCAGGGCACGCTCCGGCTGCCACGCATGACGGATCAGGAATTCTGCCGCTCCAAGGTCCTGCGCTGGGAGAAGGGGCGCGTACACGTATTTGCGAGCCGCTCTCAGATAGACCCACTCCACATAATAACGTCTATATGCTTGCATGGCGGAGATCCCATCGACTTCGGAAACTGTGGGATCGTTCTCGCCGAAAATGGCCCAGAACCAATCAGAGCCCCAGGACGGGACATTGGGAGCGTCCAGCATCCAATTCCTTAAAGCCTGCCTGTAACTTTTGTTGTAGGTTGCCCATGCGGGAGCGTCCGATTGATCTTCCGGTTCATGGTGGTTTTGCTGCCACCGCTTGAGGGGAATGGGGTACGCTTCTTCTGACCTTGGGAATTGCCGCAGGAGGCGATCCTCTGCGGCGGCTACGATTTCGGGCGGTGCTCCGCTCTGCTTGGACCCTTCGATCAGCAGCGCCAGTTGGTCAGCGTTGGGTCTTGGAATGAGAAACTCGAGCCGCTTTACGTCCGTTGCGATCACCTTGCGCAAGGCATCATGCTGCTGCGGTGGGCGGGAGCGGAACTCAAGTCCCCAAAGGGTTTCGTAGGCGGTTAGGTCGGTAGTATCTGCCTCCTTAGCCAACCGCGTTCGCAGAGCAGACGCTACTTGCGCTTGGAGCGTCGCTCCACCAAGCTTCCCAAGCAGAAACTGCGCCCGCGGGTCAGTCGAGCTTGGGCAGATGGAAAAAAAGGCGGTAAGGTTCTCGGAGGCTTTAGCCTTGTCTGCATGCTTGTCGTCGGCGTAAATTTCGGCAAGCTCAAGAGCAGGCCAAGGGAATTTCGGCGCAAGCGACCTTGCAGCCTCAAGCAGGCGAATGCTCTCGGATGTGTCGGTGTGATATAGCGCCAAGCCTGCCAAAAACAAGGCGAGCGGGTCCGCAGGATTCCGCACCGCGTCCTTTTGATAGCGCTCGACAAGGGCGGGTAGTTGGTTTGGGTCCGCCCACCACCGCGTCTCCAGGATGAGCCGACGGTGGGGCTCAATTTCTCTGGGATACTCTGCAATCAGTCCTGCGAGCACCTCGCGACGTTCTTTTACGAGTTGCGAAAGTTCCCAGCCTTGGGGCAGTTTCCATTTGAGCTTCTCGTCCAGAGCTTGGCGAAGTCTGATTGAAGGCTCACAGGCCGGTAGGGGCGGAGTAGACTGAGCAGGTACCAAGTAGGGCGCGGCAAGAAGTCCACCATAGCAACACACCACCAAAGAGGTCAGACGAAACACGACTCACCTCCTGCGCCCCAACAGGTGTGCAGATTTTACCACTAAATCAGAGTCATTGAAGGCTCATGACGGGTCTCGTCGTTGGAATCACTCCCCCTTCGATCTGATCGTCCCAAGACTGAGGCTTACACCCGCATTGCAGTCGATGGCATGCCACCGTTGACGTAGCTTTGCTTACGCGGCTGTGCTGGTCTGGCTGTTCAACCGGGAATGGAACGGGAAGGTTCACGCCACCAAGCAGATTCGGCCCATTTTCGTCGAGGAAGCGGGAGAAATTCTCGTGGTGACCGTGTACGTGTATTATGCTTGATCAGTGAGGGAGCCTGGTTATGACCATCAGCTACGACAGTGAGGTGGACGCCGTGTATATCGGCTTTATCGAAACCAGCGTGACCACGCAGCACGTGGCCGAGGGCATCGCCGTGGATTATGCCGCGGATGGCCGGGTCGCCGGGATCGAAATCCTGGATGCCCGCAAACGCTTTGGTGGCACCGAAGTATTTCGCCGGGTGGTCCTGGAAGACGTGGCCTTAGTTAAAGCCGCTGCAGCGCGCGGCTAATCGCTCGCTAAGGCGCGCCGCTCCCCCACCTGATCGCGCTCGCTATAAACACCATGGGGATAGAAGCCCCGCTGCCAGACACGATAGCGAGAGTGGCTGTGAACAGTGGCCGGCAGCCGCCAGCCGCTCAGCATCTTGCGGCACCAGGGGCGCCCTTGATTCTCAGTTAGGAGGGAAACAAGCCGCTGCACGGTTCATTTCTCCAGCTCTTGCATGAGGCGGCTGGCGCTCTCGGCCGGTCCGAGCTTTATCGGTAAGCGAAAGTGTTCCGGCATCAGAGCCCAGCCCACCAGCAGAAAGCCCTTCTCTTGCCGATATTCCCGTAGAACCCCAACGAACATGAGGCGGAGGCGGTAGCTGTCAAAGAGCCTCAGGCGACGATAGACACTTGAAGTGACAAACTGTGACTGGCTGGGAACGAATTAGCTTGGGGAGACAGGCACGGCAAAGGCGGTATACCGCAGTGCATGCGAAAATGCAGACCTTCGGTGTGCGCCAGCGGGCGGAGCAAAAGGAGAATGAGTCATCCTGGAAATAACCCCTCACCCGTCCCGCGACGGCTGGAGAAGGCGCCGTCGCGGGACACCGTCTCCCCAAGGGAGAGGGCAGTCTATCGACCAAGAATGAAGAAACTCGAGAGCGCAGACCTTCGCTGCGCGCCAGGCGGCGTTTTTTGGCATGTTTGCGGTTCTCTTATCCTGGCTTAGGGCCCGACGGTAAACGTGCCCACCGTGGTGACATTGCGGGAGGAATTGCCGAGATAGACCGTGTAATTGCCGTTCGCGACCAGCCAGCTACCTGAAATCACGTCCCAATAAGACAGGGGATGAGAGGAGTCGTTCTCGTCGACTTCGATGGTGGGGCTTTGCGTCTGCCCGGGTTGCAGCAGGACCTTCTGCCAGCCAACCAGGCGTTTCGGGGCCTCGCCGGTCGAGGCCGGCAACCCCAGGTAGACCTGAGCAACCTCCGCGCCGGCTACGGAGCCTGTATTCATCAGGCCGAAACTGACTTGAAAATTCGGGTTGGCCGCAGAAAGATTCGTGGCCAATTGCGCATTGGAGATCGAGAAGGTCGTGTAGGAAAGGCCGAATCCGAATGGAAACAGTGGCGTGATGTTCTGCGTGTCGAACCACTTATAACCGACATTGAAGCCTTCGATGGTGTAATCGACGTTAAATATCGAGGTCGAGTTGGGGGGCGCGGCAATGGTAGGCCGAGGCAGTTGGGTTACACTCGCCGGAAAAGTGATGGGCAGCTTGCCCGAGGGGTTCACGGCGCCGAAGAGAATGTTGGCAATAGCTTGCCCGCCGCGTTCACCCGGGTACCATGCTTCCAGCACCGCGGCCACCTGACTGAGCCATGGCAACACTTGCGCTCCGCCGTTTTCCATCACCACGATCGTGTTCGGGTTCGCCGCCGCCACCGCCTCCACCAAAGCATCCTGATCGATGGGAGTCGAATGAATCACATCGGTGAAATTCAAGCTCGGAAGATCCATGCCCTCACTCGCCCACTGGCTGACAAACACTATGGCCACATTAGAGGAAGCCGCCAGCGTCGCCGCGGTGGTGGCGTTGGTCCCGTCATTGAATTGCACGTTGGCGCCGGGCGCCTGGGCCTGAATCGCCGTCATGGGGGAAGATGGGTCCCAAACCACCGTCGCCCAGCAAGGCGGGCACGGATTGCCCTCCGTAAGCGCCGGCCCACCGTTGGGAGTCACCTGCGCCGAGCCACCGCCCGAAAGCACGCCAATATCGGCATGCGATCCAATGACTGCGATCGAGCTCAGAGCCGAGCCATTCAGCGGAAGCAATCCGTTGTTCTGGAGCAGAACCGCACCCTGCTCTTCGGCTTCCTGGGCGATAGCATCGTCACCCGTCACATTCACTGCGTGCACGGAAGCAGGATGGTCAAAGACGCCGGCCGCAAACATGGCACGCAAAATGCGGTGGACCATGTTATCCAGCCGCGATTGCGCAACTTGGCCGCTCTGGACAGCCTGCTCGATAGTTCCGAAATAGGTGTTGTTGGGCTGCTCTTGATCGAGGCCAGCATTCGCTGCCGGCGCCGTGCTATGAGTGGCCCACCAGTCCGACATGACGAAGCCCGGAAATGCCCAGTCGCCTTTCAGGGCGGTCGTGAGAAGATAGGGGTTTTCGCAGGAGTAGGTGCCATTCACCAGGTTGTAGGAGCACATCACCGATTGCACGTCCGAGTCTTCGAGGCCGATCTCGAAAGCCAGCAAATCGCTCTCGCGCCCTGAACGATCATCAATCAGAACATTGGCTTGGGTGCGGCCCGTCTCCTGGTCGTTGAAGGAAAAATGTTTGATGCACGCGACGACGTATTGATTCTGGATCGCCTGGAGATGCGCGGCGGTGATCTTCCCCGCCAAAATCGGATCTTCGCCCTTCGTTTCGAAGGTGCGCCCATCCCGCGGCTCGCGCCCAATCAGATTGATGTTTCCTCCCAGGTTCACGTTTATGCCGTAGGCGCTAAGCTCACTTCCGATCACTTCACCGTATTTGTAGGCCTCATTCACATCCCAACTGGCCGCGCTGGCAATGGACGACGGCAAGGCCGTAGCTTGCCCCACTCCGTTGCCCACCCCCACACTTCCATCAGCCAGATAAAGATTGGGGATGTTCAGCCGAGGAATGCCCGGCACCCATCCTGCCGCCCCTAGTGGCGTGACGGGGTTCGCGGTGGTGACGCCGCCATGCACAAGCTGGGCCTTCTCGTCCTGGGTCATCTGCGAGACCAGATAATCAGCGCGTGCGTCGGGACCCGCGCTCGGCGGCGGTGGGCCGGTATTGGTGACGGAAGTTGAGCTTCCGCCGCACCCCCACCCCAGCATCAATAAACTTATGACCAACACTAAAGTATGCCTGTTCATACGTCGGCGATGATACCACACTATTATGCTGGTGGAATGCTTCACCACGTGTCGCCGAAGGGCGCATACATCGCGACAAAATGCGTCGCGACGTATGCGCCACCCTCGGCTCGCGACTGCGCCGTCCGCTTCCGCCCTCTGCGGGAAGCCTGAGAGGTTTACTGATGCTCGCCTTGCTGTTTGCCGCCCTAGCATCGGCGGTGGCGCGCCAAAGGCGCTTGGGCGTGAACCGATGGCTGTACGGCACGACCGTGTTCGCCCTGGGACTACTCCTGACGCTGGCGCTGGCATCCTGCGGGAGTGGAGGCGGAGGCGCTTCCAGTACTGTGACGTCAAACCCGGGAACTCCCGCCGGCACCTCGACTCTGACCGTCACCGGCACTACCGGCTCGGGCTCGTCTGCTTTGAGCCATAGTGTGACCCTCACACTGACAGTGAGTTGATGGGAAGCAGGGGACATTTGAGTCAGAACTCGAAACTTGGTTTGCTGCTGCCTTCTGGGCGGTTGATAGAGAGATCACCACACGGGGATGGTGTATCCAGACTTTCGCAGTTGAGGGCATAGGGCAACCAGTCGCTGCTTAAGTGTCATTGAAAGACCTCTCCCAGAAGTTGGTCGACAAAAAAGCCTGACGCGGTCAGTCGTCTGGAGTGGAGATTCACGATACGAATAACACTCAAGTCCATACGAGTCGCTCGATATCTCGATGTCACCCTTGCCGAGAATAACCACCCTGTTGCGGCCCAACTTTCCCTGCATCCAGCAAATCTCAAGACTGACGATCTGACGCCCGCGCAAGCCTTGTTGCCCGCTGTCGAGGAGTCCCCCTAAGCCGCCCAGCGTCGCGATGACAACAGCCGCGTTGGCGCCTGCGGCCAGCGATTCATGTTTATCTGAAAGCCTGGACCGAACTCCTTCTGCATGATAAGCAGGCCTGTCAGTCCGAGTTTAGTTCGAAGCCCGAAAGTCTGCTTCCTCTGTAACGCCTGCAAATGCTCGAGCGAAGAAAGCATTCAGGTACAGTTTTGTAGTCTTAGCGATAAGTTGTTTATTTACGAATGGTTGGTACGCCTGGCAGGATTCGAACCTGCGACCTGTTGCTCCGGAGGCAACCGCTCTATCCATCTGAGCTACAGGCGCGTCTAGACACGAGTTTATATCCAGCCAGAGGGGAAAGTCAAACCGAGGTTGCTGTTGCGGCGCTTCGGAGAGTAGAAGTGGGCTCGCGCTTACGCGGGAATGACGATGCTGGGGATGGGCGGCCTGAATATCGTCATTTTCGCCAATGCTGCGGTTGAGGCGACGGAAGTGGATTCCCGCTTACGCGGGAATGACGATGCTGGAGAGGAGCGGCCTGAATATTGTCATTCCCGCGAAAGCGGGAATCCAGTGCGCGCGTTCGCGTTGGTGTCTCAATCACGGTTGCAGTTGCAAGGGGCAAAGCGGTGGCTTTTGTGCCCCATGCGTAATAAACTTGGCCTCTCCATCGTGCTGACCCTGCCATGCGGGGTCAGGGCTACGGCGCATTTTGTCGCGAATTGATTCGGAGGGACTGATATGAGAATCGGAAAAGCCGCGCACCTCAAAAACGGTCCGCCGCCCGAAGGCTTTGGGCCACAGGGCGGAGGTCCGCGCCACCTCGCTTTGTTCTCTATTTCGCTCATTATTTTCCTGACTGCCTGTGCACGAAAAGAAACCGTGTCCCAGCCCGGGCCGGCGGAAAAGGCCAAAATCACGGTCAACTGGGACAAGGTGGCGACCGTTTCCAAAACCACGCCCACGCTTCAAGTGGTGGTGAACCCTCCCTTGCGTCGGGGTTCGC
>Ga0187784_10000432_pt1 | contig 30543 bp, 24 predicted proteins | sample 1015_SJ02_MP15_2_FD_132964 | JGI IMG/M metagenome (GOLD analysis project Ga0187784, IMG submission 132964) | Tropical peat soil microbial communities from peatlands in Department of Meta, Colombia - 1015_SJ02_MP15_20_MG | ecosystem: Environmental > Terrestrial > Soil > Wetlands > Peat | place... | reverse complement strand
GATTGCGAGATCAACAGGGTGATGGTGTTGGCATCGAGGATGGGATCGCGATAGCGCCATTCGCTGGCATAGTCCACTTCGACGGGGATGCGGGCGAGGGTTTCGATCATGAACTTGCCGGCGAGGGCGGCGTGCCAACTGGTGCCGCAGGCGGCGATGTTGATTTTGCGGAGGGCGCGGAATTCGGCTTCGCTCACTTCCATTTCTTCAAGAAAGACCCTGCCGGTATCCTGGGAAATGCGTCCCAGAGTGGTTTCCTGAACGGTGCGCGGCTGCTCGTAGATTTCCTTGAGCATGAAGTGTTTGAAGCCGCCCTTTTCCGCCATGATGGGATCCCAGTTGATGCGCTGCGCTTTGCGCTCAACCTTATTGCCATCAAAGTCGGTGACGCGCACGCCTTGCTCAGTGACAACAGCAAGATCCCCATCGGCGAGAAAGAAAAGATCGCGAGTGTGATCGAGAAGGGCCGGGACATCGCTGGCCACGAAGTATTCGTCTTTGCCGAGGCCGATGACGACGGGAGGGCCATTGCGCGCGGCAACAATTTTGTTGGGCTCGTCCGCGGCGACGATCACCAGAGCGAAGACACCGCTGAGTTCCTTGACTGCCTTGCGCACGGCTTCTTCAAGGGAAGGGCGACGGCCGTTGCCGCCCGGGAAATAGTACTTTTCGATAAGGTGAGCGATGATTTCGGTGTCGGTTTCGGTGGTGAATTTGTGGCCTTCGGCGACGAGTTTCTTTTTCAGCGTGAGGTAGTTTTCGACGATGCCGTTATGGACCACGACGATCCTGCCAGTGCAATCGCGGTGGGGATGGGCGTTTTCTTCGGTGGGGCGTCCGTGCGTAGCCCAGCGCGTGTGGCCGATGCCGTAAGTGCCGTCGAGCGGCCGGGAATGAATGACTTCCTCGAGGTTGCGCAGCTTGCCTTGGGCGCGGCGAATCTGAAGGCCCTGGCCGTTGCCGGCGACGGCGATGCCCGCCGAGTCGTAGCCGCGATACTCGAGCTTGCGCAGGCCTTCGATGATGACTTCGACGACCGGCTTTTTCCCTACGTACCCGACGATGCCGCACATTTGCGAACTGTCTCCTTGGCGACGTTGGCGAGGGGAGGCGTGATGTTAAAAACCTTCCGCACTGAAGCGGCTACGGAGGGAGATTCTGCCGCCGCCTCAGCGGCGAATGTCAGCACCAAAACTCAGTATTCACGGGCAGCCCCGAGCGCCATGAAAGCAACTGCGATGAAAGCGTTCAACTAGTCTTCCAGCGAGAAGTGAAACTCCTCAATTATGGGGTTGGTCAGGACTTCCCGCGCCATCCGTTCTACTTCCGCCTCCGCCTCTTGTTTTGAGATAGCGCCATCCAAAGTTATCTCGAAAAACTTGCCCTGGCGAACTTCCTGCAGGCCCTTGTAACCGATTTTGCTCAGGGCCCCGTGGATGGTTTTGCCTTGCGGATCGAGGACGCTTTTCTTCAGCGAAACGAAGACTTGGGCTTTCATCGGCAACACCGATTATACGTCAGGCGGGAGGGAACGCGTCCACGGTTTTGTTTATGGGAGGCATTCAAACGGGCGATTCACTTCCGTGCTCGAGAAGCCGCAAGTTCCTAAAAAGAGGAGAGTTGCTTGTCAATTTCAGCGATCGAGCGTTCCAGCATGCGGCGACGTTCGGGATGAGACGTGGAGGGCAGTTCGTTTTCCAGGTGTTTGCGGGCGAGCAAAAGACTCTCGCGCCGGCGATTGAGCTTTTGTTGGGGAAGCGACAGGATGGAACCGGCTGGCCGGGCGGGCTCGGCGCTTTCGGATTGCTGCTGCTCAATCGACTTACTTTCCCATCCGCGCGCCATGTTCAAGCAATCTGCGGTTAGTAACAAATAGACTCAAATAATTTACTTGATTGTAACTTCATCCGCAAATAGAATGAACTTCTCTCCGGCTTGCATGCCGAAGCATGCAGGCCGAAGAATGCGCCCCAGTCTGAGGGGCTCCCGTTCCGAGAATGGATCGGTTCCCAGATAGAGGAGCCGACGCCTGTGGTCGCAGCTTGCTACAAGTCCATGCTGTTGGCAGGCAGCATCGGGCGCCCAGAACTGACTCGACATTGGAAAGAAAGGGCCCGGCCGTCGCTGGGTCATCGTATCGGTACGCATGCAAGAACTCGCGCGCGAGAAAGATCCCCTGGGCGACATCATCGGCAACAGTCCCGGCCTGAAGCGTGTGCTCGAGCACGCAGCCATTGTCGCGAATACGGATGCGACCGTCCTGATTACGGGTGAAACCGGGACCGGGAAAGAACGGATTGCGCGGGCGATTCACCGCATGAGCTCGCGAAGCGAGCGAAGTTTCATCAAGCTGAACTGCGCCGCCATCCCGACGGGCCTGCTGGAAAGCGAGCTTTTCGGGCACGAAAAAGGAGCGTTCACGGGGGCCATCAGCCAGAAGGTGGGGCGGCTGGAACTGGCGGACGGAGGAACACTGCTGCTGGATGAAGTGGGGGAAATCCCGCCGGAGCTGCAGCCGAAGCTGTTGCGAGTGCTGCAGGACCAGGAATTCGAGCGGCTTGGGGGCACGAGGACGATACGGGTCGATGTGCGCGTCCTGGCCGCCAGCAACCGGAACCTGTATCAGGCAGTCGAAGAGCAGGAGTTCCGCAGCGATCTGTTCTATCGGCTGAATGTGTTTCCGCTGCATCTGCCGGCTCTGCGGGAGCGGTGCGAGGACATCCCGCTGCTGATTCGGCATTTCGTGGAAAAGTGCGCGGCGCGCATGAACAAGCGAATCGAACTGATTCCGGATGAGGCCATCGAGGTCATGATGGGCTGGCGCTGGCCGGGAAATATTCGCGAACTGGAGAACTTTATCGAGCGGTCGGTGATTTTGTCGGAAGCCAACAAGCTGGATCCGCCGCTGGCGGAATTGCGCGAAGCGGCAGCGCGAAAGTCTCCCGATTTGCCGCGCACGCTGCGCGACCGGGAACGGGACCACATCGTCGAGATTCTGCGGCAGACGGGAGGCGTGCTTTCCGGCACAAAGGGAGCGGCGGTTCGACTGGGCCTGAAGCGAACTACGCTGCAATACAGAATTCAGAAGCTCCGGATCTCGCGCGCGGAATATCTGAGCTGAGACCGCGTGACGGGTGCCCAACCATCGTCCGCAGTGCCCATCTGATGGCATCCGCCACTGCGCCACTCCTGGTTGATCGCAGCTAAACATTCACGGCAGATGGATTTGCGGGAAGGGAAGCGGTGGCCCTCCGAGTGCAGAAGTGTTGGCACCGGCACATCGCGGTTCCCACGATGGGATTCTTTGTGCCGAAATTGTACGCGACCCAGGAGTTCCGAGATGGGCTCAGCGCGCCGCTTTGTCGCACCCAACGACTGCCTGAATTGTACGCTCTGGCAGCGGGAAGACTTCTGCAATCGAACCGATTTACTGAGGAGCGAGTTGAATCGGATCGGATACCTGACCTTGTACCCAGCCAATGCCACGCTGCTGACGGAGGGCCAGATTCCACGCGGTGTGTACATTGTGTGTTCGGGACGGGTGAAACTGTCGGTCGAGGCTCGCGATGGAAAGACGATCATCCTGAAGATTGCCGGGAACCGGGACTTGCTCGGGCTGAGCGCCGCCGTGACCGACCGGCCTTCGCCCGTGAGCGTGACGACGATCAGTTATTGCCAGATCCAGTTCATTGAGCGTGAGAGTTTCATGGGTCTGCTGCGAAGAGACAAGCGGGTAACGGCAGCCTGCGCCAGGAAGCTGGCGCAGGAAGTGACGGAAGCGTTTGCTGACGTGCATGACCTGCTGCTGGCGCGCAGCTCGACGGAAAAGCTGGCTCGGTTGTTGCTCTCCTGGGTTGCGACTGACCCGCACAACCGTGACCTGCGCGTGCCGGCGGAATTTACGCACGAAGAGATGGCGCAGATGATCGGGTCGTCGAGGGAAACGGTGACCCGCTTGTTAAGCGATATGAGGCGGAAAGAACTGATACGAATTGAGGGTTCGACGCTGGTGATTCCCAACCGGGTTGCCCTGCAAGCGATCGCATAGATCCCTGCAGAAACTGGAAGATCCCTCCCCTTGGGCGGCCGATAGTATTTAGCGGCTGCCCTTTTTTGGTTTTCTGAATAACTGATCCTAGAGATTGAAGAGTTCGCGGAGGCGGCGGGTTTGGGCGCGGCTGACGGGAATCTCGGTCTGCTTCTTGTCGTCCATGCGCAACTGGTACGAGCTTTTGAACCAGGGCACAACCTCGCGGATGTGATTGGTGTTGACGAGGTAGGAGCGGTGGGCGCGCCAAAACAGGTTCGAGTCGAGATTTTCGAAAAGCTCTTCGAGGGTGCGGCAATTGGACTGGCCTTCCATGCCCATATGGCCGCTGGTGGTGACGGTGATTACGCCATCCTCGATGGTGGCAAAACAAATATCTTTGGGATCGGCGAGGAACAGACGGCCGGCGGCCTTGATCAAAATCCTGGCGTTTGAGGCGCGCTGCGACTCGAGCATGCGCACGAGAGTTTCGAGCTTTTCGACCGGAGCGTTGCCGGAGGCCAGCTTGGCGCGCGCCTTCTCAATCGATTGAGCCACGCGCTTCTTGTCAAACGGCTTGAGAATGTAATCGACGGCGTTGACCTCGAAGGCTTTGACGGCGTACTGGTCGAAGGCGGTGGCGAAGACAATCTTGGGCAAGGGAACCTTGCGGTCGATCAGTTTCTTGATGACGCCGAAACCATCCAGGCCGGGCATTTGGACGTCGAGGAAAACGAGGTCGGGATTGTGCTCGCGAATCAGATTGACCGCTTCGAGGCCGTTCTTGCCCTGCGCGAGGACGTTGATGTCGGCGTGGTTGAGGAGGTAGGCAAGCTCGTCGCGGGCGAGCTGTTCATCGTCGACGATCACCGCGGAAAGAGACATAACTGGCATGCAGGCGTTCAGGCCAACTCGATGTAACCCACCAGTAGAAGGATTCCAGGAACGACCTGTATGTAAACGAGTATAGCGACAGCGAGAAAATGCGCGCAAGGCACCGCGTGCGAGACTACGTCCGACGGTGTTCTCCGTTGTATGCTGTCGTGGCCAATGCAGAACGGTCGCAAACGAACCATCATAGCGGGTTATTTTGTGCTTCTGACTCTGGTGTCGAGCCACGCTTATTTTTATTCCCTCTATGACATGGACATGATGGGGTACATCGGGAATGCCGCGGCGATCAGCGGCGCCAGTATCGGTCAAATTCATGATGAGGCGTATCGCGCTTTGGAAGCGGAGGCGCCCGAAATGGTCAAGGGGCATATCCTGGGAACTGACGTGCCTGCGTCACAGTTGGATTCGCGGCAGGATCGAGCGGTCAATCCTTTGCATTTTGCAGAATACCTGCCCTGCTTTGCGATCCGGCCAATTTTCAATGAGCTTGTCTATCTTCTCCACTACAAGGCTGGAATTGGGCTGATCCGGGCCACCATCGTGATCTCGGTTGTTTCCTATTGGCTCACCGGGGCGCTGTTGTTTATGTGGCTGGTGCGTTATACGGGAGTTGGGCGCGCAGCTTTGGCTGCGTTCTTGCTGATGCTGGCTCCGCCGATTCTTGACCTGGCACGATTCAACACGCCCGACAGCCTGTCCTGCCTCGTCTGCCTGGCTGCGCTCTACCTGATATTTGAGCGAAACTCGATGTTTCTGGGGCTTACGCTCTTATTGGTGTCGATCTATGTTCGGACCGACAACGTGCTTCTCGCCGTCGGCGTGCTTGCTTACTGTGCTTTCATCACCGGGCAATTGGAGAAGATGAAAGTGGCTGTACTGGGAGCTGTCGCTGTGGCTTCGGTCGCAGCGATCAACCATTTCGCAGGCGACTACGGAATTCGACTGTTGTACTACAGAAGCTTTGTTGCCGTACCGCTCGCTCCCGGGGAACTTGTGGCGCAGTTCGGGCTGCCGGAATATGTGCAAGCATTTCGCACGGCGATCGCTGAGACGGTGAACAGTTCGTTTCCATTGTTTCTGCTGATGGGATTGATAGGTTTCTTTTCCCGGAGAAATCGTGTCACGCAAGCGATTGCGGTCGTGACCGCCTTCTATACCTGCGCACATTTTTTTCTGTTTCCGTCGGGCCAGGAGAGATTCTGGGGGCCGTTTTATCTGGCTTGCGGCATGACCATGGTCATTGCCGCATTTTCGCGCGACGCGCAAGAGCGTTGTCCAGCGAATTCAGTGGGATGTGTCGCGATCGATTGAGCAGCGTGGTAAGCGCGTTTGTGATCAGGCAGCGTTCTCAATGGCGAGGGCCATGCCCATTCCGCCGCTGACGCAGAGCGTGGCCAAGCCACGGCGAGCTTTGCGCCTGAGCATCTCATGCAGCAGGGTGACGGTGATGCGGGCGCCGGTACATCCGATGGGATGGCCGAGAGCGATGGCGCCGCCATTGACGTTGAGTTTGTTGCGGTCGAAATGAAGTTCGCGATCGCAGGCGAGGACCTGGGCGGCGAAGGCTTCGTTCAGTTCGATCAGGTCGAAGTCGGCGAGCTTGAGATGGTGTTTCTGCTCCAGCTTGCGGATGGCCGGAACGGGACCGATGCCCATGATGCGTGGGTCCACGCCAGCGGAGGTTACGGCAAGGATGCGGGCGAGCGGCTTGAGATTGTTTTGAGTCGCGAATTTCTCGCCGGCCAAAACAACGGCGGCTGCACCGTCGGTGATGCCGGAAGAGTTGCCGGCGGTGATGGTTCCAGATTTAGAGAAAACAGATGGAAGTTTGGCCAGTTTCTCGAGAGTGGCGTCGGGGAAAGGGTGTTCATCGCGTGAAAAGACGATATCGCCTTTTTTGCCGTGGATAGTGACAGGAACGATTTCAGCAGCGAAACGGCCCGCGTTTTGAGCGGAGGCGGCGCGTTGCTGCGAGAGGAGAGCGAAGTCATCCTGCTCTTCGCGCGTGATTTTGTATTGTTCGGCCAGAATCTCGGCGGTTTCACCCATGACCATTTTGGCGAGAGGGCAGAAGAAACCGTCGCGATACATGCCATCGACGAGTTCCTGATTGCCTAAACGGTATCCCCAGCGCGCGCCATCGAGATAATACGGGAGACGGGACATGGATTCGGTGCCGCCGGCGAGCGCGCAATCCAGATTGCCGGTTGCGATTTCCTGATATGCCAGTGCGATGGCCTTGATGCCAGAGGCACAGGCTTTGTTGACGGTGTAGGCGGGGACTTCCTGGGAGACACCAGCGCGAATGGATATTTGGCGGGCGGGGTTGGGGCCTCCACCAGCCTGGCGAGCATTGCCAAAGATGGTCTCTTCGATCTGCGCGGGCTGGAGACCGGCGCGCTCGATGGCGGCTTTTGCGGCAATCGTGCCCATGTCGGCTGCCGTCTGCGAGGCGAGCGAGCCGCCGAATTTGCCGATCGGCAGGCGCACAGCGGAGAGTATGTAGACGGGTTGCATGTGCTGATTCAGTCTAGCACCCGAATTCATTGATGCTCGGAGCAGATCTCCGTGATTGGCGGTGAGAGTTCTCCGCCATGTTTGCAGTCGCGATACACTGAATCGGCGTGAACATTCTTTACGGGATCAATACGGTCAGCGAAGCGATCAAGGCGCGGGGGCGGGCGTTTACCTGGGTGGCGGTGGCCAAAGAGCGGAAAGACATTCGTCTGCAGCGGGTAATTGACGAGTGCCGCAAGATTGGCGTGCCGGTGCGTGTTTTGTCGCGCATGGAACTCGACGAACTGGCCGGCAATGCCGCGCACCAGGGGCTGGTGGCGGCGACTTCGGCGAAGCAGTATAGCGATCTTGATGACCTGGTGGCGGCGCGGCGAGGAGAACATTCGCTGATTGTGGTGCTCGACGGCGTGGAGGATCCGCACAATCTGGGAGCGATTCTGCGGACCGCGGATGCGGCGGGAGCCGATGGCGTGGTGATTCCTGAGCGGAGATCGGCAGCAGTGACGGGCACCGTAGCCAAGGTTTCGGCCGGGGCAAGCGAGCATCTTCCAGTGGCAAGGGTGACGAACATCTCGCGCACGCTGGGGGAGTTGAAGTCGAAAGAGTTGTGGATCGTGGGCCTGGATGAGCGGGCGGAGCAGACCTACGACCGCCTGGACTACAGGATGCACTGCGCGATCGTGCTCGGAGCCGAAGGCAAGGGACTGCACGATCTGGTGCGGCGGCATTGCGACTTTCTGGTATCGATTCCGATGCTGGGACAGGTGCCGTCGCTGAATGTGTCGGTGGCGGCGGGAATTGTGCTTTACGAAGTGGTGCGACAAAGGCGGGCAGGCGCATCGAAGCAATCATGACAACGAAGTTCCCGGGCATTCTTTTGCTGCTTTGCGCGTTGAGCGGGCCTGCGGGCGCGCTCGACCGTGAAGCTTTCACGATTGCGAAATATGACCTTGAGGTGCGGCTGGAGCCCGAGCAACAGCGGCTGGGCGCACGGGGAAAGATCACGCTGCGCAATGATTCGACGCAGCCGCAAAAAGTGGTTGCACTTCAGATTTCTTCTTCGCTGAACTGGAGAGCGATTCGCGCCGCTGGCAAATCGCTGCAGTTTGTTTCGCAGCCCTACATTTCCGATATCGATCACACTGGAGGTCTTTCCGAGGCGATTGTCACGCTGCCGACGGAAATCAAACCGAAAGAGTCGGTGGAGCTGGAAATCGGATATGAAGGCGTGATTGCGCTGGATATGACGCGGCTGACGCGGGTAGGAATACCCGAGGAAATTGCCCGGCACACGAGCTGGGACCACATGGGCAAATCGTTCACGGCGGTGCGCGGGGCGGGATACGTGGCGTGGTATCCGATCACGACGGAGTCGGCGGATTTCTCCGAAGGCAACAGCCTGTTCGAGGTGGTCGACCGGTGGAGGATGCGGGAAGCCGAGAGCGAGTTCAAAGTTACGTTGACGGCGCAGGCTGGAACGCCGGGTTCGAGGCCAGTTCTTCTTTGCGGGGCGGAGGCGAGCAAGGTTGAGGCTGAGAGCCGGGACGGGGAGATTCGGGCGCAATGCGACCTGAATCCGCTGGGAGCGACCGTGCCCACGTTTGCGATGGCTGAATATGCAGAAAATTCGCGGCCGCCGCTCAAGCTGCTGAGCCTCAGCGGACACGAATCGGGCGCGGACACGTATCTGGAGGCGTTCGATCCGGCGGCGAAGTTTGTTGCGGGATGGTTTGGGAAGCCGAACGCGCCGATTGCGATTGCAGATTTTGCCGATCCGCACGCGGCTCCTTTTGAGAGCGGGATGTTGTTGATGGCGTCGATGGCGGAAGAGGACGCGAAGCAGGCGGGCATCAACGTGGTGCATGAACTCGTGCACTCGGCGTTCTACTCGCCGCGTCCGTGGATCAACGACGGGCTGGCGCATTTTGCCGAAGCCGCGTATCGCGAGCAACAAGGCGGACGCGAGGCTGCGCTCGATCTGCTGGGGATTCATCGGGCGGTGTTGTTGGACGCAGAGAAGAACGTCGTTCCGCTCAACGCGGCCGCTGCGCCGCCGAAAGACATTGGACCGCCGCTCGGGACGAGCTTCGACGAGATTTACTACCGCAGCAAAGCCGCGTATGTGTGGTGGATGCTGCGCGACATGATCGGCGACGAAGCTATGAAGGCGGTGATCAGCAAGTATCGCGCGGCTGACGATCACGATCCGAAATATGTGGAGGGATTGATCGAAGCGGCGACGAAGCGCGATCTGAGCTGGTTTTTTGAGGACTGGGTCTACCATGACCGCGGGCTGCCGGATTTGCGCGTGCAGTCAGCGCATCCGTGGGAGGATGACAAACCGGGCGGGGGAAAGCGGACGCAGATGCTTACCGTCACAATTGAGAATCTGGGGCCGGCCGGAGCCGAGGCGCCGATTACCGTGCGGTGCGAGGGAAGCGAGGTTACGAGGCGGCTCGAAGTTCGCGCCAAGAGCACGGCGACGACGCGGATTGAGCTGGCGGGGAAGCCGATTGAGATCGTGGTCAACGACGGCAGCGTTCCAGAAACGGATTTGACGAACCACGTGTTCAAGATTCAAGAGCCGGAGCAGAAGTAGTCCAGCCAGCATTCGAACGGCTTCTGTTTCTGCGGCCACGTGATCCGTGCGCAGGAAGCCGTTGTGCGGCTGGGTTTCAGAAGTCAGGATTTTTCAATCCGCAAATCGGGGAGGCATTTTGCCCTACATCCAATTCCTTGGCGCGGCCGGCACAGTGACCGGATCGAAGCACCTGATCAGCACAACTTACGATGCCAGCGACAAGACGGGGTTTCGCGCGCTCGTCGATTGCGGGCTGTTCCAGGGGCAAAAAGAATGGCGCGAGCGGAACTGGCAGGACACGCCGGTGCCGGCGCGTGAGATCAACGCAGTGATCCTGACGCACGCCCACCTCGACCATTGCGGCTGGATTCCGCGGCTGGTGAAGGAAGGTTTCTCGGGGCCGATCTATGCCACGCAGGCGACGATCGATTTGTGTTCGGTTGTCCTGCCCGACTCCGGGCACCTGCAGGAGGAAGACGCGGCCTTCCACAATAAGAAAGGGACCTCCAAGCACTGCCCCGCTCTGCCGCTCTATACGCTGGAAGAAGCAGAGGATTGCCTCAAGTACTTCAAGCCGGTTGGGTTTGAGGAGAGCATCCAGCTCAACCCGCAGCTTTCGTTTCGCTTTGTGCATGCCGCGCACATTCTGGGGTCCGGCATGGCGGAAATCTGGCTGGCGACGAACGGCCAGGCCCGCAGATTGCTTTTCACGGGAGATATCGGCCGGGTGCGGGACAGCGAAGTTGCGCCGGGAAAGGTGGTGCACTCCGGGCCGCAGGAAGGCGAAATAGCCGACGTGCTGGTGATGGAGTCGACGTATGGCAACCGGCAGCATCCGGATGCGGATCCTCGCCCCGAACTGGCCGGCCTGATTCGTGACACGGTGGCGGGCGGCGGCAGCGTGATCGTGCCGGCGTTTGCCGTCGAGCGCACGCAGAAGTTTGTTTTCATGCTCAAGGAGCTGATGGAATCGGGCCAAATCCCGCGCGTGCCGGTTTTTTGCGATAGCCCGATGGCGATCAAGGCGGTTGAGATTTATCTGAAGCACTCAGAAGAGTACACGCAGCAAGCAGCCGACCTCATCAAGAAGTATGGGTCGCCCATCGACTGGCCGGGGTTCACGTTTGCGGAAACGGCAGAGCAGTCGAAGAAAATCAACGACAACAAGTTTCCCTCGATCATCATTTCGTCGAGCGGGATGGTGACGGGAGGACGGATCCTGCACCACCTGGCGCAACGGCTGCCCGACCCGAAGAACCTGGTGATCTTCATCGGTTTCCAGGCGCCGGGAACGCGTGGCGCCACGATCAAAGACGATGCGAAGGAAGTGAAGATTTTCGGACAGTTCATTCCGATTCGTGCGCAAGTGGCGGCACTCGAGCAGTTCAGCGATCATGCTGATCCGCCGGAGTTGCTGGAGTGGCTGGGGACTTTCAAAAATAAGCCCGCGGTAACGTATTTAGTGCATGGCGAGCAGGCGGCTTCGTCCCAACTGCGCGAGACCATGAAAAAAGAGCTGGGCTGGAATGTGCAAGTGGCGGAGTACATGGAACGCGTGGAAGTAAAATAGGTGCGTTCAGAAGATCTAAGTAACGCATGCAGGCTTCAGGCTGAAGAACGCGCAGGAGCGGAAAGGAGGCTGCTATGCGCAAGGCCTCTTCTGATGTGTTCGTGCTGATCCTGATTTCGATTGCGGCTGCCTTATGGACGGCGGCAGGGCGTGCAAGCAATGATGCACCGGCGGGCAAGGATGCTCAATCCGGAAAGCAGCTTTATACCACGTATTGTTCTTTGTGCCACGGCAGCGACGGCAAAGGGGGAGGACCTTTTTCCCCGCAACTGAAGACCTGGCCGCCCGATCTGACGCAACTGGCGAAGAAGAATCATGGCGTGTTTCCCGAGATGAGGGTGACAGAAGCGATCGACGGCGAATTTGGCAAACCCTCGCACGGGCCCTCGGAAATGCCGATCTGGGGGCCAGTGTTCCGGTCGATGGCGCATGGGCATAAGGACAATGCACAGCTGCGAATCGGCAATCTTGTGAAATACCTCGAATCAATTCAGGAGAAGTAGCGGGCTGAGTCGTACCTGAGTCCATTGATTGCTGTGGGAATGAGGATTCGGTAATCTCAAACGATGGCGGCTCGCCAGGATGCTTGGGGGACGAGAGCTAGAGGGTGGAAGACGCCGCTTTTTCTCCCGCGGCCGGCGTGCCGGGGGATAGTCGTAATGCTGGCCGTTCTTGCCGGTGGCGTTCGTTCCGGCGCGCAGGAAACGAAAAAGCCGGCAGATCAACCCGGCCAGGAAGCTCCCCAACCCGAGAAGCCAGCCGAGGTCATAGCCCAGCAGGTGGGGGAAGCGGCGAAGAAACCGATACAATGGTTCACCTTGCTGGATCGTAAGTCCCTATTTTTTCCCGATATTGCAGTGAGCGCGGAGCCGCTTTCGCCCTTTGGAAAGTTCGCACTGTCGGTGAACAACAGCGTTTCGATCCACACCGTACTGGCGTCGGCGCTCGGATCGGCATTCGAGCAGGCGGACGGTTCGCCGACTGGCTTTGGACAAGGCTGGAATGCTTATGGAGAGCGTTTCGGCACGGCGTTAGCGCGGGAATCGTCGGCGGAATTCTTCGGCACGTTTGTTTTGGCATCCGCGCTGCATGAGGACCCGCGTTTTTTCCGACAAAGGGATTTGGGATTTGGGCACGGAGTCAAGTATTCTCTGAAGCGAATCTTCATTACGCGGAGCGATGACGGCAGGCAAGTGGTGAACGTGTCCGGGTTAATGGGACCGTTGCTGGCCGAAGGGCTTGCCAATGTCTATTGGCCGGAGCAGAACCGAACCGTGGGCGATACTTTGCTGCGTTACGGATTGGACCTGGCGACGCGAGCAGGAGGAAATCTGATGCGGCAGTATTGGCCGGTGGTCTACCAGAAACTGGAACATTCCGACGGATCAAAAGGCAAGGGCACTGAGGAATAGAGTCACTGCGTTTCCACAGGAAAAAAGAGCAGCGTGAAATCATACTCTGCGCGCATCTTAATTCAGAAAGATCCGACATAAAGAGATTTGAGAAATACTTGCGTCAGGCGTAGAAAGAGCTGCGACAAGAATATTACTCAACGGATAGGAGAAGGAGATTGCAGACTCGCGGGAATGGTGTGTTAATCGTGGCGCTTTTCTGTGGAGTCGTGGCTGGCTCGGGGACGGCTCAGGAGACGCCACGTAATTTTCCTCGCTTCAATTTCAACGTGGGTGGAGGATTCGGTATTGGCCGTGGCGCCACCGGCAGTTTAGTGGGCAATTCGTTTCAGGCGACGGCGGGCGGGGGCCTGAACTACAACAAGATGTTCGGTTTCAGCGGCGAATATATGTATTACAACCTGGCGTTCCGGCCCAACGTTGCCCAGACCCAGTCGCTGAACCAGGCGAGCGGATCGTTGAATGCATTTTCGCTCAACGCGATCGTCCGGCCTCCGGTTCATCTGGACAGGTATAGCGTGTACGGAATCTTTGGCGTCGGTTTTTATCAGCGCAACACGTACTCAAGCACGGGATTGTTGCAACCCGGCACCCTATGCCAGCCGGCATGGGTTTTATGGTGGGATATCAACTGCATCACTGAGCCCAACGGGAACCGATACGTTCCCGCTTCGCCGCCGCAATCGCTCGGAAACTTTACCAAGGTTGCTGGGGGCTATAACTGGGGCGGCGGGCTTACGTTTCGTTTGCAGCGCTGGCATGATGCCAAGGCCTATGCCGAATTCCGCTACCACAAAGCATATTTCAGCGATGTCGAATCGGTAGTCTGGCCGGTCACGGTCGGATTGCGATGGTGAGGGCGATGGCTGAGGCATAGGCCGATTCCGCGTTCAGGGGATGACAGTGCCGCCCAATGGAGAGGGAGCAGCCGCGCCTGCAGCGGGGATCCACGACAGATTTCCCGGAACGCCACTGACCCCATCCCAGCGTGGCATTTCGCTTGCCGAACTCGCGGTGGGCGGTGCGATTGTGATCGCGCACAACGTGTATCACGTCCTTCCCAACGAAGTGCCCATACTTTTTGTGCTTGGGCTGGTTTCGACTCGTCTGAGAGATGGTTCCTGGACGGCTATGGGTCTGCGCTGGCCGCTTTCGTGGCGGCGGACCGTGCTGATTGCACTCGCGGCGACTGCTCTGCGAATCCTGCTGGGGGCATTCGTTGTCGATCCGATTACTGCCCATTTCTGGCCTCCCGCGGTCGCGGCCAGCGGAACGAGTGAAATCCGGGGACATTGGATGGTGATGCTGCGCTGGCTGCTGATCATCTGGACTTTCGCCGCCTTCGGAGAGGAGATCAGCTATCGCGGCTATTTGTTGCGGCGTGCGGCGGACGCGGGTGGACGGTCGAAGGCAGCCTATTGGGTTGGAGCAGTGGTCGTCGCAGTTCTCTTTGGATTCGGACACTACTACAAGGGCCCGTCCGGGATGGTTGATTCCGGCATGGCGGGGTTAATTCTGGGCGCTGCCTATGTCTGGTCGGAAGGGAACTTGTGGGTTTGCATTCTGGCGCACGGGTTTATGGACACGTTTTACTTCGGAGCCGCCTTTCTGGGCTGGTTCTCTTAAATCCAGAAACAAGGTCGCGAAGCGATAGGGCGACTGCCGGGAGGGTAAACTGGCGCGCCCGGAGAGATTCGAACTCCCGACCTACAGCTCCGGAGGCTGCCGCTCTATCCAGCTGAGCTACGGGCGCGCGGACAATTCCGAGTGTACAACCTCGCGGCGAAGCCTTCAAACGGCGAAGGGGATAGGTCGCAAGTTCAGGGCGTGGCCTTTGCTGGGGGTGGCCAGATGGCGGTAATGGCCAGGCCGACAAGGATTCCAATGGTTACTTCCGCCCAGCGATGCAAGGCGACCGTCCATGGCCCGGCAACGTGAGGAATCAGCATCACGATGGCCAGCGTGATGCCGGCAAAGCGATAGGAATTGTGCAGGCGAAGCCGGTCACAGAGAATGCCGAGGGCAAAGACGCCAAGGGCGAACATCCACCAGACCTGGGGAAAGTGAGCGGCGAGCAAGCCGCCGGCGATGGCGCCAAGAATGGTGCCAACAAAACGCTCAGAGGAAATTTTCAGCGTAGCGTCGAGCGTCGATTGCATGATGACCAGGGTGATGATCGGCGCCCAGTAGGCTTCCGGCATGCCAAAACGGCGCGCGATCAGAAACGAAACGGATGCGGCGATGGCGGTGCGAGCGGAGTCGATCACCGCTGACCAGCCAAGCCAGGATCGTGGCTTCATGGTAACGTCTCCCTGATTGATGGCTGTGCGGTGGTTCAAGACGGTTCTTCGACAGCGGCAAGAGAACTTTTCCTGCGCCGGTTGGATTGCAGGATTTTCTTGCGCAGGCGCAGCGATTTGGGCGTGACTTCGACGAACTCGTCGTCGGCGATGAATTCGATGGCCTGCTCCAGGTTGAGTTGGCGGAACGGCACCAGCCGGATCGCCTCGTCCGCAGTCGAGGCGCGCATGTTGGTCAATTTCTTTTCGCGGACAGCATTGACGTCGAGGTCGGCGTCCTTGGCGTTCTCGCCAATGATCATGCCTTCGTAAAGTTCGACGCCGGGACCGACGAAAAGTTCGCCGCGCTCCTGCAGACCCCACAACGCATAAGCAGTCGAAGTCCCGGGCCGATCCGCCACCAGCGCGCCGGTCAGGCGATGCGGAATCTCGCCCTGCCATTCCGTATAACCATCGAAGAGCGAATTCATAACCATGGTCCCGCGCGTATCGGTGAGCAACTGGCTGCGCAGACCGATCAGGCCGCGGCTGGGAACGCGAAATTCAATGCGCACGCGGCCATAGCCGTGATTGTGCATGTTGGCCACTTCGCCTTTGCGCGAGCCGAGTTGCTCCATCACCACGCCGACGAACTCTTCCGGCACGTCGATGGTCAGGTGTTCGACTGGTTCCATCAATTTTTCGTGCATGCGTTTGGTTACGATTTCCGGCTTGCCGACCATGAGTTCGTAGCCTTCGCGGCGCATCATTTCGATGAGAATCGAAAGCTGGAGCTCGCCGCGTCCGAGCACCTTGAACGAGTCCGTTGTCTCCGTATTTTCGACGCGAAGAGAGACATTGGTGAGCAACTCTTTTTCCAGCCGTTCGCGTAAATTGCGCGAGGTGACATAGCTTCCTTCTTTTCCGGCGAACGGCGAGGTGTTGACGGTGAACAGCATGGCGATGGTGGGTTCATCGATGGCAATGTGCGGCAGGGGCGCAGGGTTTTCGACGTTGGTAATGGTTTCGCCGATGGTGATGCCTTCGACGCCCGCGACCGCAATGATGTCGCCGAGTTCAGTCTGGTTGATGTCCGTGCGTTTGAGCCCGGAAAACGAAAACAGCTTGGTGATTTTGGTCTTGCCGAAAGTGCCGTCGAGCTTGGCAATCGCTACTTCTTCTCCGGTGCGAAGCGTGCCGTTGAAGACGCGAGCGATGGCGAGGCGCCCGAGATAGTCGCTGTAATCGAGGTTGGCGACGAGAATTTGCAGCGGTCCGGAGGGATCGCCCTGGGGCGGCGGAATGGTCTTCAGAATGGCATCGAAGAGCGGGCGAAGATCCGTGCCGCCACGCTTCAGGTCAGCAGCGGCGGTGCCCGCGCGAGCGTTGGCGTAAAGCACCGGGAAATTGAGCTGCTCTTCCTGCGCATCGAGATCGATGAATAAATCGTAGATTTCGTTGAGCACTTCCTGGGGGCGAGCATCGCTGCGGTCAATCTTGTTGATGACGACAATGGGCGGCAGGTGGGCCTCGAGCGCTTTGCCGAGCACATAGCGGGTCTGCGGCAGCGGGCCTTCACTGGCGTCCACGAGCAGCATCACGCCATCCACCATCTTGAGAGCGCGTTCCACTTCGCCCCCGAAGTCGGAGTGACCGGGCGTGTCGACGATGTTGATTTTAATGTCGTGATAAAAAATCGCGGTGTTTTTCGCCAGAATGGTGATGCCGCGTTCGCGTTCGAGCTCGTTGGAGTCCATGACGCGCTCGGCGACCGCTTCATTGGCGCGAAAGACGCCGCTCTGCTTGAGCATGGCATCGACGAGCGTAGTCTTGCCATGATCGACGTGGGCGATGATCGCAATGTTTCGGATACTCAAGATGGATCCTGGAGTTCTGTGCTATCTCATTACTTTACTATGAGCCGCGAATGGTGATGACGCTCCATGCGCGCTCGCGCTCTGTCCATTACAATGAGCGACGCGAGGAAACTGCATAATATGAACCAATATGTAGCACGTGGAATTCTAAAGGGGACACTTTTGCTCATGGCAACGCTCATCACCTCAACGGTTCCAGCCGCGGCTGCGGACAGCCAATTCGGGCCGAGCAATCCGTTTTATGCTCCGAGTCCGCTGCCTTTTCAGGCGCCGCGGTTCGACAAGATCAAAGACGCCGATTATCTGCCCGCCATCGAAGCGGGCATGGCGCAACAGCTGGAGGAGGTGCGGGCGATTGCCGACAATCCTGCGCCACCCACCTTCGAAAACACGATTGAAGCCCTGGAGAAGACGGGCCAACTGTTCTATCGCGCCATGCTGGCCTTCAACGGGGTTACGGGAGCGAACCTGAATCCTGAGTTGCAGAAGGCGCAGGACATTCTTGCTCCGAAGCTGGCCGCGCAGCAGGATGCGATTTACCTGAATTCCAAATTGTTCCAGCGGGTAGCCGCCATTTACAAAGAACGCGAATCGCTGAAGCTGGATGCGGAATCGCTGCGTTTGGTTGAGTACGATTACCAGCAATTTGTCCACGCGGGGGCGAATCTGTCGGACGCCGACAAAGCAGCACTGAAAAAGCTGAATGAAGAAGAATCGGTGCTCTCGAACGCGTTTGTAACCAAGTTACTGGCGGCGACCAAGAACGCGGGGTTCGTCACCACCGACAAGAATGCACTGGCCGGCCTGAGCGCGACGCGGCTGGCAGGAGCAGAGCAGGCGGCCAAGGATCGCAAGGTGGATGGCTACGTTGTTCCTTTGCAGAACACGACGCAGCAACCAGACCTGGATTCGTTGCGGGAACGGTCGACGCGACAGACGATTTTTTCGAACTCGTGGAATCGAGCCGAGCGCGGCGGGCCGGATGATACGCGGGACACAATTGCCCGGTTGGCCCAGCTGCGCGCGCAGAAAGCCAAGCTGCTGGGATTTCCCAACTATGCGGCGTGGAGGCTGGAAGACCAGATGGCCAAGACTCCGGAAGCGGCGCTGAAGTTCATGGACGCGCTGGTGCCGGGCGCGACGGCGAGAGCGGCTATGGAGGCAAAAGATATTCAGGCGGTCATCGATTCGCAGAAGGGTGGTTTCACGCTCGAGCCCTGGGATTGGCCATTTTATGCAGAACAGGTGCGGAAGGCGAAGTACGACCTCGACGAGTCGCAGATCAAGCCATACTTCGAACTGAACAACGTGCTCCAGAATGGCGTGTTCTATGCCGCGAATCAGCTCTACGGGATCACATTCAAAGAACGCACCGATATTCCCGTTTACCATCCCGACGTGCGCGTCTTTGAGGTGTCAGACGCCGACGGCAAGCCACTGGCTTTGTGGTATTGCGATTACTACAAGCGCGACAACAAAAACGGCGGCGCATGGATGGACGTTTTCGTCAATCAATCGAAGCTGCTGGGCACGCTGCCGGTGGTGTTTAACGTGGCCAATTTCAGCAAACCCGCGCCCGGGCAGCCGGCGCTGCTCAGTTTTACCGACGTCACCACGATGTTCCATGAATTCGGGCACGCGCTGCATGGCATGTTTTCCGACGCGAAGTATCCGTCAATCTCGGGAACGCAGGTGGCGCGCGATTTTGTCGAGTTCCCTTCGCAATTCAACGAGCACTGGGCGACCTATCCGGCGGTGTTCAGCCATTACGCAAAACACTACAAGACTGGCGTAGCGATGCCCGCGGAACTGGTGGCGAAGATCAAGAAGTCGGAAAAGTTCAACCAGGGTTACGCGCTCACCGAGGTGGTCGCGGCGGCGGAACTGGATATGCAATGGCACATCCTGCCCGCCAACACGGCGCCACTTGAGAATCCCGATACCTTCGAGGTGCAAGCTCTGAAAAAGACAAATCTCTGGATCAGCTATGTGCCGCCGCGTTACCGCTCCAGCTATTTCTCACACATCTGGAGCACAGGATATGCGGCCGGATACTACGCTTATCTGTGGAGCGAGATGCTGGACGATGCCGCTTTTCAATGGTTCGAGGACCATGGCGGGATGACGCGGACTAATGGCGACCGCTTCCGGCGGATGGTGCTCTCGCGCGGCAACACGGAAGAACTGGGCAAGATGTATGTGGATTGGCTCGGCAAAGAGCCGACCATTGAGCCGATGCTGAAATATCGGGGTTTGCTGCCAGAGGGGGACGCAAAGTAGAGATTCGCAGGCGAAGTGCAACTGAGAATTTCTTCGCCTCGAGGGCAGGAGGGGCTTTCATGGTGCGTGGAAGCCCTGGGAAAACGCCAGGACTTCACCAAAGAACGCTGAGAGCATAGACTGTGAGTCGAGAGCCGGTTTATGCCTACCATTCAACTCCGTACGCCTATTCCCGGACCGCGATCGCTGTCACTGATGAGCCGGCGTGAGGCTGCAGTTGTGCAAGGCGCCTATCATGCTACGCCGGTGTTTGTTGCCCAGGCAGAAGGTGCCGTCATTGAGGATGTTGATGGCAACCGAATGCTCGACTTCGCCGGCGGCATTGGCTGTGTCAATACTGGACACCGCGCGGCGCGTGTGGTCGAGGCGATCCGCCGCCAGCTCGATCGCTTTCTGCACACCAGCTTCAACGTGCTGCCCTACGAGAGCTACATCGCTCTCTGCGAGGAACTGAACGCCATCGTGCCGGTGAAGGGTCCGAAAAAGACCCTGCTCGTGAATACAGGCGCGGAAGCAACCGAAAATGCGGTGAAGATCGCGCGCGCCTACACTCGCCGGCCGGCCATCATCAGCTTTGAGGATGCGTTTCACGGCCGCACCTACATGGCAATGGCGATGACCAGCAAGACGCGTCCCTATAAAGCCGGGTTCGAGCCGTTCCCGGCTGAGGTCTATCGCATTCCCTATGCCTATTGCTATCGCTGTTCCTACTCCTTGCAGTATCCCGCGTGCGAGATGTTCTGCGCGAAGCACCTGGAAGACACTTTCAAGCGCGCGGTTGCGGCGGAATCGGTTGCTGCGGTGATTGTGGAACCAGTTCTCGGCGAGGGTGGATTTGTCACGCCGCCGAACGAATTCTTCCCGATCCTCACGGAGATCTGCCGCAGACACGGCATTCTCGTGATCGCCGACGAAGTGCAGTCCGGGTTTGCGCGCACCGGCGCGATGTTCGCGTGCGAGCGGATGGGACTTGATCCGGATCTGGTGACGATGGCCAAATCCCTGGGCGGCGGTCTGCCGTTGGCTGCGGTGACGGGGCGCGCGGAAATTATGGATGTTCCGGCTTGCGGGCAACTGGGCGGCACGTTTGGCGGCAATCCGGTGGCCTGCGAAGCGGCGCTGGCCGTGCTCGACACCATTGAGAACGAGAACCTTTGTGCGCAAGCGAACCTGCTGGGCGAGCGTTTTCGCAAGCGAGCGAAGGAATGGCAGGCACAGTGGGAACTGGTTGGCGATGTGCGTGGGCTCGGCGCGATGCAGGCGATTGAGTTGGTGCGCTCCAGGGCGACACGCGAACCGGCGGACGATGAGACCAGGCAGGTTGCGCAATATTGTTATGAGCACGGTTTGGTGTTGCTTACGGCAGGCTCTTATTCCAATGTGATCCGATTGCTGGTGCCACTCGTGATTACTGGCGCGCAGATGGAGGAAGGATTGGATGTGCTCGAAGCGGCCCTGGCAAACGTGGCGGAAAGGAAGATTCCGCTCAGTACGCAAACCGTATAAATGGATTCGATGATTACTCCGGCAACAAGAGGTAAATATCTGGCTATCGAATTGAGGCATAGATGACGACAGCGACTGCAGCACCCCCCATGACTGGGCAAGAAATTATCGATCTCACCAAGAAGCACACGTTGTTTGAGTGGTCGGCGCAATCGAAAGTCGATCCTATTCCCATCGCACGCGCCAAAGGCATTTATTTTTGGACGCCAGAAGGGAAACGCTTTATCGACTTCAACTCGCAACTCATGTCCGTCAACATCGGACACGGCGATGAACGGGTCATCGAGGCGATTCATGAGCAGGCGCAGACGCTTTGTTATGCGAATCCGTTCATGGCGACCGAACCGCGGGCACGGCTGGGGCAGAAACTGGCCGAGATTACTCCCGGAGACATTGATACATTTTTCTTCACCAATGGCGGGGCAGAAGCCAACGAAAACGCCATCAAGCTCGCGCGTTTCTACACCGGGCGGCACAAGATCATTTCGCGCTATCGCTCCTATCACGGCGCAACCGCGGGCGCGATCACGCTTACCGGCGACCCGCGGAGGTGGGCGGCCGAGCCGGGAATTCCGGGAGTGGTGCGCGTACTTGACCCTTATCACGGAATTGAGCGCGGCTGGGAATCGGCAGAATCGTCGCTGGCGATGATCGAAGAGACGATTCAACTGGAAGGCCCGCAGACGATTGCCGCGTTCATTATGGAAACGGTTACGGGAACGAATGGCATTCTGATTCCTCCCGCGGGATACATCGAGGGCATACGCAAGCTTTGCGACAAATACGGAATCCTGATGATTGCCGACGAGGTGATGGCGGGATTTGGCCGGACCGGCGAATGGTTCGCCATCGATCATTGGAAGGTGGTTCCCGATCTGATTTGCATGGCGAAAGGACTTACCTCGAGTTACATTGCGCTGGGCGCAGTGGGAATGCGACATCGCATTGCGCAGTATTTTCAGGACAAAGTATTTTATGGCGGCCTGACTTACAACTCGCATCCCATGGGATGCGCCGCAGCGCTGGCGACGATTCGCGTGTATGAAGAAGACCGCCTGATCGAGAACGCGCGCAACATGGGCACGATCATGAAGACACTGCTGGCGCAGTTACAGCAGAAGCACGTTTCCGTGGGCGCGGTGCGCTCGATCGGATTGTTTGGCATTGTCGAACTGGTGCGCAGCCAGAAAACCCGCCAGCCCATGGCTCCCTTCAATGGGACCTCGGACGAAATGGCCGCGCTTGGGAAATTTTTCCGCGAGAACGGACTCTACACCATCGTACGCTGGAACACGTTTTACACGAATCCTCCGCTTTGCATCAACGAGCAGCAGTTGCGCGAAGCGTTCGCCATCCTGGACAAGGGATTGGAAATTACAGACCGGGCGGTGGTGGATTAGCCCGGGGAGACTCTACTCTTCAATTCTCGATTCAGTCTCAATGCGCGCTTCGGCGGATACTTTATTCGCTGGTGGCGCTGATGGGATTTCTTATGGGCGTGCCGCCGAGCACATCGGCCGGTGTGGCCCCGGCTTCGCCCGCCTCGTGGTATTCGGCATCCTGATTGACCGCCCACACGTTATATTTGCGCTCGCCGGCCAGAATGTTCTTGGCCGTGAGCATGGCCGTCATCATGGCATGGTCCTGGTTGTTGTACTTGTGCATTCCGTTTCGGCCCACAAGGTGAAGCGTCGGGAAGCGGGTTTCGATCTCGGCGCGGATGGTATCGACGTGCTGCTGGTAAGTATCGTCATAGACGGGATAGGCCTTGCGCTGGCGGATGACACAGCCATCGACGATGTCGGCGGCGTTGGCGAGATTGATCTGCTGAATTTCCTTCTTGGCGAGCGCGATGAGGTCGGCGTCGGGGGCGGTCCAGAGGTTGTCGCCTTCAAAACAGAAATACTCGAGTCCATAGGAGGAATAGGCCGGATCGGGGACCATTTCGGGCGACCAGGACTTGTAGTTTTGCACGCGGCCGACCTGGACCGCCGGGTCGTGGATGTAAATCCAGTTATCGCTGAAGCGGCCCGCGTCATGGACGATGAGCCCGACGGTGAGGAAGTCGCGATAGCGCAGCGATTGTGCGGCGCGCAGTGCGTTGCCGGGGAGGGCGGGTTCGATCTGGGCGATCAACTCGCGGATGGGCATGGATGAAATGAGGTGCTCGCCGCGGAATTCTTCTATGTGGCCGCCGGCATCTTCCGCGGCCACGATCCAGATATTTTGCGATGAATCGAAACGGCAGCTCAGGACGCGGCGTCCAAGGAGGACCTCACCGCCGAGCTGACGAGTCTTGGCCATGCAGGCTACCCACATCATGCCCGGGCCAAGACGAGGATAGCGGAAGGTGTCGATGAGGGTCTTGACCACCTGCGAGCGGTCTTTCGGCTTGCGCTTGGGCAGGATAGCGTGCTTGATGGCGGAGCCGAGCGAGAGGCCCTTGATGCGCTGGGCAGCCCAGTCGGCGGAAATCTCCGTGCACTTCATGCCCCAGACTTTTTCGGTGTAGGTTTTGAAGAAAATGCGGAAGAGCCGCTCGCCGAACTGGTTCACGACCCAGTCTTCAAAAGTCCTGGGGTTCGGAGTGGGGGAGATGCGGGCCCGAGCGAAGGAAGACATGCAGCGGATGGATTCGAACACGCCAAGCTTGGAGAGCGCTTCGAAGGGCTTGAGCGGATAGGTGTAGAACTGGCCGCGATAATAAATGCGCGAGGAGCGCTGGCGGTTGAGCAGGTCGGGACCGGCAATCTCGGTCCAGAGATCTTCGACTTCGCGGGATTTGGAAAAGAAGCGGTGTCCGCCGATATCGAAGCGGAAACCCTTGTAATTGACGGTACGGGAAATTCCGCCGACGTAGTTGGGATCGCGCTCAAGGACGACGACGGGCGCCTTCTGCTTGGAGAGTTCGTAGGCGGCGGTAAGCCCGGCGGGACCGGCGCCGACGATCACTGCTTTCAATGTCTGTTCCACGATTTATGCCATCCCTGAATTGATTATCGCCGATGCGCAAAGGAAGAGTGTGACGGCGATCACCGTTGCGGTCGCCAAAATTCCGGTCGCCAGAAACTACGGCAGCCCGATGCGGCGTTCCAATTCCTGAAATCGCGGGTCATTGCGAAGTGGAGCCCAGTCCGGATCCACTTTCAAATAGATCATTTCGGTATCGCGAGCCTCGATGGCTCGTTGCAATGCGGCGAGCGCGCTGCGCTTGTCGCCCAGCCACAAGTAAGGTAGAACGCGCCTGCTTTCCAGGCCGGGCATTCGGTAACGCTTGCCCAGCATTCCGGTGGACGAGACCATTTCCGCGTAGAGTTTGCCGGGATTGTCGGAGAGCTGGGCAATGGCACGAGCCGTTTCCTGGTCTCCGCTCAAATTCAAGTCTTCGATCAGTTCCTGAATGGCTTCGTGCTGCATTCCGCGCTGCTGGTAATAGAGCATTAAATCGTAGTGGACAGGGATGAAGTTGGGCGTCGAGGCGAGCACACTTTGATATTCCTGGAATGCGGCATCATAATCTCCGGCCAGAAAATAGGCGAAGCCAAGATCGGTGCGAATGGAGGGCGAGAGTGGATCGAGGTCGAGCCCCCGTCGTAGTTCAGCGACGGCCTCGCGGTGCCGAGCCAACGGTCCGAGAAAAAGATTTCCGTACCACTGATGCGCCTGTGCGTCGTTAGGATTCAGTGCGAGCGCACGATTAAACTCCTGCTCAGCTTCGTTCCACTTCCACTCGAGAACATAGGCCGCAGCCAGCGAACGGTGGGCTTCGGCAAGGCTGTCATCCAAAGCCAGGGCGCGCTGGGCATTGGCGGTCGCGTCCGGCACCCAGCGGTAGCCATCGCCGAACAAAGCGAGCAGGGTGTAGCAATCGGATAACCCGGTATAGGCGAGCGCAAACTTTGGGTCGAGGGCGGCGGCTTGCTCATAATATCCCATCGCTTCGCGAAAGGCAGCCACGTCCCGGCGCCGGAAGGCATAGCGTCCGCGCAAATAGAGGTCATAGGCTTGCGGATTGTAGTTCCGCACCAAATGCAGCCGGTTTCGCTCTTCCGCGCTGAGACTGAGCCGCACCTCATCCGTGATGGCTTCGGCGACGTTCGCCTGGAGGGTGAGAATGTTTTTGAGGTCGCCTTCATAGGACTGCGCCCAAATGTGGCGGTCGGTCGAGGCGCGAATCAGTTGCGCGGTGATGCGGACCTGACCGCCTGAGCGAAGCACGGAACCCTCAACCACGGCATCGACCCCCAACTCCCTCCCGATCTGGGGTAGCGCTTTGCGCGTGCCTTTGTATTGCATGACCGAGGTCTTGGACACAACCTTTAGTTCGCGAATCTGGGCCAGATCGGTGATCAGTTCGTCGGTCATTCCGTCGGCAAAGTATTCCTGGCTTTCGTCATTGGAGAGATTTTGCAGAGGAAGAACCGCAATCGAGCGGATGGAGCCGGCGGCCTTGCCTCTTGCGGGGAGGCTGGGTCGAAGCAGGAAAACGGCGACGGCCAGCACGACTGCCATGCTGAGCGCGATCAACAGCGTCTGACCCGAAGTCGTCCGGACGGCGGGGACTCTGGACGGAACCCCGCTGTGGTGGGCGTCCATCCAATCCGTCGCAGAAGTTCCAGTGCCGTTGCCGGCGGGCGACAGCGAAGGCGTGCTGCCAGGCGTGCCAGCGGTCCCTTCCGTGCGGCGGACGGAACTTACAAACCGATAGCCCCGTTTGGGAACCGTCTCGATATAGCGAGTGCCGGCTTCCCCATCCTGCAGAACTTTCCGCAGCAGGTAGATGGCCTGGGTGAGGTTGTTTTCTTCGACCGCCGAGTCAGGCCAGATGCGATCCATGAGGTCGTCTTTGGAGAGCAGGCGGCCGTCACTTTCAGCGAGAACGAGCAGCGTGTCGAAGACGCGCGGCGGCAGGTCAATGCGTTCCGCCCCGCGCCGTAGAACCCGTTCGGCAGGGTCAAGCTGAAAGGGACCAAACTCGTATAAGTGGTTGACGGCGTGGTGCATAAAGCCCTGAAAAAAAAATCACAAAAAAATGAGACGGGCTAACGACTTCCGGCGGGGGTCCAAGGCAAACTGCAGCGCATCTGCCTGCTCCGCGCGGCGTGGGGGGAGGCCGGAAATCCCGTTGGTGGAAATTCTATCCCATTGCTTTTGCGGGGGGTAGTGGCACGAGTGTGCCGGATGGACTGCGCTCGGGGAGGAGCGCAGTCCATCCGGCAGCCTTCCCGGCGCCAGACTTACAACAACTAAGGAGAACAAAAATATGAGAATCGCGAGATATGCGGCTTGCCTGCTGGCAGTCGCCACCCTGTTGGTGATGGTTTCTCACCCTGGAGTCAGGGCTGGTTCCCGGCACCAGCAACCCCAAACTACCTACACTGGCACCATTGTCACCATGTTTACCGTGACCATCCAGTCGACCGGCCTGCCAACAACCAAGGGCGCCTGCGCGGTGCGTTCTTCCTTGACCGATGACGGAAATGAGTTCAAAGAACTGGCCGAGACCACCATGAAGGTCAGCGGCGACACGGGGAGCTGCACCGTGGATCTGCCCTATTCCTGGACGCTCTCGGACGGCGGATCGGATTCGGTGACCCTCGAATTTGACGTCGCGGTGCCGCTCACTGTGGTTACTTCCAACAGCGCGCCGGCGCGCTACAGCCAGCGCACCATCACGATCGCGATGCCGGCCAACGGCGCCACGACCGACGAATCGGTGGACGTCACGATCTAGGCGAACAGATTCAACAGAAATTTTCAATCGCGCTTTGCCGCGATGCGGAGGACAAAATGAATCAGCTCTTGGCTAGTGAGCAAGGCAAAACGATCATGCGCTCTCTCATGATCGCAATCTTCTGCGTCGCGGCGGTCGCGGCGCACGCCCAATCTTTCTCTGTGTTATACGGATTCCCCGAGAATGGCACCGAAGGTTATAACCCGTACTACATGAATATGATCCAGGGAACGGACGGGAACCTTTACGGTACCACTTTCTCCGGTGGCGCCGGCAACGTGAACTGCGACAACTATACCGACTGCGGAGGAGTGGTCTTCAATATCACTCCCTCCGGGGACTATACGCTCCTTTACACGTTCTGCGCACTTGGCGATGGCCAAGGCGATTGCCCGGACGGGAGGAGCCCGGAAGGCGGGGTCATTCAAGCCAGCGACGGCAACATCTATGGCATGACCTACGCTGGCGGCACCAATGATCTGGGAACGATTTTCCGTTTCACCCCCGATGGAACGCTGACGACACTTCACAGCTTCTGCAATCCGCCCTACAGCTGCAATCCGAACGATGGCTCGGGCCCCACTGGCCAGCTCTTGCAGGCCAGCAATGGCGACCTTTACGGTGTATCCACTGGCAATACCCTTTTCAAAATCACGACTGCGGGCAAGTTCACTTTGCTTTACTCGTTTCCCAATGGAACCAACCCGCAGGGCAATCTGGTGCAGATCCCGAGCGGCGACATTTATGGCGTAACGGAGGACGGAGGCGCCTACAGTCAGGGAGAGATTTTCAAAGCAACTTTGGGCGGCAAAGTGACGACTGTCTATTCCTTCTGCGCGCAGCAAGGCTGCCCCGACGGGCAACATCCCAATAGCCTGGCCTTGGGCAGTGACGGAGACCTCTACGGCTCAACCTTCGCCGGAGGCACGGACGACTTTGGCACGGTCTTCAAAATCACAACCAAGGGCAAGTTCAAATTTACGCTTGTGCACACGTTCACCGGATTTGACAACGGCGGCGACGACGGCGGCAATCCGTCCGCGCCGATGACTATCGGTTCCGATGGAAATCTCTACGGCACCGCCCAGAACTACGGCGGCGGCGGCGAGGGTGGAACCGGTGCGGTCTACGCAGTTGGCGCTGGCGGCTACGCGAGCTACGGCCTTCCAACCGATCTTTGCACACTCGCCCATCCCCTTGGCGGCCTCGTTCAGTCGACGAACGGCACCTTCTTTGGCTCCGACAACGGCACGTGCCTCATCGGATTCAGCAATGGCCTCGGGCCGTTTGTGCAGCCGATTCCCACCTTCGGCGAAGCCGGAACGAAAGTGGTCATTCAAGGAACAGATCTGACGGGCGCGACGAGCGTCACGTTTAACGGCAAGTCAGCGTCGTTTACCGTCGTCTCGGCCACCGAAATTACAACCACTGTGCCCACCGGCGCGACCACCGGACCAATCCAGGTCGTCACGCCTGGAGGCACGCTGAATAGCAACGTTCAGTTCACGGTGAAGTAGAACCATGTTTTGCCGGCGAGGAGAATTTGTATGAAAACGTCCTTTGCAATTGCGTTTGTTGTTCTGCTCGCGGTCGCGGCATGGTCGCAAACCGAGCAGACGCTCGTAACCTTCACCAGCTCGAATGGCAGCCAGCCCTGGACCGGGCTCATTCAGGATGCCAAGGGCAACTTCTATGGGGCCACGAACAACGGCGGCGCGAATGGCACCGGGGTCGTATATAAACTCGCGCGCAACGCAAAGGGAAAATGGAAACAAACAATCCTGTATTCATTTGGCGCCCAGCCCGGCACCGACGGTTCCGAACCGCAGATGCCCTGGCTGACCATGGACAAGCACGGCCATCTCTACGGCACCACCACGGGCGGCGGCGCTCATGCCAACGGCACTGTGTTTGAACTCGCTCCCGGCAAGCCGGAGTGGAAAGAAACCATTCTGTATTCCTTCACCGGTGGCAGTGACGGCGGCGGTCCGCTTGGCAGCGTAACCTTCGACTCCCAAGGAAACCTCTACGGGACGGCCAACGCCGGCGGAAATGGTTCGGGCACCGTGTTCGAAATGACTCCCGGCAAGAAGGGAACCTGGAGCTACACGGTGCTGCACACGTTCAACTCATTCACTGGCGACGGCCAGAGCCCTTACCGCGCGACCTTGGTGCTGGATTCAGCCGGCGATGTTTTTGGCACGACCGACGGTGGCGGCGACCAGGGTTACGGGACCTATTGGGAGCTTTCGCCCGGGGGCGGCGGCACCTGGACGTACACCCAGCTTTACGTTCCGCCCGGCGGTCCAGCCTCTTTCCCCGCTGCGGGCGTCATCCTAGATAGCGAGGAAAATCTCTACGCCGCGACCGGCGGCGGGAACGTAATCGAATTTATCAAGGCGCAAGGCTACGCGGAACAACTCCTCTACCAGGGCAACGGAAACGAGGGAGTCTACGACACCGTGACCATGGACAAGTCCGGCAATCTGTTCTGGTCAACTCAGGCCGGAGGAGGCGTGGGCTACAGCGGTACAGTCCAAGAACTTTCGCCCAACGGACAGGGGGGCTGGACTCAGAGCTACGTGTGGGCCTTTCCAAACAACCCTGCCTCCGAGGGCGATCAGCCGTTTGCGGGTGTCTTGATCGATTCTTCGGGCAATCTCTATGGCACGTGCGGCTTTGGCGGTGGGAGCGAGGGCGAAGACAAGGGCACGGTGTGGGAGATCACGCCATAAAGCGGTAGCGCACAATCGCTCACGATATTTGAGATCACACAGTTGGGTAACTGCAAGTAACACGGTTCGCTTGAATTCAGGGAGGAGTAATTCGATGAAATGCAAATGGCTATTGCTTTCGATCGTTTCAATCGTATTGACAATCGCCGGGCCATTGGTCTTGGCGCAGACCGAGCAAACGATCTATAACTTCAACTGTGCCACGGATGGCTGCGGGCCGTACGGGGGCCTGACCTGGGGCGGTAAGAACCTTTACGGCACGACGAGCAGCGCCGGGCCGGGCGGCGATGGAACAGTATTTGAGTTCAGCTACTCGAAGAAAGCGGGCTGGCAGTACCAGGTCATTTTCTCATTCAACAACACGACCACCGGCAAGGATGTGTATTCCAGCCTGACCTATTACAAGGGCGCTTTGTATGGTGCGGCGAATGGCGGAGGCGAATCCCCCTGCGCTTGTGGCGTTCTCTTTGAGCTGAAAAAAGTGGATGGAGTGTGGACCGAGAATATCCTCCATGACTTCGAGGGCGGCGCGGCAGACGGGGCCTTTCCTTTTGGCGGCGTGGCCTTCGACTCGGGAGGGAACCTTTACGGCACGACCAAGTACGGGGGCACTGGTCCCAACTGCGGTAACGACGGCTGCGGCACCGTCTACGAGGTGTCGAAGGTCAAGGGCAAGTGGGAATTCAACGTCATCTATAGCTTTCAAGGATCTTATCAGGACGATCCCAACCCCGATGGGTTCGGGCCGTACGCTACGCCTGCCATCGACAGCGCTGGCAATCTCTATGGGACAACGTGTTGCGGCGGGGTCAACGGCGGCAACGTGTGGGAACTTTCCCCCGCGGGCGGCGGAAAGTGGAATTACGAAATCTGGTTTTTCTTTACCGGCTCGACGACCGGTTCCGAGCCGAATGCCGGCGTGATTCTCGATTCTCACGGGAACCTGTTTGGCACCGTATCGGGTTCTGGAACCGTGTTTGAGATGACTGCGCCGGGAGATTACGATCTCATCTACAACCAGAACAGCGTCGTAGACTCCCTGGCGCCGCTTGTGTTTGACAGCAGCGGCAATCTCTATGGAACGACCTATACCTATGGGGACGGCCAGGGCGATGGCACCGTTTTCGAACT
>Ga0187784_10000431_pt1 | contig 30578 bp, 25 predicted proteins | sample 1015_SJ02_MP15_2_FD_132964 | JGI IMG/M metagenome (GOLD analysis project Ga0187784, IMG submission 132964) | Tropical peat soil microbial communities from peatlands in Department of Meta, Colombia - 1015_SJ02_MP15_20_MG | ecosystem: Environmental > Terrestrial > Soil > Wetlands > Peat | place... | reverse complement strand
GGGAGACTGGTTGGCCACGCGCCTGTTGATACGCGTCAACGCCCGCGCTCGAGGAACGCTTCAGCAGCAGGTCTATGGGGAGATCCGGCGTGCGATTCTGTCCGGTGTCGTCACGCCCGGAGCTCGTCTGCCGTCTTCGCGCGCGCTCGCCGACGATCTGGGTATCAGCCGCACGACCACCGTGCTCGCTCTGGAGCAGTTATTGGCGGAGGGATATGTGGTCACGCGCCGCGGCGCGGGCACCTTCGTCGCCGAGGACCTCCCGGACGACCTCCCGCGAGCACGCGCGACCGACCCCGTCTCGATCCCCAAGTGCCTTCCACTATCGCGCCGCGGCACAGCCCTCTCGGCGGTGCTGCAGGGGGCTCGGCGGTTGGGCGGTCCGCCGCGGGCGTTTCGCATTGGCACGCCCGGAGTCGATCTCTTTCCGGTCAAGCTCTGGCAGCGGCTCATCAACCGCCGGTTGAGATCGGTCACGGCGGCTCAACTCGACTACGGCGATGCAGCGGGCCTCCGACCTCTGCGGGAGGCGATTGCCGATCACGTGCAGACCGCGCGCGGAACCCGGTGCAGCGCCGACCAAGTCGTGATCGTCGCGGGCGCACAGCAGGGTCTGGATCTGATCTGCCGCCTGGTGCTCGACCCGGGCGACCAGGCGTGGCTGGAAGAGCCCGGCTACCCCGGCGCGCGCCACGCCCTGCTCGGGGCCGGGACCCGAATTGTACCGGTGCGGGTCGATGCGGAAGGCCTCGACGTCGAGGCGGGCGCGCGCCGCGCGGGCGACGCGCGTCTCGTCTACGTGACGCCGTCCCACCAGTATCCGCTTGGAGTGCCAATGAGCTTGCGACGGCGGCTTGCCCTGCTGGCGTGGGCGCGCAAGGCACGGGCGTGGGTGGTTGAAGACGACTATGACAGCGAGTTCCGGTACACGATTCGGGCTGTCCCGTGCCTCCACGGTCTCGATGCCGACGGCCGCGTGATCTATGTCGGGAGCTTCAGCAAGACGCTCTTTCCGGCCCTGCGCCTCGGGTTTCTCATCGTGCCGACCGGTCTTCAGGAGCGACTGGTGGCCGCGCGCCTCGCGACGGACCAGCATCCCCCGGCGCTCGACCAAGCCGTGCTCGCGGACTTCATTCTCGAGGGCCACTTTGTCCGCCACCTGCGCCGCATGCGGACCGCGTATCGCGAGCGACTCGAGGCGCTGGCCGACGCGGTCGAGCGCTTCTGTTGCGGTGTGCTCCGGCTGCGTGCGGTGCGCACGGGCCTGCACGCCATCGCCGACCTCAACGGCGCCGACGCCACCAGGGTGTCGCTAGAAGCGGCCTCGCGCGGGATCGAGGTCGCGCCGCTCGCGGCGTACTTCGCGCACCGCGCAAACGCCGCGAACGGTCTTGCGCTCGGGTTCGCGGCGGTTCGGCCGGAAGTGCTGCGCAGGGGCGTGGAACAACTGGCGGCTGCCATTGCGGCCGCACGTCGCGCCTAACGCCGCCGGCTCCCGCGGTGGCTCTACCGGTGTGACCGGGCCGGCGCCGGAGCGGGTGCAGGTGAGGCCGAGAGCGGGGCCCCCTGCGTCTCCTCCCGCAGGAACCGGATCAGCTCCTCGCGCGAGAATTCAAGGGGGGCGCGCTTCGTGTGCGTCTCTTCCACTTTTCGGAGCGCTGCGAACAGCTCGAGCGCGGCGCTCCACAGGCGCTGATCACCGTGGGCCTCACGTTCCTTCACGAAGAATCCCCGGAGTATCCGCCCGTACCGCGCCGCGTGGTACCCGAGCGTGTGCCACACCATCTCCGCGTCCACCTGGCCCCGTTCGAGCAAGAGGCCGAGCGACTCGAAGAAGTTGGGCACGTCGTGGCCGGCGCCACTGAAGCCGTCCGGAGAGGACGACTGGGCGGACGACATCAGCATGCCCGCGAAACGTCTCCGCTCCTCGATCATCCGGGCCGAGTCCCACTGCGTCGCGTAGTAGAGCAGCAGGCGCGCCCGCAGATCCTCGCGCATCATGTCGATGTGGGCCTGCGCCGCTCGTTCGGTCACGTCGCGTTGTTCGAGGGCGGCTTGTTCCGCGGCGGCGACCTGCGCCGTGGCCGCGTCGCGGATCGTCTCGATCTGGGCGCGGGCGTCGCGCTGCGATCTCCGCGCGATGGTCCACGTGACCGCCGCAGTCACGGCGGCGAGGAACCACGTTCCGATCGCGGTCCACGCTTCCCACGACAACGGCCCAAACCCGGCCGCAGTGACCTGCCACTCCATGATGGCCGTTCGCTCCTTTTCCGGGATGGTCATAACTACGCCGCGATCCCGAACGGCTCCTTGGCGAGCGGCTCTCATTTCTCCCGGCAAGGATGAGTTGCCTGCCGGGGCGGGCGGATGGACGGGTGCGCGTCCTGGTTCCCCCTCCTTTCGAAGGGGCGGATGGGGCGGTCAGTGGATCGTTCGGTTCGCCCCGAGAACGCGCCGGAGGATGCGCGCGCGCCGCTCGAGCCGGCGCTGCATCTTGTGCCACTCGCGCAATTTCATCCGCACGATTTGCAGTTGCGCTTCGGTCACGGCAAGCTCGGTCATCTCGTGTTCGTCCTTCACGGTACCCGACCTCCTCGCTGTCTGTCGCCATCGTCTGCCGGTCGGTTCCAGCGTACCCGGCGACGATGACAACTACATGACACAGGGGGTCGCGGCCGCGGGCCGGATCGCTTTCCCGATCCCGGCGGCACTCGGGAGTGGAAGCGCCGCGTCGCCGGGCGGCCGGGGCGGTCCGAGATGGGCGCCCCGGAAGAGGACCTGCGAGAGTGGCGACATACCTCCGTTACATTGAGCGGGGATCATGGGCCGGACGGAACTCAAAAAACATCCTCGGGGGAGGGTCACGTGAGGACGATCGGAGCAGGAGCGGTGGCGCTCATGTGCGCGGCGGTGCTCGGCATGCCGCTGGTCGGAAGTGCGCAGACCATGATGGCGGGATCGCCAGACCAGATTCAGACGCAGTTGAAGACGGCGATGTTCCACGCGGGCGAGCTCGCTCAAAGGGCCAACGCGCTGGCCGCGGTGCAGCTTCACACGCATCACGTGCTCAACTGTTTGGAGGGGCCGTCGGGGCCGGATTTCTTTCCGCAGGCGGGCAACCCGTGCCAGGGACAGGGCAACGGCATCATCCCAGATCTCCGGGTCGCTATGATGCACAACCTGCCCGGCGCCCAGGCGGCGCTCCAGGAAGCGATGATCTGTGAGAATCTGGCGAAGCAGGCGCTCGCCTCCAAGGACATCAACGAGGCCCAGCCCTTCGTGCTCGTTGTGTCGCGTCACCTCCAGGCAGCGTCCCAGGATCTCAGCCAAGCGCAGTAGAGGGGCTCTGACCGTCCGGCCCCGGGGTTGTCCACCGGGGCCGTTGCCTCCCATGCGCCGCCACCCGGACGACCCGGGCGGGCTCGGGCAGGGATGGGCCGGCACGTGGGAGTAAGAGTGAAGCGTTGCCGGAGCCCGCGTACGCGACGGCGCCCGCCGGGCCGGCGGCAGGGGGAGAAACGGTGGTTCATGCGCGGGCGAGTACATTGGTGCGTTCCGCTGGGAACGGACGGGCATGCTGATTCATCCCCTGGTGGTGCACTTCCCGATCGCGCTTTGGCTCGCAAGCTTCCTGTTTGACATCTTGGCGTGGCGATCTCCGGATTCGTACTACCGGCGGACGGCCTACTGGCTCGTCGGCCTGGGCCTGTTGGGCGCGGCCGCATCGATCGCGCTCGGCTGGACCGACCTATTTGCGGTGGAAGCGCAGGGGGTCGGCACCGCGCTCGTCATGCGCCATCAATTCCACAGTTGGGCCGCGTATGCGGCGACCGCGGCATACCTCGTCAACTTCCTCTGGCGGTGGCGTACCGGCAACTCGGTCGGCCGGGCGCTGCTCCCGTTGTCGCTCGCCGGCGTCGCTCTGATCGTGGCCGCCGCGTACCTCGGGGCGGGGTTGCGCGAGGTCATGTGATCGCGCGGAACGCGGTACCGTAACCCGAGCGGCACCTCTCGCCGTTCGACACACGGAGCGGTATCATAGGGACAATGCCGGTGCGAGGCGATGTGAGGGAGTGGTTCGCCTGGACCGCCGAAATGGGGGAGACCGGAGCGCCACATGAGCGACCAGTACGATGCGAAAGCGATCGAGGCCAAGTGGCAGGCCAAATGGGCCGCCGACGGCCTGTATCGCACGGATGAATACGCGCCGCGCCAGAAATTCCTCTTCGTGACCATGTATCCGTATCCGAGCGGGGATCTCCACATCGGACACTGGTATGCGATGACGCCGTCGGACGCCAAGGCCAGATACCTGTCGATGCGCGGCTCCAACGTGATGTTCCCGATGGGCTTCGACGCGTTCGGGTTGCCGGCGGAGAACGCCGCGATCCAACACGGGATCCACCCGTACCAGTGGACGATGGCGAACATAGAGCGGATGCGCGGTCAACTGCGCTCGATGGGCGCGATGTTCGATTGGTCGCGTGAAGTCGTCACCTGCAACCCCGAGTACTATGTTTGGAACCAGTGGTTCTTTCTGAAATTCCACGAGGCCGGGCTCGCGTATCGTGCGATGGCCGCCGTCGACTGGTGTCCGAACTGTAACACGACGCTGGCGCGCGAGCAGGTTGTGGGGGCGGAGCGTGTCTGCGAGCGGTGCGGGACGCCGGTGATCAAGAAAGACCTGGAGCAGTGGTTCTTCCGCATCACCAAGTACGCCGAGGAACTGCTCGACTTCAGCAAGATCGAGTGGCCCGAGCGCGTTCAGACACTTCAGCGGAACTGGATCGGACGCAGCGAGGGCACGGAGATCGTCTACACGACCGAGGGGGGCGACCCCATCACGGTGTTTACCACGCGCCCGGACACGCTGTTCGGCGCGACGTTCCTGGTGCTCGCGCCCGAGCATCCGCTCGTCGAGGTGCTGACATCGCCGGAGCGCCGCGCGGACGTCATGGTGTACGTCTATCGGGCCCGCCGCCAGTCTGAAATCGAGCGGCTCGCGGAGGACCGTGAGAAGACGGGCGTGTTCATCGGGGCGTACGCGCGGCACCCGCTCACGAACGCTCGGATCCCCATCTACATCGGCGACTACGTGCTCCTGACGTACGGGACCGGCGCGATCCACGCGGTCCCGGCGCACGACAGCCGCGACTTTGTGTTCGCCCGGAAATACGGTCTGGCGACCCCGGTCGTGGTGGCGCCGCCGGACTGGGACGGCAAACCGCTCGACGCGGCCTACGCCGGAGAGGGCATCCTGGTGAATTCCGGTCCGTTCGACGGACTGTCGAGCGAGGAGGCCAAGCGCCGGATCACCGCGGCGCTCCAGCAGGCCGGGCGGGGCCGCGCAGCCGTCACCTATCGCCTGCGGGACTGGTTGATCAGCCGCCAGCGATACTGGGGTACGCCCATCCCGATCGTCTACTGCCCCACGTGCGGCACGGTGCCGGTGCCGTACGAGGATCTGCCGGTTGTGCTTCCCGAGGATGCGGAGTTCCTGCCGACCGGCGAGTCACCGCTCAAACACAACGAAGCATTTCGGCGAACGACCTGCCCCAGGTGCCGGGGCGCCGCCGAGCGCGAGACGGACACGATGGACACCTTCGTGGATTCGTCGTGGTACCAGTTCCGCTATCTCGATCCCCACAACCACCGCGCACCGTTCGATTCGGCCAAGGTCCGCGCCTGGGGACCGGTGGACCTGTACACCGGCGGGATCGAGCATGCGGTGCTGCATCTCATGTATACGCGTTTCTTCACGAAGGCCATGCGCGATCTCGGGCTGGTTCCGTTCGATGAGCCGATGCTGCGGTTGTTCAACCAGGGAATCATCCTTGGCCCCGACGGCAACCGGATGAGCAAGTCGCGCGGCAACGTCGTCAATCCCGACGACTACGTCGGGACGATGGGCGCGGACGTCGTGCGCGCGTACCTCATGTTCATCGGGCCGTGGGACGGCGGCGGACCGTGGAACCCGAAGGGTATCGAAGGCGTGCACCGGTTCCTGCAGCGCGTCTGGTATCTCGTGACCGCCCCGCCGTCCGTGGGGGACCCATCACCTGAGGTGCCGACCCAGATCCGGCGGGCGATCCACCAGACACTCCGGCGCGTCACAGGCGACCTCGAAGGGTTCCGGTTCAACACCGCCGTCGCGGCGCTGATGGAGTGCGTGAACACCTTGGGGCGGCTTCGCGAGCAGGGGGGCGCGGACACGGCGGAGTGGTGGCCGGCCCTGCGCACGCTCGTGCTGATGCTCGCGCCGCTTACCCCGCACCTCGCGGAGGAGTTGTGGGCGCGTGTGGGTGGGCCGTACAGCGTCCACCAGCAGCCATGGCCCGCGTGGGATCCAGCGGCCGTTCGGGAAGACAGCATCACGCTCGTGTTGCAGGTGAACGGACGCGTCCGCGACCGCGTCACGGTACCGGCCGGTCTGGACGAGGGGCATCTTCGCGATGCCGCGCTAGGCAGCGACAAGGTCCGCAAGTTCCTCGACGGCAAATCGGTCGAGGACGTCATCGTCGTGCCAGGAAAACTGGTCAACGTCGTCGCGCGGTAGCGAACGGCACGAACTTTTTGCCGGTCCTGCGCGTTGTAGCAAGGTAAATGGGCAGGCCGGCCGCGGTGGTGTCGATGGCGCGACCCAACGCCTCGCAGGCCGTCTCGTACACGACCGAGGAACTCGCGAGGTACGAGGCGATTGTCCAGCGGTATGCCCGCCACGTCTATAACGTTGCGTATCGGATGACGGGGAACGAGTACGACGCTCGGGACCTGTCGCAGGAGGCGTTTCTCCGCGTCTACCGGGCGCTGCGCCGGGTCGAGCCCGATGCGCCGCTGGAAAGCTGGCTCTACCGGATCGTCAGCAACTTGTACATCGACCTGCTGCGCAAGCGTCCGCGCGGGCGTGTCGAGTCGATCGACGCGCCCGTGGACACTCCGCGCGGCGAGCTCCTGCGGGAGATGCCGGATCCGGCGTCGAGCCCGGAAGCGATCATCGAGCGCGAGCAACTGGACGGGACGATCCAGCGGGTGCTGGGGACGCTGAGTCCGGACCTGCGCATGGTGGTTGTGCTGAGCGACGTCGAAGGCTACTCGTATGAGGAGATTGCGATGTTCTTGCACGTGCCGCTTGGGACCGTGAAGTCCCGGCTCCATCGCGCCCGGCAGATCTTGCAGCAGCGGCTCGGGCCCTACGTGGAGGCCAGGCGGCGGGGGTGGGACCGATGACGCTGAACCACCATCGGGCGAGCCAGTTGTTGTCCGCGTATCTTGACCGGGAGCTCGGGCCGGCCGACGCCGTTGCGGTGCAGGAGCACCTGCTCGACTGTCCGGAATGTCGCAGGGCGTACGAGGAGCTGCAAGTCACGAAGGGGCTCCTCGGGCAGTTGCCGGTTGCCGAGCCGCCGGCGGGGTTCTGGGCGGCAGTGCGCTCGCCCGGACTGGCACGAGCCCCCGGCGCGGCGTGGCCTCGTCTGATCTTCGGACGGCGGCTGGCGTGGGCGTCCGCGGCTGTCATCATGGCGTTGGTCCTGGCGGCGATGCCGCTGGTCAAGGGGACGATTGACCGCCTGCACGCGTCGGAGATCGGCGTCGACCTGTACGTCCGGCAACACGCACAGGCCATGGGCTCGGAGCCGTTCACGGACCGCGCGTATCTGGGGCTGACGACGGGCGACGCCGACCTGGTGCTGGCTGGCGACGCGCCGCCGGCGGGAGCGGCAGGACGATGAACGGGGCCCTGCTTGTCCGCGTCCTTGTCGTCGCGGGGGCGGTCGTGCTGGCGACCGCGGGCACGAATGTCGCCGCGCCGCTGATGCAGTTGCCCGTGCCTCCCGACCGCGTGCTCCAGCTCGCGCTCGATGCCCCGCGGCTTATCGACTACGAGGGCACGAAGATCATCACCGTGTTGCGCAACGGGCATGCCGAGACGGTCACCGCGGCGGAGTTCCACAAGCGGCCGAACATGACGCGCCTGGAGTACCTGTCGCCGGAGGATGTCTCGGGGCGGCTGATCGTCGACGACGGCGCCACCGCCTGGCACTACGAACCGCGCCTGAACTTGGCGTTTGAAGGCCCGAGCCTTAACGAGAGCCTGCTCCGTGGCGATCTGAGCTTGCTACATCGCAACTACCATGTGACGGGGCTCGGGATCGAGGAGGTCATCGGACGGCAGGCGTGCGTGATCCTGCTCGAGCCGAACGGCCCGGGTGTGAGCCGCGAGCTGTGGATAGACCAGGCGACCGGAACCGTGCTGCGCACCGAGGAGCGGGATCCGTCGCGCGGGGTCGTGCTCACCACGTATTTCTCTCGCATCAGCTTCAGCCTGAATCTCCCGGCGGCGTATTTCAAGTTTCGCTTGCCGGCGGGGGCGCGCGTGTTCCAGATCCCTTCGCCGTCCGAGGAATCGGCGAGCCCGGAGGCGCTCGGCCGGCAGGCTGGGTTCACCGTGCTCGTTCCCCCGATCCTGCCCGAGGGATACACGTTCAACGGTGGCGCGATGAGCCGGTTCGGCAGCCTGACGTCGGTCGACCTGGGATACACCGACGGCGAGAACCTGCTGTCGCTGTTCGAGGCGCCGGCCGGGTCGATCGGCGCGCCCGCGTTTGGACAGGACGTCCGCGTGGCGGGCCGTCCCGCGCGCTTCGTCGACCTCGGGTACTTTCGCGTGTTGATCTGGGAGGAGCGCGGCTTGCATCTGACGGCGGTGGGCACGATGCCGACCGACACCCTAATGGCCATCGCGGCCCAGCTGGTCTCGGATCAGGAACAGGCGCTCGCGCACTCGGTCTCCACGCAGGTGGCGGTAGATCCGGAGATGGTGAGCCGGCTGCGCCGACAGGGGTTAACGTTTCCGGAGATCGCGCGCGCGGTGGTCCTCTCGCAGCGGCTGGCGGTCGATGTCCCGACGGCCGTCCAATTCTTGCAAGGCACTCTGTCCACCGCGCAGCTCGCGCAGAGTCTCGGCATGACCCCGGATGCGCTCCAAGGGACCGTGCGCGATGCGCTCAATCAGGCATCGTCAGTCGGCCCGCATTTGCCCGCGCACTGAGGCACGGATCCGTGAAGCGTCGTCGCCGGCGCGTCTGTGATTCTCAAACGCGCGCATTCGTCTGCGGAAATGGCCGGATGAGCCAGCGGGGGTGTGTCTGAGTCGAGACGTGTTGGCGACCGAAGAGGACGGGGGCGTTGAAAAACGAGATGAAGAAGACGTGGAAGCGCGCAGGTTCGCTTGCTGGGATGATCGTGGCGCTCGTTTGGATCTGTGCGCCGGTGCCCGGGGTGACAGGGCAAGGTGGCCCGTCACCGCTGGCAAAAGGGTGGGGCCGCATCGTAGCATCGGGCACGATCACCGGGGTCGACCGGGACCGCAACACGCTCACCTTCGCCCTTGCCCCCGAGAGCCACGTGGATTGGTTTCAGGGTGGCACAGCGTGGCGACGCGAGACGCTCGCCGGTACGCGCAGGCTCCGCCTGCTTCCCGCGACGCTGATCGTTGACACGGGAGGGCACGGGATTACGCTCGCGGCGATTCGGCCGGGCTTGCCCGCGATGCTCTGGGCGGTGGCGCAGCCCGACATGCAGCTCATCGGTGTCATCGTGGAGATCGCGTCGCCGCGGGTGACCACCCCTGCCGTACCTTCGGGGTCTGTCTCCCGTGCGGGCGTGGTTGTTGGGCGTTCCGGCTCGATGATCGACCTGCTCACGAGCACCGGAAGCCGGCGCAGCATCATCGTGACGGGGGCGACGGTCATTCGCGTGAACGGGCAGGCTGTGCCGCCGGCGGCGGTCGCCCCGTACGACGTCCTCGAGGTGGGCGGTCCGCTCAACTCGGACGGCAGCCTCGCGGCCACGCGAATCGACATCAGTTTCTCGGCGCCGGACGCCGCCCGCGTCTCAGGGCCCGTGGAGCAGGTCATCGGCGGGCTCGGTGGTCTCGTCGTGGCTCAGACGATGATCTCGACTTCGGCCGACACGTACGTTCTCCGCGACAGCGCGCGCGCCGATCTGTCCCAGGCCGTGTCGGGCCAGCCGATGGTCGTGTACGGCATTCCGCTTCTTGACGGTGCCACTCCCATCGGACTCGCGGCGCGTGTCGTCGTGATCCGGTGAGGCGCCTCCCGCCACGGCCGGGGCACGGCCTCGACGTGGGAGCGCTCCAGAGGCAGATTGCGCAGACCTTCGGGACGCGCGACCGCGCTCGCGGATTGGACGGGACGTTTCGGCGTCTGGTCGAGGAGGTCGGCGAGGTCGCGAAGAGCCTCCGGAGTGCCGACAAAGACGCGCTCGCCCAGGAGCTGTCGGACGTGCTGGCCTGGACACTCAGCGTCGCAGTTCTGTGCGGCGTCGATCTCGCGCAGGCGGCATCCCGGTATGCCCGCGGGTGCCCGCGTTGCGGGGAATCCCCCTGTCGCTGCGTGCGGGACTGGACGCCCCCCGCACCCGCCGGCCGGCGGTCCCGGAGTCGACCGCCGAAGCGTTCCGCGTACAAGATCTAACTCAACTAAGAGGCTCCGCCAAGTCGGGTCACCGCAAAGACGCCGCGCGCGAACGCGCTCACCCCCCGTACAAGAGGAGCATTTCGCGGACGAGCGACGCTGCGATCACGGCCGTGCGGCCGCTCGGGTCCAGGGCGGGCGCGACCTCCACGAGGTCCATGCCCGCGATCCTGCAGTCCGCGAGACTCCGCAGTCCGTCGAGCACCTCGGCGTACGCCGCGCCGTCGGGTTCCGGATTGCCGGTGCCGGGGGCGACGGCCGGGTCGAGCACGTCGACGTCCACGCTGAGATACAGCGGCCTCGTCCGCAGAGTGTCCACCAAGGCCGGCGGAAGCTTCACGCTGCGCGACGAGTAGAGACACCGCCCCTGCGCGAGCGCAAACTCCTCGCGCGTTCCCGCGCGGATGCCGAGCTGGACGAGCGGCAGCCCCCCGTCCAGCAGGCGTCGCATCACGGTCGCATGGGCAATCCGCTCGCCGTCGTATTCATCCCGAAGATCCGTGTGGGCGTCCCACTGGAGCACCGTGAGGTCGGGGACCCTGGGCGTGATCCCTTGGACCGCGCCGAGGGTGATCGTGTGCTCCCCCCCGAGGAAAAAGGGCACCCCGCGCGGCACCTGCCGCCGGATCGTCTTGACCATCTCGGCGGGCTCGAGTCCGTCCAATAGGAGATCGCCGCCGTCCACAAAGGACGCATCCACGAGATCACGGTCCAGCGTAGGACTGTAGGTCTCGATGCTGTCGGACGCGCGTCGGATCGCTACTGGACCGAAGCGGCTGCCGCGCCGGAACGAGGCCGTGGCATCGTACGGGGCGCCGAGCAGGGTAATCCGCGCGGGCGATCGCTCACTTGGTGGGCGTGCTGCGAGAAACATCACCGGGGCTCGATGGCGGCGCGCAGATACGGCGGGAGATCGAACGCGGCGTGGTGGCCCCGGGGCGTGTAGTACCGGAGGCCAAAGTGCTCGGTTCTGCGTGCGATCTCTTCGACGGGAACGGCACCCGGCTCACGGCCTAGCGAGCCCACCGTGAACGACCACACCACGCCCGGATAGGCGAGCACCGTCGCGACGTACGTGCGCACCGTGGGGAACGACGGCGCCATATTGCGGCGCACCATCGCGATCAGGTCGTGTTGGTACACCGCGGAGCCCGACTGGACGGCGACGACACCCTGGGGCGTGAGCCGCCGGGCGATCGCGGCATAGAACTCCTCGCTGAAGAGCCCAGTCGCCGGCCCCACCGGGTCGGTCGAGTCCACGAGTGCAACGTCGAACGGATCACGACCTTCGGTCACGTAGGCGACACCATCCCCGATGATGAGCTCGGTGCGCGGATCATCGAACGCGCCCGCCGAGATCACGTCGAGGTACTGACGGCTCGAGCGCACGACGGCGCTGTCGATCTCGATCATCGTCGCCCGGTCGAGCGGGTGCTTCAGCGCCTCCTCCAGGAGGCCGCCGTCCCCGCCGCCGATGATGAGCACCCGCCGCGGAACCGGATGGGTGAGGAGCCCGGGGTGCGCGAGCATCTCGTGATAGATGAACTCGTCGCCTTCGGTCGTCTGGACCGCGCCGTCCAACACGAGCATCCGACCGAACCGGGGGCTCTCGTAGATCTCCAGGTGCTGGTACGGCGTTTGTTCCTCGTGCAGGCGGCGCGTGACCTGAAAGCAGGTCGTTACATCCACGCACCCCTGATCGACGATCCAGGCGCCCTTCATCTCGGCAGTCCAGTCGGGGTCGGCCAGAACAGGGCGAGCGCGACCGCGCATCCGGCCCGCAGCACGGCATGCTCGGAGGCGGCGACGACGATCTCGTCGAGCTTCAGGCCGCGTATCTCGAACCCCTCAACCACCATTTGGCGGGCCATCTGCTCCGCCTCGGCGCGGGACGTGTGTCCCGTGTACTCCATGATCACGCCGTGGCTTTCGCGAGAGATCCCGACGCCGATCGCCGCGCTGATGATATCACCCGGGCGCGTGCTCACGATCCGCGCGTAGACGGCGGGCATCAGGACGCCGGGCGGGTACGGCGGAAGCTCGATGACACGTGCGCCGGGTGGCAGAATGCTGGTGACGCGCAGGAAGTTGAGGTCGGCGGCACCGGCATCCAGCAGGGCTCGGTCGAAGGCGTTGATCTCGGTTCCCCCTTCGCCGTGCCCGGCCACAAGGGAGATCGCCTTTGGTAGCTGCCACATGACGGTGTACTTTCAACCCGGGTGCGGGCGCTCCTGCGCGTGGAGGAACCGGAGGAGTTGGGGAAGGATACGAAGCGGATACTATGACGGGACTGCGTACGCCTGAGCAGCCCACATCCATGTGCGGGAGGTTGTCGTGCGCTCGTTGCCGCTGGTGCTCACCGCTTCCTTGATCCTCGCAGTGGCAGTGTCCACGCTTTCCTCATACGGGCAAGCACCGCCGCGGACGCCTGCAGCGGGCGCCGACGCCTTCGGTATCGACCTGGCATCGGCCCAGAGCCCTTCCGGGACGGCCGCGCACCCTTCGATGCTCTCCCTCGGTGGCGTCGGCTGGGTGCGCGTCGTCGCCGACTGGGCAGCGCTCGCGCCCACGCCCGGCAGGTACGTCTGGGCCGACCTCGATGCAGAGATCCGCGGGGCGGCGGCCGCCGGGATGCACATCGTCGTGCTCCTCGAGGGCACGCCCCGGTGGGCCGCGATGAATCCCGATGCCCCCGCGTCGGTATGGAGCCACCAGCCGCCTCAGCGCCTCGAGGATTGGACGGCCTTCGTCACGTCCGTCACGGAGCGCTATCGGGCCCGGGTCACGGCGTGGCAGGTGGAGCCGTCTCTCGACCTCTCGGACTTCCGAGGCACGACCCGCGACTACGCGGCGATGCTCCACGTTGTGCGGGTCGCCGCGGCGCATGCGGACCCGGGGGCTTTGGTGGTGGCCGTGTCGCCGGGCGGGCTCGACCTCCCGTACGTGCAGGCGATGCTTACCAAGGACGGCACGGACTTCGACGCGCTCCTGCTGTACCCGCGCGGGCGCCGTCCGGCCGAGGTGCTCGAAGCCCTGAGCACGATTCACGCCCGCATCCCCATCGACGCGCGCCACCAGCTGTGGCTGTACGGTCGCCAGGAATGGGGTGCGCCGGTTCAACTCGCGGTGGTCGGCCTGGCCGAGGGCGTCGCCCGCGAGTTCTGGCCGGTGCTCGACCCGGCGGTGCTCACCGTCATGCACTATCTCGGGGGCGCCAGGTTCGTCGGGCCGCTCGACCGGGGACCGGGCGTCGTAGCGCTGGTATTCGAGAAGCAGGGGGCGCCGGTCGTGGTTGCGTGGGCGGTGGGGGGGACACAGGCGGTCGCGATCCCGACCGTCGGACCGGCTGCCGTTGTCGGCCCCACGGGGCAGGCCACACTCGGTTCTCAGGGTGACGCTGGCAAGCTCGCTATCGGGCCGGAACCGGTGTTCGTGACAAACCCCGACGAGGCGCTGGTGCAGGAGGCTTCGCGGATGGCGAGCGCGGGGCCGTTGATCATTCCCGTGGACCCGGCCCGCGACTTCTCGAAGGTGGATTCGGTCTCGGCTCGGCTCGGCGCGACGGACGAAGAGCACGGTCTGTATAACCTGCCACTCCGCGGTCTGCCGGCGGGGGGGGTGGTGCCTGTGACCGTGGACGGGAGTTCGGCCGTGCGCACGGACGCAGACGCGAACGCCGTCTACGTCTACTTCACAATTGATGATTCGTTCGCGTATTTCAACGACGGTCGGTACGACTTCGTAGTTGCGGTAGAGGTGCACAAGGCAAGCGCGCCGCAACTGGTCGGGTTCAATCTCATGTACGACTCGATGACGGGATACCGGTTCACGCCGTGGCAATGGGTCGACGCCGGTGCGGGGTGGGCGACGTACACGTTCCGTCTCTCTGACGCGGACTTCTCGAAGACGTGGGGATGGGACTTCGCCGTCAACGGCGCCGGCGACCGCAAGGAGAATCTCGTCGTCCGATCCGTCACGGTGCAACGCGTTCCCGCCGGGGCCCCGGCGCACTGATGCGCGCCCGTGTTCGCCATCGGCGGGCTTCCGCGAACAGACATAGACGTCGCGTGCGGCTCGGTTGCCGGTCGCTCGGCCGGTCGTGTATAATGACGCCATTGCTGCGCAGACTGTCATGGAGGTGGGCCGGTTGACCGAGGTTCGGGTCGGCAAGGATGAGACGCTGGATAGCGCTCTCCGTCGGTTCAAGCGGCAAGTCAAGCGGTCCGGAATCCTCACAGACGCGAAGCGCCACGAGCACTACGAGAAGCCGAGCCAAAAACGCCGCCGCCGCGCCGTTCGGCGCAAGCGCCACTAGCCCCCGGGTTCGACGGGTCGCCCGGAAGCCGAGCCGGAACGGCCGGTGCGTGGGCCCGGTTTCGAGAGGGTCCGGCCGGTGTTTGAAGCCGGATGCGGCGGTTCATCCCGCCTCTCGGGCGGCGTCATTGCGCACGCGCAGGAGGATCACGTGCCGCAGCCGTGGCGCAAAGTCAAGCCCGCTCGCAGCGCTGGCGGGGTTGTGTTTCGGCGGAGCGCTCCCGCCCAACGGGGGAATGGCTATCGGATCCTGCTGCTGCAGCATGAAACCGGCAAGTGGATGCTTCCCAAGGGGACGATCGAGCCCGGTGAGACTCCCGAGGCTGTGGCGCGGCGCGAGGTCGCCGAGGAGACGGGGATCCACAACGTCCGGATCGTGTCGGACCTGGGCGAGGAACGGTACACGTTTTTCTGGAAGGCGGAAGATACGTATTACGACAAGACAGTGCACTACTACCTCATGGAGTTCCTCGGCGGGGAGGAAGCCTCGCCGCAGCGCGAGGAAGGGTTTGTGCGGTGCGAGTGGGTGACGCCCGACGATGCCCTGGACCGCATCAAGTACAAGGAGACGCGTCAGGTCGTTCGCCGCGCCCAGGAGATGCTGACGCGCGTCTCGCCGGAGGCGGCGGGGTCGACGGAGGTGCGTGGTGATCCCGGAGTCGCATGACGACGGCATTTTGGCGGGGTGCCACGCGTCACCTGTGGCGGTGCTTCCCCCCGAAGAGCGCGACCGGCTGGTCCAGGAGACGATCGATCGATACCGCAGGTATGTGAATCCGGGGCTCGCGCGTCTCTTCAAGTTCGGCGGGTCCGAGACCGTGGAATGGGCCGCCCGGGACTGCCTCGTGTGGGACGCGCATGGACGCGAGTACGTGGACTGCGCCTGTGGTCCCGCGATCTTCAACGTGGGGCACCGGCACCCGCGCGTACTGGCCGCGGTGCGCGACCAGCTCGACCGGATGCCGATGTCGGTGCGGACGATGCCGAGCGCCCCGCTCGCCGAGCTCGCCGAGCGCCTGGCCGAGATCACGCCCGGAGATCTCCGGTACACCTTCGTGTGCAACAGTGGCGCCGAGGCAGTGGAAGGGGCGCTCAAACTCGCGCGCCTCGCGACCGGCCGTCCCGGCATCGTCGCGATGCGTGAGGCATTTCACGGCAAGACGTTCGGAGCTTTGTCCGCAACGGGACGCCAGTACTACCGCGCGCCGTTCGAACCGCTCGTGCCGGGGTTCACGCACGTGCCGTTCGGAGACGCGGATGCAGTCGAGCGGGCGATCGGGCCGGATACCGCCGCCGTGATCCTGGAGCCGATCCAGGGGGAGGCGGGGGTGATCGTGCCGCCCGCCGGATACCTCCGCCGGGTGCGGGAAATCTGCGACCGGCATCACGTGCTCCTCATCGCCGACGAGATCCAGACCGGCCTCGGGCGGACCGGACGGCTGTTCTGCGTCGAGCACGAGGAGGTCGTACCCGATATCCTGACGCTCGCGAAGGCGCTCGGCGGCGGCGTGATCCCCATCGGCGCGTTCGTCGCGAGGCCGGCGCTCTGGGAGGAGTTTCAACGCGAGCCGTACATCCACTCCTCCACGTTCGGGGGCAACCCCCTCGCGTGCCGGGCGGCAGTCGCGACGCTCGAGGTGCTCGCAGACGAGCGGCTCCCGGAGCGGGCAGCGGCCATGGGCGGACGTTTCCTGGCGAGGCTCGGGGAGATCCAGCGCCGGTACCCGTCGGTCGTCCGTGACGTGCGCGGCCGGGGGCTCTTGCTCGGCATGGAGTTCGCACACAGCGACTACGCGCTCATGGTGTCGGCGGAGGCCGGGCACCGCGGCGTGATCACGTTTTACACGTTGAACAAGCCGGAAGTCATCCGGATCGCGCCCCCGCTTACGATTACGCCGGACCTGGTCGATCGCGCGGCGGCCGGGCTCGATGGCGCCGTCGCGGAAGCGGAGCGCCTGTTGGCGTCCGTGCGCGCGGCTGCCGCGGACCACGCGTGAGGATCGTACGGCTGGCGTGATGACCGGCGCCGAGATCCGGGAGACGTTCCTTCGATACTTCGAGGGCCAGGGGCACACGCGCGTCCGGAGCGCGTCGCTCGTCCCGGCTGACGATCCGACGCTGCTGTTTACGAACGCCGGGATGGTGCAGTTCAAAGACGTATTCCTGGGGCTCGAGCAGCGACCCTATCTTCGAGCGACGACCGTCCAGAAATGCATGCGCGTCAGCGGCAAGCATAACGATCTCGAGAGCGTCGGACCGTCGCCGCGCCACCACACGTTCTTCGAGATGCTCGGCAACTTCAGCTTCGGCGACTACTTCAAGCGCGACGCCGCGCGGTTCGCGTTGGAGCTCGTGACCGGCTCGTTTGGGCTTCCGCTGGACCGCCTGGTCTTCACGGTCTTCCAGGACGACGACGAAGCCGCCGGTGCCTGGGCAGCCCTCGGGGTGCCTCCGGGGCAGGTGGTCCGGATGGGCGAGCAGACCAACTTCTGGATGATGGGCGACGTCGGACCCTGCGGCCCGACGAGCGAGCTGTACTATGACCGGGGGCCGGAGGCGTGCACCTGCGGCCGGCCGGACTGCCGCGTGGCGCTCGACAACGGCTGCGGCCGCTGGGTGGAGTTCTGGAACCTGGTGTTCATGGAGTTCAACCAGGCGCCCGGGGGCGCGCGCACGGCGCTCCCAAAGCCCGGCGTCGACACCGGCATGGGACTGGAGCGAATCGCCTCGATCCTGCAAAATGTCTCGACGAACTACGACACGGACCTCTTTCTGCCGATCCTTGACGGGATCCAGACGAAGATCCTGGGCCACAGCGCCGCGCAGCGATCGGTGCACACCGTCGCCTATCGGGTGCTCGCCGACCACGGCCGCGCGATGACGTTCCTCGTGGCCGACGGCGTGATGCCGGGCAACGAAGGCCGCAACTACGTGCTCCGGATGATCGTGCGCCGGGCAATGCGCTTTGCCCGGCGGATGATCAGCGAGGATCCCGGGGTGCGGTCCGCTGGAGGGGCGGAACCGTTGCTGCCCAGGATCGCCGACGAGGTCATCGCGGTCATGGGGACCGCCTACCCCGAATTGGCGCAGCAGCGGTCCTATATTCGCCAGGTACTCGCGGGCGAGGAGACGAGGTTCGAGCGGACGCTGGACGCGGGACTGGCCCGGCTCGACGTTCTGATCGCCGACGCGCGCGCCCGCGGGAGTTCGGTGCTCTCCGGCCCCGAGGTGTTCCGGCTGTACGATACGTACGGATTCCCCCCGGACCTGACGCGGGACGTCGCGCGCGAGCACGGGATGCAGATCGACGAGGACGGTTTTGCCTCGGAGATGGAGCGGCAGCGCGAGCGGTCCCGAGGCGCGCTCGCCTTCAAGTTCGAGGCGCCGGACCGGACGGCGTACGCGGATCTTCGCGACGCCGGGGTCGAGACGGCTTTCGTCGGGTACGACGCGCTCGAAGCCGAGGCCCGCGTCCTGGCGGTGCTCGTCCGGGGCAACCGCGTGCCTGCCGTCGAGGCCGGCGAGGACGCGGAGGTCGTTTGCGACCGGACCCCGTTCTACGCGGAGGCCGGAGGGCAAGTCGGCGATACGGGAGAGATTCTCGGGCCGGGCGGGACGGTCTCCGTGGGCGACACGCAGCGTCCGGTCCCTGGCCTGTGGGTGCACCACGGCCGCGTCACGGCGGGACGTCTGCGTGAGGGCGACTCCGTGCGCCTGGTGGTAAACGCCGCCCGCCGGGAAGACATTGCGCGCAATCATACCGCCACTCACCTGCTCCACAGGGCGCTGCGCGAGATCCTCGGCGAGCACGCGCGCCAGGCCGGGTCGCTGGTGGCGCCCGACCGGTTGCGCTTCGATTTCATCCACACGGCGGCGCTAACGCAGGACGAACTGGCGCGGATCGAGGATCGTGTAAGCGCCCAGATCCTGGACGCGCTTCCCGTGGCGACGGCGGTGATGCCGTACCGCGACGCCCTGGAGGCGGGCGCGACCGCGCTGTTTGGTGAGAAATACGGCGATGAGGTGCGGGTCGTCAGCATAGACGGGTACAGTCGTGAGTTGTGCGGCGGCACGCACGTGCGGGAGACGTCCGAGATCGGCCTTTTTCTGGTGACGAGCGAGGGGTCCGTCGGGGCAGGCGTTCGGCGTCTCGAGGCCGTCACCGGCCGGGGCGCGCTGGATCGTCTGCGTGCCGCTCAGACCAAGCTGTCCGAGGCGGCAGCCGAGTTGCGCGTCGCACCCGAAGCGCTACCCGAGCGCATCCGGCAGCTTGAGCAGCGGCGGCGCGCGGTCGAGCGGCGCGTGGAGCGCGCGAGGATGGGGGCGGCGGTGCCGGATCTCGAGGGGCTCATCCGTTCGGCGCGCGACGTGGAAGGGATCGCGGTCGTGGGGGTGATGGTCTCGGGTGCCGATCAGGCTTCATTGAGAGCCCTCGGAGACCGCATGAAGCCGCGCCTTCCGTCCGGCGTCATCGTGGCTGCCGGCCGCGTCGACGGCAGGATCGAGTTGGTGGTCATGGCAACTGCGGGCGCCGTGGAGCGTGGTGCGGCCGCGTCGAGGGTGATGCAGGCGTTGAACCGCCGACTCGGGACGCGTGGCGGAGGACGCCCCGAACTGGCCCAGGGGGGCGGGGGCGATCCGGAGCGCCTGGCAGGTGCGATCGAGGCGTTGCCGGAGATCGTCCGCGAGGTCCTGGCGGAGGCTACCCAGAGGCGTCGATGACGCGCGTGTTGGGCATCGATCTCGGCACGAAGCGCATCGGCCTGGCCCTCAGCGATCCGTCGGGAATCATTGCGTCGCCTCTGGCAACGCTTGCCCATCGCTCAATGCGCGAGGATGTGGAACGGGTGGCTACGCTGTGCGCGAGCCACGGCGTCACCAGCGTGGTAGTTGGATGGCCGCGCAACATGGACGGAACGCCGGGGCCGGCGGCGCGCCAGGCGGAGACATTCGCAGGGCGCCTCCGTGCCCAGACCGGTCTCCCGGTGGAACTGTGGGACGAGCGTCTGTCGACTGTGGCGGCCGACCGTGCGATGATTCGCGGCGGTGCCCGCCGGGAAGACCGACGCCTGACGCGTGACCGCGTGGCCGCGGCAATGATGCTTCAATCGTGCCTCGATGCGCGGGCGTCACGTTCCCCGCGAGAGCGTTCTTGACTTGAACTGAACTTCGCCGTCTTCGAGCGACACTCGTGTCCGATGCCTTCATAGCAACGTCGATTTTCTTACTTCCGAGTCCACTAGAAGTTGCAATCTTGAGACACTCTCTTGACAAGTTTCTATAAGTATGTTTATTTAATGGGTACAACTCCATAGTGCGACCGCTTCTGTAGGGGCAAACCCAGAGAGATCTGGGGACGCAAAGCCACGGGACAGGCCAGCGAGAGCTGGCAAGTCAGCCGGGTTGCCGGAGCGAGGTCCGGGAACCTCCCGTGTTGCGCCGGGAGGCTTCTTTTTTCTCCGCAAACGCGGGGAAGCCGTACGGCGCCACGGTCCGCGGTTTCTCTGTCTCTGTTCTCTGTCTGATTGCCCCCACCGGAATGGATTCGTACAGGTTGTCCGAGTCTGTCCGCGCCTGAGGGCGCGCGTAGACGAAGGCCGGCTAGTCGTGCACCCGCGACCTGGGGGCCCCGGCCGGCGGGTGGCAACGGAACGGGGGGGGAGCATGGGCAACATAGCGTTGGCCGCGGGGCAAGATGTGGGCTCAAGTGAACCTGCAGTTTTGGACGTCTTCCGGCAGTACCGACGGACAAAAGACGTCCGGCTGTACCACCGGCTCGTGTGCCAGTATCTTCCGCTGGTTCGCAAGATCGCCCGCCGATACGTCCGGCAGTCTGTGTCACTCGACGACCTGATCCAGGTCGGCGCGATCGGCCTCATGACGGCGGTCAACACCTTCGACCCCGCCCGCAACGTCAAGTTCGAGACGTATGCCTACCACCATGTGGCTGGCGAGATTCGACATTACCTGCGGGACGATGCCGACCTCATGCGCACGCCCCGCTGGGCGCGCAAGGCCTACGGCGAGATGAAGACCGCCGCAGCCGGGCTGCAGCAGGAGCTGGGCCGATCCGCAACGCTCCCGGAGATCGCGCAGCGGATGCGGGTCAGCGAGGAGGAACTCCGCGAAGTCCTGCGGGCCTACGGCGCCACCCGCGTCGAGCGGATCAATGACGAGGGTGGCGCCGGCGACGCCCCCCCGCAACCCCGGCAGCGATACGCATCGTTCCAGCTTCCGATCGAAGATCGGGTGATGCTACTGCAGGCAATCGAGCGCCTCGCCGAGGTGCAGCGCAAGGCCATCTACTATTTGTTCTACCTCGATCTCACGCAAAGCGAAACGGCCAAGCTCATGGGAATCTCGCAACGGCACGTGTCGCGGCTGCTCGCGGCCGCGCTCAAGCGTCTCGCTCCACTCGTCCAGACCGTCGGCGCGGACGGTGCATAACGCAGTTCAGCGCGAAGGGAGAGATGGGGTCATGCGACCGAGGCTAGGAAACTTGCCGATCTATCCGATTCGAACCGCCGCCGCGCTCACGGGTGTGGAGCCACGACGCCTCAGGATGTGGGAGGTGGAGTATCACTTGTTGCAGCCGGCGCGGACCAGGGGCCATCACCGGCTCTACTCCATGAAAGACCTGGAGCTCATCCGTCAGATCCGCCGCCTCATCGAAGAGCAGGGGATGAGCCTGCAGGGTGTGGGAGCCTGGCTCGCCGCACAACCGGCGGACGAGGACGACGAGGGCGACGGCGAGCCAGCGTCCTCGCATGACGCCTCGCAGACCGCCGTCGCCGCTGGACAGCGGCGCGATGGCTAACCGGATAGACCGGCGCGATCCCGTGCGAGCGCCGCTCCGAGACGGCATCGCGCGACGCCTGCGCGCGGCGGGCCATGCGGCTCGCGGCCGCGGGCCGGTGCGGTTGTGACCGTGCGGCTGGAGAACAGAACGCCCGCAGACGACCAGGCGGCGCCGGTTCCGCCCGCATTGGTCTCTGTCGCGCCCGCCACGCAGGAGGACGAGACCCTCGCCCTGTTTCGCGAGTACCGGCGGACGCAGAGCGCGGATCTCTTCGAGGACCTGGTCTGTCGCTTTCTGCCGCTGACACGCAAGGTGGCTCACCGCTATGTGAGGCCGTCCGTCGCGCTGGAGGATCTGACGCAGGTCGGCACGATCGGCTTGATGCACGCTGTCCGGAACTTCGATCCCGACCGCAACGTGAAGTTTGAGGCGTACGCGTACACCCACATCTCCGGCCAGATCCGGCACTACCTCAGGGACGACGCGGATGCGGTTCAGGTGCCGCGGTGGGCGCGCAAGTTGTATGGCGAGATCATGGCGGCCGTGGCGGACCTGCAGCAAGAGTTGGGGCGGACGCCGACGCACGCGGAGATTGCCGTGCGCATGAACATGACCGAGAAGGGAGTCGACGAGGTCATCCGCGCCTACGACACGGCGAGCGTGCGGTCCATCGACGAGATGCCCGTGGAGACGGGCGTCCGGCGCGAGGCGATCACGCATCAGCGGTACGTCTCGTTTCAGCTCCCGGTCGAGGACCGGATTGTGCTGCTGCAAGCCGTGGAGCGCCTCGCCGATCTGCAGCGGAAGATCGTCTACTATCTCTTCTATATGGACCTCAGCCACAGCGAGGTGGCGACCCGGCTCGGCATCTCGCAGCGTCACGTCTCGCGGGTGCTGGCGGCTGCGCTCAAGCGCCTAGCCTCGATGACCCATGTCGCCGACCTGCACCACCGGTAGGTCCGCGGCGGAGCGTGCGACATCATGCACACCGTGCGCACTCCGAACCGGCTAGCCGGATGCACCGAGGCTGCAGAACTGGCCTCGTGGACGCCCGACGGAGGCGACGTCGGGGGGGAGGGCGCGAGCGGGTCCGGCTGGCGTCTCAGCGAGGGGCGGCCGTTCCGAGAGACACCAGCGGTCCCGCGCGGCGGCGCCGTGGGGGGCATGACCGGAGGAGCAGTCGATGACGAGAACGCGCGAAATCCTGGATTCGATCATCTCCGGCACGCCTGGCGTCCTGGGTGTGGGCGTGCTCGGGATGGACGGCACGCCGATCGAGGTGGTGAAGGCAGACGTACACTTTCCGCTGGAGGCCGTCAACCAGGAGGTCGCCACGCTGGTCAAGCTCCTCGTCTACACGTGCCGGAAGCTGCACGATCCGACGTTCAAGGACTTCATGATGAACTGCGAACGGTTCACCGTGCTGGTGGCGCAGCCCGCAGTCGATCGGTGCGTGGTGGTGTTCCTCAGCGGCAAGGCCAACGTCGGGACCGCGCGCGTGCAGCTCCGCCGGCACCTGCCGGCCCTTGCATCGGTCAGCGAGACACTCGCGGGGTAGATTGGACTACACAATCGGGGGTGGGGGATGGTCACGAATCTGACAGGTAGTCTCAAGGAGATCCTCAACGACCTCACGCACAAGGGGGCGATCGTCGCGGCGATCGCGGTCAGCCGCGACGGATTCGTCATCGACGGGGCGAAGTCGGAGGAGGTTGACCTGGACGCGGTCGGTGCGCTGGTGAGCAGCGCCATGCTGGCATGGGAAGCCATCGCCACCGAGATCTCGGCCAGTGATCCGCCGGAGGTGTTGCTGGCCGAGTTTCCCGCCGGGCCGATCGCGGTGACGCAGGTCAACAAGGACGCCATGCTGGTGTTGATGGGGAGCCGGTTCTGCAACCTCGGCCGAATCCGCGTGGAGACCCAGCGAGCCCGCACGCTGGTAGCCGAGTGTCTGTAGACCGCGCCGAGGGCGTTCGTGTGCCTGGTGAGCACGCCGGCACCGTGGCCGGCGTCCGGGAGCAACTGGCGTTCTACCGCAACACGCTCCAGTTAGCGGACCGGGACGCGGCGCTCGAGGTCGCCGTGTGGTTCTACGCGGGCGTGCTGCGGCAGAAGGCCGGGGACTTCGAGGCCGCCGTTGCGTGCTTCAAGAAGACTATCGAACTGGCGCCGGACGACCCGTGGGCGTATTGGGAGCTCGCCGGCCTGTACGCGGGCCAGTCGGACGCCCGGCCCGCCGTCGTGGTGTTGGGAGCGCTGGGCGACCGCTGCGCGGAGCGGGGCCATTGGAGCGAAGCCCACGCCGCATTTGCGCGCGCGGCGGAACTCGCGCCCGGCGATGTGGACGTCCTGGTGTCGCTGCGCCGGGCCTCCGAGCATACGGGGCACACGCACGTGCTGGCCCAGCTCGATGCAGCCATTCGCGCCGTGCGGGAGCGGCGGACGCCCGCGCTGGCCGGGGAGGAGGCGGCGGAGCACCCCGCGGCTTCCCAATCCCCTGCGCCAGGCGAGGGTGGTCCGCCGTGGGACGCCGCGGAGGTGATCCTGGACCATGTAGGGGTTTCGCCTGAGCCTTCGTCCCTGGCAAACGAATTACGCGGCACCCTCGCCGGCGATCCCGCCGCCGCGCCGACCGCCGAGCCAGTCGCCCCGGCCGACTCACCGAGCGTCGAAGGGGCGGTTACGCGGCAGCGCTGGGGGGCCCTTCTCGGCGAGATTGTCGTCCGGGAGGGTTGGGTGACCGCGGAGCAAGTCAAGGAGGCGCTCGCGTCCCAGCAACTGAACGGCGCCCCGCTGGGCCGCATTCTGGTCAACATGCGCGCGCTGACCGAGGAGCAGCTTGCGAGGGCGTTGGCGCTGCAGTGGAACCTCCCGTACACCAACCTCCCGGATCGCGAGATCGAATTCGAGACGGCCCGATTGCTGCCGGCGTATCTGGCGCGGCGCCACGGCGTAGTGCCCGTGCGGCGCTCCGGCAACCGGCTGGTCGTGTCGATTGCCGATCCGGCGAACGTGGTCGCGATCGACGACATCAGGCTCGTCACCGGGCTCGATGTGGACCTGGTCATCTCGAGCCCCGTGGACATCGCCCGAGTCCACGGGATGATCTATGGAGGCCAGGCCGACATCGAGGAGATCCTTAGAGGGTCGGTGGAGCCGGAGGCGGTCCGGGACGCCCCCGCCGAGGACGTGACGGTCGAGCACCTCCGCGCCATGGTAGAGGACGCGCCGATCGTCCGAGCGGTCAACCAGATCCTCGCGCAGGCTGTGTTGGCCGAAGCCAGCGACATTCATATCGAGCCCCACGCGCAAGAGGTGAAGGTACGGTTTCGCGTGGACGGGATTCTGCAGGATTTCATGGCGCCCCCCAAGGCCGTGCAGGCGGCTTTGATCTCGAGGATCAAGATCCTGGCCAACATGGACATCGCGGAGCGCCGCTTGCCCCAGGACGGTCACATCCACCTCCGGGCGCATGGCAAGGACCTCGACCTACGGGTCAGCACCCTCCCAACGGTGTTGGGGGAGAAGGTGGTGCTGCGCATCCTCGATCAGTCGCGTACCCACCTGACGCTCCCGCAGCTCGGGTTCGCCGACGATCTCTTGGCCGGGTGGGAGAGCCTCATCACCAAGCCGTATGGCTTGATCCTGGTCACGGGGCCGACCGGGAGTGGCAAGACGACGACCCTGTACACGTCGCTCGGACGCATCAACACCCCGGAGCGCAACATCGTCAGTGTGGAGGACCCGGTTGAGTATCAGATTCCTCGTGTCAACCAGGTGCAGGTGAATCCGAAAGTGGGACTCACATTTGCGAGCGGCCTTCGCACGATCCTGCGCCAGGACCCCGACGTGATCCTGATCGGTGAGATCCGGGATCGGGAGACCGCCGAGATCGCGATCCAGGCGTCGATGACGGGCCACCTCGTTCTGAGCACGGTGCACACCAACGACGCGCCGACCGCCCCCACGCGACTGGTCGACATGGGCGTGGAGCCCTTTCTCATCTCCTCGTCGCTGATCGGCGTGCTGGCGCAGCGGCTGGTGCGCATCATCTGCAGCCGGTGCAAGGAGCCGTACGAGCCTCCCAGGGAAGCGCTTCGTCACCTCGGGGACGTGCCGACGAACGGGTCGTCGTCCGCACGCCTGCACCGCGGGCGCGGCTGCGACGCGTGCCGCCAGACAGGGTATCGCGGGCGCATCGGCGTGTTCGAGCTGATGCCGATGACCGAGTCGCTTCGCAAGCTCGTGCTGGGCGGACAGTCGGCAGACCGGCTGCGCGAAGCGGCGCAGGCGGCCGGGATGCGCTCGCTGCGGCAGCACGGGGTTGAGAGGGTGCTCGAGGGTAGCACGACGATGGAGGAAATGCTGCGGGTGGTGTTCGTCGGTGACTAATGGATCAACGGACTCGAGCCATCACGGCCCGGCGGCAGACCAGGCGCCGTCGAGGCTCCGGCCGGGTTGGCCGGAAGAATCGGAGCCGCTGCAGGGACAGACGGTACATCGGCGAGGCGAGGGGGAGAGTGCAGTCGTGACACCAACTGACGAGACAACCGAAGCCACGATCCTCCACGGGTTCATCCACGACAAGCAGCTGATCACGCTGGCGCTCCGCGAAGGCTTCCAGCAGGAGATGATGCGCACGCCCGGGGCGGTCAGGCTCTGCAAGGCCGTGCTCGAGCTGTACAGCCAGCCGAACAGCGTGGTTGATCCCGCGTCGGTGCGGAGCCATCTCGAACGCACCGGGGCGCTCACAATCGCGATGGAGCGCTATCTGCAGACGGTGCGGTCCACGGCGATCATGGACGCGGGAGAGGTGATGGCCCTGATCCAGGGGCTGCGCAGCCGCGACCGCCGCGATCGCCTCGGCGTGCTCCACGCCCGGCTCGGCCGGTTCCTCCACCAGCAGGACCCGGCGGACGGTGAAATTGCACAGCTCACGGCGGAGATGATCCGCGAGCTCGTCGAGCTGCAGCGCCACCGGATGCGATCGCATCTGCGGCCGGTGAGCGACATCGTCGGAAGGCTCGTGGAAGAATCGGCTCAGCGTGAGGACCGCTCGAGCCTCCTCGGCTACTCGCTCGCCCCGTTCGACCGGCTGACGACGCTGCTGTCCGGAATGCGGCGCGGATTCTACTACGGGCTGGCGGGCGCGCCCAGGAGGGGCAAGACCAACTTGGCCCTGCAGTTGGCGACCTACCTGGCGGCCAACCACCGGATCCCCGTGCTGTTCTACTCATGGGAGCAGACCACGCAGGTGCTCGGCGCACGGCTGATCGCCAAGGAGAGCGGCATCAATCCGGTCGCCATCCTGAGCGGTCACGACAGCGACGGGCACTCGGTGGCGGAGACCATCCGGTCGGCCCAGGAACAGATGGCGGGATATGCGCCGTACATGTTCCTGATCGAGGCGGGGCGCCAGGACACCGTCGACCGGATCCGGGCACACGCCTACAATGCGATGCAGGAGTTCCAGACGAACGAGATTGCGCTGTTCTTTGACTACCTCCAGAAGATCCCGCTCTCGCATGCGATCGAGGACTGGAAGGCCCGCACCGACCGTATCTCGACCGAGCTGGCCGAGCTGAGTCTGGAGTTGAACGTGCCCATCTTCGCCATCTCCCCATTGGACAAGGAGGGGTGTCGCCTCGACGAGCAGCCGGGGGACGAAGCGGACGCGTATTCGCTGTACCACCGGCCGACGATGCACCACAGCGTCGGCAGCGGTGATCTTGAGTACGATCTCGACGTGGCGATGGTGCTGGCCAAGGACTGGAAGAGCACTGCCGAGTTCGCGCAGTTCGTGGAGAACCGGGCGAAGGCGGCGAACGTCGACCCGGCGACCCTCCCGAAGCTCGACATCATCAACCTCCACATCGACAAGAACCGTGACGCGCCCGAGCACGCGGCCACGATCATCCAGTACGCATTCTTCGTCACGCTGAACAAGTTCATCGAGCTGGACTACAAGCTTGAGGCGGAGTACCGGCCGGACTACCACGCATTCATGAAGCTCCAGAACATCTACGCACAGCTGACCGATGCCGGCGCGCTGTCGGTGGCGGCAGCGGGACGATCCAGGGAAGGGAGATAGCCATGGCGGCGCGAGCGATGGACGACAAGCTGTTGCAGGCGTCCGCTCAGGGCGAGGTACAAAAGGGCCGGAACGCCACCGTTCAGCGCAGGCGGCGGCTGGGCGAGATCCTCGTCGAGGCCGGGGTCATCACCCTTGAGCAGCTGGCGGAGGCCTTGGCGGAGCAGAAGCGTGGAGGGCGGCACCGGGGGCTGGGCCAGGTGCTCGTCGACATGGGGCTGGCCACCGAACGCGGGATCGGAGAGGCGCTCGCCCTGCAGCTCGGCCTGCCCCACCTCGACCTGCGCGAGGCGCTCCCCGACGAAGAAGCCATGCTCCTCCTGCCCGAGCATCTCGCGCGGCGCTTTCAGGTGATCCCCGTGAAGGTGGACGGGGACACGTTGACCGTCGGAATGGTCGATCCGCTCGACGTGCTGGCCGTTGATGACATCCACCGGCGGACCGGACGCGTAATCCAGCCCGCCGTCATTACCCACGAGGACTTCCAGCGCGCGCTCAACCAGTACCCGGCGCTCGATGAGAGCGTCGAGACCGTGATCACGGAGATCAAGGCCAAGGCCCGCTCGGAGGAGCTCGGCCTGGAGATGGGCGTGGATCAGCTGCGCGCGCTGGTGGACGAGGCGCCCGTGGTGCGGCTGGTCAACATGATCATCGTGCAGGCGATCCGCCGGCGCGCCAGCGACATCCACATCGAGCCGCAGGAGTACCGCATGCGGGTACGCTACCGCATCGACGGCGCTCTGTACAACGTCATGACGCCCGCGCGGGACATCCAGGCGGCGGTGGTCTCGCGCATCAAGATCATGGCGGAGATCGACATCGCGGAGCGGCGGGTGCCTCAGGACGGGCGCATCGCGTACCGGTTGGAGGGCCGCGAGTACGATCTTCGGGTGAGCACCGTGCCGACCGTGTTCGGCGAGAAAGTCGTGATGCGCATCCTCGACAAGAGTGCCACGATCGTGGGGCTGGAGCGCATCGGGATCCTGCCGGCCGACCTGCTCCGGTTCGAAGCGATGATCGGCAAACCGCACGGGATCATCCTACTCACCGGGCCGACCGGGAGCGGCAAGAGCACCACCTTGTACTCGATGCTCAGCCGGCTCAACTCCACGGAGTCCAACATCATCACGGTGGAGGACCCGGTGGAGTATCAGCTCGCGGGGATCAACCAGGTTCAGGTCAACCCGAAGGCGGGACTCACGTTTGCCAACGGGCTACGGTCGTTTCTCCGGCAGGACCCGGACATCATCATGGTCGGCGAGATCCGCGACGAGGAGACCGCCCGGATTACGATCCATGCGGCCCTGACCGGCCACCTTGTCCTCAGCACGCTCCACACCAACGACGCCCCCGGCGCGGTGGCCCGGCTCGTGGACATGGGGATCGAGCCGTTCCTGGTGGCGTCCTCGATGGTGGGGGTCGTAGCCCAGCGCCTGGTGCGCGTGCTGTGCGATCGTTGCAAACAGGCGTTCGCGCCATCGACGGAGCTCCTGGATCGGTTCGGCGCGATCGCCGCTACGCAGCGCGGTGCCATGACCTTCTATCGGCCGCAGGGATGCGACCACTGCGACAACATCGGGTACCGGGGTCGAACCGGACTCTTCGAGATCATGCTGATCGACGACACCGTCCGGGAGCTGGTGACCAAGCACGCCTCGGTCGCGGAGATCCGGCAGGCGACGACGCGGGCCGGGATGCGGACCCTGGCACAGGACGGGTTCGCAAAGGTGCTCCTTGGAATCACGTCTGCGGAGGAAGTGTTGCGGGCAGTATATGTGGAGGACTGAGGAAGGCGAGACACGGCGGACCCCGTCGGGGGGAGGGCTGTAATGCACATTGACGATCTCTTGCAGGAGACGGTGGCGGCGCACGCGAGCGACCTGCACCTGACGGCGGGGGCGAAGCCGACGATCCGCGTGTGGGGCAGGCTGTTGCCGCTCGAGCGCCATGAGGTATTGACGCCCGAGGATACGTCGCAGCTCGCCTACAGCATGCTCAACGCGTTTCAGAAGCAGCGCTTCGAGAAGATCTGGGAGCTGGACCTCTCGTACGGCGTGACCGGGCTCGGACGGTTCCGGGTCAACCTCTACCGGCAGCGGGGTGCGGTCGGCGTGGCGATGCGCACCATCCCCGTGGCGATCCCGTCGATCGACGAGCTTAACCTGCCGCCGATCCTCCTGGACCTCGCGAGGCGCCAGCGCGGGCTGGTGCTCGTCACGGGGCCGACGGGAAACGGGAAGAGCACGGCGCTCGCGTCGATGGTCGACTTCATCAACACGGAGCGGGCCTGCCATATCGTGACCGTGGAGGATCCCATAGAGTACCTCCACACCAACAAGAAGAGCATCGTGAACCAGCGGGAGCTCGGGTTCGACACGCAGAGTTTTCCCAACGCGCTCAAGGGGGTGCTGCGGGAGGACCCGAACGTGGTCATGGTCGGCGAGATGCGCGACCTCGAGACGATCGCGGCGGCGCTCACCATCGCGGAGACGGGGCACCTCGTCTTTGCGACGTTGCACACCGCCACTGCGGCCCAGAGCATCGACCGGATCATCGACGTGTTTCCGCCGCACCAGCAGCCGCAGATCCGCACTCAGCTCGCTTCGATCATCGAAGCCGTGGTCGCGCAGCAGCTCGTACCGAACGAACGATTCGTGGCGGCGCGGCGTTCGACGGAGCAGGCTGCGGCGAAGGCGGGCGGCGGCGGCGGAGTAGCGACGATCGAGCGGTCGCTTACGGCGATCGAGCAAGTCGGCCGGGTCCCCGCGGTCGAGGTGATGATCGCCACGCCGGCGATCCGCAACCTGATCCGGGAGTCGAAGACCCACCAGATCGAATCCGCGATCCAGACGGGCGGCCAGTTCGGGATGCAGACAAT
>Ga0187784_10000430_pt1 | contig 30588 bp, 31 predicted proteins | sample 1015_SJ02_MP15_2_FD_132964 | JGI IMG/M metagenome (GOLD analysis project Ga0187784, IMG submission 132964) | Tropical peat soil microbial communities from peatlands in Department of Meta, Colombia - 1015_SJ02_MP15_20_MG | ecosystem: Environmental > Terrestrial > Soil > Wetlands > Peat | place... | reverse complement strand
GCACTATTACAAGAAGCAGATGCAGCCCCCGAATTTACTTGCGTTTTACCGCTTTGTCGCCGATCGTTCGCCGCTCCCGGTCATCATCTACAACTTTCCGCAAGCGACTGGATACGACATCCCCGCGGAAGTCGTCATCGAGCTCGCCGAACACCCCAACCTGATCGGTATCAAAGAATCGAGCGGCGACATCGAGAAGGTCCGCCGCATGGTCGAAGGCACGCGCCATATCAAACGCAGCGCAACCGTCACCGAAACATTCGACGCGGTTACTCCACGCATGCTGAAAGCCTCTAGCCAAGGCAACGGAGAACTGGTTTCCATAGCCGTTTCTGCCGACGAAGCCAGCCGCGCATCCTCGACGGGCAAACCTAAGCCCTCTTCCTCCGCAGTTAGCGTAATGGGCGGATTGAAGACGCGGCAGAAAGAGGTCGGCTTTCAGGTTCTGGTAGGTGCCGCGCAGAAACTGGAGCCCTCTCTGCAGGTGGGTTCCGTAGGAGCGATTCTGGCCTTCGCCGATGCCGCTCCCACTGCCTGCTACGAAGTTTACGCCGCGTGGAAGGAAAGTGACCATCAACTGGCCCGCCTGAAGCAGGAGCGGATTGCCAGGCCGGCGGAGCGCTTGGTCGGCGACCTTGGCATTCCCGGCCTCAAGTATGCCCTCGATCTGAATGGCTACTACGGTGGCCCGGTCCGCCTGCCTCTGCTCCCGATCACCGCCGATATCAAGGCAGAAATCGAGCACCTGATGGCGGATATCCGCAACTGAATGAACCAGGCGGGAAGCTGAGCGCCCAGGCGTTCCTGTCACACCCCCTTGTGATTCTCATCACAACGCGGTACGATATAGATTCGAACGAACGTTCGAACGCTATGGCCTCCATTTCGCCAGCGCTCGTCCCTGCCTCCAGCCGCCCGGTTACGCCAGGTTCGGCTGCAGGCACGCGCTTCGACCGCCGCCTGGGGAAAATTCTTGAACACGCGACCGAAGTCTTCGACGAAAAGGGATATGCAGGCGCATCCATGCGCGACCTTTCCCGCGCCACCGGCATGTCGCTGGCCGGACTTTATTATTACTTCGACTCCAAGGAAAAGCTGCTCTACCTTATTCAGAAGCACACCTTCACGACCATCGTCGATCGCTTGCGCGCGCGCCTGGAGGAAGTGTCCGATCCCGAGCAGCGCATCCGGGTTTTCATCTTCAACCATCTGGAGTACTTTCTTCGCAATCGCAAGGCCATGAAGGTTCTGTCCCACGAAGACGAGGTTCTGAAAAATAGTCTTGGCTCTGATATTGCCGCCCTCAAGCGCGAGTACTACCGCATCTGTGTGGGCTTACTCGAAGATTTCAAGCGAGAAACGAAGTTGGAATTCTCCAGCCGTCTTGCTGTGTTGAGTCTGTTCGGTATGATGAACTGGATTTACACCTGGTACAACCCGCGGCTCGATGCCAATGCCAAGGAAATGGCTCGCGAGATGGGCGACATATTTCTAAGGGGAATCGGCTCAGGCCGTAACGGAAAAAAGCTCGGAAAAAAGAGCTCGGCAGCAAACTGATTTTCTTACGAATGCAAAAAGGAGTTTTGCGATGGCCACCACAACTCAGGTAGCACCCGGAGAAACCACCAAGCAACTCATTAACTACCGCACCGATGCCGGGGTCGCGGTGATCGAAATGTGCGATCCTCCGGCGAACACTTACACCTATGAGATGAATCGACAACTGGACGACGCCATCCTGAAAGCGCGCATGGATAACAGCGTCTATGTAATCGTGCTCACGGGCGCAGGTGACAAGTTTTTCTCCGCCGGCGCCAACATCAAAATGCTGGCCAGCGTCGATCCCACCTTCAAGTATTATTTCTGTCTCCACGCCAACGAAACTCTGTTGCGCCTGGAACAAACTCCCAAGTTAGTGATCGCCGCAATCAACGGACACTGCGTCGGCGGCGGCTTGGAGATTGCCATGGCCGCCGACATTCGCATTGCCCGCCAGGATGCGGGAAAGATCGGTTTGCCCGAAGTTAACCTCGGCGTTCTGCCCGGCACCGGCGGCACTCAGCGTTTGTCGCGCCTGGTAGGGAAGAGCAAGGCCATCGAACTGATGGTTACCGGCAACACTTTCTCCTTCGAAGAAGCCAAGGAGCTGGGCATCATCAACGACATTTTTGAACGCGAGGGCTTCATGGACAACCTCATGGAGTACGCTCGTCAGTTCTGCCCGCCCAATAAGGCCGCGAAAGCCGTTGGACGCATTAAGCGCGCGGTGCAAACCGGTTGGGAAATTCCGCTGGAGTCGGCATTGGCGGTCGAGCGTGAAAATCAGCAACTGCTGTTCCAGAGCGACGACGCCAAGGAAGGTTTGGCCGCTTACGTGGACAAGCGCCCGGCAACCTTTACGGCGAAATAGTTTGCGTAGGGACAGCCGCTCTCGGCTGTCCGGCGGAGCGAAAGCTCCGCACTAAAAAAATGATTGCAGCCACCAAAACCCGAATCTCTCCTGGCCGGTTGCTGATCGATGGCCAATGGGTGGAGGGTACCAAGCACTTTGCCACCACCAATCCCGCCACCGGCGAAGTGTTAACTCAAATTGCCCAGGCCTCCACTGCCGATGTAGATCGCGCCGTTACAGCCGCCCGCAAGGCTTTCGAAGACCGCTCCGGCCCCTGGCGAAAGATGTCGGCCAGCGAACGCGGACGGCTGATCTGGCGGCTGGCCGATCTTCTGGAAAAAAACATCGACGAATTCGCGGAACTCGAAACCCTCGACAACGGCAAGCCCATCTTTGAGTCCCGTTACGTGGATATGCCGATGGTCATTGATGTCCTGCGCTACTACGCAGGCTGGGCAACCAAGATTCACGGTAACACGGTTAACACTCTGGAAACCGCGTTTACCTACACCTTGCGCGAGCCGGTCGGTGTGGTTGGCATGATCGTTCCTTGGAATTTTCCGCTGCTGCTGGCATCGTGGAAGCTTGGCCCGGCGCTGGCTTGCGGCAACACCGTGGTCTGGAAGCCGGCCAGCTTGACTCCGCTGACCGCGCTGCGTTTCGGGGAACTATCGATAGAAGCAGGCCTGCCTGCTGGAGTCCTGAACATCGTGACCGGCAGTTCGGAAGTCGGCCGCTCCATGGTGCGCCATCCCGGTATCGACAAGATCGCATTTACCGGTTCCACTGAGGTGGGCAAGGAAATCATGCGCGGTTCGGCCGACAGCATGAAGCGGGTCACGCTCGAACTCGGCGGCAAATCGCCCAACATCGTCTTCGCTGATTCCGATATCGATAGTGCCGTAAGAGGCGCAATCACCGGCATCTTCTACGGCAAAGGCGAGGTTTGCAATGCCGGCTCGCGACTTTTCATCGAAAGCAAAGTCCAGGACGAGTTCCTGGAAAAACTAGTTGCGCGGGCGAAGAAGATGCAGCCCGCCGACCCACTTGATCCCAAGACCCGCATGGGCGCGATAGTCAGCCAGGAGCAGATGAACACCGTTCTTGGATACATCGAGGCCGGAAAAAAAGAAGGCGCAAGGCTGATTACAGGCGGCAATCGCGTCTCCGTTGACGGTGGCAAAGGGTTTTTCCTCGAGCCCACGATCTTCGGCGATGTCAGCAATGACATGAAAATCGCTCAGGAGGAGATCTTCGGTCCGGTGCTGGCCACATTGAAGTTCGACGAGGCCGATCAGGCAATTGAGCTGGCCAACAAAAATCAGTATGGATTGGCTGCCGCAGTTTGGACACGCGACGTGAAAAAAGCGCACTTAGTCTCGCGGCAGCTCCGTGCCGGAACGGTTTGGATCAACACTTACGGCCTAATGGACGCGGCTTTGCCCTTCGGTGGCTACAAGAGCAGTGGTTTTGGCCGAGAATTGGGTATGAACGCGCTTGAGCATTACACCGAAGTGAAGACGGTCTGGATGAATTTGGCGTAGGTGGCAATTTGCACTGATAGAGGGATAACAATGCCAGGAAAAGTAGCAAAAATCGGGACCTTCAGTGACTGGGTCGGACTCTTCGACGATTGGCGCAAGGAAATCGGCGTCAATCACGATGAGATCGCCAACTTTGAATTTGACACGCTCTACGGCGCCATTGAGACCGAGGAGATCCAGTTTGGCGCATACAAAGGACGGAAAAAGTGGGAAAACCTCCGCCAGATGCCCACACAGCAAATGCGCGATGCGCTCATGAACATGATTGTTTATCAAGGCGACACCGAATTCGCCAGCGTCGAGCAGCAGCGCCACCTGTTTGAGATGTCACCCAGCGACTGGGATCGCAAAGCGCTCACTCGCGTCATGATTGAAGAGATGCGGCACGGCTGGCAGATGTGCGCGCTCCTGATCGCGCATTTTAGCTACTCGGGCAAGGTCGAGGCGCAGAAGATGCTGGAGCGCCGTGCCTTCGAGAACAAGCGCCTGCTCGGCGCCTTCAACGTCGACGTCGATAACTGGATGGACTTCTTCACCTACACGGATTTTGTTGATCGCGACGGTAAATTTCAGTTACAAATGCTCAAATATTCAGCCTTCGCGCCGCTCGGTCGCTCCATGTCCTACATGCTGCGCGAAGAAGCCTTTCACATGGGTACCGGTAACGATGGCCTGCGCCGCATTGTGGAAGCCGGAGTAATTCCGACCTGGCTCATCCAGAAGTACCTCAACAAATGGATTTCGAGTTCCTATGACCTGTTTGGCACTGACAATTCCGGTTCCGCACACTGGGCCTATGTTTGGGGCATCAAAGGCCGCTACGACGAGCCAAAGAATGAGAAGCAAGCCAACCTCGACGACCTGAATGACTACAACCGTCAGCTTTATCGTGATGAGGTCGCAGGGCTTATCGAACGCTTCAACTCGGTTCTAAGGCCTGGGCAGGCGAAGTTGTACGCTCCCGATATCAGGTTCAACCGGAACATCGGCCGCTGGGCCGGCCAGAAGTTCCATGCCCAAACCGGCGAGCCACTCGACGACAAAGCGTATGAGCAACACCTGAAAGATTACATGCCGTCCGCGGCCGATCATAAGTTGCTGCTCGACATCATCGACACTGAGAAGAAGTGGATCGCGCCCAAGGAGGGGGCGCGCGATCCCCTGGCCACCATCGGCGAGGTGCGCAAGTCCGCCATCAACTTGTGATCACGTAGGGACAGCCGCTCTCGGCTGTCCGGCGGAGGCAGCCTCCGCAGTTAGTTGGGTAACGGCAGGCACCCTTACCCGCTAAGGCCGAGCCTGCCTCGGCAGGAATAAGATGACGACGCTGGCTCCAACTATTCCGCCTCCGCAACCACGGGCTTACACCTCCGGCGAGCTCATGGTCGCTGCCGCTGCGCGCGAGATCAAGGACCGCGAAGTTGTTTTCGTCGGCATGCGCCTCCCGCTTATCGCTTTCGTCGTCGCCAAACGCACTCATGCTCCGAATGCCGTCGGCTTATTCGAGAATGGCGTCATTCGTAGCACCCCTGCACCGGAGCTGATCTACACCATGGCTGATCCTCCCAACATCCGTAGTGCGACACAGTGCCTTGACATGCTCGGCGTCATGACCCTGTTGCAGTCCGGGCGCGTGCATTTGGGATTTCTTGGCGCCGCTGAAGTCGATCGCTTCGGCAACTTGAATTCAACTCAGGTGAAGGGACCAAAGGGAACCATTCGCCTGCCCGGCTCCGGCGGCGCATGCGACATCGCATCACTCGCCCATCGCTTCGTCGTTCTTCTTGAGCACAGTAAGCAGCGTTTGCCGGAACATGTTTCTTTCGTCACCAGTCCTGGCAACGGCGAGGGCACTGGCTGGCGTAAGCGCGTTGGCTTGCCGCGCGGCGGGCCATCAGCGGTAATCACGACCAAGGCCGTGCTGCGCTTTGCCGAAGATGGAGAGGCGTATCTCGCGTCCGTGCACCCTGGAGTCGACGTGGATGACGTGATCAGCAACACAGGATGGAAGCTGCGCGTGGGCGATAAGGTGACCAAGACTCCGGAACCAAGCAGCGAAGAACTGGCCGCCATCCGCGAGTACGACAAAGAAGGCTTCTGGACAAAATGATCGCTTTGCTTCGATCGCGCAACCGTAATTCTTGTCGTCCCGAGCGCAACGTGATCGTTTGCTGGCGACCGGTCATGCGAAGTCGAGGGATCTGCAGTTGACAATGCCATCTCAAGCCGCAACTCGGCCCCGAATTTCATTGGAGCTTAACGCTCCCGTGGCGCGGCTCCGCCTGGACAATCCTCCCCTGAACATCATCGACCTCGCGATGATGGAGGAGTTGTCGCAAGCCTTGGCAGACATCGAACCACGAGCGGATATCAGCATCTTGATCCTGTCCGGTTCCCAGCAAGCCTTTTCAGCCGGAGTGGACGTGGCCGCACACGCGCCTGAAAAAGTTGAGGAAATGCTGGCGAAATTCCACGGCGTAATTCGCGCTCTGGTGTCGTCAAGGAAAGTAACCATCGCCGCCGTGCATGGCCACTGCCTTGGTGGCGGCGCGGAACTGGCCATGGTCTGCGACCTGGTCTACACCTCCGAACTCGCCACCTGGGGATTTCCGGAGATCAAGCTGGCTTGTTATCCGCCGGTCGCGGTAACCGCCCTGGCCGCTCTGGCCGGCCAAAAGCAGGCTGCTGATCTGGTGCTTACCGGCCGCAGCATCACCGGCAAGGAGGCCGCGGCGATCGGCTTGGCTAATGCAGTCGTGCCCGAAGTCGATCTGGAGCACGCGGTTCAGGAGGCAGTCCAGCACCTCACCGCCCTCAGCCCCGCCGCTTTGGCCATCGCCAAGAAAGCCATTTACGCCTGGGATTCGATGCACTTCGATAAAGGTCTGGCGCGTGCCGAAAAAATTTATCTCGACGAACTGATGAAGACCGACGACGCACAAGAGGGAGTCAAGGCATTCATGCACAAACGTGAGCCGAAGTGGAAAGGGAAATGACGTCTAAGCTCCTCTCCATGCGCGATGCGATTGCCGACCTGGTGCCAGACGGCGCCTCGGTCGCCATGGGTCTGCAACTTGAGCAGATGACTCCCTTCGCTGCAGGCCATGAGCTCATTCGCCAGAAAAAACGCAATCTCACGCTGATTGGCCCGATCTCCGACATCTTGTTTGATCAAATTGTCGGCGCCGGATGCGTGGAAAAAGTCATCGCCGCCTGGGTCGGCAACGTCATGATGGGCTCAGCTTACAATTTCCGCCGCGCCGTCGAGCAGGACGGGATGACGGTCACTAACCTCACTAACTTCACTGTCGCGCTCGCCTTGCAGGCAGGTGCCATGGGCGTTCCGTTCTTGCCCACGCAAACCGCCCTGGGCAGTGATACGGCTCGCGATAATGAATTTTTCGTGCCGATCAATTCACCATTTGTAGACCCCGGCTTGCCTGGGGACGAGAAGCTTCACGCCGTCCGCGCCCTGACTCCCGATGTCACCATTGTTCACGTCCAGCGCGCCGATCATGAAGGCAACGCCCACTGCTGGGGAAATTTCGGAGTTATGCTCGAAGGCGTTCGCGCCGCCAGGCGGGTTATTGTCGTTTCCGAGGAAATCGTCGAGCCGGAAACCATTGCCAGCGATCCCAACCGGACTGTTATCCCCGGATTTCTGGTGAACGCGGTGGTTGAATGTCCTTACGGCGCGCATCCTTCGCCGGTGCAGGGCTATTACAGCCGCGACGACGCGTTCTTCCGCCAGTATCACGAGCAGACAAAAACAAACCAGGAAAACCACGCCTGGCTTGATCGCTGGGTCTACGGTGTTGCTGACCGCAAGGCATATATGAATCAGCTTGGCGCTTGCCGCGTGGATGAGTTGGCAGTCAAGCAGCACGCCTACGCCGCGCCGGCAGATTTTGGATATTGAGGGGCAATTGGCACTTAGCGCTTCGCATTTAGCCTGCAGCTCTGACTGTGATCGCTAAATGCTAATTGCCCATTGCTAAGTGCTTGGCTCATGAAAAAAGAACTCATCGAACTGCGCGTAAATGGCCGCTCTCATGAGCTAGCCATCGAGCCCAGCAAGCTGCTGCTCGATGTGCTTCGCCAGGATCTCGGATTAACCGGCTCCAAGCGCGGTTGCGATGATTCCTCATGCGGCGCCTGCACCGTGCTGGTTGATGGAACTCCAATGCTCTCCTGCACCATGCTGGGCGCCAGTTGCCAAGGCCAGGAGATCAGCACGGTCGAAGGCGTGAGTGAGCACGGGAGCTTGGCCGCAATTCAGAAAGCGTACGGTGATTGGGGCGGCGCGCAATGTGGATATTGCACCCCGGGTTTCATGATGACGGTCACCCATTTGCTCTCGCAAAACTCCAACCCGAGCGACGACGATATTCGCACCGCCCTGAGCGGGAATCTCTGCCGCTGTACCGGCTACAACCAGATGTACCAGGCAATCAAAGCGGCGATTGAGGCCGAGCAGAAAGGACTCGCAGCAGTCAAGTAATGCTCCCAAATCCATTGTCATCCCGAGCGCAGCGCTCCGATTCGTTTGCGAATCGGACTGCGAAGTCGAGGGTTTTGCATTTTTTTGACTGACATGCCGAACCACGAAGGACGACCAACGACCAACGACTTCTCCATCATCGGCAAACCCATCGCCATGGTTGATGCCGCGGAGAAAACTACCGGCTCCGGGAAATACACCGACGATCTCAGCCTGCCCGGCATGCTGGTCGGCAAAATTCTGCATTCGCCTTATCCGCACGCCCGCATCAAGCGTATCGATACCACCCGCGCCGCGAAACTCGATGGTGTGGTGGCCATCGCTACCGGCCAGGACGCACCCAATCCTTACGGCATTCTTCCCGTCGGCCACGATGAGCACGCGCTCGCTATCGACAAAGTTCGCTATGTCGGCGATAACGTCGCCTGCGTCGCTGCCGTCGACGAGGCTACCGCTGAAAAGGCCCTGGAACTGATCAATGTCGACTACGAGCTTTTGCCGGCCTACTTCGATCCCGAAAAATCGATTACGGCCGAAACTGATTTGATCCACGACAACAAGCCGCACAATGTCGAAAAGGATTATCACCACGTTTTCGGTGATCCCGAGAAAGGATTTGCCGAAGCCGATCACATCGCCGAAGCTCGTTTCATTGCCAACGAAGTGACCCACGCCGCCATGGAACCCCACAGCACGCTGGCAGCATTCGAAATTGATTCGCAGACCGGCAAGCCGGGAAGGCTGACGGTCTGGTCTTCCACTCAGGTGCCGTACTATCTGCAGCACAAACTATCGCTCGTACTCGATATGCCCATGGCGCAGATTCGCGTCATCAAGCCGCTGGTAGGCGGAGGATTTGGCGGCAAGAGCGAAGTCATCCCGCTCGAAATCATCGCGGCCGTAACGGCGCGAAAAGCTCGGGCTCCAGTCAAAATCACTTACACGCGAGAAGAGGTCTTTTGGGCTCATCGCGGGCGCCCTCGCACCATCATCGATCTCAAAACCGGAGTCAGGAACGATGGCCGCATTACAGCCGTCAAAGCTCGAGTTGTCCAGGATGGCGGCGCTTACTGCTCCTACGGTGTTGTCACGATTCTTTACTCCGGAGCTCTGCTCGGAGCACTCTACGACATCCCCAACATCCAGTACGACGGATACCGCGTGTTGACCAACAAGCCGGCCTGCGGAGCGATGCGCGGCCATGGCACTGTAAACGTGCGCTTCGCTTTCGAGTCGCAACTCGACGAACTGGCTGCCAGGATCGGCCTGGATCCCGCGGAAATCCGCCGACGCAATTTGCTTAAACCTCCCGCCATAACTGTGAATGGCCTTCGGGTTCAGAGCTATGGCTTGCCGGAGTGCATCGAGCAAGTTGTCCGGCGCTCGAATTGGCAGCAGCGAAAAGGGAAGCTGCCCAGGGCTCGCGGCCTGGGTATCGCCTGCAGCCATTACGTGAGTGGGGCGGCGAATTCTATCATCCGCTCGGATATGCCGCATTCCACAGTGAACATCAAAATCGATCGCGACGGCGGGGTGGTTGTCTACACCGGCGCCTCGGAAATTGGCCAGGGCTCCGACACCATGACCGCCCAGATCGCCGCCGAAGCTTTGGGATGCTCGCTGTCACGGGTGAAAATTGTCGCTGCCGATACCGATCTCACCCCAATCGACATCGGCTCCTATTCCAGCCGGGTCACTTTCATGGCCGGGAACGCGACCTTGCGCGCCGCACAGGAAATCAAAAAGCAGATTGCTCTGGCCGCCGCGCGCAAAATGAACTGCTTGCCTGACGAGCTTGTCTTCCGTGATGACTCTGTTTGCAAGAAGAATGGCCACGCGGCGACGGCCGCCGCGGGCCTTCAGACCGAGCAAAGCCCGGCAGCATCTGTCTCCGGCCATGTCGAAGGCCAAATTCTCCGCGGATCGCTTCAGCAAAAACGCAAGGAAGAAGCGCCCAAGGACCGCCTCACCTTCGAAGAGGCTGTCGTTGCCGCCATCGACTTTCACGGTGCCCTCACTGGAACCGGCTCCTATGCGCCTCCGCCTGAGGCGCGCGGCGGAAAGCACAAGGGCGGCGGAGTTGGCCCATCGCCGGCGTACTCCTACTCAGCGCAGGTAGCCGAAGTCAGCGTGGACGAGGAAACCGGCGAGGTCACGGTTCACAAAGTTTGGGCCGCACACGATTGCGGGCGGGCGTTGAATCCCGTGTCCGTCGAAGGACAAATCATCGGTTCGGTTTGGATGGGCATGGGTCAGGCGCTCACCGAGGAGATGGTCTGGAAAGATGGCATGCTGATGAATCCCGGACTGCTCGAATATCGCAGTCCGTCCGCCGTGGAGTCTCCCGTAATCGAGCCGATCATTGTAGAAAGCATCGATCCCGAAGGTCCATTCGGCGCCAAAGAATGCAGTGAGGGCTCACTGGCCGCGACCATCCCCGCCATCGCAAATGCGATTTACGATGCCGTGGGAGTCCGGCTGCATGAGTCCCCTTTTACTCCGGAGCGGGTGTTAGCTGCGTTGCGTGCGAAAAGAGCTCAGAAGAAGATCGATCTCACCGAAGGCATCGATCCGACTTCGCCTCAGCGTTTTCGCGAACACGGTGGCTCACTGTGGTTCCGCGGCAAGGGCCCTAACCGGCATCCTCTCGATCCATCGCGGCGGGAAGCGCACGTGGGAGGCGACGATTGAGTCTCCCTCAATTCAAGCTGCTCCGCCCCCGCACCATAGACGACGTTGTTGGCTTCTTGGCCAAGCACGTGTCTAATCTGCGCGTCCTCGCCGGCGGCACCGACCTGATTCCCTCCATGCAGCAGAAATTGTTTGAGCCGGAATACGTGCTCGACATCCGTCATATTGCGGAGTTGAAAGGAATCCGCGAACGGCAGGGAAGTGACGTCGAAATCGGTGCACTTACAACTCTGACCATGATCGAACATTCGCAGCTCCTGCGTCAGCGCTATCCCGTCCTAACCGAAGCCGCCGCAACTGTCGCCTCGCCCATCCTGCGCAACATGGGAACGATCGGAGGAAACATCTGCCTGGACACCCGCTGCCTCTGGTACAACCAGTCGCTCACCTGGCGCAAGGGCTGCGGATTTTGCATCAAGAAAGATGGCGACTTGTGCCACGTTGCACCGGGCGGGACCAATTGCTGGGCCGCGTTTTCGGGGGACACCCCTCCAGCGCTCCTGTGCTTAAATGCAGAAGTCGAGATCGTGGGTCCCTTAGGGACTCGCCGCATTCCGCTGCGCGACTTCTACATCGGCCTGGGCGACAACTACCGCAAGCTGCAGCCGAACGAACTGCTGACTCGCATTTTTCTGCCGCAAGCGGCAGCAGGATTTCGCGGCGTCTATCGCAAGCTGCGCATTCGCGGCTCAATTGATTATCCTTTAGCGGGCGTTGCCGTCGCGCTGTTGCGCTCCAACGGCCACGTCGCCGACGTTCGCATCGGGATAACCGCGGTGAATCCGGCGCCAGTCTTGGTAAAAGGAATAAGCGAAGCGCTTGGCGGGAAGGTCATGGACGAAGAAGCAGCCGAAAGAATTGGAGATCTTGCCGCAAAAGCCGCCAAGCCCCTGACCACCTCCGCCCTTACGCCTGAGTACCGTCGGGAAATGATTCGGGTTTTCACCAAGCGAGCGCTGCTGGCCGCGGCCACTAATTGAGTCGTCGCGGCGACCATTTCATATCCTGATAAAATCTGTAGCGCACGGCCAACGACCGACGACTCCCTTGATCACCGACTGCCACATCCATATCCAGCCCATCGAGATGTTCAAGCCGCAGGCGCTCGAGCTGATGAAAAGGAAGCGCCCGAACTACGAGCAGATTGTCGAATTTTGCCGTTCCCCCAAAGCTTTTCTGCACTATCTCGATCACGCCGGTATCGACCGTGCCGTGCTCATCAACTATGTGGCTCCGGAAGTGATCGGTTTCACCAGCGGCGTGAATCAGTACGTCGCCGATTACACCAAAGAGAATCCGCGGCGTCTGCTTTCCTGCGGCAGCCTGCATCCGCGCCACAGCGCCAACATCATGGCCGATGTCGAGCAGCTTCTCCGCCTCGGCATTCGCATGATCAAGATCCACCCGCCCCACCAGCTCCTGTTTCCCAACGACTACCTCATCGGTGTCAAGGAGTTGGAAATCATCTACCGCGCTGCCGAAGCCAACGGCATTCCGGTCATGTTTCACACCGGAACATCAATTTTTCCCGGCGCTCGCAACAAATACGGCGACCCGATTTGCATCGATGACGTTGCCGTCGATTTCCCCAAGCTGAAAATTCTGCTGGCCCACGGCGGACGTCCGCTTTGGATGCATACGGCATTTTTTCTCATCCGCCGCCATGCCAACGTTTTCCTCGATATCAGCGGTATCCCACCGAAAACCTTGCTCAAGTATTTTCCGCGCCTTGATGAGATAGCAGAGAAGACTTTGTTCGGCACTGATTGGCCGGGGCCAGGAGTGCCCGAGATCAAGAAAAACCTGGATGAGTTTCGCGCCTTGCCCTTGAACGAGGAAGTCAAGCAGCAGATTCTCAGCCGCACTGCGCTTGCCATTTGGCCGGCTTAATCACGCAGCACCTTGCAAATTGTCATCCTGAGGAAGCGGAGTCGTTCGCTGGCGAACGACTACCGACGGAGGATCTACATATTTGAAGGAAAATGCATTTGCAGGGCTACCGCGACGTGAACAAGTGTCCTAGCTTCTCTTTTTTCGTCTTCAAATATTCTTCCGCGTGCACGCTTGGTGATACTTCGCAAGGAACTCGATCCACCACCTTAATGCCTCCGCGCTCGAGAGCCGCGACCTTATCTGGGTTGTTCGAGAGCAACCGTACCTGCAACACACCCAGGGCTTTCAGAATCTCCGCTGGCATTCCGAACTCCCGCTGATCAGCTTTAAATCCCAGGCGCTCGTTGGCTTCAACCGTGTCCAGTCCGGCATCCTGCAGCTCGTAAGCCTGCAGCTTGGCCAGAAGGCCGATCCCGCGGCCCTCTTGCTGCTCATAGATCAGTACGCCGGCGCCTTCGGTGGCAATCATTTGCAGCGCCATCTCCAACTGCTGGCGGCAATCGCAACGCAACGATCCGAACACATCTCCTGTGAGGCACTGCGAATGTACGCGCACCAACGCCGGTGAGGAAGTCACATCCCCCATCACCAGGGCTACGGCTTCCTCCGTGCGGCCGTTGAATTCTCCGCGAAACCCGATGATGCGGAACTTGCCCCACCGGGTAGGGAAGTCCGCTGCCGCAATTTGCTCTATTTTCTGCGTACTCACTTCAACATTATAGATGCAGAGCCTCTCGCCCCGACCGGGCCGGCTCAACTACCACGACGCATACCGGTATCGCCGCGGCCGCTCTGGCATCAGCTTGATCAAAACGATGCCCGCCACAAAACCTCCCACGTGTGCCCAAAACGCGACCCCGCCTGTGTTGGAACTCGCCCCGGCAATCGATGTCGCCGTGCCGCTCAGAAATTGAAACACGAACCAGTATCCCAAGAATACCCAGGCGGGAAGCCACCAGAACGTCACGAACACAACCAGAAACACCAGCGTCAGCACGCGCGCCCGTGGATACAGCACAAAATATGCGCCCATCACCCCCGCAATCGCTCCACTCGCTCCGATGGTTGGCTGGTTGGAAGAAGCATCCAGCAGAATGTACCCAATGGCCGCCGCGCAGCCGCTCAGCAAATAAAACAGTAGGTACTTCACGTGTCCGAGATAATCCTCCACGTTGTCGCCAAAAATCCACAAAAACCACATATTGCCGATGATGTGCAGCCACCCGCCATGCAGGAACATCGAGGTCAGAATCGTGAGCGATAAATCAGGCAGGGAAAATGCCGTTGGACCACTCAGCGCCCGCTCAAAGCGCCGCGGCACCACGCCGAATTCGTAAATGAGCGCATTCAGCGCGCGATGGCTCTGCATCCCAACCGACAATTCGAACAAGAACACAACCGCATTCAGCGCGATAATGAAGTAGGTCACATAAGGCGTGCTGGATGTCGGCGTGTCATCGCGAATGGGAATCATGCGAGATTTGCAAGTTGGTAATTTGTAATTCAGTAATTTCTTTGGCGACGCGCGGACACAAACTACCAAGTTTCTCAATTACAAATTACCAAATCTCATGAACGGCGTCCTGATCATCGATAAACCCGCGGGCTTGACCTCCCACGATGCTGTCGACCGTGTGCGCCGCATCCTGCGCGAGCGCTCCGTCGGCCATCTAGGAACCCTCGACCCGCTAGCCACCGGAGTGCTTCCGCTGGTTGTCGGAAATATGACGCGTCTCGCCCAGTTTTATACCTCTTCTGAGAAAACTTACGAGGGCGTGATCCGCTTCGGCTTTGCCACCGACACCTACGACGCCGACGGCAAGCCCAGTGGCCCGGAGCAGCCTGTCAGCCTATCGTTCGAGCAGGTTCGCCAGCTTGCCAGTCAGTTTCGCGGCGTCATCGAGCAGATGCCGCCGCCCTTTTCCGCCAAGAAGATTCAAGGTGTGCCCGCCTACAAGCTGGCGCGGAAGCAAAAGGAAGTTACCCTCCAGCCCGTGCAGGTCGAGGTCAAGGAGTTTGAAATTCTCTCAACCGAAAATGCCTGCGCCCACTTTCGCGCTCGTGTCAGCTCGGGGACCTACATGCGGACGGTGGCTCACGATATGGGCCAGCAGATGGGCTGTGGCGCTCATCTCGCCTCGCTGCGGCGCATCGCTTTAGCGGAGTTCAGTCTTTCTGATGCGCACACCCTCGACCAGTTGCAGGCGGCATCGGTAAACGACTCCGCCGAAGGGTTCTTCGTCCACCCACGTCAGATTCTGCCCGAGTTTCCCTGCGTCACCGCGACCGCCGAGATGATTGCCCGCATCCGTTCCGGCCGCACCGTGAACCTTCCCGAACTCTCCCGCGCCCGGCGGGTGAAGGTTTTTCACGGACAAAGGGAACTGATCGCCATCGCCACCCGCGTGGCCGGGACGCTATTTCACGCCAAACTCGTTCTTGCCGCCGAGCCACAAATTGCCAAAACTTAGGGTGCCGCACATGTCATCCTGACGAAGCGAAGCCGTTCGCCCGCGAACGACTCCCGAGGAAGGATCTATGCATCACTTCACGACAATCGGCGGAATGTCCGTGTAAGGCTCCGCCACCTGGATCGGATAAACCGTGGGTGCGGCGCGCGGATCCCGCGTCCAGACCTCCAGATAATTGGGTCCGGCAGGCACATTCTGCAGATAATACATTCCGTCCGGGCCTGCGTAATAAGTAGACGACCTGCCGTACTTCGGGTTGTAAATGGTGACCGCTACTCCGGCGGCAGGATAGCGAGCCCCGTTGGGATACGTGTGATCCAGTCGGCCGCGCACCACCGCTGCTGAGACGGTTTGCCCGGCAAACAGCAATATCAAACAAAGCGGCATGAGCCTGACTCCGGGCGTGAATCTCTGGAGGTTCATTGGTGCGACTCCTCACTTACCGGAACCGGAACAGGTGGTGTCCCTGTTCCCGTATATGCTGCCGGTATCGACCTGACCTGCGGCGCCAACTTCTGCAGCGCAATATTGTTCAGGCGGATTTGCCGGCCGTTTACGTTGATTGCCACTTGCAACTTGTCTTCGGCACTCTTCAATGAGGACGGATCCAGAGATATCCGCGTCGGAGCATAATCTTGGTGGCCGATCACGAGGTCGGGGTACTCAATGCCTCCGCCCGGGCTGGGCATGGTGACAATGGTGAGCTTGAACGACCCTCCGTCGCTGGCTTCGTATGTCGGGGGAACTGAGATAACGTCACCCGCGCCCAGCTGGGAAATCGGCGAGCCGTCCTGCGCATCCTTGAGCTGTCCATAGACTTCCCACGCCTGGTAGGTTGCAGCGGGATTCCACACGCTATGGGTGGCAAACACCATCACCACCACCGCGAAGTAGCCCGCAAATGCGCCGCTGAGTTTGATGGTCAAACCCTGAAGCGGGCCGCTGACATCGGCAGTGGAAGGCAACACTTTGAACAGAAAGAATGCCGGAATCACCGGCAGAAGGATGATCGACGCTAGGGTTACAAGCGGAAGAAGGGGCACACTCACCTCCTCGCGGTTTTCCCGCGGCCCCCTCTGGCCCGGTATCCTGACATAGGGCTTGGTGGCTGTCAAACAACTTCTTCGAGAGGCGCGCAACGCCAACCGCCAGCCCGGCGGGGTGGCCCGTCCTATCGGGAAGCGAAGGGCGGGAAAGAGCCACTCCCGAAGAAGGTCTATGGTTTTCTGCAAACCGCGGTTTGAAAGGGCGCGACTTTAGTCGCGCCGCCACAAATCACCTCACTGTCGTCATTCCGAGCCGTCCGCAGCCGCGCTCGCACCGCGAGAACGTGTCGACGAACCTGCTTTTCATGCGGCGCAACTGCAAACGAACGCAACCGGTCCCGACCTCAATCGTGCCGGAAGCGGCGAACATTGTAAGGGCCCGGCGGACAGGAGTGTCCGCTCCACACAAAGATATCTAACGTCCGATAACAAGTATTATGTAAACTACGCTAAACCACCCGCCAATCCTGCTCCATCCCGGTTACTGCCCGCCTTGCCGCCCCTTCGATACTCTAGGCACATCGAAATGATCTATGTCTTCCCCGGCACTAACCCCGACGCGTCCCCGCACCAACTGGATCGCAACCGGTTTTGAGGGTGGCGCGGCCCTGCTCGCGCTGGGCCTGCTGCTTCTCTATCTCAATCCTTTTTGGCGGCTGGACGAAACTGGATATCTCGATCGCCGCGTGCACTGGTGGAATAACACTGGCCAGGCCGTGGCCGCGCTTGGCTTGCTGATGCTGGCGCTGGCGCTAGTCGGTTTAGTTGCAGCGTTAGTATCACGTTGCTTTCGCACCCGTCCCTCGTGGCCGTACTTCGTCGCGGCCCTTGCGGTTTGTGGAATGGTTACGTGGATTGGCCTCGACGGCTTCACGCGCGACTTCCAGGCCAGCTTTGAGTGGAACGCGGCCGACGGATTTAAGACCTTTCAACTGCAAGGCTCAGAAGCGAATGCCGCGCCATCCTTGCCTGCAGCAAACCTGGTTTGGAGAACCATCATCGGCCTGCAGGTTCAGCCTCAGTTGCGCGGCTATTTTCGAGTTGTTGACTGGCAGCGAGCCAACGGACATATCGGCGTCTCGGTAGCTCGCGTCATTCCTATCGCGTGGCCGATTGGCCTGGGCAATGAGGGCGAAACTCTCGAGGATCCCGATGAGACCCCGCTCATGCAAGCTGCGGACAAGGGCGATCTCAAGACTGTCCGGCAATTGCTGGCATCGAAGGCCGATGTTAACGCCCGCGACCAGAGCGGCGAAAGCGCGTTGATTCACGCCTGCCGCAATCCTCACGCCAGCGTTGAACTGGTCAAGGCGCTCATGGCTGCCGGCGCCGATCTCAACATCCGTGGCCACAACGACTACACTGCTCTGGGATGGGCCGCCGTCCGCGGCAACACCGCGGTTGCGCAACTGCTGCGCAGAGCCGGCGCAAAACCATGAAAGCTGTTTCTTAAGCGCTGCCTTTGAGCAACTGCGCCAAATCCTCTCGGAATCGCCGCAACTGCTCCAGCCTCTCCGGTGTAGCCTCGACCATCTCCTGCTTCGCCTGGAAGACCTTGCGACCTCCAACTTCGGTCAGCACGCCCATGACTTCCCCGACGGCCCAACCGGGTGTGCCCAGCATCTGCATGCCATCCGGCCCGGGTACCAACAGAGCGATGCAGTTGTCGCGCACCACTCCTACGCACCTGGGAAAGCGGTCAAAGGTTTTTAATTCGAATCCGGCGAGGTAGATCTGCTGCAGTTGCTCGGCGGGATCAGCCATGAGAAATGCTGAAGTCAGAAGTCAGAATGAAGAAGTAACGGCTTAGTCTAACTCCGGTAATTATCCCTTGACAGTAGGTATACATTCTGCTACCTTCAGAGTAGGTAAACGGTCATGGCACACAACAATCGCAAGCAAAACATGAAGCCGTATACGCTGAAGGATTTCCAGAAGCAGTTCCCAGATGACGCGACCTGTCTTGATTGGCTCTTTCGCCGATTTAATCCTGACGGGATGCCCTACTGCCATAAGTGCGAGAAGAAAACCAAACACCATCGCGTCATAAGCCGACCTTCCTACTCTTGCGATAGTTGCGGGAACCACTACCATCCGACCGCCGATACGATTTTTCACAAATCGCCGACACCGTTGACGATTTGGTTCTACGCGGTCTATTTGATGGCACAAACTCGTTGCGGCATCTCTGCAAAACAAATCCAGCGCGAAACCGGAGTCACCTACAAAACCGCGTGGCGTATGTTCAAACAGATTCGCTCGATGCTGGATGAAAACGAATCTGGCAAGAAGCTCGGCGGGAAGCGCGGCCCCGGAGTTGAGATGGACGAAACATACATGGGCGGCGTTCAGAAAATGGGAGCCGGAAGAAAACCGCGCAACCCCAAAACTGCTGTGTTTGGCATTGCCGAGCGCCAAGGCAGAGTCAGAGCGTTTACCACTGAGAACGTCCAAAGTGCAACCCTGCTGCCGATCATTAGAGAACACGTGATGCCAAAGAGCACTGTGTTCACAGATGAGCGGAACGTCTACGACGGCGTTGGCTATACCACGGATGGATACTGGCATCGGCGGATTCAGCACAACGAGAAGGTCTACGTCATGGGCAACGTTCATACGAACACCGTAGAAGGCTTCTGGAGCCTTGTGAAGCGCGGAATTGGCGGTGTCTACCATAATGTCGGTCGCCACTACCTCCAAACTTATCTGAACGAATACAGCTTCCGTTACAATCGCCGCTTCGATACGCAACCGATGTTCCTCAGCTTTCTCAAACAAGTTGAGAAACGCGATGCAGTAGTGCGTGAGAGCGTACCCACGCCGGAACCGTTCTGACTGCCTACTTTCGGTCGGACACTTTGCGCGTCGCCTTTTCTAGCGCAGCTTCAAAATCGGCCTGCGTGAATGGCGTCTCGTTTTTGCGCTTCTTTGCGCTATCCGAACCAGGGACGCCCCCGAGCTTGCGACCCAAATCTTCATCCGATAATTCTCTAATTTTTTCCATTTGTGGTTGCATAAGTATGTCCAAAATTTTTGTTGCTGGCGTCACAATGGCGATACCTAGGTTCACTCCATGCTTCTGAACGTGATGGATCGCTGCTTTATTCATTTCTGATTCTTTAATGTCCCAATGGCCCTGCATCAGACCTAATAACTTAAAGGGGCCGGGAACCCAGATTTCCGTGATCCGTTTGTCGGCCAATTGAACTTTCATGATCTCGGTACGCCTGACAAAGACGGGGGAGCCGCTTAGTCCGCCAATCGAGCGGCCCTCGATGAGGTAAACATCAGTAAATCCAATTTCGGTCTGAATCTGCTCCTCGGGAATCATCGCGAGATTGCCATGTCGGACGATGGGCATATTGCGATTCTGACCCGGCGCACGCGTGAAAAGACCAGTTACGAACACTTCGTCGCCAACATCAACCCACTCACGCGACACAATATCATCACCCGTAACGAAATCCTTGGTGAGCACCCCCAGAAAGTCTGTGTCCGGCTGTTCGGCTATCTGAAGAATTGCTACGTCTGCTTTGTCATCTGTGGGATGGAAGAACCAGTACGGTCGCCAATGCTTCAAGTAGATCGGCTTTCCGCCACTCTTGGAGTTGACCAGTATGTATGGTGTCCGATCTCTTAAATCCTCGGCGACGTGTTTGGCAGTGACGAAGTACGGATACCGTAGGTGCGGGAAATGCTTACTTCGGACATTCACAAAAAATCCGGTTGCATCAACGTCCCCGAAAACTTCTCCTTCAGGGTTACGAATTGCCTCCCCGACAAAACCGACGCATTTCACAACCTCAGCCGGAACGCGCACAGTGGGATCGTATCCCTTCTCCACGGCAAAATGACCGCCGGGTGATAGGAACACAGTATCCGTATTGTGCGTACCTACTGTCAAGGGATAATTACCCTGACTCCCAGGTTTCGTGCGACTTTCAATTCTGCATTCTGATTTCTTTACTTCTGCATTCCGCTACATCTTGTATCGCCCGAGGTCCTCGTCATTCAGGTTCTCCAGCCACTTGCGAAGTTCCTCCTGGCTGACGCGGTCGGAAGCGGAGGCCGCGAGTTTGGAATTTTTCAGAACCTGCTCGTCGACGAAGATCGGACAATCCACCCGCAGGGCCAGCGCCAGCGCATCCGAAGGCCGCGAATCGATGCTGATGATGTGCCCTTCGCGCTCCAGCCAGATCACCGCGTAAAACGTGTCTTCTTTCAGTTCGGTGACCACAACTTTGTGCACCTGCGTATCCAGGCCGGTCAAAACGTTCTTGATCAGATCGTGCGTCATGGGCCGGGGCGTGCTGACTTTTTCGATCTCCAGCGCGATCGCGTTTGCCTCATAAATCCCCACCCAGATGGGCAACACCGTGTCGCTGCCGGAATCTTTCAGGATCACGATGGGCATGTTCGTAACTGGGTCCATCATTAGACCGCGGATTTTCATTTCAACTTCCATCATGATCTCCGAGCTTGCTCCGTTTCTTATACCACCATTTCGCCCACCAGGCTGTTGGGAAAACACTCCAGAGCCAACACATTAACGTACTCTCCCGCGGTGAGTCGCCGGCCCGTCATGAAGTTCATGACTTTATTCTGCGAGGTGCGTCCAACCCACTGCTGGCGGGCTTCATTCTTCCCTTCAACCATTACTTCAACAATGCTGCCGAGGTGTTTTTGGCTCGCCTTCCGCTGAATCTCGCGCTGTTTTTCGTTCAAAATGGCCAGACGCCGGGCCTTCTCCTGATCCGGAATTGCATCGTTCAGGCGCAACGCCGGAGTATTGGGGCGCGGCGAATACTTGAAGCCAAAAATTCCGTCGTACTGCACTTCGTCCAACAGGGACAAGGTTTCCTCGAACTCGGCTCCGGTCTCGCCAGGGAAGCCGACAATGATATCGGTTGTAATGCTTATTTCCCGCCGCGCAGCTTTGATCCAGGAGATGCGTTCCAGGTACTGCTCGCGGGTATAGAGGCGCTGCATGGCATCGAGCACGCGGGTCGAGCCACTCTGCACCGGCAGGTGAACATGGTCGCAGAGGCTGGGGACCGATTCGATAGCTTCCACGATGTCGCGGCCAAAATCTCGCGGATGCGAAGTGGTGAAGCGCACACGCCTGATTCCTGCGGTCCCGGCTACTGCGCTCAGCAATTCGGCAAACGACTTCTTCCCTGCCGGATCTCTGTATGAATTTACGTTTTGCCCGAGCAACTGGATTTCGGTATAGCCGAGATCAGCCATTTGCCGGGCCTCGGCTAAAACTGAATCGGAGGTTCGACTGCGCTCTTTGCCGCGAGTAAAGGGCACCACGCAGTAGGCGCAAAACTTGTCGCAACCTTCGATGATGGTGATGTAGCCGCGATGCGGGTTGGTGCGGGCGGTGAATTCAGTTTCGAAGCACGCGTCGGTTTCACGATCGTCGAGGCCGGTCGTGCGCTTCCCTGCTTCGATTTGAGTAAGCATGCTGGGCAGGTTGCGGTATGAGGCTGATCCGCAAACCATCGATACATGGGGCGCGCGCTCGAAAATCTTTTCGCCTTCCTGTTGCGCCACGCATCCCAGTACGCCAAATTTCTTGCCCTGCGCCTGCAGCTTCTTGTAATCAGCGAGACGATGAAAAACTTTCTGCTCGGCCTTGTCACGGATGGAGCAGGTGTTGTAGAGGATCAGGCCAGCTTCTTCGACCGTCGAAACCTGGCGGTATCCCTCCGAAATCAGCGTGCCGATCACTTTTTCCGAGTCGTGCACATTCATCTGGCAGCCGAAGGTTTCGAGGTAGAAGGTTTTTTGCTGGTCTGCGGCCATCCTGCGTCAAGTATAGCGCAGGTGGCGGAGGGCGCTACTAGCTACGCGCTTGTCATTCCGAGCGACTTGGAGAGGCCCATGTGGAAGTGCACGGCTTCAGCCGTGCCGAAAGGAGCTCCGCTCGACGGCGGACAACAATGTCCGCCGCACACGATACAGTCCGCCCCACACGATACAATCCCCTGCTTATGGCAGATTGGGCCAGGGTGCTGGGACTTAGCCGCGAGGCAGTCATCCATTCTCTGAGGACGGCTGTGTCCACGGTGATCTCGCTGGTGCTGGCACGCAGCTTGAAGCTGCCGGAGTTTTATTGGGCGCCGCTTTCGACCATTGTGATCATGCTCTCAACCGTCAATCCGCTGACGCTCGCGTGGCAGCGCTTCGTAGGAACGGCTCTGGGAGCAACTTTGGGCGCGGTGATTGCGAGCTTCTTTCAGCCTAACTGGATTGTCTATGGCGTCGGCATCCTGGTCTGCGGCATTGTCAGCGCAGTTTTGCGGCTGCGCACCGCGTACCGCTTTGCCGCGATTGCTCTGACGATCGTTTTGTTGGTCGGCCACGAGCGTGGGCCCTGGATGGTGGCGCTTCATCGCTTCATAGAAGTGTCGCTGGGGATCGCGGTGGGACTGCTGACAACACTGGTCTGGCCGGTTTCAGAACGTGCGCGATAATCCGCTGCGCTGCGGTCGGAATGACAGATTTTTCGAGAGTGAAAGATTTTGCAATGCGTAAAAATCTTGCAACATGCGAAGGAAAGTGGGCCAGATTTTTCCCGTACAGCGCTTCCCTGCTCTTGTAAAATCAGGCCAAATGCCGCGACTGGCGGGCAGCTTAGTAGGGTGCGCCGCATCGCGGAGGTAAGTAGCTGGAGGCAGCTATGCGATCTCTCCCAGTCTTCTTCGCCAGCCTGCTCGTCACACTCATCTCGCTCGGATGCGGAAATGCCGTGAAAGGCTCGGATCCGAAGACGACGGTGAATACGGTCGTGCTCGCACCGTCGATTACAGAGTTGTCACCTGCGGCCACGCCCGTGAACAGCGTGCCATTCATGATGACGGTGAACGGTGGTAATTTCGGCACCGCATCCGTTGTTTTCTGGAATGGGGTGCCGCAACACACAACATTCATCACGCCCAACCAGCTCGTAGTCTCCCTGACTCCGGAGGACCTGCAGTTTACTGGGCTGGTGAAGGTGTATGTGCTGAGCGGAGGGTTGAATTCCAATACGGTGGATTTCAACGTAACGCCGCAGTAGGTCGACCAGCGGGGGTTTTCCCTTTCGGTCAGGGGAATTCCACGTCCATTTGAGGGGCTAACTTATCTCTGGTTCGGCCCGTCGGGATTTGTAGGCGTAAACCACGGCCAGCATTGGTGGCGCGAGCAAGACTCCCCAGAACGGGATCAGGAATCCGAGAACGATGGGCGCGAGAATGGATGCCCAAATGGGTACCTTGGCCGTGCGCTTCATGAGATAGGGCTGCAGGAGAAAGCCATCCAGTACGGCGATCGCGGCGTATAGCATGAACACGTACAGCGGATGCCGCCAGTCGGCCCAACCAATTGCGGCAGCCAGCACGGGCCCAATCATTCCGAGCACCGCGCCCAGATGTGGAATGAACTGCAGAAATGCCGCCAGCAGCGCCCAGAGCGGCGCCAGCCGAATTTTCAAATAGTGCAGGCCAATCAGCCAGAGACACCCCACAGCAATTGAATCCAAGGTCTGAGCGAGCAGCCAGTTCTTGAGCGCGCCCCCGGTTATCCGAAAATGCTCACCTAAATTCATACGAATTTCTGATGAAGCAGGAATCAAATCAGTCGTCGGAGAGCCATTTTACGCATGTTAGACTTGAGGGAGAATCCACCACAAGGCCATCGTCACATGAAATTTGGCGTAATCATTTTTCCCGGGTCGAATTGTGATCACGACGCGTATTGGACGATCCAGCAGGTTGCCAAGCAGCCGGTGACGTTCCTGTGGCATGAATCTCATGACCTCGAAGACTGTGATGCCATCATCGTACCCGGCGGATTTGCCTATGGCGATTATCTGCGCACTGGGGCGATTGCAAAATTCTCGCCGGTCATGGAGTCGGTGAAGAAGTTCGCTGATGCTGGTGGATTGGTGCTTGGTATCTGCAACGGATTCCAGATTCTATGCGAGTCAGGGTTGCTGCCGGGCGCGCTCATGCGCAATGTTGGTCTGAAGTATGTGTGCAAGCCCGTGCACGTGCGCGTGGAAAGCGCAGACACCCCATTCACCAATGCATGCCGGGAGGGCGAAGTTTTGACGATTCCTATTGGCCACATGGAGGGCAACTACTTTTGCGACGACTCCACGCTGGCGGAGCTGCGTCGCGATCGGCGGATCGTGTTTCGGTATGCCGAGCTGGATGGCCGAATCACGCCCGACGCCAATCCCAATGGATCGTTGGACAATATTGCGGGAATCTGCAATCCGGGCCGCAACGTAGTGGGCATGATGCCGCATCCGGAACGCGCCGCGGAACCCGAGCTCGGTGGCATCGACGGGGTTAAGATTTTTGAATCGCTGGTCGGTGCAATGGCGCACAAATAACCTCTAAAATGCCGCGCTTTCGCTGAAAAACGCGGAACGCGCCACCCATCCAAACCCCGGACCCAACCAACCTGTTATAGTAGGCTCACCTCATCACTCAGGTTTGAAAGCAGGGTTCCGCATTCTCGTACGAATGATTCACAAATTTGCAGGCAGGGCAGACTTCAGTGTTGCGAGCGTTATTCTCTTCCTGGTGCTGATCTCAGCTTCCCCTTTGCGCGCGCAGGAAGCAGCTCGGGTTGACGCATTCGGCGGATTCTCCTATATGCGCTTTAATGCCCTGACCATCGGATATCCCAACGACACCAATCTGTACGGATTCAATGCGGAGGGAACGTTCAATATCAAGTTGTGGCTTGCAGTCACGGCCAACGTCAGCGGCAACTACGGCTCGCAAATGAGCAGCTATCATTTCATGATCGGCCCGCAGTATACCTGGAGACGAGACACCTCGAATATTTTTGTTCATGGCTTGTTTGGCAAAGCGCAAAACAACGTGAGCATTGTGCAGCCGACCCGGAGCGGATTCGAGAGTGTGGGCCGCTCCTTTGGCGCGGGTTTCGGCTACGACCACGACTGGAGGGACCGGTTCAGCATCCGGGTCCTTCAGATCGATGTCTTCCACAGCGATACATTCAAGAAAAGTCAAAATGATGCGCGGGTTTCAACTGGCCTGGTATTTCACTTCGGCCACATCGGTCATCACCGCAAGTTATGACGGTCAGGCAAACAAAGGCAGGGAGCGATATCAGAACGATTGCAGACGGTGGCAGGAACATGTCCATAGTCGGCAAAGCGATGTTGCTGCTATCAACGTTGCTGTTCCTGGCTTTGACGGGTTGCGCCCCGGGAACTCACGTTGCGTACGTGACGCTGCCGGACTCGAACGGAGTAGCAGCGTACCGCATCCGAGATGTCAGCGGTGCGTTTACTGAGATTATCGGCTCGCCCTATTTGGCTGGCACCTCGCCGGCGGCGATTCTATTGAGTCCTTCCGGCAGGTATGCCTACGTAGCCAACCGCATTGATAACAGCATCTCGTTGTATAGCGTCAACAGCCTGATCGGATCTTTGACGGAGATTTTTCCTCGCACCACCACCGGATTGGATCCGGCCGCGATGGCCATGAATTCAGCCGGGAGCCTGCTCTTTGTGGCGAACGAAATTGGCAGCAGCATTTCGGTCTATTCCATTAACTCGGCCAGCGGAGCTCTGAGCCAGGCAGCGGGAACTCCGGTTTCAACGTCGCCCAATCCCGTGGCCCTCGCGGTCACACCTTCGGGGAACTTCCTCTACGTGGTCAACACCAACCTGGGAGTAATCTTCGGCTACTCGGTAGCGTCATCGGGAGCTCTGCAACTGGTTTCCGGATCGCCCTTCCCGTCCGACACCGGCGCGTTCGCCCTGACGATGGATCCCGCGGGGCACTTTGTTTATGTGGCCAATTCGACCGCCAACACGGTTTCGGTCCTGGCCATCGCAGCGAACGGCGCTCTGAGTCACGTCCCAGGCTCGCCCTTTGCTACTGGCACAACTCCTGTTGCTCTGGCTACATCGCCAAACGGCCAGTACTTGTACATTGTGAACGAGTCATCGAACAACATCACGGAATACTCCATTGCTCCCGCCACAGGATTCGCCTCGACCCTTACCGGTTCGCCGGTCAGCTGCGGGATTGCACCGACGTTTGTGGTGGCCGATCCTAACGGTTATTTCGTCTACGTGGTCAGCCAGGGCGCAAAAACGATTAGTTCGTTCCTGGTGGGGTCCGGGACGGGAGAGTTGACCGCCGCCGGTCCAAAGTCAGCCACCACGAGCGCAATCGTGGGCGGCATTTCGGTGGGCCACTAGCGCGAATTGCTCTTGCGATTTGCTGGCCGGGATCTTTTATCCGGAGTCTTCAAGCAGCATGGTCAATTTCGGGATCGTCGGCTTCGGCTTGCACGCCGTCAAGCGGCTGATGCCGGGCTTTGCGGCAGCAAACAACTGCCGGGTGGTAGCGCTCTCACGGCGTGATCCGGAAAAAGCGCGCGAGTCGGCGAGTCGGTTCCAGATTCCGCAGGCATTCAGCTCAGCCGAGGATCTCTGCCGCTCGCCGGAAGTGGAGGCGGTGTTCGTTGCCTCACCGAACGCCTGCCATTTGCAAGATGTTCTTCTCGCGATCAAATATCGCAAGCCGGTTCTGTGCGAAAAACCGATGGCGGTCAATGCAGACGAATGCCGGCAAATGGTCGAAGCCGCCCGCGCCAGTAAAGTTTTGCTGGGAGTGGCCCAGGTATTCCGCTTTGAAAAGAGTACGCGCTGGCTTCGTGATCGCCTGGCAGCAGGGCAGATCGGCAAGGCGATTTTTGCCCGCTCAGAATTCTCGTTTCCCGGAGGAGCGGGCCACGCGCGTACCTGGATCACTAATCTTGCCATCGCGGGAGGGGGACCGATTGCCGACGTGGGCGTACACTGCGTCGATGCGCTGCGCTTCATCCTGCAGGACGAAGTCACGCGGGTGACCGCGCTGGGTTTTAGTGATGCCATCTCCGGAGAAGTAGAAGCCGCCGCCACATTGCTTCTGGAGTTTGCGCGCGGAACCCTTGGGACGGTGGCAGTCTCGTTTCGCGCTGACTATCGCACGCCTTTGGAATTTGTGGGCGAATCAGGAGTGCTGCGCGCGGACAATGGATTGACTGTAGATAGGCCGGTTAATTTGGATTTACGGCGTGGCTGGGACGTCGTGGAAACCGAGACGGTCTCGAACCAGGATGCTTACGCTCGTCAAGTCGACGCCTTCGCTGATGCGGTCCAGGGCAAGAGCCAGTTCCCTGTTCCGGGCGAGGAAGGCTGGCAGAATCAGGAAATTCTGGATGCGGCGTATCGCAGCATGAAAAGCGGCAGATCCGAACCGGTGCCTACGGTCAGAGATTGATAGCTGCGCTGTGCGCTTCGATTCTTGGAGGATCAAGCCTGCTGGCAAGAATTGTGGCGGTGAAGTCTAGGGAGTCAGTTTGCCGCTCAGAAGATAATTCTGGGAAGGAACTCCGAAAGCGTCGGCGACCCGGTTGAAGAAGGCGAACAGTGCCGCGATATACACGGCCTCTGCGATTTGCTCTTCCTTCCAGCCCGCCACCCGCAATTTTTCCACATCTTCGGCTGTAGAGCGATCCGCAGCTTTCGTGATGATCTCGACGTAGCGGAGCAAAGCACGTTCGGCCGGAGTGAGGCCGGCCGCGTCCAGCTTCCCCTCAACGAGGGCCTGTACGCATGAATCGGGGGCTCCCTGAACACGCAGGAAGTAAGCGTGACTGTCCAGTCAATACGGACACCGGTTCAGGAACGAGACATAGCTGGCGATCATCTCCTTGTGACGGCGTGAGAGGTGTCCCTCGGAGAAGTGCACCGTGTTGCCCATCTCGATTACTTTTCGCAGGAAATCGGGTCGTGCGCCGAAGCATTTGATGATCCCGGGAACCTGCTGCCTGCCCGATCCGGAGCGCCAGAAATCGTAGGCTGCCGCCGTTTCGCCTGTGGCTTCCGCATCTTCGATGATTCTGATCTTTGTTGAACGCTTTGCTTGACCGGCAACATCGCTCAAGTTTTCTTTTTGTTTGTGTTGATCGTTGTCCACCGACTGCCTCCTGCAAGCAGCGAACGAGATGAAGTCGTCAAAGTTATCTGGCGGACATGGTGCTCACAATCCCGCAAAAATACTAGAACTCGGCCTGGTTCTACGCCGAGCTTCCCACACCGGTGAAGGTAGAGCTAGTCGACGATCCGGGTGGACATGTTTCGATTACGATCTTCCGCACTCATAGGAATAAGTAGCGGCTCTGAGTTTAATCGCCTGGTTGCGATAGTTATCATCAACCCAGGAAAGAGTTGAGACAGAAGTGAAAAGGTTTCGTACTACTAGCTCGGCTCCGCGGCACAGCCGGTAAGGGATTGGTTGATTTTCGATTCTGCCCTTGCTACGGCGTGACGATCTTCTTATCTTCTCAACCAGATTTCTACTCTTCGGTTTTTTTGCCTTCCCTCTGGAGTGTCGTTCGAGGCCACGGCAATTTGTGAGCCGAATCCCACCACTGTGGCGGGCTTCACACCCCGCTCCTGAAACTGCATTGCCACGGCATCGGCACGATCTTTCGAGAGGTTGGCGGTGGCTTCTTTGCTGTCATCGAAACCCAGCAGCATCAAGTTGTCGCCGCTATAGTGCAGGTCGGTAACAAAGGTAATGACCCGGCCGAGGTCGGCCACTGCTTTATTGTCGAACTGCGAGCTGCCCTCGCGGAAACGGAAATCGAGCGACAAGCGGTCGGAGCCACTGGTGAGCCGACGGTAGTCTCCTGGCACGGCGGTGGAGTTGGTGGCGGCGTTTGCCGCAGCCATGAGGTTCAAGCTCACGAACCCGATCTCCGCTACGATGTTTTGTCCTACGCCAGACAGGGCAAAGTCCACAAACTTGCCAGTTAGTTCATTCTGAGGGTGCAGGGGCGTGTAAAGGAACAAGCGCCGCGAAAGAGCGTAGTCCTCAGTGGCCACGGAAAAGGGACTCGGCAAGAGCGGGGCGGCGCCCTCCTCGTAAACCGCGATGGATCGTGCGTCCTGAACGTACGCCAGACCAACGAATCCGATTCCGTTGGGATCGTGGGCCACGGAGTCGGAAAGTCTGCGACTGTCTTCGATCCGCGCCGCGGCGGGTGCCAATGGCGCATTACCGAGTACAAGCGTCCTGAATGTATCGTAGGTTCCCGACTTGTCGTCGCGAGCATACAGGTGGATGACCCCGTCCGGCCCGCCCACCTGCAGCCAATTCCCGATCGCACCTTTGAAGATTTGCGCGATCTGATCTTTCGTGAGGGCCCGCACTGGATTCTTACTGCTGACGATAACCGCAATCCCGTCCAACCCAAGGATGTGTTCGCAGGCCGGAGACGTCATCTCTCCGAGGCTGGCTAATTGCTGCGCTTCTTCCGTTTTGATTCTTCGAGAGGCCATTCCGATATCGGTCTGGCCATCGGCCAAGTCCTTAAAAGCGGTGACTGAGCCGTGTGCATGAATCTCAATGGCTTTGGGAGCATGATCACCGGGCAGGACCCCGCGCACACGCACTTCGTCATCCCGGTCCCCGGGGACGGTTTTGACTTCCGTAGCGCCCTGTTGCTTGAGAAACTCTTCTGCCAGCGCAGGCGCTAGACCCGCTCCAATCGTGTTAGACCCGCTCAGTCTGAGAATAATGCTGTCCTGGCTGATCTTTGAACGCCCACCCGGTCTACTCAACCTGAGCCAGAAAAGGCAGCCGAGAGAGACTAGAAGAACGACGGCGGCTACGAGGGTGACGGGCGTGAGCAGAATCTTGCGTGCCGACATAGGACGTTTTCCGGACTCGGAGCGGTCGAGCCGTTTCCTGGATGTGGCCTGATAATTTTACCCTGCGGCGACAGCCGTGTACTCCGTGTTGATTGTTAATTTTTGGTTACATGCATCCATCCAGGAAATACCGCGGAGTAAGCCGGCCCAAGCTTCAAGCGCGAGGTTTCGCGGCGATAAATCGCGATCTCTAACAATGTCGGCGGTGTCAAGCACGTTTTTGAGCACACTCCTGTTTGCACTCGTAGAAGAGCGCCATTTCGCTCTCGTGGATGGTTTGCGCTTTCCAACCTGGGCTCGCTCCTAATC
>Ga0187784_10000429_pt1 | contig 30615 bp, 27 predicted proteins | sample 1015_SJ02_MP15_2_FD_132964 | JGI IMG/M metagenome (GOLD analysis project Ga0187784, IMG submission 132964) | Tropical peat soil microbial communities from peatlands in Department of Meta, Colombia - 1015_SJ02_MP15_20_MG | ecosystem: Environmental > Terrestrial > Soil > Wetlands > Peat | place... | reverse complement strand
GCGGCTTCAACCAGTGCATGACCAGCCCCGTCATCATTGTCGTGGCGACCGCCATGATGACCATCATGGCGAAAATCTTGGGACCGAGAATGCCGAGATCGTAGCCGAGGTTGAGAACGACGAGTTCCACGAGGCCGCGGGCGTTCATAAGGGCACCGAGAATGCAGGAGGTGCGCCAACTATGGCCGGTGGTGCGCGCGGCGAACGCGGCGCCGCCGAATTTGCCCAGAATGGCGACGAGCAACACCAACCCGCAAATCGACCACGACTGCACGTCGTCGAGCAGACCGATTTGCGTGCGCAGGCCGGTGAAGGCAAAGAATAGCGGCAGCAAGACGACGGTCGTCACGTCGTGGATACGCGCGATGAGCTTCTCCCTGAAGCCATTGTGGTCGGGCATGACGACGCCCATCAAAAACGCGCCAAACAGCGCGTGAATGCCGATCATCTCGGTGATCCAGGCCGAGATCAGCAGGACGATGAATATGAACGCCAGAAGCCCGGACCGTAGCTGCGCATCATGCGCGGTCATGCGCGGCCGTCGATAGAGAAAGCCGCGCACGACGATCAGCATGAAAAGCGTGTAAAGCGTCGCAAGGCCGATCGTCCATGCGGCTCCGATGCCCGTGCCCGACTGCACCAATCCCACCACCAGCGCCAATAGGCACCACGCCGTGACGTCATCGACGGCGGCGCAAGTGATGGCCATTGTCCCGAGCCGGGTACGGGTAAGCCCTTGCTCTTGTATGATGCGCGCCAGCACGGGGAAGGCGGTGATGCTCATGGCGATGCCCATGAAGAGCGCGAAGGCGGAAAAGCCTTTGTCGCGCGGGCCATAATCCGCAGATAGCAGGAAAGCGAGGCCGAGTCCCAAGCTGAAGGGGACGGCGATACTGACCTGCGATATGACGATCGCCGAACGCGCCTTGGAACGAAGCGCCTTGAGGTCGAGCTCGAGCCCGACGATGAACATGAACAGCAGGATGCCGATCTGGCTCAGGAAATACAGCCGCTGCATGGAGCCCTCGGGGAAGATGAAGGCGTGCAGCGCCGGCGCAACCGGCTGAAGCAGCGAAGGGCCGAGAAAAATGCCGGCAAGGATTTCGCCGATGACCCGCGGCTGCCCCAGGCGAGCTACCAGATCGCCGCAAATCCGCGCAACGACAAGAATGACCAGAATCTGCAGGATCAGGCTGCTGAGGGGATCATGCAGATTGCGGCCCAGTTCCTCGAAGAAAGTATGCATGGCGACTCCGGTCGCTGGCTATTGACGATCAACGGCAGGGGAAACTTCGGGAATTCTCGCGGGGCTCGGCCTCCGTGCTCGCCGGCCTACAAGTGCTTCTCGAACCAGTGATGGGCATAGACCTCGCCGTTGAAGGGCGGGACTTCCCGAAATCCCGCCTTGCGGTAAAGCGCCTGAGCCTCTTTCAGCGCCTTGTTCGTCTCGAGCTGAAGAATCGAGACCCCGATCTCCCGCGCGATATCCTCGAGCGTCCGCAGCACCTTGAGCGCGACGCCGCGTCCTCGCGCATAGGACGCCGTCCACATCCTCTTGATCTCTGCCGTCGTCTCGCTCTTGCGCTTGAGCACGGCGCATCCGACGGGATAACCGTCGAGTCGGGCCACGATGAAGAAGCCGTTCGGCGGGCTCATATCCTCGTCGCTGGCGGGATTGCTCTTGACGGGATCGAAGCCGAATTCGAAACGCTGCGCGATTTCCTTGAAATATTCGTCGATGCACCAGCGGGCATCCGCTGTGGTCGGCAGCTCCACGGTCACCTCGATGACGCCCGCCCCGATTTTCCGCTCGACTTCAGCCATGATAGCCACCCGGTGGCCGCGCTGCCCCGTGCCGAACGGCGCTGGCATTGGCAAGTTTTCGTTCGCCGCCATGAGAGCTTGCCTCGCCCTTCCTGCGCGACAAGAGGAGGTGCGACAGCGGCATGACCAGGGCCGTGCTGATGACCGCCATCAGAGTCAGCGCCGAGAATGCGGTAATCGAAATGAGGTTGTTCTCGAGCAGTATCGTCAGGACGACCACCTCCATCAGGCCCTTGGTCTGCACCAATGTGCCAAGACAAAGGGCCGACGACCATGTCTCACCGACGAGGACGCTGATGATCGCCGTGCCGCCGACCTTGCCGACGAACCCGAGGACCGTCGTTACCAGCAGGATCTCGACGAAGACGGCCGAGGACGGATCGATCCGCGTGCGCAGCCCGGTGAGCATGAAGAAAAACGGCATCAGCACGCCGATCGTCATGACTTGCAGGCGATCCAGGATCGATTGACGCAGCTCGCGCGGCACGATCGCCCCGGCGATGAAGGCCCCGAAGACGTAATGCAACCCGATGACCTGCGTGACCGCCGCCGATCCGATGGCGCCGGCGCCGACCACCACGAGCGCCGCCTCGCCCATGGTTCCGTCGTGCATGAGCGCGGTGACGGCTTGCGTGAGAAGCGGCCTTACCACCTGCACCATGATCAGCAGATAGATCGGCAGGACCAGGAGCGACAAGAAGATGCCCGGCTGCTTCGACGCTCCGCCCGAGGCCACCGTCATAAGGCCGCCCAGAAGCAGCCATAGCGCCGCATCGTTGACGGCGGCAACGCCCAAGGCCACGTCGGCGATCCTTCGGCCCAACAAACCCATTTCGCGCAGGATCGCGCCCAGGACGGGAAGCGCCGTGACGCCCAGGCAGATGCCGATGGCGGAGGCAAACGCGAAGAGATCGCCCCGTGCCCCCAAGGCGTCGGGATGGCGGATGCCGATGAACACGCCGCCCAGCACGCCGAGAGCGGTCGGGATGACGACGCTCGCCACCGCGATCGTGACGAAGGCGGCGCCCCTGCCGCGAAAGGTATCGATATCGATGTGCAGGCCGGTGATGAAGCCGAAGAAGAGCACGGCAATGGACGCGGCCCCCGAGAGCGGGCCCAAGGTCGCGGAATTGAACAGCATCCCATAGGCCGCCGGCGCAATTCGTCCGAAGAGGGAAGGACCGAGGGCAATTCCCAGCAGGATCTGGATCACGACGAGCGGCACCATCCCGCTCAGCCGCAGCACGCGCGACAGGGCGAACGGGACGGTTACGATCACAAAAGCCTGGAGAAGAAAAATCAAATCGGTCGTCATGCTGTCTGGCCGGTAATCTTCATGGGAAAATGGACAGGCGCTTCCTCCCAAAAATTCGGGGAAGCAACGAAGCCCCGGGCGCGGCCGCCATGGCTGGAGCCCCCGGATCAGGCGGGTCAGCGATCTCTGGTTTCCACGGCTTTGACCCCGGCCGCGAGATCGAGAACGGCCCGTGCAACCGCGTCGTCGCCGGCAACCGACGGCCGGCGCGCCGCGACCCGATGCGAGGTCGGTCGCGGCGCGTCGTAGAGGGTGGCCATGCGGATCACGTCGCCCCTCAAATTACTGGTCAGCCGGCAGCCGCCATGTTGTCCGGCGCCGGCGCTTTTGGCCGGGCATAGCGGCTCTCGCGGTAAGGCAGGCCGAAATGGTCGCGGAGCGTCGTGCCCTGCTGCACCATGTCGTGATATCCGCGCGCTTTCAGCGCCGGCAGCACTTTCCCCACGAAATCATCCAGCCCGACACCCGTGACCGGGAGGCCCAGGATGAAGCCGTCGGCGGCCCCGCCATCCACCCAGCGGATCAACTCATCGGCGATTCTTTCCGCCGTCCCGATGAGCGATTCCGATGTGCCGATGTGGGCCCGCTTGGTCGCCGTCTCGAGCGCAACCTGCCGCAGCGTGAGCTTGCGCTCGCGAGCGACGCGCTTGATGCCGTCGGTGGTCGACTGGAAGCCGTCGCTGCCGACATTGCCCAGTTCGGGGAAGGGCTCGTCGAGCGGATATTTACGGAAGTCGTGCTCGAAGAAGTGGCTGATATAGGCGATCGCATCGTCGATCGACAGGAGATCGCGGATTTCGACGTATTTCGCCTGCGCCTCTTCTTCGGTGGCGCCGATGATCGGGCCGATGCCGGGGAAAATCTTGACCTCCTCCGGCCGCCGCCCCTGGGCGATAGCGCTTTCCTTCACCCGGCGATAGAAGGTGCGGCAGTCCTCGAAGGCGCCGCCATTGGTGAAGACGGCGTCGGCGTGCATGCCGGCGAGGCGGATGCCCTCTTCCGAAGACCCGGCCAGGATGACGATCGGCTGTCCCTGGCGCGAGCGTCCGATGTTCAGCGGCCCCTCTACCGAGAAGAAGCGGCCCTTGTGGTTCAGCCGATGCATCTTGGCGGCGTCGAAGAAGCGGCCGGTCGCACGGTCGCGAATGAAGGCGTCGTCATCCCAGCTATCCCACAGCCCCTTGATCACCTCGAGATATTCCTCGGCGATCTCATAGCGCAGGGAGTGCTCGGGATGCGGCCGGCTGTAGTTCCTGCCCGACCCTTCGAGCGGCGAGGTCACGGCGTTCCATCCGGCGCGGCCGCCGCTGATGGTGTCCACCGAGGCGAGCTGGCGGGCGACGGTGAAGGGATCGCTATAGGAGGTCGAGACCGTGCCGACCAATCCGATCGTCGACGTCATCGTGGCCAGCGCCGATATAAGCGCCATCGGCTCGAACCGATTGAGGAAATGCGGCAGCGACTTCTCGTGAATGTACAGGCCGTCGGCGATGAAGGCGAAATCGATGCCGGCGGCCTCCGCCTTGCGCGCCCTTTCGACGTAGAAGTTGAAATTGATGCTGGCGTCGACGGGTACGCTGGGGTGCTTCCAGGCGTTCATGTTGACGCCGTGGCCTTGCAGCATGACGCCGAAGTTGATGCGCTTGGTCATGATAAGGGTTCCTTGAACACGAGGACTCTCGAATACGCTCTTCCCGCTCGCACGGGCGTCTAGCTCACGGTCTCAAGGGGAGCCCCGCCTTCCTGCCGGACCTCCCTCGAAAGCGACAGGTCCATGCACAACTTGTGCAGTTGCGCGTCGCCGACGGCCTTCTCGGTATCGATCACGTCCTTGAACTTCTTGAAGACCTGGTCGAGCATTTCGGCGCTGACCCGGTAGCCGAGGCTCTCCAGCTTGGTGCGCAGCGCATTGCGGCCGCTGAGCCTGCCGAGCACCAGGCGGCTCTCGCCGAAGCCCACGTCCGAGCCGTCCATGATCTCGTAGGTACGCCGGTTCTTGAGGATGCCGTCCTGGTGGATTCCCGACGCATGCGCGAACGCATTGGCGCCCACGATCGCCTTGTTGGGCTGAACGACCATGCCGGTGTAATCGCTCACCAGCTTGCTCGTCCGGCAAATTTCCTGCGTGATGATATTGGTTTCCAGGTTGTACACGGACTTGCGCGTGCGCAACGCCATGATGGATTCGGCCAGGCAGGCGTTGCCGGCCCGCTCGCCGATGCCGTTGATGGTGACGTGGATCTGCCGTCCGCCATTTGCGGCCCCGGCCAGCGTGTTCGCCGTGGCCAGCCCCAAATCGTCATGGCAATGGATGCTCAGCACGATGCCGTTGTCGGGCGTGACGAAGCGCCGGCGCAGGGCGCCGATCAGCGCGCCGAACTCCTCCGGCACGGCGTAGCCCACCGTGTCCGAGATGTTGAGGGTCGTGGCGCCGGCCTCGATCGCCGCTTCGAGGACCTGCACCAGGTAATCGTAGTCGGTCCGCGTCGCGTCTTCCGGGCTGAACTCGATGTCGTTGCACACCTTGCGCGCATGCGTCACGGATTGCCGCGTCATCTCCAGGACTTCCGCCCGCGTCTTGTGCAATTTGTACTGCAGGTGAATGTCGCTGGTCGCGAGCACGATGTGAATGCGCGGATGCTTCGCGTCCCTGACGCCCTGCCAGGCATGGTCGATGTCGTTGCGGCTGGCCCGCGCCATCGCCGAGATGATCGGCGGGTCCACCGTTGCACCGTGCTTGTTCGTCCGCTCGGCCCGGCCGACATTGGCCGCGATCTGATACACCGCGCTCAAATCTCCGGGGCTCGAGGCTGGAAATCCGGCCTCGATGATGTCGACGCCGAGGCGCGCCTGCTGCTCGGCGATCTCGAACTTCTGCTCCGCGTTCAGCGTGGCGCCGGGCGCCTGCTCGCCGTCGCGCAGGGTGGTGTCGAGGATACGCACATAATCGGGCGCGGCCGCTTGCGGCTCCGCGGGTTGACCTTGCGTGCCGTCGGGTGGTGTGTCGTTGCTAGGATTCGTCATCGCCAATCTCCTTCACCCCCCGTGTCACGATAGTCTCTCTTGAGCCAGTTGGTCCTCGAGCTCGGCGTTCACCTTGGCGAGTACAAGTTGTTCGGCGCTGTGCAGGAAGAAATGATCGCCGGGATAACAGTAAAACCGCACCTCGCCGGTGGTCTGGCTGAGCCAGCCCCGCAGCCCCACGTCGCTGACGAGGCCGTCCTCCGCGCCGAACATCACGACGATCGGACAGTCCAAGGGATGCTGTTCGACGTATTCGTACATCGCCGACACGGTCAGATCGGCGCGCAGCCGCGGGAGCCACAAATCGCGCAGCGACTCCTCGGCCAGCAACGCCTCCGGCATGCCGTTGTAATCGCGCACAGCGGCAAGGAACTCGTCGTCTGGAAGCACCTGGATCCCGGCGTCCTGCCACTTGAACTGGGGCGCATTTCTGCCGGAGGCGATCAGCAGCTTCGGCTGGCGAAGACCCTGCGCGCGCAGGACCCGGATCACGTCGAAGCCGACGAGCGCCCCCATGCTGTGGCCGAAGAACACGTAGGGCTTGTCCAGCAGCGGCGGCAGGCTTTCGGCGAGCGGCGGCACGATCTGCGCCATGTTGGTCAGCACCGGCTCTTCCATCCGGTATTCGCGGCCCGGAAGCTGGACCGCGACGAGCTCCACCTCCTCCGGAAGGGCTTCCTGCCAGGAACGGAAGATCGATGCCGTGGCGCCGGCATAGTGGAAGCAGAAAAGCCGCATCCGGACGCGCTCGGTGTTCCCGGCGCCGTGGGTGATCAGCCACGGCGACGTGGGCTGCCGCTCGACCGCGGTCATCGCCGTCTCTCTCATGCGCAATCACCTCACCGGCGCGAGCCAGCCCCACTTGTCGGGACGCTTCCCTTTCAGGATGCCGAAGAAGACGTCCTGGATCGCCTTCGTGACGGGACCGCGCCGCCCCTCGCCGATCTGGATCCGATCCACCGCGCGTATGGGGCACACTTCGGCCGCCGTGCCGGTGAAGAACAGCTCGTCGGCCATGTACAGCATCTCGCGCGGGATGTTCGTCTCGGTCACGGTGTATCCGAGATCCCTGGCGATCGTCATGACGCAGGCGCGCGTGACGCCGCTGAGGACGCTGTTGGCGAGCGTCGGCGTGAGTATCTCGTTCTTGTAGACCATGAAGATGTTCTCGCCGCTGCCTTCGCTCACGTAGCCGCGGGCGTCGAGCGAGATGCCTTCGGCGAAGCCGTTGTCATGCGCCTCCATGGCGATGTGCGCGCTGTTGACGTACTGGCCGCCGATCTTGGCGAGCAGGCTCGAGCCGACGCGCGGCCAGCTACTGACCTGGGCCTCCACGCCCTGCTGGATCGCCTCTTCGCCCAGATAGGCGCCCCACGGGATCGCCGCGATGATGGCTTCGACCGGACACTTCCGGCCGTCGATCTCCAGCCCGGCGGCGCCGCGGAAAACCAGGGGGCGAAGGTAGGCGCTGCGCTGCTCGTTGGCGCGCAATATGTCCGATGCGGCGGTCATCCACTGCTCGATCGTGTACGGGCACGGAATGCGCGCGACCTTGCAGCTATAGGTCAGCCGCTCGAAATGCGCGGGTCCGCACAGGATGTTCGCCCTGCCGCCGACGTCGTAGGCTCGAATGCCTTCGTACACGCTGGTGCCGTAATGCAGCGCATGAGTCATCACATGCACTTGACCGCGGTCCCAAGGCAGAATTTCGCCGTTCATCCAGACGTAGTTCGCTCGCATGGCCCCTATATCTCCTACATAGCGCCGAATTTCTTGAAGGCGTCGTTGATGCTTCGACCCGCTTCGACCTCTTCGCGCACGTGCCCTTCCTTCCGGTACTTGGCGAGGGCCCGGTTGATGACCTCTTCCTCGGCCTCGTGCGGAATGACGCAGACGCCGTCGCCGTCGCCGAAGATCAGGTCGCCCGGCCGGATCCGGGTATCTCCGATCCTGATGGAGCAGCGGAAATCCACCACGTTGTGGCGGCGCTGCAGTCCGTAGGCGTAGGTGCCGTGGGCATAGGCCGGAATGCCGAGCTCCATGATGCCGTTGCCGTCGCGGACGTGGGCGTTGACCACCACGCCGGCCGCGCCCCTTCTCTTGGCGCGCTCGACCAACATGTCTCCCAGACGCGCGACCTTAATCGGCCCGCCGGTGGCGATGTATACTTCGTTGGGGCGAAGGTCCTCGATCGACTCGAGCATCAATCCGAAGGGTTTGAAGTCGAAGCGCTCCGGAGTGCCGTAGGGGACCGGAAGCTCGTCCTGTACCGGCATCGCGCGCCCGACCATGACCAAATCGCGTCTCAACGCCCGGATCTCGGGCGGCAGCATCGGAGAAAGAAGGCCTAGTTGCTCCAGGACGTCGCTTACCGGGCAGGTGACGAGTTCGGCCCGTATCAGCGCGAACAGTTCTTCGTCTGTTTTCCAATGTGCCATGTCTCTGTCCTCCCTTCAGAGTCGGTTCGTTCGCTCAAAAACGGCTGGAGCTCGCGATTGACGCGCTCGAGCACGGCTTCCTCCTCCTCGTGCACGAAAAAATGGCCGCCGGGAAAGCTGTACCGCTGAAAGCCGCCGCGCGTTTCCCCTTCCCATCCCGCGATTCCCGCGGCATTCGCCATGTGATCCTCGAGACCGTGAAAAACGACGATCCGGCAATCCAAGAGGGCTTGCTGCTCGTAGTAATAGTTCTCGTACACCGCGCCATCGGCGCGAATTCGCGGCAGCAGCACTTCGAGCAACGCCGGATTCCTCAAAACCACATCCGGCGTTCCGTTGCAGCTACGAATGACCTCGATGAACTCTGGATCGGACAGCACGTGCCTCACCACCGCAGGCTTGACTTGCGGAGCATCCTGGCCCGATGCGATCAGCAGCAGTGGCTGGGGTAGCCCTCGCCGCCGGAGCACGCGGGCCAGCTCGAAGCCAATCAATGCCCCCGTGCTGTGCCCGAAAAATGCAAAGGGCTTGTCGAGCAGCGGGGGCAGCGCGTCGGCAAGCGGGGTCGTGACGAGCTCCATCGAGTGGACAAGCGGCTCGTCTATACGGTTCTCCCTGCCGGGTAGCTGCACCGCCACCAAATCGACCTGTTCGGGCAAAAACTTCACCCAGGACCGAAAGACGGAGCCGCCGCCGCCCGCGTAGTGGAAGCAGAAGAGGCGAAATTGAGCATCGCGCCTCCTCTGCTCCGTGCAGAAAACAAACCAGGGAGAACCCGTATCCATATGCGTTTTGCGCCGCTTGCTAGGCGACCGCGGCCACGGGCGGCTGCATCGGCAGGCGCACGCGGTTGTGATGATAGCGGTCTTCGCCCGCAACCAGCACGGTCGAGTACCGGTCCAGCGGCATCACTTCGCCGAAGTGACGGAATTCCTTCTGGCCCGAATACACCTTCACATGGGTCGGAACGAAGCGCGTCGCCCAGCCGAAGCGGATCGAGTCCTTGGTCACGTTGGGATTGGAGCCGTGCATGCACCGGGAGGTGAACATGAAGAATTGGCCCGGCTTCACTTCCATGTGGACGGCCCGCGACTCATCCGGCTCCCAGTCCGGATCGAGCTTCAGCTTGTCGTAGTCATAGCCATAGAACCCGTAGGCCTTGCCGTCCTCTTTCTGCTTGACGTAGCTTTCGGGCTCGAAAATGATGTTGCGCTTCTCGTTGAAGTACCAGGTGCGGTGGCTTTTCGGCATCACTTTCAGGCAGCCGTTCTGCCTCGTCGCCTCGCTCATCGCGACCCAGGCCGTCAGCTCCCAGGGCCGGCCCGGTTCTTCCGCGGTCGGCTCCAGCTTTTCCGTGCCTTCGAATTCGACGAAGGATTGCGCCTGGTGCCAGTCGGTGCCTTCGTCTCCCGGATATTTGGGGAACCACTCGGTACGCCAGTTCAGCACGTCGGGACCGAGGATGCTCACCATGCGGTGCACGATCTTCGGATCGCTGATTGCCCGGTTCAACGAGTAGAGGTCGAGATGACGATCGTAGTTGAGCCTGCTGTTCGGGAAGGGACCCGTGCTGGTGTCCAGAAGATCCATACGCACCTCTTCCCAGAGGCGGTTCATCTCTTCCGGCTCATAGAGCGTGAACGGACCTATATAGCCGTTCTCGTAGAAGAATTTCAGTTCCTCTTCGCTGAGATAGTAGTTCTCTTGCATGCGAGTTCTCCTGGTTTGTAACCAAACTACGCCTTAGTCGGCGGCTGAAACGTTCAAGCGGCTGTTCTCCCGTTGTGCGTCGATCGCCGCGCTGATGGCCGCTATGGTGGAGGCCGACTTGTCGAAGAACATGCGCGGCGCCGGGGCGATGCCGGTCTTTTCTTTGATTTGCTTCAGGACCTCGATCAGGTTCAGCGAGTTGCCGCCGATTTCCAGAAAGCGCGCGTCGCGAGACAGGTTTTTGACCCCGATCACGCTTTCCAGAATCTCGGTTACGATGGCTTCGGTTTTCATGGGGTCATCACCTCCTGACTTTGTCGATTCATTTGACGTTCGAGCATCGATAGAAGCGCTTTCCGGTCCGTCTTGCCCGATGAAAGCTGCGGAAACTCGTCGACGGCCATCACATGGCGGGGCACCATGTAGCTCGGCAGCTCCTCCACGAGGCGACGCTTGATCAGATCGACGTGCTGATCGACCTGAATGCCTCGGCCTTTGTCGAGAAGGATCGCCGCCGCCAGGACCTTTTCGCCGTACTTGGTCTCGAGCGTGAGGATCTCGCAGGCCTGCACGTTCGGCACGCCGTTGATCACGCGCTGGATCTCGCTGAGATGCACGCGGTAGCCGCCGATCTTCACCTCGTTGTCTTTTCGGCCGATGTAGAGCAGGTTGCCGTCGGGCAGATAGGTGCAGATGTCGCCGGTGCGATAGCAGCGGACGCCGTCGAGATAGGTTATGGCGGCTGCCGTCACTTCGGGCAGGTTCAAATAGCCCTTCATCACGTGGGTTCCGCCGATCAGCAGCTCGCCGGGCGTGTTGGCCGCGTCGATGCGCTTGCCGTCGCCGTCGACCAGAAAGGTCCGCACATGCTTGAACGCCTTGCCGATCGGATAGAGCTTCTGCCGGTTCGGCTCGATCTTTCGGATTGGATAGGCTGTCGCGGCGCAGGTGGCTTCGGTCGGGCCGTAGGCGTTGATCACTTGGCAGCCGATATTCCTTTTCAACCAGCGCTGGACCGTCTTGATGTTCGGCACGTCGGTGCCGGTCAGAACCGTCTTCAGGTGCGGCAGCGGCGTCGAGTCGAAATCGGTCGCCTGGGCGATGACGGTGAGCATCATGCCCCAGGCGGAAAAGTGGGTGACGCCGTTGGCGCGGATCGTCTCGAACATCAGATCCGGCACGATCAGGTCGTCATGCACGTAAAGGCGCGCGCCCTGGGCGAGCGGAAACAGCATGTCCATGAGAAAGACGTCGAAATGCATCGGCGAGAAGCTGGCGCACACCGAATTCTCGGCGACGTCGTACACGTCCGGCGTGCCGTCGAAGAAGTCGACGATGCTGCGATGCTCGATCAGGACGCCCTTGGGCCGTCCGGTCGAGCCGGAGGTGTAGACGCAATAGGCGGGAACGTCGAGCTCGGCGCTGACATCCGGCAGCGGCGGCGCCGGCGCCTCGCTCCGCGCGGGATCTTCTATGAGAAGTTGTTCGACGTCGCTGACCAGCAGGAGGGGGGCGCCGCGCGGCGGGAGGTGCTGGGCGACCGTGTCGCGCAGATCTTCTTCCGTGATGACGACGGCGGGCGCGACGTCGGCCAGGATGTAGTCCAGCCGGCTCGCCGGCATGCGCGGATCGAGCGGCACGTGGATGCAGCCCAGCTTGAAGGTGCCCAGAATCGCAGCCACCAGAACGGCCTGGCGATTGGTCAGCATCACCACGCTGTCTCCCGCTTTGCAGCCGAGCTCGCGCAGGCGCAGGGCGAAGCGGGTGCTGAAGCGGTCGAGGGCACCGTAGTCGAGGCTGACGCGCGAATCGGACAAAGCGCATTTGCTCGGGTTGCGCCGAGCGTGAGCCCCGATGGCCTTGACAATGTGTTCACGCATGCAACGGAAGCCCCTCCGCGACTTTCATTATGCAGCGGCAAAGTGTGTCTACGATATCGGCTCACCTGAATCGGCGCAATAGAAAATCGAGGAACACTGAATAATTTTAGTGTTAAATATCATTATTACAACATATTGATTAAATATAATATTGAAATGATGACACATCAAAATAATGAATGTTTATTGACTCCGAACCCGGCATCAGCTACGAGATGCCCAGCCACCACCAATCCGACGCCTTAGGATGCCTAGCCAACTTTCCAGCCACCTTCCCGGGACGCCGCCCTCCCGGAGCGGGCAAAAACAACTTGCCGGCTATTTTTCGCTCGAGGTCGTCCGCACCCTGAAACGGCTCGCGGTCGACCGTGAGACGACCGTGCAATCTCTGCTCGCGCAAGCGATCAACGACTTGTTCGAGAAGCATGGCTATGCGCGGCTGGCGAACGAGCAGCCGCTGCCCCGCGGCGGCGCCGCGCAGCGGCTGCGCCGCCAAGCGCACAGCCAATAATTGTAGTTTGCGGCTTCCAGCAGGACGCCGCGGCTCACCCGCCTTCGGCGCGCGAGGCCGGCGCCAAGGGCGGATAATCGGTATAGCCCTTGGCGCCGCCGCCATAGAGAGTGTTGCGGTCGAACGCAGCGAGCGCCGCGCCCGTCCTCAGCCGCTCGACGAGATCGGGATTGGCGATGAAGGGGCGAGCGAAGGCGACGAGGTCGATCAGGTTGCGCCGCCGCGCCTCAACCGCAAGCGCCAGATCGTAGCCGTTGTTGCCGATATAAAGTCCCTTGAACAGGCGCCGCAGAATTTGCGGATCGAAGCCGTTCGGCGCCTCGCGCGGGCCTTGCGACACGCCCTCGACGACGTGGAGATAGGCGAGGTTGAAGGCGTTGAGCGCGGCGACGACATGGCCGTAGGTCGCTTCCGTATCGCTGTCGGGCGCGAGATCATTGCCCGGGCTCACCGGCGAGAGGCGAACGCCCACGCGCTCGCCGCCCCAGACCTCGACCGCCGCCTCGGTGACCTCGAGCAGGAAGCGGGCGCGGTTTTCGCGCGAGCCGCCATAGCGATCGACCCGCTGGTTGACGCTGTCGCGCAGGAATTGCTCGGGAAGATAGCCGGTGGCCGCATGGATTTCGACGCCGTCGAAACCCGCCGCCAGCGCGTTGCGCGCGCCGCGCCGATAATCCTCGACGATGCCCGGGATCTCCTCGGTCTCGAGCGCGCGCGGCGTGACATAGGGCACGAAGCCGGTCTCGGTGAAAGCCTTGCCCCGCGGCGCGATCGCCGAGGGCGCGACCGGCAGGACGTGGCCCGGCTGCAGCGAGGGATGCGAGATGCGGCCGACATGCCAGAGCTGGAGGAAAATGCGCCCGCTTTTGTCGTGCACCGCGCGGGTGACCGCGCGCCAGCCCTCGATCTGCGCCGCGTCGTAGATGCCCGGCGTCCAGGCGTAACCCTTGCCTTGCGGAGAAATCTGCGTTGCCTCGGAGATGATGAGGCCGGCGCTCGCGCGCTGGCCGTAATATTCCGGCGCGAGCGGGCTCGGCACGTCGCCGTCCTGCGCCCGGGCGCGCGTCATCGGCGCCATGACGATGCGATTGCTCAGCCGGTAGAGGCCGAGCTGCACGGGATCGAAGAGATCGGCCGCCGCGAGAATGGCGTTGCTGTCGGGCATGACGACGCTTTCCTGCTGCGGTCGGTTCCAGGCGCCCTAGCGATAGGTGGTCCCTGGGCGCATCTTCGGCAAGCATGCATGATCGATACCGAGCCGCTTTTGCTGCCGGCCTTGCTCGCGCCTCTGCCGGGGGGTCGTTGCGAGCCCGAGAAACCGGATGCCGCGCCTTGCGACGCGAAACGCCAGGGCCGGCGGCGCGCCCGCCTCGCCGCCCGGCCCGGCGCGACAACGCCGATATCGGCAGGTTCATCAGACCGAAAGCGATCCCCCGACGGCGGCGGTGCGTTGCTCGATCGCGCGGATCACCGCAACGATATCGTCGCCTGCAAGGCCCATGGCCTGGGTCTCGTCGTAAAGCGCGTCGCAGACGTCGATAAGCGGCGACGCGATGCCGGCTTCCCGCGCCGTCCTGACGATCAGCCGGACGTTCTCCCGGACGTTCAAGATCGAGGCTTGTACCGCGAAGTCCTGCGCCAGCAGCTTCGCCGCCTTGACTCGCGACACGTCGCTCGCCATCGGCCCGGCATCGAGAGCGGCGACGAGCGTGGAAAGGTCCAGCTCGTGGCGCTCGGCGAAGTGCACCGCCTCGGCAAGGCCCGTCACCATGGTGGTCATGAACAGGTTCACCGCCAGCTTCATGAAAAGCCCGTTGGGCACGGGACCGCAGGCCACGGCGTTGCGGCACATCGGCGCGAGCAGCGGCCGAACCGCCGCCACGACCGCCGGTTCCCCTCCCAGCATCGCCACGAGCTGCCCGGCTTCGGCGGGCTTGCGCGAGCCGGAGACCGGCGCCTCGACGTAGCGGCCGCCTGCGGCGCGGATATCGGCCTCGAGCGCTTTGGAATAGCCGGGCGCGTTTGACGCCATGCTGATCAGCGTGCGTCCCTTGACCCGATCTCCAAAAGCAGGCTCGCCGCGGGCGAGCACGGTGTCCAATGCGGCGCCGTCGATCAGCATGAGGAACACGAGCTTGCACCGCGCGAAGACTTCGGCGGCGTCCTTCGCGACAGTGGCCCCCGCCTCGGCCAGGGCGGCGCATTTCGCCGGCGAGCGGTTCCAGACCACGAGCGGCGTGCCGGCCTTCGCCAGGTTCAGCGCCATTGGCTGGCCCATGGAGCCGAGGCCGATAAAGCCGATGGGGGCGCCGGGGTTCACCGTCATGAGACCTCCTTCGGATCCAGCGCACGCATGATGCTCTGTTGCCGGGCGGCGCGGAGGGTGCGCTCTCCTGCGCGCTCGACGATGACATCGACGCGGGTCCTGCACAGGGACCGCCCTGCCCGCCGCCCCATGCCTTCAGCCGCGAGGCGGTCGCCCGCTTTCGCCGCCCGCCTGGGCGACGGGAGGAAAGAAGCCCTGCCGTTTGCCGACCATTTCATTGAACAAGAGTACGATATTGCGCGGCCTGGTTGCAACACTGGTTCGTTCGATGCCGATCGGCTCAAACCCTGATAGGCAGCCGGCGGGACGCCCTGCGCCGGGCCGGTCGTTCCGGTCCCGGCGCGTTTCGTTTATTGCCGTGCCTCCGAGCCCCGGGAGAGATGCGTCATGAGCGTATCGAGAGAGAGGACGGTCGCCGAACCGCGCTCTTGTCCCGAGGTGCCGGCGTGGCCGGTCTCGTGCGCGGCGCGATCGAGCGCGCGCAGCGCCGCTTCGCGGAACGCCTCGCTCAGCGTCGGGTGGACGTGGATGGTGCCGGCGATGTCTTCCAGGACGGCTCCCATTTCGAGGGCGTGACTGAATTCGCCCGACAGTTCCGAGACATGCGCGCCCACGGCTTGGATGCCGAGAAGGCGATGATCATCGCGGCGGGCCAGGACGCGGACGAACCCTTCGCCGGCATCCGTCGACAGCGCGCGGCCATTGGCGGAGAAGGGGAAGGTCGCGGCGATCAGATGGCCGCCTTGCGCGGCGGGGTCGCCGGGCAAGAGGCCGGCTGAAACGATTTCGGGCTCGGTGAAACAGACCGCGGGAACCGAGGCCGGATCGAAGCGGCGCCGATGGCCCGCGATGATGTCGGCGACGATCTCGCCTTGGAACGCCGCCTTGTGCTCCAGCATCGGCTCGCCGACGAGGTCGCCCACCGCCCAGACGTTCTTCATGGCGGTGCGGCACTGGTCATCGACCTTCACGAACGCGCCGTTCATGTCGAGGGCCATGGCTTCGAGCCCCCAGCCTTGCGTATTGGGCTTCCGTCCGACGGTGACGAGGACCTTGTCGGCGGCAACGGAGTGGGATTTGCCGTCGGCGGTTTCGACGACCAGGGCGCCGTTCGCCAATCCCTTGGCCTTGGCGGAGAGATGCACGCTGACGCCGTTCTGCTTCAGCCATTTCGCCACCGGCGCGACCAGCTCCGCGTCGTAAAGCGGCAGGATGCGGTCCTGCGCCTCGACGACCGTCACCTCCGCGCCGAGCTTGCGGAAGGCGATGCCCAGTTCGAGGCCGATATAGCCGGCGCCCACCACGGTGAGCCGCTGCGGCAGCTCCGTCAGCTCGAGCGCTTCCGTCGACGAGATCACCTGGCCGCCGAACGGCAGAAACGGGAGTTCCACCGGCTTGGAGCCGGTGGCGAGGATCACGTGCTCGGCCGTGACGCTCAGGGGCCCGTTCCGGGTCTCGACGGCGCAGGTCTTCGCGTCCGAGAACACCGCCCAGCCCTCGATCACCCGCACCTTGGCGTGCTGCAACAGCGTGGCCACGCCGCCATTGAGCTTGTTGACGACGCCGTCCTTCCATTTGATCAGCTCGGCCATGTCGAGCCTGGGCGCGGAGGCGAGAAAGAGTCCGGGCAGGGCTTTCGCCGTCGTCGCCCGGCGCATTGCCTCGAACTGACCGGCGCGATGGATGATGGCCTTCGACGGGATGCAGCCGCGGATGAGGCAGGTGCCGCCGAGCCTGTCGGCCTCCACCAGCACGGTATCAAGGCCCAACTGGCCGGCGCGGACGGCCGCGACATAGCCTCCCGGCCCGCCGCCGACGACAAGGACTTTGGCTTGGATGCGCTCAGACATGGACGCCGACCCCCCAATACCGCCGGATCAATGATGCAGGAGCGCGCGGATCTCGCGCGCCGGTGGGCGGGGCGCCTGCGCTCCCGCCGCCTATTCGATGAACAATGTCGCCGGATGCTCCAGGAGCGCCTTGAGCCTCTGAATGAACGACGCCCCGTCATGGCCGTCGACCACGCGGTGGTCGAAGGACGAGGACAAATTCATCATCTTGCGAACCACGATCTGGCCGTCGCGCACGACGGGGCGCTCGAGGACGGCATTTGGCCCGATAATGGCGACTTCCGGAGCATTGATCACCGGCGTCGCCGCGATGCCGCCGAGAGCCCCCAGGCTGGTGATCGTGATGGTGGAGCCCGACAATTCCTCCTTCGTCGCCTTGTTCTCGCGGGCCGCGGCCACGAGGCGGGCGATTTCGGCGGCGCTCTGCCAGAGATCGAGCGTTTCGGCGTGATGCACCACCGGCACGAGGAGGCCGTTCGCCGTCTGCGTCGCAATGCCGATGTGAACCGCCGCATGGCGATGGACGATGCCGGCTTCGTCGTCGAAGCGGGCGTTGATTTGCGGATAGGCCGGCAAGGTCGCGACCAGCGCGCGCATGAAGAACGGCAGCAGGGTGAGCTTGGGCTGGTCGGCGCGTTTCGTCGCGTTGAGATGCGCGCGCAGGGAGTCAAGCTCCGTCATGTCGATCTCGTCGACATAGGAGAAATGCGGAATCCGGCGCTTGGAATCCTGCATTTTCTCGGCGATCTTCCGGCGCAGGCCGATGACCCTCACCTCTTCGACGCCCTCGCGCGGCGCAGGACCGGAGCGCGCGAGCGCGGCGCGGCCGCCCGAGGCCACATAGGCATCGAGATCGGCATGGCCGATACGCCCGGCAGGCCCCGTGCCCGGCACGAACTGCAAGGCGATGCCAAGCTCATGCGCGCGCTGGCGCACGGCGGGCGAGGCCAAGGGCCTTTGCCCGGCCACGCGCGTGGCGAAAGCGGGGCGCCTTTCCGCCAAAGCGCGGCGTTTTTCTTCCGGCGCCGGTTTTGGCGCGGGCTCGACCTTTGCCGGCGCGGGTTGCGCGCGTTCGAGCTTCGCCGGCGGGGGTTTGACCGCCACTTTCGGCGCCGCTACCGCCTTCGCCTTGGGCCTCGCCGCCGCTCCGTCCGCATTGCCCGCGCCGTCGATTTCCAATTCCACCAGCGGAGCCCCGACCGTCGCCATTGCGCCGGGCTCGCCATGCAGCGAGACCACGGTGCCGGCGACGGGAGAGGTCATTTCCACGGTCGCCTTGTCGGTCATGACGTCGACGAGGTTCTGGTCCTCGTCGACGGTATCGCCGACCTTCACGTGCCAGGCGACGATCTCGGCTTCCGCCGTGCCTTCGCCGACGTCGGGAAGCTTGAAGATGTAGCGGCCCATGCTCAGGGCTCCAGGGTCTGGCGCATCGCGGCCGCGATGCGGTCGGGGCCGATGAAATAATTCCACTCGAAGGCATGCGGATAGGGCGTGTCGTAGCCGCAGACGCGCTCTACGGGCGCTTCCAGATGGTAGAAGCAATGCTTCTGGACGAGCGCCACGAGCTCCGCGCCGTAGCCGCTGGTCTCCGTCGCCTCGTGCACGATCACGCACCGTCCCGTCTTCTTCACCGACGTCACGACCGTGTCGAGGTCGAGAGGCACCAGGGTCCGGATGTCGATCACCTCGGCATCGATGCCGCTTTCCTCCGCGGCGGCCAACGCCACATGCACCATGGTGCCGTAGCACAGGACGGTCACGGCGTCTCCCTCGCGCGCGATCGCCGCCGTGCCCAGCGGGACGGTGTAGTATCCTTCCGGCACCTCGCTCGCGGGATGTTTCGACCAGGGAACCACCGGCTGGTCGTGATGGCCGTTGAACGGTCCGTTATAGATGCGCTTCGGCTCGAGGAAGATGACCGGGTCGTTCGCTTCGATGGCGCTGATGAGCAGGCCCTTGGCGTCATAGGGCGTCGATGGGATCACGGTCTTCAGCCCCACCACATGAGTGAAGAGCGCTTCCGGGCTCTGGCTGTGGGTCTGGCCGCCGAAGATGCCGCCGCCATAAGGCGCGCGCACGGTGATGGGAACGGTAAAGCCGCCCACCGAGCGCCAGCGGATTCTGGCCGCCTCCGACACGATCTGGTCGTAGCCGGGATAGATGTAATCGACGAATTGAATCTCGACCACCGGCCGCAGGCCATAGACCGCCATGCCGATGCCGGTGGCCACGATGCCCGCTTCGGAGATGGGGGTGTCGAAGCAGCGGGCGAGGCCGTACTTTTTCTGCAGCCCTTCGGTGACGCGAAAGACGCCGCCGAAATAACCCGCATCCTCGCCGAAGATCAAAACCCGGGGATCGCGCTCGAGCATCACGTCCATGGCGGAGTTGAGCGCCTGGATCATGTTCATGCTGGCCATGCTCAGAAACCCATCTGCTGGCGCTGGCGCCTGTGCCGCCAATCCGGCTCTTCGAATATGTTCTCGAAAATCACGCTCGGACTGGCCTTCTCTCCGGTGTTCAGCGTGCCGAAGGCTTCCGCCTGGCGTTGCAGCGCCCTGACTTGCTCCTTGGCCTCGCGCTCATAGGCCTGATGGCGATCCTCGCTCCATTCGCCCAGCGCGATCAGATGCCGCTTCAGCCGTTCGATGGGATCGCCGAGCGGCCAGACGGTGGGTTCCTCCGCCGGGCGGTAGCGCGAGGGATCGTCGCTCGTCGAATGCGCGTGCACGCGATAGGTCACGAACTCGATCAGGGTTCCACCGTGATTGCTGCGCGCGCGCTCCGCCGCCCATTCCGCGGCCGCATAAGCCGCCAGGAAATCATTGCCGTCCACGCGCAACGCGGGCAGTCCGACGCCAAGCCCGCGAGCGGCGAAGGTCGTCTGCTCGGCCCCGGCGATGCCGGAGAAGCTCGAGATCGCCCATTGATTGTTGGAGACGCTGAGAATCACGGGGGCGCGGTAGACGCTGGCGAAGAGAAGGGCCACGTAAAAATCGCCTTCCGCGGTCGCGCCGTCGCCGACGAAGCCGACCGCGATCCGGTCGTCGCCCGAGGCGGCGGCGGCCATCGCCCAGCCGACCGCCTGCGGCATCTGTGTCGCGAGATTTCCGGATAAGGCAAAATAGCTGAACTCGGGAAAGGAATAATGCAACGGCACCTGTATTCCGTGCTGCCGGTCGGCCGCGTTGCTGTAGAGCTGGTTCATCATGTCGATGAGAGGACAGCCGCGCGCGATCAAAAGGCCCTGCTGGCGGTAGGAGGTGAAGCACATGTCGTCTTTCGACAGCGCGAGGGCATGGGCGATGCCGACGGCCTCCTCCCCTCGCCCGCTCATGAAGAACGAGGTCTTGCCCTGCCGTTGCGCCTGGAACATGCGCTCCTCGAAGATGCGGTCCAGCATCATCAATTGCAGGGCCCGGCGCAGCTTTTCCGGATCGAGGCGCGGGTTCCACGGCCCGACCGCCTGATCGTTGAAATCGAGCACGCGGATGAGGTCGAAGGCGAGGTCGCGCATCCCGGCGGGATCGGCGGCGGTGTCCGGCCGGCGCACGCTGCCCGCCTCGGGAATCGCGATATTGCTGAAGTCAGGCACTTCGCCCGGCCGAGTCCTCGGCACGGGGATGTGCAGGCTGGGCTTGGACAGGTTGCGCAAGGTTGAACTCCCCCGCGAGGACGCCCGGAGGCACCCGTTTGCCTCGTTCCTTGCTCTCGGGCCGAGCCCGGGTCGGGCGATCGGCTTGCAAAGCCTTATGCTTTTCCCAAGAAATGTGTTTGCTAAATTTCTACGTCAATGCGTCGACTTTAGGATATTATCCTATTTTAGGCCGGCATGAGAGGATGAAATTGACCATCGACGCCTTCGACCGCAAGATCATCCGGGCCATCCAGGCGGAGCCCGACATCGCGATTCAGGCGTTGGCGGAGCGCGTTGGCCTGTCCCATACCCCGTGCTGGCGCCGCTTGAAAAAGCTCGAGGAGAGCGGGGTGATCAAGGGCCGCGCGGTGCTGCTCGACGCCGACGCGCTGGGGCTGCCGATCGCGATCTTTGCGCATATCCGCATGAAATCGCACGACGAGGAGACGCTCGACGCTTTCGAGCGCACGGCGCGCTCGCGGCCCGAGATCGTCGAATGCTTCTCGATGAGCGGCGACGCCGATTTCCTGCTGCGCATCGCCATGCCGAGCGTCGCCGAATACGAGACCTTCTTGAAAAAGGTGCTGGTGCACATGCCGGGCGTCGGCGCCGTGAATTCGAGCATCGCGCTGAAATGCGTGAAGTTCACGACCATGCTGCCGGTCTGACGGCGCTGCGGCGGACCCTAGTCCACGAGGCCCAGTCCCCTGAGGAAGGCGCGGGTTTTTTCGCGGTCGCGCGCCTGGTTCATCCGGTAGTCGGGATCGGCGTTTTCATCGACATCGACGAAGAATTCGGGAATGACATGCTCGCCCATCACGATCCGGCGCGCGGCGCGCGCCATCGCGCCGGCGGCGATCGATATGGTGCCGGCAAGCTGCGACAGGCCGGGCCACTGGCTCTTGCACGCCAGATAAAAGGAGTCGGCAAACCGGTGCGGCAGGCGATCGGGGTCGATGATGCTGAAGATGCCTTCGACATAGTCGAGCGGCCGCCCGAGCTTCCGCTCCATCCTCTCCATTCGGCCGTAAAACACGGGATATGCGGCGTCGAGATCGTAGCGCTCGCAGCCGATCTGAGCCATGCCGTCCCCGATATCCATCATCCACACCACCGGCACGCGGTGCCTGCGGCACGCCTCGCGTATGGCGATCTTCGCCTCCATGCTGTCCATGGCATCGATGAGGACGTCCGGCTTGCGTCCCGCCCGGAACATGTCCTCTTCGGTCTCGGCGCTGAATCCCGCCGGGTTCGCCACGATCTCGGCGAATGGATCGATGTCCCAGATCTTTTTGGAGATGATATTGGTTTTATAGATGCCGACCCTCGACAAGGACGACGCCAGACGGTTCAGGTTCGAGCAGGCGAGCCGGTCGAAATCGGTCAGATAGAATCGCGTGATCCCTTCCATCGCCATCGTCGTGGCGTACATCCCGCCGACGCTGAGTCCGGCGAAGGCGATGCGCGCCGTGCGAATGCGCGCTTGCTCCGCGGGCGTGAACAGGCCCATGTTGCGCGATGTCCGAAGGACGTAGTGATCGTCCGGCAGGAGCAGATGCAGGAGCACGCCGTTCGGATAGAGCACCCAGCTCCCGGCATCCTCCGGCGCCCCCGCGCCGATGTAGCTGCGCCGGAAATCGGCAAAGCGCCCTTCAATCCGCTCGCCCTCGAGCTTGTAGCCCGGGTGCCGCACGAGCATCAGCTCCATCAGCAGCGGATCGAGCAGATCCAAGACCCGCTTCGCCGAGGCCCGGCATTGCGCGAGCCGGGCGCACGCTTGCGGGTCCGCGGCGCCGTCCGCTCTCCGCGGCAGGATTATCTCCGGCGGCGCTATCGCGGGTTCCGAGCTGTTTCCTTGCAACGCACCCAGAATCGCCCGCTCGAGCTTGCGCGCATTATCGACCATTTGCTTCCCCCTCTCTTCCGTGTTTTTGAATTTGTGGCGCAAATACCCTGTTAAATAGAAATTACCCAAACAAGCCGCGAATCAAGCGTTATTCCCTGGATTCTATGGGCGATTTTCGGAGAAACTCGTCGACTGAATTTCTCGGGGAAGCTGTGTCGTGTCGTTGTGCGCCTGCTCAAGGACGGCGCATCGTTTTACGAGAATTCCTCCAGGAGTGCGTCTCGACCGCTCATCGGCCGCGCCCGGCGGAGATCATCGGCTTCCCTGCGCATAGCGGCGATATCCCTTTGCGCGAAGCTCGCAGGCAGGGCAGGTTCCACAGCCCCAGCCCCAATCGTGACGGCGGCTCCGGTCCCCGAGATAGCAGCTATGGGTGGCATCCTTGATGAGATCGATCAGCGCCATGCCGCCTAACTGCTCGGCGAGCCGCCAGGTCTTCGCCTTGTCGATCCACATGAGCGGCGTGTGCAGGACGAAGCGGGCATCGAGACCGAGGTTGAGCGCCACCTGAAGCGCTTTGACGGTATCGTCGCGGCAATCGGGATATCCGGAATAATCCGTTTCGCACATGCCGCCGACCATGTGCCGCAGGCCGCGGCGATAGGCGATGGCGGCCGACAGCGTGAAAAACAGGATATTCCGCCCCGGCACGAAGGTCGAAGGCAGCCCCGCGGCCGTCATCTTGATCTCCGCTTGCGAGGTCAGCGCGGTCTCGCCGATCTCGCCGAGCACCGTGAGATCGAGCCGGTGATCGGCGCCGAGCCGGCTGGACCAAGCCGGTTTCATCGCGCGCAGCGCCCGTCGGATCGGCTCGCGACAGTCCAATTCGACGGCATGCCGCTGGCGATAATCGAAGCCCACGGTTTCGACCGTCGCGAAACGTTCGAGAGCCCAGGCGAGGCAGGTCGTGGAGTCCTGGCCGCCGGAAAACAACACCAGAGCTCCGTCATTCATCGATGCGCTCCGTCAGGTGCCTGCGTCCATAGCACAAACATTGCGATCGAGGTCGATGACGCGCCGGGAAGAGCGATCCTTCGCCTTCGCCGCTCGCGATTGCATAATTGGCGCGCCCGCTTACTATGAGCCGATGCGCGCGCTTCGCCTTCTGGTCCTCGTCATCGTGGTCGCCGCCGGCGTGGTCTATTACCGCTTCGGGACGCTGGAGCCTTGCGGCATTCTGCGGATGAAGATGCGCGAGCAGGCGCAAGCGCAACAGGGCCTGAACGCGATGCTCGCCTCGGCTCTCCCCGACCAGGCCGTGGATGCCCTCATGGCGGCGGAGTACGGGCCGCTCACGCCGCAACGCTGCTTGGCGGCGCTGATGGGACGAGGAGACGGCAGACCGCGATAGCGCCACGTCTCGGCGACCGCGTCATCCGTCAAAATTATCCGCGCCGCTTCGAAAAATTCCGCCAGGCTCGTTCTTGCCCCTGTTTGGAGCAATGCTCAAACAGGACAAATCAATTGCTGCAAAGACGGCAGAAGTGGCATGTTTTCGTCACGACCAACGTCGATTTCTTGCCCGGGCTTGGCGAGGCATGTCATATTCATTCGTCATTCGTATCGCCATTCTAAGCCGAGCAACGAGGCCGAACATTGGCCCTCGCAAGGCGCGGGAAAGCGGGCATGCGAACGCACGGTGCCGGCGGACTCTTCATCGCGACGCTCTTGGCGGCTCTGCTGCTCGCGCCCAATCCCGCGCCTGCGCAATGCACGGGCTGGCCTGTCACCTGCACCGGGATACATCCAATGGGCGCCGTGAACCCCGGCGGGCAGATCGGCGGCGTGTTCGGATCGCTGCTGTTTCAGATGCTGCTTGAGGAGGCAAGCAAGGACGCCGCGGCAACTCCCGAGGCGTCTCCGCCTCTGCCGGGCCCGCGCGTCGACGGGACGGGCGCGGGCAGCTACGCGGCAACGCCTCCCTGGAATCCCTCCTGGATCTCGCCCGGCACGACCTTCGTGACGCTCGACCAGAAATCGATGCTCTTGAACCAGATGCGTCCGCTGGCCACGGGAAGCTACGCCGCAACGGACCCTTCGAGTCCCGCGACGACCAGCGACGTCGAGGCGCAAAAATCCGGCATCCTTGGCCTGATGCGGCCGCTTGACGCCACCTCGGCCGACGGCACCGGCGGGGCGGGGATCGGCTCGACCGCCGCCGCTCCCTTGCAAACGCAAAAGGCGGCCATGCTGCAAAATATGCGGCCGCTGAACGGCGAGGCGGCGAAGCTCGACGGATCGGACGAGGCGATCAGCGACAGGGCGCAGGTGCCTTTCGACAAGGCGGTGCCCAATTCCGCCAATTCGGCGGCGAACCAGCTTTGTCAAGCGGCCGGCGCCGGCTCGGGGTGCATCGGAACTTTCAATCCGCGCGGCACGGGATCCGTCGCCGCCGGGGCAAATGCCGGGACCGAGACCGGGACGTCGGCCGTTGCCGCCGGCGCGGCCGTGGCGACGGGCTTGGCGGCCGGCCAAGTGGCAGCCGCCTCGATCCCGCCGCCGCCATCGAGCGCCGGCGACGCCTCCCCGGCGGGACAGCCCTGTTACCAGATCATCGGCTACAAAATCACCCCCGGGGCGCTTGGCGACAATAACGTCGACTCTCAACTGGCGCCGTGCGATCCCGTGCAGAGCCAGCCCGCCATCGGCATCCCGAGCGTCGATGGAGTGACCGAGAGCGCGTCGGTGGTGACGAGCCAATCGCTGGCCACGGAGGTCAATGCGCTCCAGCGCGACATTTGCGCTCGGCTTCCAGAGCTGCGCAAGCGGCTCGCCGGATACGAGCAGGCCCTGAAGCGCCTGCAAGCGACCGCGACCACCGCCGCGGCCGAGCGGCGCGAATGGGAAGACCGGTGGACCGACACGGGCAAGGAGGCCTTCGAGCAACTTCCCGGCGGCTTGCTGCTTCTTTTGGACGTTCGCGCCGACGGCAAGCTCAAGGCGCTCGATGAGGAAATCGGCCGCGCGCTCAATTCCCGGATCAACGCCACCGACCGCGACATCCGCGAGCAATATGATATCGCGTTCAAGGCGCTCGAGGCGCAAAGGCGCAAAATACTGTCGGACAAGACTGCGTGGATCAAGCACCTTGGCGAGGCTTCCGGCATTCTCGACACCTGGAAGCTGGCGGAGAACCGGGATCAATGGGACAGGTGGTGGAGCGGACTGAACCAGCTTCTTCAGATGTCGCTGGACGATGAAGGGGTCCAGCACGTGCTCAAGATCGGCTCGGGATACGGCAGGGCTCTCGCCGTCGCGAAGCTTTGGGCCGATGCGTCCTATGATCTTTTTTCGGAGTATGCGAGCTGGCGGGCGATCGAGGAGATCAATCGCGCCTCCGAGGATTATTTGCGCGCGGTCAACGCGCTTCAGAAGCGGATCAAAAAAACCATGGACGAGATCCGCAACGCCGAAGCCGAGCTGCGATCGATGACCCCCTCCCCCGGCGCTTGCGCCAGCGCCGCCTAGGCCTTCCGCCCGGCATGAGAGGGATCCCCGCTGATGGACGCGCCCGGCGATGGCGGAGGGCCGCCGCGGGCGCCTCGATGCTGCTCGCGCTGGCCGGCTGCGGCGCCACCGGGCCGACGCTTGGAGAATTGCGGGCCTCGGTCCCGCCGGTGGCGCCGGACCGGGCGCGGATCTATGTGTACCGTCCCTACAATTACATCGGCTCGGCGGGCAGCCCCACGCTCACTCTGGACGACAGGACGATTGGCGACGCCGTGCTGAACGGCGTGTTGTATTGCGACGTGGTCCCCGGCCCGCACGCGCTTTACGGCACCTACAACACGGGCATCCTCGACCTCGATCTCAAGCCGGGACAATATGCCTATGTGCGCGTGTCCGTCGGCTTGGCCGGCTACACGATGACGCTCGTCCGTGCCGAAGAGGGCGCCGCCGAGGCGCAATCGTTCCCTCTGGTCCGCTCGCTTTGCTCCAGGACGGCGCCGCGGCCGCCGGTCGAGGAAGCCGTTGCCAAGGGCATGGACGCCGAAAGGCGCGGCGACCTGGCGGGCGCTCTGTCGCTCTACCGGGAGGCCATCGGGAAATACGCGGCGGGCGGCTTCGATCCGATCGCCGAGCTGGTCAATCACGCGATCGACGTATCCCTCAAAATGAGCCCCCGCCCGTCCCTCCCGGCGGAAGCGACGCGGCACGCGACGGCCGCCGTGTCCGCGATCAAATCCGCCAAGACGAGCGACGACTTCGAGTTCGCGCGGCGGGAATATCAGAGCGCGCTCGCCAGCGCGCCCTGGTGGAGCGATGCATGGTTCAACCTCGCCGCGTTGGACGAGCAGACGGGCACGGCCGGGACCGCCGCCAGCGACCTCGCCTTCTATCTGCGCGCCGCTCCCGACGCGCCCGACGCGGACGCCGTGCGCAAGAAGATCGGCCAGCTCCGCTCCAAGGCACCGCAATAGATTTCGTTTGTGGCGGAACGGCTGTCGGCGAAGACGCCCCGAGTTCCCCGAATTAAGCGGTGTGTCATCTTGATTCCACGCGCGGCCTCCGCCTGCCCGCTGACTGTCTCTCTCACAAGAACCCGCCGGAGAGGATCGCAATTCCCACGACGGAAAGAGCGGCTCCAAACCAGGCCATCGCCGTCGGTCTTGCGCCACTTGCCATCCATAGCATGGGAAGCAGCAAGACCGGCGTGGTCGAGGCGAGCGTGTTGACCACACCGGTCGGACTTCCCGAAAGCGCAAAAAGGATGAGCGTCATTCCGGCTCCCATCCCGATGAGCCCGCTGAGCGCGGCAATCGCGCTCATGCGCAAGCTCGGCGGGTTGACGCCGCGAAAGCCGGGCAGGATCGAAAGACCCAGCAGGCCGAGGAGTGCCGCGGCGGAGCGAATGGAAGCGGCGGCCACGGGATCGGTTCCCGCGGCCATGATCGGCCTGGCAATCAAGGTCGCTACGGCTTGCGCCAAGCCCCCCAGCAAGCCGAATCCGATTCCGACGCTGATCCGCCCGCGGATCTCTTCCAGCGCGTCTCGCGGATTTGCGTCACGGTAGGCGATGGCGATCCACACGCCGGTTATGACCGCGGCGATGCCGGCGCACTTGGCGATGGACAGGGTCTCGTCCAGGAGCAGAAACCCCAGGAGCGCCGCGAAGGGCGCGTTGGTCGCGTAGAGGATGGCGGCGCGCCTGGGTCCGAGGCGCGCCATGCATGCGTAGACGGCGCTATCGCCGGCCACGATTCCGACGATGGCGGAGACCGTCAGAGCCGCGAGATCGGTTCGGGAGAGCGAGCTCCAGCCGCCGCGCCAGCTTGTCATGATGCAAAGCACAACAAGCGCGGCAGCCTGGCGCCAGCGGTTGAAGGCAAACGATCCAAAATGACGCACGGCCGGCGGCGCTATCAGGTTGCTGAACGCGACGCAGAGCGCGGCCGCCAGCGCGGCGAGATCAAAAAGCGTCATGCCTTACGTCAACGAGCTGCCGGCGTAGCGATTGAGGGTATTCCAAAATACCCGTCTCGTCCCACACAGCCATAATAATAATATGTGGAGCCGGTCTTCGCCCGATAGATGTTCGATCCCGTGCCGTCTGTTCGCGCGCCCTGCGAAGATGGAGCCGCCCGCAGAACATCGGCGCGGAAGCCGAGTCTTTCGCAGATCACGGGATAAACTCTTGGCAAAAAGCGTATGCCTCAGATAAATCGGGGTTCTCCGATTACGCTCAGAGCGCCCCTATCGCGATCCCTGATGACCGGCGCTGACGCCAGTGACCGGCGACGGGCGCAATCGCGCCCGAGACACGGCTACCGCAGCGCGCTCACGCCGTCTCCTTGCCCTGACGAGGTATCCTCGACGCCGAAGTAATACGACGCCTTCTTCCAGACCTCCCTGCTGACCTTTCTGCCCATCTCACGCCCGGCCAGGTCGCCGCTTTTGAAATGAATCCCGCCGAACCGTCGGGAAATGCCGGCCTGGTCGGCCGCGTCCGTGAAGGTCGCCCATGACAAGGTGACGGCGTTCTTCGGCGTGACACCCGGCTCGATGCGGGACGATCCGGCAGGGATCGTGACCTGCATGCCGAAGATATCGCTGCCGGTATATGCCTTGAGAATTTCCGCGGCGGCGGCGCTGAAGGAGCTGTGGCCGGAGACGAACTCGGGGAAGGGCGGCGTCGGCGCGCCGGGGTCCTGGAATGGCTGCCAATCCTTTCCCAGCATTTCCACGTTGCTCTGTCCGGGCCCGGCCCATCCCCGGATCTTCTGATCGCTGTAGAGATAGCGGATGGCGGTGACCGGCCGAACGGATTCGTAGGCGCGCTTTGCGTCCCAGGCCGCGATGCTCGCATCCAACAGCGCGTTGGCGAGCGCAAAGAACATCTTGACGTCGTCGTCCAGGCTGTGCCTGTCCCTCTGGGAGACGAAATCGGCGAAGGTGCACCAGTGCCCGGGTGGATAGGTCGAGTTCGGGCCGTCTGCCCAATAATCCGCGATCACCTTCTGCTCGTCGGTCAGGGTCGCCGTATATTGGATGATCTCGCGCGCCTGCTCCCGGTAATCCGCGCTGCCCGTCAGCAGCGACACCGGAAGCGAGGCGGGAGGCGCGGGGCGAAACTGATCGCCGGATTTGAGCGCGAAGGGTACGACCTTTCCCCAGTGGGGGGACAGGAATTTCTGGTCGACCAGCGCGCCGCGATTGTTCGGCACGGCAAGGGGTTGCCAGCGGTCGACGTCCATGAGGTGAGCCGCCTCATTCGCCGGCTGATAGTCGGTGTAGTCCGAATAGGCGCCGGGATGCAGGTCGCCGAGTTGATTGGAGCCGTCGCGATGGCGGAACTCGAGAACCTCCTGCGCCGCCGCGATCCCGAGGCGAGCTTCCGCTGTTTCGCTCACCGCCCGGTCCGCGGGATCATAGCCCAGCCGCCCCATCACCGCCGCGAAATACCCCTGCCGCGACGGGAATTGATCCACGAGGCAGGTATAGGCGGCAAAACTGATCGCCTTGCTCTTGTTGCCGTCGGTGCGCTCGGCAATCGGCCGCTTGACGTTGCTCGCCGGCCGCGTCGCGACCGCGCGCCCGTCGAAAGGCGCCCAGGCGTCGAAGATGCAGGTGTGGACGATGGCGAAGGCCCGCGCGGCAATGGGCGGACCCGGCTGCAGGTCGTGCACCGCCTGGAGCGCCGCCGCCGACCAGACGAGCACGATATTCCTTCCCGCGCTCGTCTGCGGATCATCGGCCCGGCATTCCGCCTTGGCCATCGTCCAGGCGGCGAGCAAGGCCAGCGCAAACCGGCCGCATCCCAAGGCGAGCTTTCTGACGGCCGCGCGCATCGCCCCCTCCCGATAATTTTTTGCGCTCGTGCCGTGTAAAGGCTAGCAATAAGTCGCATAGAATGGCAAGGTATTTATGCACTTGATCCTGCCGCGCCACGGTCATGCGAGCGGCAGAGCATCCAACAATGCATCAGAGGAGGGGGAACCATGAAATTATGGAAGCTTGGCGTCGCCGCGCTCGCGATTCCGATGTTCGGATTTATCCACAGCGAGCCGGCCCATGCCTGCGCGGCGATGGGCCAGCCCAAGATCACGATAAAGCTGGAAAAGGACGGCACCGGCAGGGCGCTCATTTCCGAGTACAACTGCGCCCACATGGTCCGCAAGACGCATTGCGTCGTCGGCGTCAGATTGTCCGACAACGCGCCGGACAACATCGCCATCGGGATCCGCTCGCTCCGCTTCGTGAGCCTCAAGGACGGCAGTCCCTTGAAGGGTTTCGCCCCCCTGCCCAATCAGCGCGCGACCGCGGCCTGGGGCCGGGTGATGGATGGGACGTGGTACGGCTTCACGGCGGTTTTCGGCGCCCAGACGGAAGGCGAAGGCGGGCTCGCGATCGAGGCCACCTTCTCCTACGATCCGAACGTCCGTCCTGAAGAGATCGTGCGCTCCTTCGACTACGGCCATGTCGGCCTTGCCGAAGGCGATTCCCATGGCGGCATCGCGCACGGCCACATGATGGAAGTCGTGCAGATCCAGGGCGCGACCCTCGCCCAGTAAGTTTCTCCCGCCGAACGGGCAGCGCTCCTTGCGGAGCGCTGCCTCGCCCCCTCAATTGGGGATCGCGGTAGGGACGCTCATTGCTGCGCGCCCCCCGCACAGAACCGTACGAGCGGCACTCCCGCATACGGCTCCCACCTTGGGTGTTTGACGGCGAAGCGTTGGCTCGGCCATTGATG
>Ga0187784_10000428_pt1 | contig 30618 bp, 30 predicted proteins | sample 1015_SJ02_MP15_2_FD_132964 | JGI IMG/M metagenome (GOLD analysis project Ga0187784, IMG submission 132964) | Tropical peat soil microbial communities from peatlands in Department of Meta, Colombia - 1015_SJ02_MP15_20_MG | ecosystem: Environmental > Terrestrial > Soil > Wetlands > Peat | place... | reverse complement strand
CCACGACGGCGAGGGAGTCCTCGAGGACCGGCGATCCCGTCACGCCCTCCTTCCAACCCACGCCGTCGAACTTGTCCCCGCCCGAGGCGGCGAACGCCCGGCACAGCGCCTCTTGGTGCTCCTCGAGGATGTTCACGCAGAACGCCCCCGCGGCGGCGATGCGGGGCCAGCTGGTGGAGCTGCGCGCCGGGGCCAGGATGACCATGGGTGGGTCGAGCGAAAGCGCGGCGAACGACTGGCAGGTGAAGCCGACCGGCACGCCCTCTTCGAGCGCGGTGACGACGGTGACGCCGGTGGCGAAGTGCCCGAGGACCTCGCGGAACCGAGCCTGGTCGAGACCCGACACCGGCTACGCCCTGCCGAGGTCGATCGTCTCGAACTCCTTGGCGGACGAGACGTCCTCCAACTTCTTGGCCTCGGGCAGGCGGCGCGCCGCGCTCAGGATGTGGTCGAGTTCACGGTCGGTGTGCGACGGGTCGTGGTGCGACAGCACCAGCCGGTGCGCCCCTGCTTCGGCGGCCACGTGCACGGCGTAGGCCGCGGTCGAGTGGCCCCAGTCGGCCTTCTCGGCGAACTCGTCGTCGGTGTACTGCCCGTCGTGGATCAGCAGGTCGACCTCATGGCACAGCTCGAACACCCCCTCGGGGATGCTCCGGCGGTCCACGGGCGCCTGGTGGTCCGACAGGTAGGCGAGCGAACGGCCGTCCGCCTCGATGCGGAAGCCCAGTGTGATCCCGTTGTGCTCGATGGGCCGTGCCATCACCTTGGCCGAGCCGATGGAGAAGTCCTCGGCCCCCAGGTCGATCGTCACGACCTCGCCCCGGAACCTCTCCATGTGCACGGGGAAGACGGGCGGCTGCACGGCGTTGTGCAGCGCGTCCTTGAGGCTGCCGTCGGGCTGGGCCGGACCGTACAGCGTGAGGCGCGCCCCGGGGTCGTGCAGCGGGGCGAAGAACGGGATGCCCAGGATGTGGTCGTAGTGGAGATGGCTCAGCAGAGCGGTGGCCTGCAAGGGCGTGCCGAGGGCCCGGACCTCCTTCTGGAGCACGTCGCCGAGGGCGCGCAGGCCTGTTCCCAGGTCGACGATGAGGGGCTCGTCCTCCTCGGTGTCGACGACGAGGCACGAGGTGTTCCCTCCGTAGCGGCGGTAGCGGTCCCCCGAGCAAGGGCACGATCCCCGCACCCCGTAGAACGTGATGTGCACCGCCACCACGTTACCCCGACCCGAAAAAGTAAGTTTTGACACCATGGACCAGCTGACCGTGACGGCCAACGGGCTGGCGTTCGCCTGCCTGGCCGACGGCCCCGAGGACGGGCCGCTCGCCCTCTGCCTGCACGGGTTCCCCGACACCGCGCACACCTGGCGCCACCTGCTGCCCGAGCTGGCCCGAGCGGGCTTCCGTGGCGTGGCGCCCTTCCTGCGCGGCTACGCCCCCTCCGAGCTGCCCTCCGACGGCCGCTACCAGACCGGGGCGCTGGTGAGCGACGCCAACGCGCTCCACGAGGCGCTCGGCGGCGACGGCGACGCCGTCCTCATCGGCCACGACTGGGGCGCGCTGGCCGCCTATGGCGCGGTGGCCCACCAACCGGCGCGCTGGCGACGCGCCGTGACGGCTGCCGTGCCCCCGACGGCGTCCGTGGGGATGTCGCTCTTCGGCTACGAGCAACTGCGGTGCAGCTGGTACATGTTCTTCTTCCTCTCCCCCGTCGCCGAGATGGCGCTGTCGCTCGACGACAACTCCTTCATCGACCACCTCTGGGCGGACTGGTCGCCGGGCTACGACGCGACATGGGACGTGGCGCGGGTCAAGGAGTCGATCGGTGCACCCGAGCGCATGCTCGCCGCCATCTCGTACTACCGGGCCACCTGGGACCCCTCGCTGCAGGTTCCCGAGCTGGCCGACGAGCAAGCGGCCACACTGCTCCCCACGCCCAAGCCGACCCTGTACCTCCACGGTCGCGACGACGGCTGCATGCTGGTCTCGACCGTTGGGACGCCGCTCGACTTCATGGCCGAAGGCTCCGAGGTCGAGCTCCTCGCCGAGGCCGGGCACTTCCTCCATCTGGAGCGGCCCGACGCGGTCAATCGCCGCATCGTGGAGTTCCTGACCGTCTCCTGACCGGTCCCCTCAGCAGAGCACGAGGCGTGCGCCGGACCACCGGGCGAAGCCCTCTGCGACGAGGTCCGCCGCCACCCGGCGGGCACGTCGGGGGTCGCCCGGCCACCCGCAGGCCGCCGGGAGCGCCGCCCGGGAAACCGCGCCGAGTCGTAGCGCCTCGAGCAGCCGGCCCCGGCCCTGGCGGTCCGAGCCGGCGAACCTGCCCTGGGGCCGCGCCGTGGGGCTGAGCCGCCAGGGGTCGCCAGCGTTGCCGCCGGCGCGGCGCCAGGCGCACAGCCGGCGCAGGGGGCACCGAGCGCACGCCGGGCGCGCCGCGGTGCACACCGTCGCGCCGAGGTCGAAGACCGACTGGTTGAACTCCCACGAGCGGCCGGCGGGCACCAGCGCGTCCCCCAGCCGCACCGCCTGGCCGGCCGTCAACGGCCCTCCGGACACGCCGCGGGCGAGGACCCGCACCGCGTTGGTGTCGACCGCGGCCACGTCCTCTCCGAAGGCGAACGAACGGACGGCGCGCGCCGTGTAGACCCCGACACCGGGCAGCGCGCGCAGTGCGCCGTCGTCCCGAGGAAGCTCGCCCCGGTGCGCGTCGACGACGGCACTCGCCGCTCGGTGCAGGTTCAGGGCGCGCCGGTTGTAGCCGAGGCCGGACCACTGGCGCACCACCGCCGCCGGTCCGGCCCTGGCACAGGCGGCCGGAGTGGGGAAGGCGTCGAGGAACCGCCCGTAGGCGGGAATGACCCGGGCCACCTGCGTCTGCTGGAGCATGACTTCGGAGACGAGGATGGCCCAGGGCTCCTTGGTGCGGCGCCACGGCAGGTCCCGACGGTGCTCACCACCCCAGGCCAACAGGTGGCGCTGGACCCGGCGGGTCCGGTCGGCCCCGGGCAGCGGGCTGCCGGCCTCGGTCCCAGCCGTCAGTCCCAGCCGTCAGTCCCAGACGTCGTCGCCGTAGGGGCGTCGGCGCGACGGGGCGGCGGCCGTCTTCCAGACCATGAGCTTGCGCCGGAAGTAGCACACCTCCTCGCCGCGCTGGTTGAAGGCCTTGGTCTCGACGGTGACGACCCCCCGGTCGTCCCTCGACTTGGAGGGAGTGGCGTCGAGGACACGGGTCTCGGCATAGATCGTGTCGCCGTGGAAGGTGGGTGAGCGGTGCAGCAACGACTCGACCTCGAGGTTGGCGATGCACGACCCGCTGACGTCGGGAACGCTCATGCCGAGCACGATCGAGTACACGAGGTTGCCCACCACCACGTTCTTGCCCTGGACGGTCTCGTGCTCGGCGAACCACGCGTTCGTGTGCAGCGGGTGGTGGTTCATCGTGATCATGCAGAAGAGGTGGTCGTCGTACTCGGTGATCGTCTTGCCGGGCCAGTGGCGGTAGACGTCCCCGGGCACGAAGTCCTCGAGGTACCGCCCGAAAGGCCGGTCGTAGACGGTCACGGCGCCGCCTGCGGCTGGCGCGGGCGGGTCGTGAACCCGAGCGACGCCCCGGGGAGTGACTCGCCGTCGATGGTGAGACGCCAGGCGAACCGGGTCCCGGGGGCCAGCGGGATGGGGCCCAGGTTGACCGCGAGCGCGACGTCGATAGGCGAGCCCTCGGGGATCCCCTGCGGTTGGCTCACCGTGAACTCGCCGCGCACCTCGACGGGCTGGCTCCCCTCCGCGGTCTCCATGAGCACCGGCTGTCCGTCGGCGTCCTCGAGGAAGAGCTCCCAGTGGTGCGGGGTCTCCGTCTCGTGCCAGTCCACGTCGATCTTCAGCGCAACGGCGGAGGGCACCGGGTCGGGCCCGGTCATGCTCCAGCCGCCACCGAGGATGTAGAGCTTGCCGTCGGCCACCTGGGCGGCGTCGCAGAGCAACATCGTCACCTTCACGGGGCACAGGGTAACGGACCCCGTCCTCGTCCACCGACGGACGCGCCCGACCTCTACAGTGCGTCGGCGTGGTGGTGCAGCGATGAGCGGAGGGCCGTCATGAGCGAGGGCGAGGAGCTCAAGGGGCTGCGCGACGACGTCTACCGCCGCCCGCTCGCCACCGCCTTGCAGCGGCTCGGGTTGAGCCCCGGTTGGCGTTGCGCCGACGTCGGAGCCGGCGGGGGTGACGTGTCGGTCGCCCTGGCCGAGCTGGTCGGCCGCGACGGGCGCGTCTACGCGGTCGACAGCGACCCGATGGCCCGGGACGAGGTGGCACGTGCCGCGGCGGCGCACGCGCAGGTCATCGCCCTGACCCAGGCCGGCGAGGACCTCTCGCTCCCCGAGCACGTGGACCTGGCGTTCTGCCGCTTCCTCCTGCTCCACGTGATCGACCCCCTCACCGTGGTGCGCACGATGGCCGGCGCCGTGCGGACCGGGGGCTGGGTGGTCGCCCAGGAGCCCATCACCTCGGCCGGGAGGATCGGCGGCATGCCGCTCTCCATGCCCGCGGCCCGGCATCCCGACGTGGGTGCGCTGCTCCCCGCACTCGTTCGTGACGCCGGTCTCGAGGTGGTGGACGCCTGGGCCGAGGCCCCGGCGGGCGTCGGGCCGGGGCCGGTGGCCGAGTACCTCGAGACGTTGACCGGGGTCGACCCCGGCGACGACCCCGTGGTGCTGCCGCCCCTGGTCACGGTCATCGGCCGTCGGGGCTGAGCCGGCCCAGCCGGTAGGGTCGGGGCGCCATGACGACCCCGACTGCCGACCTCGCCGCGGCGGCGCAAGCCGTCGAAACCGCCCAGCAGCTCGTCGACACTGCGTGCACCACGGTGCGCGACAACGGTGGGGTGGACGCCAACCAGGTCGTGGCCTACGACGTGGCCCACGCCGCCGCCGCCGTGGCCAGCGCCCGCGCCACTCTCGAGTACGGGTCCCGTGGTGACCTCGAGGCCCGGATCGCGGCCGCGTTCGTCGCCGACGTGGTGGCCGACCTGGCCGGCCGCCTGTCCGGCCGGGAGTCGCTTTGGGGCGTCGAGGAGGGATGGGTGGAGCCGCTGGCGCCCTTCCTCGCCGCCCAGCGTGACCCCTCGGTGCTGGCCGGGCTGGCCGGCACCGAGGGTCCGCGGCACCTCGGTGAGGACTTCGAGCTGGTGCGAGAGACGTTCCACCGCTTCGCCGAGGACAAGGTCCGGCCGCACGCCGAGCACGTGCACCGGCAGAACGCCGATATCCCCGAGGAGGTCATCGAGGGGCTGGCCGAGCTCGGGGGCTTCGGGCTCTCGGTCCCCGAGGAGTACGGCGGCTTCGCCACGGGTGGCGAGAGCGACTACATGGGGATGGTCGTGGCCACCGAGGAGCTGAGCTGGGGCTCCCTGGGAGTGGGCGGCTCCCTCATCACCCGCCCCGAGATCCTGACGCGGGCCCTCGTCCACGGCGGCACCGAGGAGCAGAAGAAGGAGTGGCTGCCCAAGCTCGCCTCGGCCGAGGTCTTGGCCGCGGTCGCGGTCACCGAGCCGGACTACGGCTCGGACGTGGCCGGCATCGTGACGTCGGCCACGCCGGTCGCGGGTGGCTGGCTGGTCAACGGCGTCAAGACCTGGTGCACCTTCGCCGCCCGGGCCGACGTTCTGATGCTCCTGGCCCGGACCGACCCCGACCGCTCGCTGGCTCACCGGGGCATCTCGATGTTCGTGGTTCCCAAGCCGCGCGGTGACGGCCACGGCTTCGTCTTCGCCCAGAGCGCCGAGGATGCCCCGGGCCGGCCGGCCGACGTGGCCCCGGGGCGGCTTGAGGGCCGGCCCATCGACACGCTCGGCTATCGGGGCATGCACTCCTACGAGCTGGCGTTCGAGAACTGGTTCGTGCCCGAGGCCAACTTGGTCGGCGGCCCGGAGGGACGGGGCAAGGGGTTCTACCTCCAGATGCAAGGCTTCGAGAACGGGCGGCTCCAGACGGCGGCCCGGGCGTTGGGAGTCATGCAGGCGGCGTACGAGGCGGCTCGTGCCTACGCGACCGAGCGCGTCGTGTTCGGCTCGCCCATCGGGGACTACCAGCTGACCCAGGCCAAGCTCGGGCGCATGGCGGTCATCATCCAGGCCACCCGCCAGAGCTCGTACCACGTGGCGCGCCTCATGGCGCGCGGCGAAGGGGCGCTCGAGGCCTCCATGGTCAAGGCCTACGTCTGCCGCGCCGCCGAGTGGGTGACGCGCGAGGCCATGCAGATCCACGGGGGCATGGGTTACGCCGAAGAGTTCCCCGTCAGCCGCTACTTCGTCGACGCCCGGGTGCTCTCGATCTTCGAGGGTGCCGACGAGACGCTGGCGCTCAAGGTGATCGCCCGCCGTCTCATCGGCTGATCGGTCGCGCTGGCCGCTACGACGCGCTGCGCGTCAACCCGGCCCGCTCACCCCGGCTGACGAACTTGATCGCCATCTTTCGGCTGGCCTCGTCGATCATCTCGTCGCCGAACATGACCGCACCCTTGCGCTCGTGCTCGGTCGCCCTCTCGTAGGCCTCGAGGATGTCGAAGGCGTGGTCGAACTGCTCCTGCGTGGGCGAGAACACCTCGTTCAGGACCACGGCCTGGTCCGGTGTGAGGGCCCACTTGCCGTCGTAGCCGAGCATGCGCGCCCGCATCGAGTACTCGCGGAGGGCGTCCATCTCGCGCACCTTGAGGAACGGGCCGTCGATGACCTGCAGGCCGTTGGCCCGGCCGGCCATCAAGATCCGGCTGAAGACGTAGTGGAAGTGGTCGCCGGGGTACTCGGGGATGTCCACGCCACCGGTGAGCACCGGCATCTCGATGCTGGCGGCGAAGTCCGCCGGGCCGAAGATGATCGTCTCGAGCCGGGGGGAGGCGGCGCAGATCTCGTCGACGTTGATCAGGCCCCGCGCCGTCTCGATCTGCGCCTCGATCCCGATGTGCCCGACCGGGAGGCCCGAGTTCTTCTCCACCTGGGTCAAGAGGAGGTCGAGCGCGACGACCTCGGCCGCCGCCTGCACCTTGGGCAGCATGATCTCGTCGAGGCGCTCACCGGAGTTGCCGACCACCTCGATCACGTCGCCGTAGGTCCACTCGGTGTCCCAAGCGTTGACCCGGACGCAGAGCACCCGGTCGTCCCAGGGCAGGTTCTTGATGGCGTCGACCACCTTGGGCCGGGCGCTCTCCTTCTCGAGGGGCGCCACCGCATCCTCGAGGTCGAGGAAGGTCATGTCGGCGGGGACGGTGGGTGCCTTGGCCAGGAATTTCTCGTTTGATCCAGGGGTGGACAGGCAGGAACGCCGGGGCAGGTCACGTGAGCGTGCGGACATGGCCCAAGGGTAACAAACGGGCTCTGGGCGCCCCTCGGGAGCGAGCTGCCGGCGCCCGACGCTCGCGTCGCGTCAGCCCAAGTGCTCGGAGAAGAAGGCCAGGGTGCGGTCCCAGAGCTGGCGCGACGCCTGCGGGTCGTGCACCTCGGGGCGCGAGTCGTTGAAGAACGCGTGCTCCGTGCCGGGATAGACGATGATCTCGGCCGACTTGCCGAGCCCGCGCAGCTGCTCGCCGAGCGCGTTGGCCGCCTCGGGCGTGAAGAAGGTGTCGTTCTCGGCGTAGTGCCCGAGGACGGCCGCCCTCATGGCCGAGTAGTCGGGCTGCGCGTCCGGCCAGGGGATGACGCCGTAGCAGGGCACCACCGCCGCCACCGCGTCGGGACGTTGCGTCGCCAAGACGAGCGCCAGCCCGCCCCCCATGCAGAAGCCGATGACTCCGATGCGGTCACCCGTGCTCCGGCGCAGCAGCTCGTCGACGGCGCCGCTCATGTCCCGGCCGGCCTGGTCGAGCTTCATGGCCATCATGGCCTTGCCCGCCTCGTCGGGCTCGCCCGGCGGCACGGTCTGCCCGTGGTAGAGGTCGGGCGCGAGGGCCACGAAGCCGGCCGCGGCGAAGCGCTCGCAGACGTCCTTGATGTGGTCGACGAGACCCCACCACTCCTGGATCACGATCACGCCGGGCCCGCTCCCCGACTCGGGTACGGCCAGATAGCCGCCCGCCGTCGATCCGTTGCTCGGGAATTCGATCATGTCACCCATGGGCGCGACGGTAGTGCGCGTCGCCACCTGCCCGCGCTCCGTTCGTGCCTCGCGGGGCTGCTCGTGCGACCTGGGCGGACCGCGGTCGTCGAGAAAAAGTTTGTTTTCGGGTCATGCGCCTCTGAGCAGCAATTTCGCACCCTGAGTACTACCCCTGGCGGCCGATTCCCACCGAGGGTGTTTGAAACCGTCCCTCGCCCCCTATAAGAATGTCACCCATCGTGACTGACGTAGAGCGGGTCTCCCACTCCACGCCGCGGTCTTCGAGGGGCACAAGAATGCTCCGGCGGGTCGGCACCCCCGCGTTGACCGTCGTCACAGTGTTGGCGAGCACTGTGTTCGGTTTGGCGCGCCCCGCGGCAGGTGACGCAATCTCGGACGCCCGGGCCAAGGCGGCCGCCATCGAGGCCCAGCTGACCCAGGCCCAGGAGCAGATGTCCGCGCTGAGCCAGCAATACGACGCTGCCGTCTACCGCCTGTCCCAGATCAACTCGAGCATCGCCGCCACCCAGGCCAAGATCGCCGCCGACGAGCAGCAGGTGACCCAGGACAAGGCCACCCTCTCCCAGGCGGCGGTGGCCAACTACATCTCCGACGACACGGCGGCTGTGGCGAACCCGATCTTCGCCGGCGACGACAAGACCATCGGTGCGGTGACCGAGTACAACGAGATCGCCACCGGCGACCTCGACCTCGCGGTCGACAACCTGCACACGGCGGAGAACGCACTGAACGCGCAGCAGGCGCAGCTGCAGAGCGAGCACACGCAGGCGCAGACGCAGGTGGGCGCCGAGCAAGACGCGGTGGCGCAGAACCAGCAGGCGATCGCCGCGCAGAAGGGCGCGCTGGCGCAGGAGCAAGGCCAGATCGCCCAGCTGGTCCAGCAGCAGCAGCAAGAGGAGGCCGCGGCGGCGGCCAAGGCGGCGCAGGAACGCGAGGCCGCTGCGGCAGCGGCGCAGACCCAGAGCACCTCGTCGGGCGCCAGCGCCAGCCTGGCCGGGCTCTCCCAGGCCGCCCTACCGCCCACTGCGCCTGGTGGCGCCGGCGCCGTCCAGGCAGCCGAGAGCCAGATCGGCGTTCCCTACGTGTGGGGAGGAGAGTCCCCCAAGGGGTCCGCCGACCCCGGTTTCGACTGCTCCGGGCTGACGTCCTGGTCCTGGGGCCAGGTGGGCGTGCCGCTGCCCCACTACTCGGGTGCCCAGATGGCCGACAGCACCCCGGTGCCCATCAGCGACCTGCAGCCTGGTGACCTCCTGTTCTACGGGCCCGGTGGGTCCGAGCACGTGGCGATGTACGTGGGGCCGGGGACGATGATCGAGGCTCCCTACACCGGGGCAACGGTGTGGCTCACCGCCCTGCGGCTGGGCGACGGGTTCGTGGGAGCCGGCCGGCCCTAGGGGGCCGAGCGCGGTCTTCGCCGTGCTCGCCGTAGCCTGGGCGTGAGCCCGCCATGAGACCGATCCCCGTCGCCTTCCACATCGGGCCGCTCGAGGTCCACACCTACGGCATCGGGCTGGCCCTCACGTTCTGGTTCGGGTTCGTCTACTTCGAACGCCGCTTGCGCAGCCACGGGTACCGCACCGACTGGTTTGCCCCCGTGTTCCTCTGGATCATCCTGGCCGCCGTGGTCGGCGCCCGGGCCATGCACGTGCTCTCCAACCTGAGCTACTACGAGCGAAACCCGGGCGACGTCCTGGCGGTGTGGCACGGCGGCCTGTCGTCGTTCGGCGGGCTCCTGCTCGCGGTGCCGGTCGGCATCGTGCTCGCACGGCGGCGCTGCCCCGAGCTCCCGCTCGGCCGGGCGCTCGACCTGGCCGCGCCCGTGCTCATGGCCTGCTGGGCCATGGGCCGCCTGCTCGGGCCGCAGCTGATGGTGGCGGGCGGCGGGCACCCCACGCACCAGTGGTTCGGCATGTACTACGCCGGCCAAGTCGGGCGCCGGCTGCCCGTGCCCGTCTTCCAGGCGATCGAGGACTTCACCGTGTACCTGATCCTGATCGCCGTCGAGCGCCACCTCGACCACTGGCCCGACGGGACGCGGCGGGCCGGCTACCCACCGGGCCTGGTGCTGGGGACGGGGATGGTGCTCTGGGGTATCGAACGCTCCCTCGACGAGCACCTGTGGCTGGGCGAGGACGGCCGGCTGGGCTCGGACCTCGTCCAGGTAGCCGGCCTGCTGCTCGTGATGGGAGGCGCCGTCGTCCTCGTCCGCACCGCAGCCCGCTGGAGGGAGTGGCTGCGCACGCACCAGGCTCGCGCGGCCGCCGCCACGGCCACGACGGGCTGACACCTCAAGCGCGTCCGCCGACGCGCCGATGTGGCGGGGAGAAAGGTGCGCCCCGGCGAGAGAGGTGCGCCCTGGCGGGACGGCCCGGGGACGGGCATGGGGACGGGCATGGGGACGGGCATGGGGGGTGCACTGGGGATGCAGGGGGGGATGGACGACAGGGTCTGGAGCGACGAGGAGAAGCACGAGTGGATGGCCGTCCACGGCGGCACACCCACGCACGTGGTCACCTTCGGACCTCTGTACCAGGTCGAGGTGTGCGTCCCACCCTGGGAACAGGCCGACCGCACGATCGCCCGCTCCGCCGTCGACTGGGGCAGGCACATGAGCTGGGTCTTCGACGACAACCCGCCCGGAGGCGTCAGAGTGGTCGCGGCCCACCACGAGGGCAACACCCACCAGGTGCATGTGGCGGTGTCGCCCCGGCCCCGGATGGCCGCCGTGGACGAAGCCCCGCTGCCCGGCGTGAGGCGCCCAGCCTCCCGTCGCGCCTCGCTCGCCCGACGGGAGGCTGGGGCGGGGGCCTGAGCGGGGCCCCCATCGGGGAGTGAGCCCGGGCCTCAGGCGTTCGGCTTGTCCCCCGACGCCGCGGCCTGCCGCATGTGCTCGAGCTTGTCGATCAGCGCCATGCGCTCCTGGCCGACCGTCGAGTCGAGCCGCGCCGCGATCTGCTCTGGCGTCCAGCGCCCCTCGGCCCACATGGCCCGGACCTCCGCCGGCTGGTTCCACACCGCGATCTTGGAACCGACCACGGTGTAGACCTGGCCGGTCACGTGCTTGGCCTGGTCGCTGAGCAGGTAGACGACCATGGGCGCCACGTCCTCGGGGTCGCCCATCTCGGCCAGCTCCATGGGCACGTTGGCCGACATGCGTGTGCGCGCCACCGGCGCGATGGCGTTCGCCGTGATGCCGTAGCGGTACAGGCCCACGGCGGCCGAGTGCACCAGCGAGACGATGCCTCCCTTGGCCGACGCGTAGTTGGCCTGGGCCACGCTGCCTTGGAACGCCCCCGAGGTGAAGCCGATCAGCGCACCACCGCCCTCCTGCTTTCGCATCACCCCCGCCGCAGCGCGGAACACGGTGAAGTGCCCCTTGAGGTGCGTCGCGATGACGGCGTCCCACTCGTCCTCGCTCATGTTGAAGAGCATCCGCTCGCGCAGGATCCCGGCCACCGCGACCACGCCGTCGATCCGGCCCCACCGCTCGACGGCGGTGGCGACCACGCGCTCCCCCGCCTCCATCTTCGAGATGTCGTCCGCCACGGCGGCTGCCTCGCCGCCCGCCCCGGTGATCTCCGCCACGACGGCGTCGGCCACCTCGCTCGTGGGGTCCTCACCGGCCATGCCCACGCCGTAGTCGGCCACGAGCACCTTGGCCCCGGCCTCCGCCGCGGCCAGTGAGACGGCCCGACCGATGCCGCCACCGCCACCCGTGACCGCGACCACCTTGCCCTCGAGGAACCCATCCATCAACCCGCGACCTCCCGGTGTCGCCGCGCCCAGGCGCGGCGACGCTCCAAATCCGATTGCTCGCATCCCAACTGCTCGCAATTGCCGTCAGTTAGAACAGGTTCTAGCCTGCGGGCGGTGGGGGCCGCCACGGTCTTGGCCCCGGCGCGCCGGAAGGAGACACTGCACATGGGCGACCTCGGCTTCTGGGCCCTGGCCCAGGAAGACCCCGACCACCTGGCCCTCGTCACCCCCGACGGTGAGGAGGTCACGGCCAAAGAGCTGCTCGGCCGGTCCAACCAGCTGGTCCACGCCCTGCGCGCCCAGGGGTTCGAAGTGGGTGACGTGGTCGCCACCCTGCTGCCCAACGGCGCCGAGATGATCGAGGCCTACCTGGCCGCGCTGCAGGCCGGCTGGCGCCTGGTGCCGATCAACTTCCACCTGGTGGCGCCGGAGGTGGCCTACATCCTCGAGGACTCCGGGGCGAGGGCCTTCATCGCCCACGAGCGCTACGCTGCCGCAGCGGCGGCCGCGGCCGAGGAGGTGGGTCTCGACGCCGCCGGGCGGCTCGGCGTCGGCGAGATCCCCGGCTTCACGTCCTACGGGGCCGCGCGCGACGCGCAGCGCAGCACCCCGCCCGAGCACCGCACCATCGGCGACGTCATGAACTACACCTCGGGGACGACGGGGAACCCCAAGGGGATCCACCGTGCGCTCCTCGGCGTCACTCCCGAGGAGGCGGCGCTCGGCCTGGCGGGCATCCTGTTCCTCTTCGGCATCCAGCCCGACGACGACAACGTCCACCTCGTCGGCTCACCCCTCTACCACACCGCGGTGCTGCGCTTCGGCGCCGCCTCGCTGCACCTCGGCCACACCTTGGTGGTGATGGACAAGTGGCTGCCCGAGGAGATGCTGCGCCTGATCGAGGAGCGCCGGGTCACCACCTCGCACATGGTGCCCACCCAGTTCCACCGCTTGCTCGCCCTCCCCGAGGACGTGCGCGCCAAGTACGACATGTCGTCGCTGCGGCACATGATCCACGCTGCCGCGCCGTGCCCGGTCCCGGTCAAGGAGCAGATGATCGCCTGGTGGGGCAACGCGGTCGACGAGTACTACGCGGCCAGCGAGGGGGGCGGGACCATCGTCACCGCCGAGGAGTGGCTGCGCAAGCCGGGCACGGTGGGCAAGCCGTGGCCCATCAGCGAGATCGCCATCTTCGACGACGCCGGCAACCGCATCACCGAGCCCGGCGTCATCGGCACGGTCTACATGTCGATGCAGACGGGCGACTTCGAGTACCACGGTGACAAGGAGAAGACCGAGAAGAACCGCATCGGGTCCTTCTTCACCGTGGGCGACGTGGGCTACCTCGACGAGGACGGGTGGCTGTTCCTGCGCGACCGCAAGATCGACATGATCATCTCGGGCGGCGCCAACATCTACCCGGCCGAGATCGAGAGCATGCTGCTCTCGCATCCCAAGGTCGGCGATGCCGCCGTCTTCGGCATCCCCAACGAGGATTGGGGCGAGGAGGTCAAGGCGGTCATCGAGCCGGCCGAGGGCGTGGAGCCCAGCGACGAGCTGGCGGCCGAGATCCTCGCCTACTGCGCCGACCGGCTGGCCAAGTTCAAGACACCCAAGTCCATCGACTTCACCGCCGAGATGCCGCGCGACCCCAACGGGAAGCTCTACAAGCGCAAGCTGCGCGACCCCTACTGGGAGGGTCTGCAGCGCGCGCTGTGAGGACGTGCGTCGCGCCGTGAGCGGTCCCCAGAACCTCGGCACCGACCCACGGCACCTCCGGGAGCGCCAGTACCGGGACCCCGGCAACCTCAGCGCCCGCATGGCCCTGCACGCCAGGTACGCGAGGGCAGTCGTGCCGTGGCACCGCTGGCTGGTGGGGCGGATCGCCTGGCCCGAAGGCGCCCGTGTGCTCGAGGTCGGCTGCGGTACGGGCGCCCTGTGGGTGCAGGCGGCCCCGGTGCTGCCCCGGCTCCGGCTCACGCTCACCGATCTCTCCCCGGGCATGCTCGACGCGGCGACGGCCGCGCTGAGGACCCTCGAGACGATCGAGCTGGTCGACGCCCGCACGGCCGACGTCCAGGACCTGCCCTTCGGCGCCGGCGCCTTCGACGTGGTCGTGGCCAACCACATGCTCTACCACCTGCCCGACCTCGACCGAGGCGTGGCCGAGCTGGCCCGGGTGCTCGATCCCCGTGGCGCCCTGATGGCCGCCACCAACGGTGCCCACCACCTCGACGGCGTTTCCGAGCTGTCGCGCCAGGTGCTGGGCTGGTCGACCAGCGACTTCGTGGCGCGGCGGTTCGGCAAGGAGAGCGGTGCCGCGGTGCTGCGCCGGGCCTTCGGGTCGGTCGAGTGGCACGAGCACCCGAGCACGATGGTCATCACCGACCCCGCCGACGTCGAGGCCTACATCGCCTCGTCCACCCCTGCCCAGAGCGCGCCGCCCGAAGTGCGGGCGGCCCTGCGCCAGGCCATCGACGAGCGCTTCCGTGCCGGCGGCGGGGTCCTCGAGGTCAGGACCGAGTCGGGTTGCTTCGTGGCCCGGTCCCCGGCCCCTCCTCGGCCAGTCGCTGCTGCCACTCCGCGTTGAGGAGTGGGGCCTCCGCCGCGTCGGCGTTGCCGGACACGATGCCCCGCATGCGGTCGGCGGGCACCTCGATGAAGATCCCCTCGGCCTCGGCCGCCAGCTCGCCGTCGCAGAAGATGCCGCCCCAGGTGAAGATCTTGCGCCGCTCGCGCCCGGTGTGGCGGGCAGCCAGCTCGAGCGGAGCGAGCAGCGGGGTGGGGCGGTGGTAGCGGATCTTGAGCGTCCCGGTCATGCCCGCCTGGTCCGCCACCAGGTTGGCCAACCCGAGGAGCTCGTCGAACAGCTCGGCGATCACGCCACCGTGCACGCAGGTCGGCGGCCCCTCGTACTGGTAACCGAAGACGGCCCGGCCCCGGATCTCGCGCTGCCCGCCGGCCCCGACGACGGCCCACACCTCGACCGGGGGGGCGATCGGGCTGGCCACGCCCGTCATCGGGCTGGTCGGGAAGAAGTCCTGGGGGTGCCCGTCGGGAACGGGGGACTGCCGCAGCACCTTCTCGAGTGGCGCGGCCGCCTCGAGCTGGTCGGCCAGTTCGGTCAGCCGGTCGGCGGCGTCGGCCAGCGCGTCGTCTGGCACGGGCTGGCCCACCGTCACCGAGCTGATGCGGCGCACAGCCGCCGCCACCCGGTTGAGCGCGCTGTCCTCGGCCGAGGCCGCCGGCCCGTCGACGCCGGGATCACCGCGCCCGGGGGGCGGGTCGAGCTGCTCCGCCTGCTCGCTCATGTGCGCGTGTAGTCGGGCGGGCGCTTCTCGGCGAAGGCCTTCTGGCCCTCCTTGGCGTCGTTGCTGGTGAAGACCGGCCAGCCGATCTCGAGCTCGCGCGCCAGGCCGTCGACCTCGGACATACCCTCCGTCTCGCGTACGCTGCGCTTGATGGCCTCCACGGCCAGTGGACCGTTGGCCCCGATGACGGCGGCGATCTCCAGCGCCCGCTCCAATGCGGTGCCGTCAGGGACGACGTGACCGATGAGCCCGATGCGCAGGGCCTCGTGGGCCGGGACCTCGCGTGCCGTGAGGAGCAACTCCATGGCCAGCGTGAAGGGGATCTGCCGGCGCAGCCGCACGGTGGAACCGCCCAGGGGGAACAGGCCGCGCTTGGCCTCGAAGATCCCGAAGACGGCGCTGTCCCCGGCCACGCGGATGTCGGTGGCCTGCAGGATCTCGGTCCCCCCGGCCACGGCCCAGCCCTCGACCGCGGCAATGAGGGGCTTGCGGAGGTCGTAGTGGCGCAGCAGCGCCTTCCAGTGCAGGTCGGGGTCCTCCTCCATGCGGTGCCGGTACGCGTCGGCGTCCGACGCGCCACCGGATTTGAGGTCCATGCCGGCGCAGAAGGTCCCGCCGGCCCCGGTGAGGATGGCGCAGCGGATGTCGTCGTTGGCGTCGATCTCCTCCCAGGCGTCCTTCATGCCCACCAGCATGGGGAGGCTCAACGCGTTCTTGGCCTCCGGGCGGTTCATGGTCACGATGGCCGTCGCGCCGTCGCGCTCGAACGTCAGGTGCTCCGTCGATATGGATGCCACGCTCCCCTCCTTGTGCGGTAGACGCCGAGATGCGGGCCGGGATCCTCAAGCAGATCCCCTCGGCGCGATCGGGTCGGCGAGATCGTCGGCGATTCCGTCAGAAGGCCGAAGGCTGGTCGTCCCGGTGGACCCGTACGGTGGACCCGGCTGCCCGGCTGCTACAGCCGCTCGATGATGGTGCCCGTCGCCAGCGCCCCACCGCAGCACATCGACACCAGCCCGTAGGTGGCGTCACGGCGCTCGAGCTCGTGCAGGATGGTCGTGATGAGCCGGCTGCCGGTGGCGCCGACCGGGTGGCCGAGCGCGATGGCCCCGCCGTTCACGTTGACCTTTTCCCAGTCGACCTGGTGCACCTTGCCCCAGGACAAGACGACCGAGGCGAAGGCCTCGTTGACCTCGAACAGGTCGATGTCGTTCATGGTCATGCCGGTCTTGGCCAGCACCTTGGCCGTGGCGGCGATGGGGCCGTCGAGGTGGTAGTAGGGATCGGAACCCACCAGCGCCTGGGCCACCACCCGGGCCCGGGGCCTCAGGCCCTCGGCCTTGGCCCGCTCCTCGGACATCCACAGCACGGCCGCCGCGCCGTCGGAGATCTGCGACGAGGTCCCCGCCGTGTGCGTGCCGTCGGGAAGCACGGCCTTGAGCTTGGCCAGCCCCTCGGCCGTGGTCTCGCGCGGCCCTTGGTCCTTGGTGACGACCGTGGTCCCGCCGGAGTGCTCGCCCCACGGGCCCTCCTCGCCGACGATGGGCGCCTCGACAGGGACGATCTCCCGTGCGAAGCGGTCTTCGGCCACGGCGACGGCCGCCTTGCGCTGGGACTCGAGGCCCAGCCAGTCGAGGTCGGACCGGCTGATCCCGTACTTCTGCGCGATGCGCTCCGCCGCCGTGAACTGGTCGGGCATGTCGTAGGGCAGGTCTTCGGGGATGGCCCGCCCGACGTTCGCCTTGGCGTTGGACCCGAGGGGCACGCGGCTCATGGCCTCGACGCCGCAGCCGATGGCGGCGTCGACCGCGCCCGCCGCGATGAGGTTGTTGACGAAGTGGTTGGCCTGCTGCCCGGAGCCGCACTGGCAGTCGACGGTGGTCGCCGCCACCTCGTAGGGCAGTCCGCTCAGCAGCCAAGCCGTACGCGTGACGTTGAAGCCCTGCTCGCCGGCTTGGGTGACGCAGCCGCCGACCACCTGCTCCACCGACGCCGGGTCGATGCCCGCCCGCTTGACCACCTCGACCTGCACCGCACCGAGCAGGTCCGGCGCCCGCTGACCCGACAGCCACCCGTTGCGCTTCCCGATCGGGGTGCGGACCGCCTCGATGATCACCGGCTGTGCCATGAACACACACCTCCTTGCCCCGGGGCAGCGGCCGGCAGCCCGCGGGTCAGATTTAGAACCTGTTCTAAGCTAGCACCGGCCCCGAGGAGTCTGCCCTGGCCACGTCGCCGGGTGCCACACGCGCTGCCGCCGGGCCCAGCCTCGCACCGCCGGGCCGCCCTCCTCGCCGTCAACCCCCGACGTGCCGGAGCAGCTCCCGGGCGATGACCACCTTCTGCACCTGGTTCGTCCCCTCGTAGATCTGGGTCACCTTGGCGTCGCGCAAGTGCCGCTCGACCGGGAAGTCCTTGGTGTAGCCGTAGCCGCCGAGCAGCTGGACGGCGTCGACGGTGATCGACATGGCGGCGTCGGAGGCGAACGCCTTGGCCATGGCGCCGAACCGGGTCAGCTCGTCGGTGGGGTCGTCGTCGACCATGGCACAGGCCCGGTAGACCAGGGCGCGCGCCGCCTCGTTGCGCGTCGCCATGTCGGCCAGCATGAAGCGGAGCCCCTGCAGGTCGGCGATGGGCCCCCCGAACGCCTTGCGCTGGGTCATGTAGAGGGCGGCGGCGTCGATGGCACCCTGCGCGATGCCGACCGCCTGCGCGCCGATGGTGGGCCGGCTGCGGTCGAGCGTGTGCATGGCCACGGTGAAGCCCTGTCCCTCCTCCCCGATCCGGTGCGTGGCCGGCACCCGCACCTCGTCGAGCACGACCTCGCCCGTCGGGCTGCCGCGCATGCCCAGCTTGTCCTCGTGCTTGGCGATGCGGATCCCCCAGTCCTTCTCGACGAGGAAGCACGAGATGCCCCGTCCGCCGGCGTCGGGGTGGGTCTTGGCGAAGACGATGTAGACGTCGGAGACCCCGGCGTTGGTGATCCAGTACTTCGAGCCGCTCAGCACGTAGGAGTCGCCGTCGCGCACCGCCCGGGCCCGCATGGCGGCCACGTCGCTCCCGGCGTCGGCCTCCGAGAGGCAGTAGCTGGCCTGGATCTCGCCGCTGGCCACCCGCGGCATGTACTCCTTCTTGAGCTCCTCGGAGCCCCAGTTCATCACCGGCAGCATCCCCAGCTTGGAGATCAGCAGGGTGAGCGACGTCGATGCGCAGACCCGGGCGACCTCCTCGACGGCGATGGCCTGGGTCACCGTGTCCGCCCCGGCGCCCCCGTACGCGGCCGGGATCCCGAGGGCGGGCAGCTCGATCTCCTTGAGCGCCTCGAAGGACTTCCACGGGAAGGTGGCCGACCTGTCGACCTCGGCCGCGTGGGGCGCCACCTTCTCCTCGCAGAAGGTGCGCAGGGTCTGGCGGAACTCCCGCTGGACGTCGGTCAGGGCGAAGCTCGGTGCGGCGTCGGTGGTCACGGCTCCATTCTCGCAGGGTGGCCCAGGTGGCGGAGCAGGAGCTCGGAGAGGTCGGCCGGCGCCGTCTCGGGGATCCAGTGCGACACGTGCTCGAGCACCTCGAAGGTGTACGGCCCGACGACATGGCGCTCCGTGCCCCGGGCCGCCGCCGGCCCGAACGCGTCGTCGCCGGTGGACCACACGTAGAGCGTGGGCACGGCGACCGGCCGCAGGCCTTGCAGCACGGCGCCGTCCATGGCCCGGTACCAGTTGAGCGCTGCCGTCAGCGCCCCGGGTCGCCGCAGCGCTGCCACGTAGACACCGGCGTGCTCGTCGTCGAGCCCGGTCTGGGCCAGAAGGGTGCGCAGGCCCGAACCCGAGCCGTCGGGGCCGAGCAGCAGCCGCTCGGCCAGGTCCCCGGAGCAGAAGCTCGCCAGGGCGGCGCCGTGCGCGGCCTGGGCAGGGTCCCCGCCCGACAGCGCCTCCTGGAGGGCCAGCGGGTGTGGCGTCGAGACCGCCGCCAGCGAGCGGACCCGGCCGGGGTGGCGCGATGCCACCAGCCAGCCCAGCATGGCGCCCCAGTCGTGACCCACCAGGCTGAAGGTGTCCATGCCCAGGGCGTCGGCCAGCGCCAGCACGTCGCCGGCCAGCTGCTCGGTCCCGTACGCGGCGACCTCGGCGGGCCGGGCGCCCTCGCAGTAGCCGCGCTGGTCGGGCGCCACGCCGCGGAAGCCCGCCCGCCCCAGGGCCGACAGCTCGTCACGCCAGGCCCACGAGGTCTGTGGGAAGCCGTGGAGCAGCAGCACGGGCGGGCCGTCCTGAGGGCCGGTGGCACGCCCCGTGAAGAGGAGGCCGCCCGCCGCGATCTCGATCCGGTCGATGGCCTCGGTCGCCGGCACTCCGGGCGTCGCCGATCGCCGCCGTCGTTCAGTCGTCGTGGGCGCCGGCGGCGGCGGTCGCCACCGGCGCCTGCCGCAGGGTCTCCTCCGGCACGGAGTCCACCAGGGCCCGCTGGGCCGCGTAGTCGTGGGAGACCGAGGAGAAGAGGGCCCGCCGGGAGGCGCGGACCTCTGCGGGTGCGTCCGCGAGGAACTGCCACTGGTCGAGCGCGAAGCGCACGTCGTAGACCGAAGGGGCCCGGCCGAACAGCGCCGCGCGCTTGGCCGCCACCAGTGCGACGCCGAGCAACACGTCGTGCTCCGACTCGCCCTCTCCGAGCTGCAGCTCGTGCTCGAAGCGCCTGGCCAGGCGAAGGGCGAAGCCCGAGTCCGGCCCCGGCGTGCCGAGCGCCCGGCCCCGGGGGGCCGCCGGGACCTTGAGCTCCGCCGGCCGGGTCGCCGTCCACGGCCCGGGGACGTGCAGGTGCCGGGCCGCCCGGACCTGGTCGGCCTCGGCGATGGGCACGAACGTCGGCTGCGTCATGCGCGGGAGACTAGCCCAGGCCACCCGACGGGCCGGCGGTTCCCCCGGGGATCTCCTCGTCCCCCAACAGCCGCACGACCCGCAGCGCGACGTGCGACGGATGGGCCGAGTCGTGGAAGACCTCCTGGTCGGCTGCCTGCAGGCGGGTCCCGGTTGCCAGCGGCTCACCCGTCCCGCTGTTCCGGGCGATCAGGGGGTGGGCACCGCTCGAGACCTGCAGGCGGATGCGGTGCCCGACCCGGAACGTGTTGGCCGTGGGCCACAGGACGACCTCGAGCGCGAAGACGCCGTCCTCGTCCTCGGCCACCGACCCCGGTGCCAGCCGGGCCACGCCGTCGCTCAGGTTGAAGGAGCGACCCCTCTCGTCGACGTCGCACACCCGCACGAAGAAGTCGGTGTGCTCGAGCGAGGACCGCAAGTGGAGCGTGGCCGTCAGCGGCCCGATGACCGTGAGGTCCGTCGTCAGGACGGGGCTGGTGTAGGTCAACACGTCGTGGCGGTGCTCGCGGCGACGTTGCTCCTTCCGGCCTGCGCTGCGCACGTTGAGCGACGGGCCGCCCACCGCCGGGGTCGGGTGTCGCGGATCGTAGCGGTAGCGGTCGGGCGCGCTGTCCGCGGGCACCTCGGTGCCCAACGTGCCCCAGCGCCCGAGGTACCAGCACTGCGTCTCCCCCGCCGGCGGCCACATGGAGAATTCCTCCCAGGTGCGCGACCCCATGACGAAGACCCGCACCGAGGAGCGCGGCTCGGGGATGTGTGCCGTGCCCAGCTGCTCGGCCCACCAGGCTGGCCCGTCGCGCACCGTCTCGGCCAGCAGGCCCGGGCTCGCGTGCGTCCACGGGCCGATGGTGAGACGGGCCGGGCGGCCGACCTGCCGCAGGGCCTCGTAGTCGGCCACCTGGGCCGGGAGGAAGAGGTCGTACCATCCGGCGACCAGGCTCGCGGGCGGCACCGAGCGGAGGCGGCGGCCGAAGTCGACCGGTTCCCACCAGTCGTCGCCCGCTTCGGAGTGGGCGAGCCACTCACGGTAGAAGGGCACGCGCTCGCCCACGGCGGCGATGTCGCACTCGCCCAGGGGCAGCACGTCACAGGCGGCCCGGACCACCTTGTCGCCGCGCGCCTGGGTGCGCACGACGGTCCGCCAGCCCTCCTCTTGGTGACGCAGTTGGTAGAGCCAAGCCACCGCGGTCTCGAGCGCGAAGGACCCGCCCGGGAACAGCACGGCGTCGTGGAAGTACGACGCCGTCACCCCGAGACTGAGCGCCTTGAGGTAGTCCGGCGCGTCCTCAGCCACCGCCCACTGCGTCATGCCCAGGTAGCTGGCCCCCCACATGACCAGGCGGCCGTCGAACCAGGGCTGGGACGCCACCCACTCGAGCGTGGAGCGCCCGTCGGCTCGTTCGTAGCGCATCGGGGACCACTCGCCCCCCGACCCGAAGGTGCCACGGCAGCTCTGGACCACCACCTGGTACCCGCGCTCGGCGTAGAGCCGCCCCAGCGGCCCCATCACGCGGCGCCCGTAGGGCGTGCGGATCAGGACAGTGGGCAGGCCCCCTCGTGCACGCGACGGCGTGCGGGAGGGAAACCACCGGTCGGCCAGCAGGACGGCGCCGTCCTCCATGGTGACCGACAGGTCGCGCTCGACCGCGACGTCCGTGGTCTGCGGCGCCGGGAGCCCGACCAGCGCGGCGGCGATCCGGCTCCCGATGGTCATGCTCCCCCTTGTGCCCGGTGCGGTGTCCCCGGCGTCCCCCGTCGCGCCGGCTCAGGACGCGCGGAGCAACCCGAAGACGATCGAATCGTAGAGGGCCTGCCAGCTGGCCTCAATGATGTTCTCGGAGACCCCGATCGTCGTCCAGGTCCGCTCGCCGTCTGTCGTGTCCACCAGGACACGGGTCACGGCACCGGTGCCGCGGCCCGTGTCGAGGACCCGGACGCGGTAGTCGGTCAGGTGGATGTGGGCGAGGGCGGGGTACTTGGCGCCGATGGCGCCGCGCAGCGCCCCGTCGAGCGCGTTGACCGGCCCGTTGCCCTCGGCCACGGCCACGATGCGCTCGCCGCCGACGTGGACCTTGACCGTGGCTTCGGTCGTCACACCGGACCCCGGGCTGACCGCAAGCGCACCGGCGGCGTGCGCCTCCTCGTCGCGCCCCCCGTGGTCGGTGATGACGCGGAACGACTCCACCGTGAAGTAGTCCGCCGTCCAGCCGGCCGCCCGTCGCAGCAGCAGCTCGAGGGAGCCGTCGGCCACCTCGAAGTGGTAGCCCTCGTGCTCGAGCCGCTTGAGCTCGTCGAGCACGCGCCCGATGACTTCGCCGTCGAGGTCGAGTCCGAGCTCGGCCGCCTTCATGGCCAGCGTCGAGCGTCCGGCCATCTCGGAGACGACGACCCGCGTCCCGTTGCCCACGAGGTTCGGCTCGACGTGCTCGTAGAGGTCGGCGCTGCGTGCCACCGCGCTCGCGTGCAGGCCCCCTTTGTGGGCGAACACCGAGTTGCCCACGTACGGCTGCTGGGGGTTCGGGGCGATGTTGACCAGCTCGGCGATGTGGTGCGCCACCGGCGTGAGGCGCTCAAGGCGCTCGTCGGGGATGGTGCGGATGTTGAGCTTCAGCGACAGGTTGGGGATGGCGGCCGAAAGGTCCGTGTTGCCGGCCCGCTCGCCATAGCCGTTGATGCACCCCTGCACCTGGGTCACCCCGGCCTGCACGGCGACCAGCGAGTTGGCCACGGCGCAACCGGTGTCGTTGTGGCAGTGGATGCCGAGCTGGGCGCTGGTGCGCGCCCGGACCGCGGCCACGGCCCGGCCGATGTCGTCGGGGAGCGAGCCGCCGTTGGTGTCGCACAGGACCAAGGCCTCGGCCCCCGCCTCCTCGGCGGCGGCCAGCACCCGCACGGCGAAGTCGGGGTTGTGCCGGTAGCCGTCGAAGAAGTGCTCGGCGTCCAAGAAGACTCGCAGACCGTGGGCGCGCAGATGGCGCACGGAGTCCGACACCATGGACAGTGCCTCGTCGAGCGACGTGCGCAGGGCCTCGGCGACGTGGCGGTCCCACGACTTGGCCACGATGCAGGCGACGGGTGCCCCGGCGTCGATCAAGTTGGCCAGGACGGTGTCGTCGTGGGCCGCCACCCCGGCCCGGCGCGTGGACCCGAAAGCCACCAAGGTAGCGGTGCCCAGCGTCAGCTCCTTCTTGGCCCGGGCGAAGAACTCGACGTCCTTGGGGTTGGCGCCGGGCCAGCCACCCTCGATGTAGGTCACCCCGAGATGGTCGAGCTGCTCGGCCACCCGCAGCTTGTCGTCGACGGTGAGCGAGAGACCCTCCTGCTGGCTCCCGTCGCGCAGGATGGTGTCGAAGATGTCGACCGCTTCGGGGAGGTCGGGCAGGGCGTAGTCGTGGGCGTGCGGGGTGTGCCCGTGCCCGTGGCTGTGGCGGACACCGCCGTGGGCGTGCTCCTGGGCGTCAGGCTCTTGCTCAGTCGACATAGTCCAACCAGTCCTTGTACCGGTCGACCTCGCCGCGGACGGTGGCGAAGTAGATCTGCTGGATCTCCTTGGTGATCGGCCCCGGGCGGCCGGGGCCCACCGGACGGTCGTCGACGGCGCGGATCGGCACGACCTCGGCCGCCGTGCCGGTCAGGAACGCCTCGTCGGCCAGGTAGAGGTCGGTCCGGATGATGGACTCGTGGCGGATCTCGTAGCCGAGATCGCGCGCGATGGTCTCCACCGTGTCCTGCGTGATGCCGTCGAGTGCGCCGGCATCGGAGGTCGGTGGGGTGAGGATGACGCCGTCACGCACGACGAAGATGTTCTCGCCCGTGCACTCGCTCACCGTGCCGTTGGGCGCCAGAAGGATGGCCTCGTCGTATCCCGCATTGAGGGCCTCGACCTTGGCCAGCGAGGAGTTGGCGTACATCCCCGTCCCCTTGGCCGCGGTCGGCACCGCGTTGGAGTCGTGGCGGCGCCAGGAGCTGATCTTCATGGAGACGCCGTTGGCGACGCCTTCGTCGCCCAGGTAGGTGCCCCACGGCCACGCCGCGATCGACACGTTGACGGGGCACGGCAACGGGTTGAGGCCCATCTCGCCGTAGCCCAGGTAGACGAGCGGGCGCAGGTAGCAGCCCTCCCGTAGCCCGTTGACCCGCACCACCTGTCGCGAGGCTTCGATGATCTGGTCCACCGTGAAGGGCACGTCGATCAGGAAGATCTTGGCGGAGGCGAAGAGGCGGCGGATGTGGTCACCGAGCCGGAAGACGGCCACGCCCCGGCTGGTCGGGTAGGCCCGATGCCTTCGAACACGCCCGAGCCGTAGTGCATGGTGTGGGTCAGCACGTGCACGGTCGCGTCCGCCCAGTCGACGAGTTCGCCGTCCATCCAGATCTTCTCGGTGGGCGTGATGGGCATCGGACTACAGCCTTTCTGCGACAGCGTCGCCTACGGCGGAGGTGGACAGTTGCTCGGTGGACGTTGCCATTGAGTCGACCTGGTCGGAGAGCGCCTTGAGGATGCGTGCCGCCGCATCGGCCTCGCCGAGATGGTCCAGCATCAAGGCGGCCGAGCGGATGGCGGCCAGCGGGTTGGCGACCCCTTGGCCCGCGATGTCGTGGGCGGCCCCGTGCACCGGTTCGAAGAGGGAGGGCCCGGTGCGGGCCGGGTTGAGGTTGGCCGACGCGGCGAACCCGATGCCTCCGGCGACCGCGCCCGCCAGGTCGGTCAGGATGTCGCCGAACAGGTTGTCGGTCACGATGACGTCGTAGCGCTTGGGCTGCTCGACGAGGTAGATGCAGGCGGCGTCGACGTGGTTGTAGTCCCACTGCACAGCGGGGAACTCGGCCGCCACCTCGCCCACCGTGCGGTGCCACAGGTCACCGGCGTACGTCAAGACGTTGGTCTTGTGCACCAGGGTGAGGCCCCGGCGCCGGCGTTCGGCCAGCTCGAAGGCGAAGCGCGCGCAGCGCTCCACGCCCATGCGGGTGTTCACCGAGCCCTGGGTGGCGATCTCGTGCGGCGTCCCCTTGCGCAAGAACCCGCCCTCGCCCGCGTAGGTCCCCTCGGTGTTCTCCCGGACGACGGTGAAGTCGGCCCCCTCCGCGATCGACCCGGGCACGCCGGCGAACGGACGGAGGTTCACGTAGAGGTCGAGCTCGAAGCGCAGTCGTAGCAGCAGGCCGCGCTCGAGCGTCCCCGGCGGGACGGCGGTGTCTCCCACCGGGGGGCCGACGGCGCCCAGGAGGATGGCGTCGTAGCCCCGCAACTCCTCGAGGGTCTCGTCGGACAGCACGACGCCGTCCTTCAGATAGCGCGCCGCCCCGAGGTCGAACTCGGTGGTATCGAGTGCGACCCCGGACGCGGCCACCACCTTGAGCGCCTCGGCGCAGACCTCCGGCCCGATGCCGTCCCCGCCGATGACGGCGACGCGATGCCTGGTGCTGGCTGTGCTCACGGTGCCGGTGCTCCCTCTCCCTGTCGTCTCGTCGGTGGTCGTCTCGCCGGTAGTCGTCTCGCCGGTGGTCGTCTCGCTGGTGCTCGTCTGTCGCCGCTCCGGGCCGGTTCCCCCGGGGCATTCCGCCGCCGGCCCTCGCGAGGGCGGCGGGGAGAAGGCCCCGAATTGAAAAACCGTCCACAGTGTGGACGGTTCGAAGGCGCGCGTGAGGTCGAGCGCGCCTAGTGAATAATACCTACGAGGTGCTCGGAACGACGCATAACCCCAACATTCTCTCGCGTCTGGCGCGGCCTCGTCAACCAGGGGACGCGGGGAGCCGGCTCCCCGCCCGGGGCGGTTAGCCTGTAGAGAGCCGGCGCCGTGCACCGCACCGCCAGCGCCCCTGCCCCCCGGAGGACCCTCGTGACCAACGCTTCCGTCAACAAGACCGAGCCCACCAAGCTCACCCAGGCCACCCACGACCGGCTGGTGGCCGAGCTCGAGGACCTGACCACCCGCGGCCGCGTCGAGATCGCCCAGCACATCGAGGCGGCGCGAGCGCTGGGCGACCTGAGCGAGAACGGCGACTACCACGCTGCCAAGGACGCGCAGGGGAAGATGGAGTCGCGGATCCGCAAGCTGCAGGCCATGCTCAAGCACGTCGAGATCGTCGACGACGCCGGCTCGGGCGAGGGCGACGGGTCGGTCGCCCTCGGTTCGACGGTCACCTTGCGCTACGACGGGGACGACGAGGACGACACCCAGCAGTTCTTCGTGGGGTCCATCGAGGAGAAGCACGGGGATCTCCACGTGATCTCCCCCAGCTCGCCCCTGGGCCAGGTGCTGGTGGGCCGCGGCGCCGGCGACACCGTCGAGTACAAGGCCCCGGGAGGCATGCTCAAGGTCCACATCGTGGCCGTCGAGCGCTGAGGCCTTCGAATCGGTGGCCCCGCGCACGCTCAGCGAGAAGGTCTGGGACGCCCACGTCGTCCACGCCGCCGAGGGGGAGCCGGACCTGCTCTTCATCGACCTGCACCTGGTCCACGAGGTGACCTCCCCGCAGGCCTTCGACGGGCTGCGCCTGGCCGGGCGCACGGTGCGGCGCCCCGACCTGACCGTCGCGACAGCCGACCACAACGTCCCCACCACCGACATCGACAAGCCGGTGGCCGACCCCATCTCGGCCCAGCAGCTTCAGGTGCTCAACGACAACACCAAGGAGTTCGGGATCACCTGCTATCCGATGGGCGACCCCAACCAGGGCATCGTCCACGTGATCGGGCCCGAGCAGGGCTGGACCCAGCCGGGGATGACCATCGTGTGCGGCGACAGCCACACCTCGACCCATGGTGCCTTTGGGGCCCTGGCCTTCGGCATCGGCACCAGCGAGGTCGAGCACGTCCTGGCCACCCAGACGCTGCCCCAGGTGCGCCCCAAGACGATGGCAGTGACCGTCGAGGGCGAGCTCGCCCCCGGCGTCACCGCCAAGGACGTGGCGCTGGCCGTCATCGGCACCATCGGCACGGGTGGCGGCGTGGGCCACATCATCGAGTACCGGGGCTCGGCTATCCGCGGCCTCTCGATGGAGGGCCGGATGACGCTGTGCAACATGTCGATCGAAGGCGGGGCCAGGGCGGGGCTGGTCGCCCCCGACGAGACGACGTTCGCCTACCTGCAGGGGCGGGACCACGCCCCGCGCGGAGCGGACTGGGAAGCCGCGCTAGACCACTGGCGCACGCTGGTGACCGACCAGGAGGCCAGCTTCGACAAGGAGGTGTTCCTCGACGCCGCCACCATCGCGCCGCACGTCACCTGGGGCACCAACCCGGCCCAGGTGGTGTCCATCGCCGGATCCGTCCCGGACCCCGCCGCCCTGGCCGACCCTGGCGACCGCGAGGCGGCTGCGCGGGCGCTGGCCTACATGGGACTCGAGGCCGGGACCCCGATCCGGGACATCCCGGTCGACACGGTGTTCTTGGGGAGCTGCACCAACTCGCGCATCGAGGACTTCCGGGCCGCCGCCGCCGTCCTCGCAGGCCGCCACGTGCGCGACGGCCTGCGCGCCCTGGCCGTCCCGGGGTCGCACCGGGTCAAGGCACAGGCCGAGGCCGAGGGGCTCGACAAGGTCCTCGTGGCCGCCGGGTTCGAGTGGCGCGAGCCCGGCTGCTCGATGTGCCTGGCCATGAACCCCGACAAGCTGGCCGTGGGCGAGCGGTGCGCCTCCACCTCGAACCGCAACTTCGAGGGGCGCCAGGGCCGCGGCGGGCGCACCCACCTGGTCTCCCCCACCGTCGCCGCCGCCACGGCGATCGCGGGGACCTTCGCCACCCCCGAGGACCTGGACTGATGGAGCCCGTCGTCGTCGTCACCGGACGCGCCGTGCCACTGGACCGCACGGACGTCGACACTGACCAGATCATTCCGTCGGACTGGCTCAAGCGGGTGGAACGGACCGGCTTCGGCGCCGGCCTGTTCTCGGAGTGGCGGGACGACCGCGAGTTCGTGCTCAACAAGCCCGAGTACGCCGGCGCCACCATCTTGGTGGCTGGGCACAACTTCGGGACCGGCTCCTCGCGCGAGCACGCGGTGTGGGCCCTCATGGACTACGGGTTCCGCGCTGTCGTGTCCTCGCGCTTCGCCGACATCTTCCGCAACAACTGCACCAAGCAGGGGCTGCTCCCGGTCCTGGTGTCCGAGGAGCTCGACCGCGCCCTTCTCGACGCCGTGGCCGCCGACCCTTCCCTCGAGCTCACGATCGACGTGGAGCGCGGGACCATCGAGGCACCGGCGGCCGGGCTGTCGGGCACCTTCGCGCTCGACGAGTTCACCCGGGACCGACTGCTCAACGGGTGGGACGACATCGGCCTGTCGCTGCGCTACGAGGACGAGATCACGGCCTACGAGCATCGCCGGCCGTCCTTCTTGCCCTCGGCCTCGGCCTGACCGGAGGCCCTTCCTCGTGATCACGTTCCGCGCCATGACCGAGGACGACGTCCCGGCCGCGGTAGAGGCGTTCGACCGAGGGTTCCTGGCCATGATGACCCGCCACAACCTCCCGGTCACCCGCAGCTCCATCGTCGACGAGCGCTACCGCCAGGACCGGACCAGGCACCTCCTGCGGACCGACCCCCACGGGTCGTGGGTGGCCGTGAGCGACGACGGCACGGTGGTGGGCATGGCCCAGGCCCTCGTGCGCGAGGGCTACTGGACGCTCTCGCAGATCGGCACCCTGCCCGGCCGGCAAGGCCACGGCGTCGGGCGCGAGCTCCTCCGCCTGGCGCTTGCCTACGGAGACCCCGGGGGACCGGGGACGATCCAGTGCTCGCGCGACCCCAAGGCGATGGCCCTCTACACCAGTTGTGGGTTCCAGTTGCACCCGGTGGTAGCGGCGTGGGGCACCATGCGCCCCGGCAGCGTGACGTACCCGCCCGAGGTCCGGCGCTGTGAACCGGACCAGGTCGGCAGAGGCGAGCTGGAGATCGTGGCGACCATCGACCGGGCACGGCGGGGCTCGTCGCGCACGGCCGACATCCTCGCCATGCTGTCGCGGCCCGGCACCAGGCTCCTGCTCCACGAGGACCAGGCCTACGCCGTGGCCCGGGACGAGCGGATCGTCACCCTCGGCGGCCACCAGGACGAGTCGGCCCGGCTCGTCCTGCGAGCCATGCTGGCCGAGACGCCGCCCGGCGAGACCATCCAGGTCAACTGGCTGACCTCCGGCCAGCAGTGGGCCATCAGCGAGGTGGTGTCCGCCGGTATCGAGCTGGTGCCCTACGGACCGATCATGGTGCGCGGGATGGACGCCCCACCCCGCCCCTACATCCCAAGCAGCGGGTTCGGCTGACCCGATCGGGCGGCGCTCAAGCCTCCCGTCGACTGCGGGGCCGGCGGCCTATTCCTCGAACCAACGGTAACGGGTCCAGCCGGCCATGGGGCGGGCGCCCAGGCGCTGGTAGAAGTCCAGAGCCGGAGCGTTCCACTCGAGCACCTCCCATTCGAGGCGTCCCGTCGTCTGCGCCCGCAGGTGCCTGAGCAGCGCGGTGGCGTGGCCTTTGCGACGGTGCTCGGCGCGGACGTAGATGTCCTCGAGCCAGATCCCGGGCCGGCCCAGAAAGGTCGAGAAGGTCCGGTACCAGAGGGCGTGACCGGCCAGGCCAGCGGCGGGATCCTCGACGACAGTGTCGAATATCACCGGGTCGGGCCCGAAGAGAGCGGCAGCCAGGGCCTCTTCGGTGATCGCCACCTGGTCGGCCAGGTTCTCGTACTCCGCCAGCTCGTGGATCATCGCCACGAGCTCGGGGACGTCCTCCTCTGCGGCAGGACGGATCACACCGACCGGGCGCGGTTGGCGGCCGAGACCACCGCACTCAGTGAGGCGTCGAGGATGGACGAGTCGCGCCCCACGCCCCACCACGTGGTCCCGTCGGGCCCGGCGCACTCCACGTAGGCGACGGCCGACGCACCCGAGCCTTCGGTGAGCGCGTGCTCGGAGTAGTCCTTGACCTCGAGCACGATCCCGAGGTCAGCCTTGAGCGCCGCCACCAGCGCGTCGATGGGGCCGTTGCCCTGACCCATGACGGTGCGGTGCTGCCCGTCCACCAGCAGCTGGGCGGTCACGCTGGTGCGACCCTGCCCGGTCGACACCTCGGTCGAGATCAGGCGCAGTCCGGCGTCCTCGGGCAGGTACATCTCCTCGAACACGTCGCGCATCTCGCCCGAGCCGATGACCGTGCCGGTGGCCTCGGTGATCTCCTGCACCTTCTTGGAGAACTCGACCTGCAGGCGGCGCGGCAGGTCGAGCCCGTGGTCCGTGTCCATCACGTAGGCCACGCCGCCCTTCCCGGACTGACTGTTGACCTGGATGATTGCCTCGTAGGTGCGCCCGCTGTGCTTGGGGTCGATGGGCAGGTACGGCACCTCCCACTCGTCGTAGTCGTCCCCGATGTTCGCCATGCCCTTCTTGATGGCGTCCTGGTGCGAACCCGAGAAGGCGGTGTAGACCAGGTCACCGGCGTACGGGTGCCTCGGGTGCACGGGCAGCCGGGTGGCGAACTCGGACACGCGGCGCACCTTCTCGATGTCGCCGAAGTCGAGTCCCGGGTCGACCCCCTGCGAGAAGAGGTTCATGGCCAGCGTCACGATGTCGACGTTGCCCGTGCGCT
>Ga0187784_10000427_pt1 | contig 30638 bp, 28 predicted proteins | sample 1015_SJ02_MP15_2_FD_132964 | JGI IMG/M metagenome (GOLD analysis project Ga0187784, IMG submission 132964) | Tropical peat soil microbial communities from peatlands in Department of Meta, Colombia - 1015_SJ02_MP15_20_MG | ecosystem: Environmental > Terrestrial > Soil > Wetlands > Peat | place... | reverse complement strand
CGGCGGCGGAGCTTGCGGCGGCGGAGGAGGATGCCTCCACGGGCTCGGGCGCCTGCGCTGCCGAATCGATCGCCCCACAGAACAAATGGCCGTAGCGCGATTCGCGCTCGCCGGGAGCGCGCGGCAAGCGTGCGACGAAGGGACCGTCCTCACGCGTCATCAGGCTCTTCAACGTGGCTTCGACCTCTTCCATGTCGGCGAACTCACACAGCCGATTGGTGCGCACACGCAGCTCGCCCGGGGTTTGCGTCCCGCGCAAGAGCAGCACACAGAGGACGCCGAGCTCCTGCTTCGAGAACTTGAGCGACCCGAACTCCGTGTTGCAGAAGCGGTGCTTGTACTTGGTGACGCGGCCGCCGTAGCCGGCCGACTTGTCGCTCACCAGGTATTTCTTCATGAGGGAATCGAGCGTCTGCTGCACCGCGGATTCGGTCAGTTCGAGCACCGGCTCGCGGTTCGTCTTCTGGTTGCAGGCGTTGGTGAGCGCGTTGAGCGACAGCGGGTACTGGTCCGGGGTCGTGATTTCCTTCTCGATCAGACAGCCGATGACGCGCGCCTCGTGCGCCGTGAGCTCGATATTCATGCGCCAGGAACCTCCTCGGCTTCCAACTGCGCCCGGGTTGCTTTAGGGTATGACAACGCGCAGTGTATCGCTCGAGGGCGTAAGGGTGTACTCATGAGCACGATTCATTTGCTGTCCGAGCACACTTGCTACGGTGGCGTGCAAAGGTTCTACAAGCACTCGTCGGGCGAGACGAGCGGCCCCATGAAGTTCTCGGTGTACTTGCCGCCGCAGTCGCGCACGGCCAAGGTGCCCGTGCTCTACTACTTGGCCGGACTCACCTGTAACGAGGAAACGTTCCCCATCAAGAGCCATGCGCAGCAGCTCGCCTCCGAGCTCGGCCTCATGCTGGTTGCGCCGGATACGAGTCCGCGAGAGCCGCGCTTGCCCGGCGACGCGGAGAGCTGGGACTTCGGGCAGGGCGCCGGCTTCTATCTCGATGCGACTCGGCCACCTTGGTCGGCGCACTACCGAATGTACAGCTACGTGACTCGCGAGCTCCCCGAGGTCGTCACGGCGAATCTGCCCGCGAGCGCGGAGGCCACGGGAATTTTCGGTCATTCAATGGGCGGGCACGGCGCACTGACGTGCGCGCTCAAGAATCCCTCGCTCTACAAGTCGGTCTCGGCGTTCGCGCCGGTGGCCGCGCCGATGCAAGTCCCTTGGGGGAAAAAAGCATTCACCCACTATCTCGGCGAGGATCAGAATGCATGGCGCGAGTACGATGCGAGCGAATTGGTTGCGCGCCGCCCGTTTCCCGGACCGATCCTCATCGACCAGGGGACCGCAGACCAGTTTCTGGCCGAGCAATTACGGCCGGAGAAGTTCTCGGCCGCCGCCCGAGAGTCGGGTCAGCAGCTCATCCTGCGAATGCAGGAGGGGTACGACCACGGCTACTACTTCATCCAGACGTTCATGGCCGACCATCTCAGGCATCATGCCGCGATTCTGAAAAGATAGCCGTTCGCGCGAGGTGAAGCGCACGCGCCTCGGGTGCGTCTCGACGCTCTCGGTGCACGGCGAATTTCTGATTCAGGGCACTAGCGCGAGACCAGCGGCGCGGAGGTGATGTGACCGTCGAAATCCATCCACACGTGCTGGGCGAAATCGTAGAGCTTACAGCGTCTCACCGTATTCCAGTAGTAACGCCAGGAGAAGACCTCCGACTTCAGCCGCTCATCCAAGGTCGCGCTGAGGCGCGCCTGTGCCGCCTTCAGCCGGTAGAGCGGTATCCCCATGTTCACATGATGTGCCCCGTGCTCGAGGATGTAGTGGATCAACCCGTCGAACGGGCGCCTGAGCTTGACGTGCACCGTGGTCGTGGCGTAGCCGGCGTTGGCGCTCCATTCTTCACGCCGGTCGTACCAGGGAACGCGCGGATGGGTGTGCTGCACGTAGATTACGAACCCCATCAGGCAATTCCAGACGAAGAACGGTAGCGCGAAGCCGAAGATCAGGAGCGAGGCGACCGATTTTCCGCTGTAGTGTCCCCAAATCACCAGCCCACCGATCCAGATGACGGCAAATCCGCTCACCAGCAGACAGTCGGCGATGTAGCTCACGCGCCGGTGACCCACGTGCTTCCTGTTGGGGAAGTACAATTTCTTCCACCACAACTCGATCATGTAGTAGATCCCCTGACCGACGCCGCTGCGGTAGACACGCTCGAGCTGGCGCCGCACCCAGGGCAAGCGCGCAAACTCAAGGGGTGAGTAAGGCGTCCATACGTAGTCGCGGCCCTTGAGATTCGTCCATCCGTGATGCGCGAGATTGTGACCGAGCTCCCACAAGCTATAGGGTGTCAACGACGGCAGGAACGCAATTCGGCCGATCCATTGGTTCAGCAGGTCATGCCGAGTGTAGGCACCATGACAGGCGTCGTGCCCGATCACGAACAGTCGCGCGATCCACAGCGCCGCCACCAGCGAGGCGAACACGGTGACCCACCACGAGTCGACCACCAGCATGGTGGCGATGGCGGCGCCGAGCACCAGCCAATCGAGGAAGAACCACAGGATCGGTGCTGCAATGCCGCGATCCGCCGCGAACGGCTGCAGGAGTTTCTGCAACTTGAACCGCGATTTGTCGGGCGCGAGCGCCGCGCAGGCTGCGGTTTCGGGCGAGGACGTTGCGGACATTCGGAGCTCCGGCGGTGCGTGGGAGAGCAATCGCGCATTATATACGCGTCCACTCACACGTAAACTTGAGTCACTCCGTCTCGACGTCCGGCCAGAGCAGGACCCCCAAGTGTTCGCAGGCCTCGATCAGGGCCGTTGCCGCCTCACGCGTACTGGCATCGAGGCGCCGGTCATGGGTGAGGAGCCAGGTGAGGCGGGCGCGCCGCGAGCGCGCCGACGGCTCGCTGTCGAACAGCGCCGGAAACAACCCGAGGGCATCGACGAACTCGCGCATCGGCGCGCTGGTCTGCATATTGGGCGTCGGTGTGAGCAGCAGCTTCAGCCACGTCACGCAGCGCTTGGCGAGGCCCGCCCGTGTGATCCCGGTGCTCGTGCGGCGTCGCGTTTCTCCCTCGGCCAGCGAATCGGCCAAGTGCCGATAGCGCTCCACGAAGCACTCGTCCGCGGGTAGCGCAGGGCTCGCATCCGAGAGCACCGAGCGCAGCAGGTCGGCGAGGAGCTGCGCCAATGCCTCGGCCAAGAACCGCTGGCTCTGGTCCGCGTCCGGGCGCGATAGCTCGGCCCAGAGCCTCGGACCCGGCCCGCCAAGTCGCCTGGCGTTGGGGGAGTTCGACATGGCTCCCAGTGTAGCCGCTCTGCGGCCCATCGCAACTATGTCAGAATGAGCAGCATTTCACTGACAGTTCGAGATATGCAGAGAATCGTGCTTCGTACGCTGTGCGATAGTGAGCAGAAATAAAATTTAATGAAGCACCGAGCAGCATGATCGACGAGGCGTTCATTCCCGGTAAGCCGATTCCTGTGGCGGCGGGCGTGCGGCGCGTCCTTGCGCGAAACCCCGGAATGATGACGGGAGCGGGTACCAACACCTATCTCTTGGGTCATCGTGAGGTGGCCGTCCTCGATCCGGGCCCCGACGACCCACATCACTTGAGAAGCATTCTTGCCGCCGGCGGTCCGTCGATTCGCTGGATCATCGTGACCCATACGCACCGCGATCACTCGCCGCTCGCCGCCGCGCTTGCGCGGGCAACCGGTGCGCGCTTGATCGGATTGCCTCCGCCCGCAGCGAGTCATCAGGACGAGAGCTTTCGACCCGATGAGTCGCCTCGCGACGGCGAGAGGCTCATGCTGGGCGAGATCTCCCTGACCGCGGTGCACACTCCGGGCCACGCCTCGAACTGCGTATGCTATCTCTTGCCAGCGCAGCGGCTCCTCTTTACCGGCGATCACGTGCTCGCGGGCGTCTCGCCGGTGATCGCGGCGCCGGACGGCGAGATGGCGGCGTACTTGAGCTCCCTCGACAAGCTCCTCGCCTACGATTTCGATCGCATTGCGCCCGGTCACGGCGAGGTCCTGACGGAGGGCAAGCGCGTGGTGGAGAAGCTGCGCGCGCATCGAATCGCGCGCGAGGACAAGGTTCTGCACTGCCTCGAGCAGCCCGCGACCCTCGATAGCTTGACCGCGGCCGTGTATACGGACGTAGCGGTGGATCGGCACGAGTGGGCGAAACTCACCTTGCAAGCGCACCTCATCAAGCTGCTGCATGAAGGCAGGGTGAGCGAGCACGACGGCGTTTGGCGACGGCGCAGATGAGCTTGAGCATCGCACTGCGCGCCGTGAGCGTGCGGCGCGCCGGCGCGTGGGCGTTGCGCGACATCAATTTGCGGCTGCGCGCCGGAGAGCGCTGGGCACTCATCGGAGACAACGGCGCCGGCAAGACGCAGCTCCTCAAGCTCATCGCCGGACATGTGTGGCCGACACCGACCGGCCTGGAGCAGCGGACGTATCGAATCGGCCGGCGGGTCGTCGATCTCATCGACGCAAAGCCTCGAATGGCCTATCTCGGTGCCGAGCTCCAGGACAAGTACACGCGCTACGGCTGGGATCCTCGCGTGGTCGATCTGCTCGCGACAGGACTGCATCGCACGGATCTCAAGCTCTCGCCCGTGAGCGCGGCCGAGCGGCGACGGATCGACGGCATGCTTCGACTCTGTGGCCTGCGAGGACTCGCGACCCGGCGCTTCTCGACGCTATCGTACGGGCAAAAGCGCCTCGCCTTGCTCGCGCGCGCCCTCTGCCCGGCGCCCGACTGGCTGTTGCTCGACGAGCTCTACAACGGTCTCGATACGCATTATCGCCGCCGGATCGAGCGAATTCTGGACATCGCGCGCGCGCACGGCCAGGGCTGGATCGTTGCCGCGCATCGCGTGTGCGACGTGCCGCGCGGGACGCGCCGCTTCATCGAGCTTCACGCGGGGCGACAGCGCTCCTCGAGCGTGTCGAGGCAGAGGGCGCTCGTGCGCCTCGCGGGGCTCGAACCCCCTTCGCCCCCGGCACCTCGAGCGCCCCGCCGGGCAGCCGCCGAGCACCGCCGAAGGCCGCTCCTCGTGAAGCTCGCTCGAGCGAGCCTGTACGTCGGGTATCGTCCGGTCCTTCGCGCTATCGACTGGGAGTTGCGCGAGGGCGAGCACTGGGCGATTTTTGGCGCGAACGGCAGTGGTAAGACCAGTTTTCTCAAGCTGCTGTACGGGGATCTCTCACCGGCGCTGGGCGGGATCATCGAGCGCAGCGGGTTCTCCTCCGGCACGCCGATCTTCGACTGGAAGCGCCAGGTCGGCTACGTGTCGCCGGAGCTGCAGGCGGACTATGCGGCCAACGTGACCGTGTGCGACCTCGTGACGAGCGGCCGTTACTCGAGCATCGGGCTCGCCGATGCGCCGACGCGCAAGGACCGGGCGATCGCCGCTCGCTGGCTCAAGTTCTTCAAGTTGCTCTCCCTCGCCCGCCGCATGCCGAGGGAGCTCTCATACGGGCAGCTCAGGCGTGCGCTCATCGCGCGCGCGCTCGCCTCGGAGCCGCGTATCCTGTTACTGGACGAGCCCCTGACGGGTCTCGATCCGCGCCAGCGATCCCTGATCAAGCGCTTGCTCGAGCGGCTCATGCGCTCGCAACTCACGGCGATCATCGCCGTGCACCATGCGGAGGATCTGCCGCGTGGCATGACGCACGCTTTGCGGCTCGATCGCGGGCGTGCGTACCCCACCGATTGCCGTTCTGCGAACTGAGTCGGGGGCAAAGGCGCTCGGCTCGAGCGACACTGCGGCACTCGATTTCGCACGGGATCTGAATTATGTTGCGCGCTCTGGGTGCGGCCGTCGTGGCGGCTGCGGTTATGACGTCGGCCGCCTGCCACAGCGCCTCTTACGCGGTGCGTCCTATTCCCCGCATCGCCGCCGACAGCGTCGGCAAGCCCGTGAGCCGGCTGAAGGAGGCGTTCGGCCCGCCGCGCAAGATCGATACCACCCCGACGAAGGAACTCTACGTGTGGTTCCTGGCGCAAGCCCCGGCCGGCGCCCCCGCCGGATTCCACGGATGCGAGATGGAGGTCACCGTCGATCCGCGCTCCGAGCACGTGCTCGGCTATTCGCTGTCGAACATCGGCTGGGCCCAGTGCCGCGACGTGGAGCGCAAGATTCGCATCACCGAACGCTGAGCGCGCGCTTGCGCCTACAATGAGGGCTTTGGCCGCAAGGCGTCGCGCTCGGAGCCCTAAGTGCCGTTGCTTCTCGTTCTGTCCCTCGCCGTGCAGGCGGCACTGATCGTTCACGTGATCAAGACCGGCCGCAACTCGCTCTGGATTTGGGCGATCGCGCTGTTACCCCCGGCCGGGCCGCTCGCCTACATCGCGGTGGAGATCCTGCCCGAGCTCTGGGGAGGCAGAACCGGCCGGCGCGCCCGGACGAGCGTCCAGCGCCTGATCGATCCGGACCGCGATTTGCGCCGGGCGAGCGTGGAGGTGGAGTTGTCGGGAAACGTCGATGCCCGGCGCCGCCTGGCAGAGGAGCTCGCCGATCGCGGCCAATTCGGCGAAGCCGCCCGTGTCTACGAGGGCGGGCTCAAGGGCATCTTCGAGCACGACCCGACGTTGCTCCTCGGGCTCGCGCGCGCGCAATTCGCGCAGCAGCAGTTCGCGGCCGCGCGCGCCTCGCTCGAGCGGTTGACGGGGAACAACCCGGACTTCAAGTCGGCGGACGGCGAGTTGTTGTACGCGCGCGCGCTCGAGGCCGAGGATTCGCTCGATGAGGCCGAGAAGGCCTACGCAGCCGCGGCCGCGAGCTATCCGGGTGCGGAGGCGCGCGTGCGTTACGCGCTGCTCCTGAAGCGCCGCGGCAAGCCCGAGGAGGCGCGGCAGATCCTCAAGGAGTTGCTCGATGCGGCCCGATTGGGCCCGGCGCATTACCGCAGGGCACAGGCGCAGTGGCTCGATCGCGCGCGGCGCGAAATGGGCTAGTCTTGCGCGAAAATTGGGGTAGCATCGATCGAGATTCACGGGTTGCCATCAAGAGGAGTCGCGACATGTTTCCTGCACGAGAAGTAAGAAAATACGCGCTGATCAGCTGTGCGGCCGCCCTGCTTGCGGCCTGTACGAGCGACCGCGAGCCGGCAGAGAAGTTGATGCAAAACATCGATATCACGGTGAATGCCTCCGCGGCCGAGGCGGCCAAGTACGTCCCCGGTGAGTTGAACGATGTGCAAACCAAGTACGACGATCTCAAGACCTCTCTGAACGCCCAGGACTACAAGCGAGTGCTCGCGCAAGGGCCGGCGCTCCTTACCGAGGCGCAGGGTCTGGCGGGCGCTGCGGCCGCCAAGAAAGCCGAGCTCGTCAAGCAGCTCAATGATCAGTGGGCGGCGCTCTCCACTGCGGTGCCCGGCGAGATGGGCGCCATCCAGAGCCGGCTCGACAAGCTCGCCAAGAATCGAAAACAGGCCGCGGGGATCGATTTGAATGCCGCGAAGAGCAGCCTGAGCGACGCCACCTCCCTGTGGTCCAAGGCCCAGGGCGCGTTCGGCAACGGGAATCTGGACGAGGCCGTCACGGCCGCCAAGAACGTCAAGACCGCGCTAGACGGCGTCGCAGCGAATCTCAAGCTCGATCTGCCCGCGGCGGGAGCGGCAGCGCCGGCAGCACCGCCGACTTGACGCGCATGTCTTGCCGGCGAGAAGTGCGCGGCGACGCCGATGCGAGGCGCCGCGCGTTCGCGACCTAAGGCGACAGCGTCCCCTCGCTCACGATGAAGGCGCCGCCGCCCACATGCGCGGCCCGGAGCTCGCCCTCCTCGGTCTCGAGCCGGACGGCGATCTCCGAGGGGCGATTCATGTGTCGGCCTTGGAGCCCGACGAAACCCGCCGCCTGCTTTCCGAGCACACCGTGCTCGAACAGATAGGAGGCGAGCATCGCGTGCGCGTTGCCGCTCGCCGGATCCTCCGCGATGCCGAGCGCAGGGCAGAACATGCGTGACTCGGTGGTCAATTGCTCGCCGCGCGTCGCGCCGCGGCTCACGCCGAAGACGAAAAATCCGTCGGCCCCGAGCTCCTGGCCGATCGACATCAAGGTATCCGCATTCGGCGCAAGCGCCTCGAGGGATCGCACATCCGCGACCGGTACGAGAAGCCGCGTACTGCCCTTGCGCGCGATGCGCGCCGGCAAGGTTTCATGCAATCGCGTCGCGGGCAGCTTCAGCGCCTCGGCGACCCGCAGAGTCGTCTTCAAGGGCAGCGGGTTGTCGAGCTCGGGCACGGTTTGGCGAAACTCGAAGTGCGTGCCGCCACGCTCGGTGTGAGCCGGCGCATCGCCCGCGCGAACCTCGACGACGGCGCCAGCGCTCGACTGACGCATCACGCCCGCCCCTCGGCGGCCGAGCGCGAGAAGCACCGCATGGGCCGCGATCGTCGCGTGACCCACGAAGGGCATTTCCTTGCGCGCATTGAAGAACCTCACCCGCACGTCGTGGTCCGGCCCCGTCGCCGCAAGCACGAAAGCGATCTCGGCATGCGCGAACTCACGCGCGAGAGCGCTCAGGGTGAGCTCGCTCTGTCCATCGGCATCGAGCACCACGCTCGCCGGGTTGCCGGCGAAACGAGTGCGCGTGAAGGCATCGACCTGAAAAATTCGCAAGGTACTCCCCTCCGTCCCCTCGCCGGGGGTCTTCCGGGCGCAGTTTTGCACGCCGCGGCATGGCAGGCTACACTTCCCGCAAACCTTGGGGTGGTCCTTGAGGGACCTGAGACGCGAGACATCGACCGCCGATATCTCGCGAACCCGTTGAACCTGACCCGGTTAGTACCGGCGTAGGGAGCAGGTATGGCCATTCGCAGCGCCGTCGAAATAAGCATGTATCCGTTGACGCCGGACTATCGTCCGCCGATCCAGGCATTCATCGATCGCTTGAATACCTACCCCGAGCTGACCGTGCGCACGAATGCGCTGAGCACGCAGATCTTCGGTCCCCTCGAGCGGGTGCTCGCCATCCTGGCGACGGAGATCGAGCGATCCGCGAGCAGCTCCGCGCAGTCGGTCTTCGTCATGAAAGTGCTGCCGGGCGTGAGGCCCGCGTGACCGACGAGCTGGCGGCCCACCTCGCGCGAGCATGGGCCGAGACGCGCCCGATCGAGATCCTCGCGGTCGTGCTCGCCATCGCCTACCTTTTGCTGGCGATTCGCCAATCCATCGGCTGCTGGATCGCGGCATTCGTGAGCTCATGCCTCTACGTGTGGGTGTTCTTCGGCGCCCGTTTGTACATGGATTCGGTGCTCAACGTGTTCTATGCGGCGATGGCGGTGTATGGGTTCTGGCAGTGGCGCGGCGGAAGGGTCGGCGCGGCGCTCGCGGTGCGGCGCTGGTCCGGTGCACGCAACGCCCTGGGCGCCATGGGCGTTCTAGGCCTCTCGCTCGTGAGCTCTTACTTTCTGCGCCGCTTCACGCCGGCCGCGTGGCCCTTCGTGGATTCCATGGTCTCCTGGGGAAGCGTGTTTGCCACCTTCCTGGTGGCGCGCAAGGTGTACGACAACTGGCACTGGTGGCTCGTCATCGACTCGGTGAGCTTGTGCTTGTACTTCATCCGCGGGCTGTACCTCACGGTGCTGCTCTTTGCGCTCTACCTCGCGCTCATCGTGCTTGGAATGCGCGAGTGGCGGCGCAATCTCCCCCTCGAGGCCCATGCCGCTTAGCGACCTCGAGCGAATCGCGCTCAGGCACATCCCCGGCAGCGGTGCGGTCTCGATCGAGCGCCTCGCCGCGGGACTGGTCAACGAAAGTTACCGCGTGAGGCGCGATGGGCGTCTGTATACCTTGCGGATTGCGGCGGCGAACGCGGCCGAGCTGGGTGTCGACCGCGCGTGGGAATGCCGCGTGCTCGAGAGCGCGGCTCGCGCGGGGCTCGCTCCCCCCGTCGAGCACTGTGAGCCCTCGAGCGGCATCGTGGTGTCGCGCTGGGTCGAAGGACGTGCGTGGACCCTCGAGGAGACTCGCCAGCCGGAGCAGCTCGAGACCATCGCCCGTCTCGCACGGCGCATCCACGCCCTGCCGGCCCCGCGCGGGGCGCGCAGCCGGAGCCCGGCGGAATGGATCGCCCATTACGAGGGGGCGCTCGGGCGCTCTGGAGCGGGGTCAAGATACTCGCGGGGGCCGTCTCGTTCCCGCGAGCTGGCCTCGAGTCTTGCATCCCATCTCGCAGCCCTCGACACCTCGCCGGCCGCGGCGATGGTGCTCTGTCACAGCGACTTGCACCGCCAGAACCTCGTCGTGGGCGCTGGCGAGCTCATCTTGCTCGATTGGGAGTATGCTCATTTGTCGGAGCCTTTCTGGGACCTCGCCGGATGGGCCTGCAACAACGACCTCGGGATCGAATCGCGCCGGCTCCTCCTCGAGCGCTATCTCGGCCGGCCGCCGACTGCCGAGGACAGCCAACGTCTCGATGAGCTCGGCTGGCTGTACGACTATGTTTGCCTGAAGTGGAGCGAGCTTTACCTTTCCCTGGCAGGCGGCGCGAGCGCGGGGATCGCGGCGCGCGCAGAGCTCCTGGCCGCGCGCCTTGAGGGCCGATAGAATTCGAGGGGACCGATGATTCCAAAGGGATGGAGAGGCCGATGGCGCGGATGATCGTGGTGGACCGAGACAATAAAGAACACGAGATCGAGGCCCGGCCCGGTCTCAAAATCATGGAGATTCTGCGCGAGCTCGACTATGGCGTCGCCGCGATCTGCGGAGGCCTGTGTTCCTGCGCCACCTGTCATGTTTACGTGGATGAGAGCTGGGTCCCTCGATTACCGAAGCCGCAGAGTGACGAGCTGGAGCTGCTCAAGGAGTTGTCCGATTTTCGACAAGCCACCTCGCGGCTGTCGTGTCAGGTCGAGTTCACCGAGGCACTCGACGGCTTGAAGGTCACCATTGCGCCCGACACTTGAGTCGCCGCGGCCCACGCGGATGACTCCGAGAGGCTTTTCTTAGCTCACTTCTTCTCGGTTTGCAGCCGCACGGCCTCCTGCGCGGCGGCGATCGCCGCAGGATCGCCCAGAAAGCGCCGGCTCACCGGTTGAATCTGCTCGTTGAGCTCATAGAGCATCGGGATGCCGGTCGGGATGTTGAGCTCGACGATGGCGCGCTCGGACAGGCCGTCGAGCATCTTCACGAGCGCGCGCAGCGAATTTCCGTGCGCGACCACGAGCACGTCCTTGCCTGCGCGAAGCTCGGGGGCGATGCGCATCTCCCAGTATGGCAAGACTCGCGCAAGGGTATCCTTGAGCGATTCGGTTGCGGGTAGCAGGCTCGGATCCAACTCCGCGTAGCGCTGATCGAAGCGCGGATGCCGCGGATCGTCCGGCGCGAGCGCGGGGGGTGGAACGTCGTAGCTGCGGCGCCAGAGCTTGACCTGAGCCTCGCCATGCTCGGCAACCGTCTGCGCCTTGTTGAGCCCCTGAAGCGCCCCGTAATGGCGCTCGTTCAGGCGCCAACTGCGCTCGACCGGCAGCCACATCCGATCCGTGGTATCGAGGATCAGCCAGAGCGTGCGGATGGCGCGCTTGAGGACCGAGGTGAATGCGATGCGCGGCTCGAGCCGCTCGCGCTCGAGCTCGCGGCCCGCGAGCACGGCTTCTTCGCGCCCGGCATCGGTCAGATCGACGTCGTGCCAACCCGTAAACAGATTCTCGAGGTTCCACGTGCTTTGCCCATGTCGGACCAGGACCAGTTTTCCGGGCACGGATTGCTCTCCTAACTCGCGGCAAAGACGCCGTCGAATTCTGCCGCCAGCGTCCCGCCATCCAGAATGTCGACATGCAGGTTGATGCGTCCGCGTCCGGCGCGGCGCAGCATTTTACGGAACCTTTCGATCTCATCGGCCGCGGGCGCCGTGAGCGTCGCGCGCAGCGCGCCCTGAACGGGCTTGATGTAGCGAATCGTGGATTCCTGGATCACCGCCGCCGCGCCGAGCTGGTGCACGTCGAGATAATGTGTCAACCATCCCCAGCCGGCGAGCACTGCGACACAGTAAAGACTGCCTCCGAATGCGGTTCCCTGGTGATTGGCATTCGCCGCAAGCGGGGCCGAGAGCCGCACGCCACGCTCATCGGCCGCCTCGACCGCGATCCCGATGTGCTTGACGAGCGGAAACTCTCGGTCGAGCTTCCCCTGCAGGTAGTCGGCTCCCGCAGGGAGGGGCACGTCGAGCGGGGCCTTCAGCTTGGGCGCACTCATTCTTGCGCGAGCCGCCGCACGGCCTGCAAGGCCACCGATAGCGTCGCGAAATCCGGAGGCGAGCCGGTGCGCAAATCGACGATGATCCTGCTGAGCGCACCGACCGAGGGGGCGTGTCGCCGGCTCCACTGATCGACGCGTGCCGCCAGATCCCGGCCCTTGCACTTGAGCACCGCGCTCGTGATCTTGCGCTGCAACGCGTACAGGTCGTCGCGCACGGTACGGCGCGCGACGGCCTGCCATTGTCCCTCGACCGTCAGGCTCTCGATCTGATCCTTGATCCAGCCGAGTCCGATGCGCTCGCCGATGTCGAAATACGCCTTGGCCGCATAGCCGACTTTCACGCGCGCCGCCATCGCCGCCTCGACCAAGTCGAGCGCGCAATGCATGGCATCGACGGAGGCAATGCGCGTGGCCAGATGCTCGGGCACGTGTTGCTCGATCAAGCGCGCTCGCTCGCTGCCGACGCGCTTGCGCTCGCTCGCCGAGAGCACCGAGTCGAGCTCCCGGAAGAGCTCGCTCACCGGGGCGGCGTAGCGCCGCACCGCCCGCTCGATATCGAGATTCCCGCGCAGGTTCTCGATGAGCCAGTAGCTCGCATGGCGCAGGAGGCGCGTGGTTTGAAACATGATCGCGTACTGGAGCGCTGCCGGGATGCGATTGTCGAGCGCTTCGATCTGCGTCCAGGTATCACGCGCCGCGAACACCTCGCGCGCGATGGTGTAGGCACGGGCGATGGCCCCGGGGCTCGCACCGGTGTCGTCCTGTGCACGGACCGGAAAGACGGGTCCTGCGCGGTTGATCAAGCTGTTGGTCACGGCCGTCGCGATGATTTCGCGACGCAACCGGTGGCGCTTCAGGCGCACGGCGAAGCGCTCGCGTAGCGCGGCGGGAAAGTACCGAGCCAGCTCGCCGGAGAGGTAGGGATCCTCGGGCACGTCGGAATTGATCAGCGCTTTGTAGAGCCAGATCTTGCCGTAGGAGAGGATGATGGCCAATTCCGGGCGCGTGAGTCCCTCGCCCGCCTTGCGCCGCTCGAAGATCTCCTCCTCCGACGGCAGAAACTCCAGCGCACGGTTCAAATCACCCGAGCGTTCCAGCGCGCGGATCACCGAGGCGCTCTCTGCCAATCGCTCCTTGGACTGAAACGCACCGGTGCTGATCGACTTGCTCTGCAGATAGTTGTTGCGCAACACGAGCGCCGCCACGTCGTCCGTCATCTGCACGAGCAGCCGATCGCGCGCGGCGCGCGTAATCTCGCCGGCGCGCACCGCACCGTTCAACAGAATCTTGATGTTCACTTCGACGTCGGAGCAATTCACGCCGGCGGAGTTGTCGATAAAGTCGGTGTTCAAACGCCCGCCGCGGCGCGCGTACTCGATGCGGCCGAGCTGCGAGAATCCGAGATTCCCGCCTTCACCGACGACCTTGCAGCGAAGCTCCGAGCCGTCGACGCGCACGGGATCGTTGCTGCGGTCGCCGACGTCGAGGTGGCTCTCGCTCGAAGCCTTGACGTAGGTGCCGATGCCGCCGTTCCACAGCAGGTCGACCCGCGATTTGAGTATCGCCTTGATGACCTCGTTGGGAGTGGCCTGGGCGGGCAATTCGAGCAGCGCCTGGGCTTCGCGCGACAGCACGAGGCTCTTCGCGCTGCGCGAGTACACACCGCCGCCCTTGGAGATCGCCGCTCTGGAGTAGTCCTCCCACGTGGAGCGCGCCAGGCGGAACATCCGCTCACGCTCCTTGAACGAGCGAGCGGCATTCGGATCCGGATCGATGAAGATGTGCTGGTGATTGAAGGCGGCGAGCAGCCGAATATGCGGCGACTGCAGCATGCCGTTGCCGAAGACATCGCCCGCCATGTCGCCGATCCCGGCGACCGTGAAATCCTGATTCTGAATATCAACGCCCATCTCGCGGAAGTGGCGCTTCACGCACTCCCAGGCGCCGCGCGCCGTGATGGCCATTTTCTTGTGGTCGTAACCGGCGGACCCTCCGGAGGCGAACGCATCGCCCAGCCAGAAGCCGTACTCCTCGGAGATCGCATTCGCAATGTCCGAGAAGGTCGCGGTCCCCTTGTCCGCCGCGACGACCAGATACGCATCGTCGCCGTCGTGGCGCACCACGCGTCGCGGCCCGACGATCTCGTCGTCGACGATGTTGTCCGTGAGATCGAGGAGCCCGCGAATCAGCGTTTGGTAGCACCTGACCACCTCGGCCTGCTGGGCCTCGCGGTCGCCTGTGAGCATGCGTCTCACGACAAACCCGCCCTTGGCTCCCACGGGCACGATCACCGTATTCTTCACCTGCTGGGCCTTCATCAGGCCCAAGATCTCGGTGCGGAAGTCCTCGCGCCGGTCCGACCAGCGGATGCCGCCGCGGGCCACGTACCCCATTCGCAGGTGCACTCCTTCCATGTGCATGGAGAACACGAACACCTCGAACAGGGGCTTCGGGAGCGGGAGCTCGCGCATCTTCTGGCTTTCGACCTTGAAGGATAGATACTCCTTGTGCTCCCCCGCATCCATGGTTTGATAGGCATTGGTGCGCACCGTCGCCGACAGCGCATTCCACAGGGCGCTCAAGATCCGGTCCTCGTCCGAGCGCGTGACCTGATCGAGTGCTGCGCGTAGTTGCTGATCGAGCCGCGCGAGGGCGCTGCGGCGCGCCGAGGCGGTGAGATCGGGATCGAAGCGCGCGACGAACAGATCGGCGAGGGCACGCGCCATGCCCGCATTGTTGGTGAGCACCTGCGCGATATACCCTAGACTGAACGGCAGCCCCGCTTGCAGCAGGTATCGACAGTAGGCGCGCAGCACCGTCACGAAGCGCCACGTAACGCCCGCGGCGAGTGTGAGCTGGTTGAAGCGGTCGCTGTCCATCCGCCCGGTCCACACCGCCGTGAACGCGCTCTTGATGTCATCGGCGAGGAGCTCGAATTTCGTCACTGGCACGCTCTGCATGACGAGCTCGAGGTCTTGAATCCAAGCTCGGCGACCGTCCTGGAACTCGAGGCCGTAGGGTCGCTCGGCGATCACTTTGAGGCCCATGTTCTCGAGCATGGGCAACAGGTCCGAGATCGGTATGGCCTCGCGCTCCCGAAATATCTTGAGAAAGAACTTGTCCGCGCGGCGTGGCTCGGGCCGATACACGTCCAGGACCAGCCGCTCGGGCTCCTGCGCCGCCGCCTCGAGGAAAGTGACATCGAGAACGGCGGCATCGCCCCGGAAATCCTCGGTGTAGGCCGCGGGAAAGGCCTGCCCATAGGTCCCAAACAGCTGCAAAGCCCTCGCCTCGTCGAAACGCGCCAGCAAGGCGGCCTTGAAGTCGTCGGACCAGGAGCGGACGGCGAGCGCGACGCGCCGCTCCAGGACATCGTCGCTGATCGGAGCCGAGTCGCTCGGCTGGGTGCGCGCGACGATGTGAAGGCGCGCAAGATTCGACTCTCCGGCAATCTGGACCTGCGATTCCATGCTGTACGCGGAGAAAGCCTCGCGGATGACCCGTTCGATGCGTTCGCGAACCTGGGTGTTGTATTTCTCCCGAGGCACGAAGATGAGGCAGGAGTAGAAACGGCGAAACGGGTCGCGCCGCATCAGCACGCGAATGCGGGGGCGCTCCTGCAGGCCGAGGATTCCCGTGATGATGCGATTCAAATCGGGCACGCTCGCCTGAAATAGCTCGTCGCGAGGAAAGGAATCCAAGGTGTGCTGCAGCGCCTTGCCGTTGTGGCTGTCGGGCGCCAGCCCGAAGTGCAGTATCACCTGCGCGACTTTGTGGCGCACCAGGGGAATCTCGCGAGGGTTGGCGTTGTAGGCGGAGGAAGTCCATAGACCCAAAAACCGCCGCTCGCCGATCAGCTGCCCGTCGGCATCGAACTGCTTGATGCCGATGTAGTCGAGGTAGCCGGCCCGATGGACCGTCGAGTGAATGTTGGCCTTGGTCACGAGCACCAGGTCGCGCGCGCGGCTTTGGCGGCGAATGTCGGCCGAGAGGGTTTTGCGCACGCTCAGCGGGTGCTTTTGTGCAGGGCCGCGCTTATGTCCCGGGCGCAAGATCCCGAGCCCGGTGTCCTCAACGGGGTCCAAGGCGGCATCCCCCTTGCCGCCCCGCAGGCGGTAATCCCGAAAACCCAGGAAAGTGAAGTGCCGATCGTCCATCCAGGCGAGCAGGGCCTGTGTCTCGCTCACGTCGCGCGGATCGAAGCGGGTGTGCAGAGCGTTCAAATCCTCGGCGATTTGCCGACAGGCGGCGCGCATCTTGGGCCAATCCGCGCAGGCGACGCGCACGTCGCGCATGCCGCTCTCGATCTGTGTGCACAATGACTCAAGTACGCCGGGATCGACGATGCGATCGACCTCGAGATGCTGGAACGACTCGAGCCGGTAATGCTTTTCGACCGCCGCGCGGCCCTCTTCGATGACTCGCAACACTCCGGCGCTGTCGCGCTCGACGGCGAGAACCGGATGCGCCAAAAAATGTACGGTGAGGGAGCGCTGCGTCAGCACGACACCGAGCGAATCGACGAGAAACGGCATGTCATCGTTGACGATCTCGATGACGGTGTGGGGCGATGTGTAGCCGTGCTCACGCAGCGTCGGATTGAACACGCGCACCAGGGCTCGGCCGCGGCGCTGCCGGGCGAAGCTCAAATGCGACAGGGCTGCGGCGGCGAGCGCCGCGGGCTCACGCGTGGCCATGTCATCGACGTCGACGTTGGCGTAATACGCTTCCAAGAAGCGCTTGTTCGAAGTGCTGCGCCGAGATTTCGTCATTCGCGCGGCTGCCGCCGCCACCACCGCCGTTACGTTTCTTCGGTACTGTTCGGTGCTCGATTCACGCATGGTCGTATCCTAGGAGCTCTAGAAGGCCCCTCCAAGTCAATCGGGACGCTCGAGATCGGCGATCACGGCGGCGAGAAATCGGCACGCCTCGCCTCCGGTGATGCAGCGATGATCAAAGCTCAATGACAGCGGCATGCGCCGATGGACTGCGACGGCATCGCCGACCGCCACCGCGTCATGGCGTACCTTGCCTGCGCCCAAGTTCGCAACCGCCGGGGGCACCACCTGCGGCGTGCCGTAGCGGCCTGCGAGCGTGCCGAAGTTCGAGAGCATCAAGGTGAAGTCGCGCAGATCCTCCGGCGCGAGGCTCCTCTGGTGAGCGGCCGCCTTTTGCCGAGCGAGCGCCTCGCGCAACTCCTCCGGCGTCTTGTCCTGGATGTTGCGCACCACCGGCACGATGAGGCCTTGGGGAGTATCGACCGCAATCGCGAGATCGATGTGCTTCAAGAGCATGCGCGCGTTGCTGGCGGGATCATACAGCGCGTTCAAAGCAGGCTCGATGCGCCACGCGCGGATCAGCGCCCGCATGATCCGCAGCATGTAGTCACCGTGCTTCACCCAGGCATGAATGTCGGCATCGTCGCACACCGTACTCAAAGGGATCTGGGCGCGCGATAGCGTCATGCTGCGCGCCATCGCGCGGCGCACGCCGCGCAGCGGCTCCAAGGTCGCGCCGGGAGGCACCGCGAAGGGCGGCGCATCGCCGTCGAGGCGCGCGGCAGGCGAGGTATCGAGCTGCGCAGCGCCGAGCACATCGTCGAGCGTCACCAGTCCCCCGGCGCCGCTCCCCGCCAGAGTCTCGAGATCGATCCCGAGGCGGCGGGCCAGCGCCCGGGCCACCGGCAGCGCACGTACGCGCGCTTCACCGTTACCGCGCGCGCGGCGGCCGAGCGTCGCGGAATCGACGAATTCCTCCTCGACCGCCGCAGGCATGCTTCCCACCACGGTGCCGGAATCGAAATCGATCAACGGTGCGCCCGTCGCCACGATATCCCCGACTGCTGCATGCAGCGCCGTCACGGTTCCATTGAAGGGTGCCGGCACCTCGACCACCGATTTGGCCGTCTCCACCGACACCATCGGCTGGTCCACGAGCACCTGATCGCCGGGCTTTAGGTGCCATTCGAGGATCTCGGCCTCCGCCAGGCCCTCTCCCAAGTCGGGAAGCCGGAATGTGCCCATGCGCCTAGTCCGCCAGGGTGAGTTGCACGGCGTCGACGATGCGCTGGACGCCGGGGATGTAATCGTGCTCGAGCTTGAAGAGCGGCATGACGGTGTCGTAGCCGGTGACGCGCTGAATGGGGGCGTGCAAATCGTACAAGCCGTGCTCGGCCACGATCGCCGCGATCTCCGCTCCGACACCGACGTTACGGGCGGCTTCGTGCACGATCACCAAGCGGCCGGTCTTCGCGACCGAGGCGAGAATGGTCTCGGCGTCGATCGGGCTCAAGGTGGCAAGATCGATGAGCTCGGCGCTCACGCCCTGCGCTTCGAGCTCGCTCACCGCGCGCAAAGTCTCGATGGTCATGGCGCCCCAGGTCACGATCGTCACGTCGCGCCCTTCGCGCAGAATGAAGCAATGATCGAGCGGCAGCGCGCGCCCGTCGTCGATCACTTCCTGGCGCATGGCCCGATACAGCCGGGCCGGCTCCAGGAATATCACCGGGTCCGGATCGCGGATCGCGGCGAGGAGCAACCCGTAGGCGCGCGCGGGTGAGGAGGGGCACACCACGCGAATGCCCGGGATGTGGCACAGCATCGTCTCGGTGCTCTCGGAGTGGTGCTCGGGTGCGTGGATGCCGCCGCCGTGCGGGGTGCGGATGACCACCGGGCAGGTGAGGCGCCCGCGGGTGCGATAGCGCATGCGCGACAGGTGGTTCACGATCTGGTCCAAGGCCGGATAGAGGAACCCCATGAATTGAATTTCCGCGACCGGCTTCAAGCCCTGCGCCGCCATGCCCACCGACATCCCCGCGATGGTGGCCTCCGCCAACGGCGTATCCTGCACGCGATCCTTGCCGAAGCGCGCCTGCAGCCCTTGAGTCGCGCGAAACACGCCGCCGTTCACGCCGACGTCCTGACCGATGACGACGACGCTGTCGTCGTGCTCCATCTCCCAGCCATGCGCCATCGCAATGGCCTCGACCATCGTTATTTTTGCCAACTCAATGACCGCTTCCTTTCGTGGCGTACTTGCGCGCCGTGGCACGTTGCTCGCGCAGGTGCGGCGGCAAATCCGCGAACAGATAATCGAACATGGCATCTGTCGAGGGCTTCGCGCCCTTCAGGTACTCGCTCACCGCGGCATCCACCGCTCGAGCGCAATCCCGGATGAGCTCCTGCTCGAGGGTCTCGCTCCACCGGCCCGACCTCTTGAGGTACTCGCGCACACGAATCAAGGGCTCGAGTGCCCAAGCCGCCTTGACTTCGTCGGCGCTGCGGTAGCGGGCGGCATCATCCGAGGTCGTGTGGTCGCTCAGGCGATAGGTGAGCGCCTCGATGAGGCAGGGTCCGGCGCCGGCGCGTGCCCTGGCGAGCGCCTCGCTCACGACCTCGCGCACCGCGAATACATCGTTGCCGTCGACCTGCACACCCGCAATTCCCGCCGCGACGGCCTTTTGCGCGAGCGTGCGGGCCGCCGTTTGCAGCGCCACCGGAACGGAGATCGCCCACCCGTTGTTCACGATCACGAACACGACCGGCAAGGCGCGTACACCGGCGAGGTTGATGGCCTCGTAGAATGCCCCTTCCGATGTGCCGCCGTCACCGATGTAGGCGAGCGCGCAGCGCGGTTCCTTGCGGATCTTGAACGCCATGGCTGCTCCCGCAGCGTGCAGCGTCTGCGTGGCGATCGGCACGCACCACGCGAAGTCGTGCCTCGGGCGGGCAAAGTCGTTACCACGCTCATCGCCGCCCCAGTACGTCAGGACCTCCGTCATGGTCACGCCGCGCCAGAGCTGCGTACCGATCTCGCGATAGACGGGAGCGAGCACGTCCTCGGGCCGCATCGCGGCGCCGACGCCGATGTGGGTGGCCTCGTGGCCCAACGCAGAGGCATAGGTGCCGAGCTGTCCGGTACGCTGCAAATTGACCGCCTTGGCGTCGAATACCCGCTCGCACGTCATGGCGCGATACATCGTGAGGACCTCCTGCGGATCCTCAGCGAACGCCGGCAAGCGGGCGACGAGCTCGCCTTTCGGATCGAGTATCTGCCGGTATTCGATCTTGAATTCAGCCACCGTCGGCATCGGCAAATTATGCCAGGCCGCGCGCTGCGGCGCTTCATGCGCGCGGCCGAGATCGCGGGTGGCGAGTCTACGCATGGTGCTGGCCCGACAAATAGCGCAGGGTTTGCATCTCGGCGAGCCGGCTCGCGGCGCGCTCGAATTCGAACTGCAAGCGCTCGCCGCGATACAGGCGAGCGGGCTCGGTAGCGGCCGAGACCACGACCTTGACGCCTCGGTCGTAGAGCTCGTCGATCAACATGATGAAGCGCCGCGCCGCGTCCTCGTCGTGCGCCGAGAACTCGGGCACGTTCGAGATGAACAACGTCCCGTAAAGCCGTGCGAGCTCGATGTAATCGTTCTGGCTGCGGGGACCTGCGCAGAGCTCGCTGAATTCGAACCACGCAATGTCGGGACCGACCGCGACTACGCGCAGAGCGCGCCCCTCGATGTGCAGCGCCGTCGGCCCGGACGCGGCGCCGCCGGCGAGCGCGGCGAAACGCTGCTCGAGCGCCAGGCGAGTCTCGGGCGCCTTGGAATCCAGATAGGTCGGCGCACGCTCGAGCTGGCGCAGCCGGTAGTCGATCCCGGAGTCCAGATGCAACGCTTCGACGTGAGTCTCGAGGAGCGCGATGGCAGGCAGAAATCTTTGTCGTTGAAGCCCGTCCTTGTACAGCTCCTGCGGCGGCACGTTCGAGGTAGCGACGAGCGTCACCCCGCGGCGGAACAGACCATCGAAGAGCCCGGCGAGTAGCATGGCATCGGCGATGTCGGAGACGAAGAACTCATCGAGACACAGGGTGCGCACGCGGCGCGCAATTCTGAGCGCCACGAGGTCCAAGGGCTGTGTCCGCCCTTTGATGCGGCCGAGCTCCGCATGCACACGCTGCATGAAGCGGTAGAAGTGGCAGCGCTCGCGCGGGACTCCCTTCAACGAGGCGAAGAGCGCATCCATCAGCAGGGTCTTTCCGCGGCCCACGGCGCCCCAGAGGTAGAGGCCGCGCGGTGCGTCGGTCGGTTGAGCCGAGAGCCGTAACGAGTCCACGAGCCCGCGCCACCAGGGGCAATGCGAGCTGCTGCGCAGCTCCTCGGCGAGCGCGTCGAGGCGGGCAGCGATCCTCTCCTGAGCCGGGTCGAACTCCAAGCGGCGCGCCGCGAGCGCTTCGTGCAGGCGCTCGGTGACACTCTTGGCTTCGCCGCTCATCAGCGTCGAAGCATCGGGATCGGCGAAGGATTTCAGAGTTATTCAGCTACAGGCTCTGATAATTGGGACCCGAGCCGCCCTCGGGGGTGACCCAGGTAATCTGATCCGTGTAGGGCTCCTTGATATCACAGGCCTTGCAATGCACGCAGTTCGAGGCGTTGATCTGCAGCTTCTTGGCGCCCGCGCCATCGGGAATCATTTCGTAGACGTTGGCGGGGCAGAAGTTAGTGCACGGATTGCCGAACTCCTGAGTGCAGCGGGTGGCGCAGAGGGCGAGATCGGCGACCTTGAGATGCACCGGCTGGTTCTCGTCGTGCATGGTCGAGGCGAAGAAGACGAATGCCAAGCGATCGCGCGGCGGGAGCTCCCGCTCGCCCCAGCCGCGGTCGGGGGAGACATACTCGTCCAGGCGCTTGAGCGCCTTATCATCGGGGTGGTTGGCGAGCGTCCAGGGGAGCTTCCCGAGGGTGATCGTCTCGAGCGCCGCGTTGGCGAGCCCGAACCACAGGCCGCGGGTGAATCCGGGCCGGATGTTGCGCACCCTGTAGAGCTCGCGGCCGCCCACCGATTCGCGCCAACGCTGGTCGAAGCCGGCGCTCGTTGCGGTCTCGACGTAATGCGCCGCGGCCGTCATCCCCGAACGGATCGCCTGATGAATCCCCTTGATCTTCGGGGTGTTGAGCGTGCCTCCCGCATCGCCCACCAGGAGCGCTCCCGGCATCTCGAGGGTGGGCATCGATTGATAGCCGCCCTCGATTACCGTGCGGGCTCCTCCGGCGATGATCTCGCCGCCTTCGAGAAGCGGCTTGACGGACGGATGGTTCTTGAACTGCTGAAACGCCTCGAAGGGCTTGAAGCGCGGATCCTCATAATCTAAGCCGACGACAAAGCCGACGTAGACGCGGTCGTTGCTCAGGTGATAGAGGAAGCTGCCGCCATAGGTTCGGCTGTCGAGCGGCCATCCGACCGTGTGTTGAATGAGGCCGGGTTGCACACGCCCGGACGGAAGCTGCCACAGCTCCTTGAAGCCGAGGCCGTAGGTCTGCGGGGATTTGCCGGCCTCGAGCTGGAAGCGCCGCATCAGCTGCTTCGCCGTGCTGCCCCGGCAGCCCTCGCAGAACATGGTGATCTTCGCGTGGATCTGCGATCCCAGCGTGAAGTTCGGGCCGGGCTCACCCTTCTTGTCCACGCCCATATCGCCGATGCGCACGCCCTTCACCGCGCCCGCCTCGTCGAACAACGCCTCCGCAGCCGCAAACCCCGGGAACACGTCGACCCCGAGCTTCTCGGCCTCCGCACCCAGAATCGGCACCAGCTGGCCGAGCGAGATGATGAAGTTGCCGTGATTGCGCATTTGCGGCGGGGTGATCGGCACGCGGTAGCACCTGCGGCGCGTGAGGAACAGAAACTCATCGCGCGTGGCGGGCACGCAAATCGCCGGCGGATGCTCGCGCCACGTGGGCAGGAGCTCATCGAGCGGCCCCGGCTCGAGGACCGCGCCGGACAGGGAGTGAGCCCCCAGGCTCGCCGCTTTCTCGAGCACGCAGACGCTCAGGTCCGGCTTTAATTGCTTCAGGCGGATCGCGCAGGCGAGCCCGGCGGGTCCCGCCCCCACGACGGCCACCTCGTACTCCATCACGTCGCGCTCGGGTTCGCTCATCGACTTGGCATCCAGGTTGGTTTTGTTCGTTATGTCGCGGACAAACGGGCGGCGTAGTAGATCACAAACACGCGCTCGGAACGACTGTCCATCTGGTGGACAACGCGAGGAGGGATTCTCTCACAATCGGCGCTTTTAATGAGGGGAACACCATGAGTGCAGGCCACGGACGCTGAGATCCAAGGACGGCCAACGGATTGGGCATGGTCGGGCAGGGACGCCCACCCCATGCCTTCAAAGGGCACCCCGACGTTTCAGATCATCTCGACGGCAATGGCCGTCGCTTCACCCCCACCGATGCACAGGCTCGCGATCCCGCGCTTCTGGCCGCGCGCCTTCAGCGCATGCAGAAGTGTCGTGACCAAGCGCGCGCCCGTGGCGCCGATCGGATGTCCGAGCGCGCAGGCGCCACCATTGACGTTCACCTTCGCGTGATCGAGCCCTAAGTCCTTCATAGCCGCCATGGTCACCACGGCGAACGCCTCGTTCACCTCGTAAAGGTCGACGTCGCCCGCCCGCCACTCGAGCTGGGTCAGCAATTTGCGGATTGCGCCGACGGGCGCCAACGTAAACCACTCGGGCTCCGTCGCGAAGCTCGTGTAGCCCACGATGCGCGCGAATGGCTTGTAGCCGCGCGCAGCAGCCAGCGATTCGCGGGTGAGCACGACGGCGGCCGCTCCATCGGAGATACTGGCGGAACTTGCCGGCGTGACCGTCCCATCTTTCTTGAAAGCTGGCTTGAGTGTCGGTATCCGCGCGATGTCGATCGTGCCGGGCGTCTCATCCTTCTCCACCACGATCTCGCCCTTCCTGGTCTTGGCGGTCACCGGCGCCACCTCCTGGGCAAAGGCCCCGCCGGCGACGGCAGACTGGGCCCGGCGCGCTGATTCGCGCGCGAAATCGTCCTGCGCCTGACGGGAAAACTCGTAGCGCGCCGCCGTTGCTTCGGCGAAGCACCCCATGAGCTGACCGTCCCAGGGGCTCTGCAGGCCATCGTAGTACATGTGATCCAGCACCTCCTGGTGGCCCATGCGGTAGCCGGCTCGGGCCTTGGGGAGGAGGTAAGGCGCGTTGGTCATGGACTCGAGACCGCCCGCCACGACAAAGCGCGCAGAGCCTGCGAGTATTTGATCGGCCCCGAGCATGATGGTGCGCAGGGCCGAGCCGCACATCTTGTTGACCGTGGTTGCCGGGACGCTCGCCGGGATGCCGGCCCCCAAGGCGGCCTGTCGTGCAGGAGCCTGCCCGAGCCCCGCCGGAAGCACGCACCCCATGAACACCTCGTCGACCTCCGAGGGCGGCACCTTGGAGTCGGCAAGGGCTGCCTTGATCGCGACGGTCCCGAGCTGCGGTGCGGTGACCCCCGCGAAGGCGCCCTGGAAGGCTCCGACGGGCGTGCGGCGGGCGGACAGGATAACGACGGGATCCTTGCTCATAGCGTAGGTTCCATGGGGTGATGAAGGATCTGGATTATAACGGACCCGGCTGTGGAGACGGGGCGGGCGGGGCGCAGGGCTCGCCACGAGAGCTCTAGGAGCCTGTCTGAGTAATCCTCGTGGCCGCGACCGCGACAGATTTCGCTTCAGCCGAGGCGGAGCCGACTCGAAGTTGGGCTGGCACCCAATGAGGAGGCGACAACGACGGATGAAGCGAAAATCTGTCCGGTCCCGCAGGGTTGGCCGGGTGAGGCGCGTCTGCGGCGTTGCGCGTCTTGGCCGTGGTGCCCGCCACGGCCTGCGCCGCGCGCCTTGCATCCGCATCCTCACCCGGCCAACGCGGCTCACGCGGATTACTCAGACAGGCTCCTAGGGGGCGAGCGGCTCGCCGACCGCCTGCGCGATCAATTCGCGGCTGAGCTGCCGTGCGCCGGCGGGCTCGAGCACGCCGAGGACCTCGAAACGGATCGCCCGGCGCCGAATGGTGAAGGTGCCGGGGCGAAGCAGCTCCCGCGTGCCATGAATGGCCACGGGCACGATCTGCATGTTCGAGCGCTCCGCGGTGGCGAAGGCACCCCCCAGGAATTTGCCCACCCGGCGGGTGGCCTCGAAGGTGCCCTCGGGAAAGAATACGAGCGACTGGCCGTCGGCCGCGAGCTTCCACACGCGCCGCGCGTCCGAACCCCCCTTGTGGCGGTCGAACCTCTCCACAAAGGCAGCGCCGATCCGCCGCAGCAGCAATCCCGCCAGCGGGACGCGCGCCATCTCCTTTTTGATGACGAAGGCAAAGTCGGGCGGCAAGGCCGCCGCCGCGACGATCCCGTCGATGTAGCTCGCGTGATTGGCAACCACCACACAGGGCTCGCGGGGCAGTCGCTCGATCCCGTGGATGCGCAGCGGGATTGCGGCAGCGCGAAAGAAGCCTCGCGCGAAGAACCCGGCCACCGCACGGCGCCGGCGCAGGCCAGGGACGAAGAGGCTGACCAGGAGCGTCATGGTCCCCATGGCCACGAAAACCGCAACGCAATAGGCGGTGTAAAGGCGCCGCGCGAGCCCTTTTGTGATCACTTCTGTGATCTGGTTCTCCTTATGTTAATACTTCCAGTTACTGTGAGACTGGTCACGCCGACCTGCAAGCGGGCCTCGCATACTGATCGCCAGATAGCGCGTTACGGCATCGCGTTTACGCGAGAGGTTATGGCGACGGCTCTTAAACGGTCGGTTTATACACGCAGCTCGGGTGCGGGGGTACCGCCCCGTGAAACGACCGACCCCGCCCTGCAGCGATTTCTCGACGCCGTGTGGATGGAGCGCGGCTTATCCGCCAATACGCTCGCCGCTTACCGGGCGGATCTCACCGCGCTGGCACGCTGGCTGGAGGAGCGCGACAGCGCGCTGCTCAAGGCGACGCGCATCGAGCTGCTAGGGTTCATCGCCGCGCGTGTGGAGGGCGGGTCACGACCGCGCTCCACGGCACGGCAGTTGTCGAGCTTCCGACGCTTCTTTCGCTTCATGATGCGCGAGGGATTGATCACCCAGGATCCCACGGCGCAAATCGCGATGCCCAAGATCGGCCGCTCACTGCCCAAATCGCTCACCGAGGCCGAGGTCGATGCGCTGCTCGAGGCACCGGTGGTCTCCGACCCGCTCGGCCACCGGGACCGTACCATGCTCGAGGTGCTGTACGCGACGGGACTGCGCGTCTCGGAGCTCGTCAGCCTCAAGCACAACCAGATCAACCTGAACCAGGGCGTGATGCGCGTGGTCGGCAAGGGCAACCGCGAGCGCTTGATTCCGCTCGGGGAAGAAGCGGTGAAGTGGCTGCAGCAATTCATGCAGGGCCCGCGCGTGGAGATCCTGCTCGAGCGGCAAACGGATTACCTGTTTCCAACCCGGCGCGGCGACCGTATGACCCGCCAGGCCTTCTGGCACATCATCAAACGCTACTCGAAGAAGGCCGGCGTGGAGAAGGAGCTCTCACCCCATACCCTGCGGCACGCCTTTGCGACGCACTTATTGAATCACGGCGCGGACCTTCGCGTGGTGCAGATGCTCTTGGGTCACAGCGATCTGTCGACGACGCAGATCTACACGCACGTGGCGCGCGAGCGCTTGAAAGAGCTGCACGCGCAGCATCATCCCCGAGGGTAGGAGTCGCGCCCCTGGGTCGCCTCCGTGGCCCCTGCCACCCCGCAGTGCGCCCTCCTCGTGCCGCCCTCGTCCGTGAGTGCCGCCCCCGTCCCGTCCTCGTCTGCTAGAATTTCTTGAACCGGCGGCGCGCCGTGAAGTCAAAACCGAATCCGGGAGTGCCTTAAGATGTCGAGACGCCTCACCGTGTTCGCCCTGGGCCTCGCCGCCTGCGGCTTGAGCTTTCACGCCGCCCCGGCCGATCAGGGGGCGCAGGATGCGCGCGGCGCCGAAAGCCACGCCGCCGAAGCGCGCCCCGCCGACGCCCACGCCTCCGATGCGCATGGCGCCGATCCGCGGGCGGCACTCGTGAAGCTTCTGCCGGCCGGATCGAAAGTCGAGGACTTGAAGCCGTCCCCCATCCCCGGCCTCTATCAGTTCACGCAGGGCGCCGAAGTGAGCTATTTGACGGCCGATGGCAAGTACTTCATCGACGGCAACCTCTACGACATGGCCACGCGCGAGAATCTGACCGAGGAGGTGCGCTCACGCGCGCGCCTGGTGATGATCAACGCGGTACCCGAATCGCAGATGGTCATCTTCTCGCCGAAGAATCCGCTCTACACCATCACCGTCTTCACCGACCTCGATTGCCAGTACTGCCGCAAGCTCCATAGCGAGATCGCCGAGATCAACAAGCTCGGAATCCGGGTGCGTTACATGTTCTACCCGCGCACCGGGCCGAATACGGAAAGCTGGCGCAAGGCCGAGGTCGTGTGGTGCTCGGCGGACCGCAACGAGGCGCTCACCCGCGCAAAAGCCGGCGCGCAGCTCGACATGAACAAGACCTGCGGGCCGACGCCGGTGGCGCGCGAGTATGCGCTCGGCGAGAGCATCGGGGTGCGCGGTACGCCGGCCATCGTCACCGAGAACGGGCAGTTCATCAACGGCTACATGCCGCCGAAGGAACTGCTGCAGGCGATCAAGCAGACGCAGCTGGCGCAGCGTTAGTGTCCTGAGTCAGAAATTCGCCGGCAGTCGAGCGATCGCGGCGCGGCCGCTCAGCGCTCCAGGTACTTCAGCTTTTCCCTGACGCCCTCCCATTGCTTGGCGTCCGCCGGCGGCTCCTTCATCTCGCTGATCACCGGCCATTTCTTCGCGAGCTCGGCGTTGAGCTGCTTGAAGTTCTCCTGACCGGCTGGAATTTCCTCTTCCGAATAGATGGCCTCGACCGGGCATTCGGGCTCGCACAGCGTGCAATCGATGCATTCGTCCGGGTCGATCACGAGAAAATTCGGCCCCTCGTGAAAGCAGTCCACGGGGCACACTTCCACGCAATCCATATATTTGCATTTGATGCAGCTTTCAGTGACGACGAACGCCATGACTTGCCCTTCTTCAAATTGAGCGAAATACCGCTATGCGCGCCGCTATTCTGCCACAGCCCCGAAGCCTCAGCCCTTCAGGCGCGCTCCCGCAGCTTCAAGGGGCGCGTGAGCTCGGTGAAGTGGTGATCCTCCCGTCCCGCAGCGCGATCGGCGAAGTAGCGGCGCAGCGCGAATTCGCCGCTCGCGAACGCCAACTGGTCCCAGGGGATTTCCTCCTGCGCGTAGAGGCGCACTTCCAGGCTCTCCGGGCCCGGGGCGAACTCGGGTGCCTTGAGCTCTGCCCGAAACATTACGTGCACCTGGCCCGCGTGCGTCACGTTGACCACCGCGAGGAGCGATCCCACCTCGACCGTGGCCCTGGCCTCCTCGTAGCACTCGCGTGCCGCTGCCGCCTGCATGGTCTCCCCGTGCTCCATGAAGCCGGCGGGCACCGTCCAGAACCCCAGCCGCGGCTCGATGGCGCGCCGGCAGAGCAGGATCTTCTCCTGCCAACGCGGCACGCACCCCAAGACGAGCAGGGGATTCTTGTAGTGGATCATGCCGCAGCTCGTGCACACGAAGCGCGGCAGGTGGTCCCCGTCGGGAATTTTCGATACTACGGGGGACCCGCAGTGACTGCAGAAGTTCAAGCAACGTCCATAACGTGAGTGTACTGGTGCCCGGAGAGGGAATCGAACCCACACGGTGTCACCACCACCGGATTTTGAGTCCGGCGCGTCTACCAGTTCCGCCATCCGGGCATACCAGACCGCGCAGTATATGCGATCGGCGCACTTGGTAGTATTCGCGGGCATGCAGCGCGCGGACTTCCATTTCCAGCTTCCCGAGGGGCTCATCGCCCAGCAGCCCGCGACGCCGCGCTCGGCCAGTCGCTTGCTCGTGCTCGAGGGCGACAGTGGGACGCGGCAAGATCTCGGGTTTCGCGATCTGCCCGCGCTCTTGAGCGAGAAGGATTTGCTGGTGCTCAACGACACCCGCGTGCTGCCCGCCCGCGCCTACGGCACCAAGGAGAGCGGCGGCAAGGTCGAGCTCCTGCTCGAGCGCGCACTCACGGCGACCACCGCGCTCGTGCAGGCACGCGCGAGCAAGGGCTTGAGGCCGCAGGCCTGCCTCAAGCTCGCGGGCGGGCATACGGCGCACATGCTCGACCGGGACGGGGATCTGTATCGACTGAAATTCTCTTGCGAGGTGCTCGAGTTCTTCGAGACGTTCGGGGAAGTGCCCCTGCCTCCTTACATCGCGCGCGCCCCCGAGAGCGCCGACCGGGAACGCTATCAGACCGTGTATGCGCGCTCATCGGGCGCGGTCGCTGCGCCGACCGCGGGTCTGCACTTCGATCGGCGCGTGTTCGACGCGCTCGCCCAACGGGGCGTGCGACATGCGTTCGTGACGCTGCACGTCGGAGCGGGCACGTTCCAGCCGGTGCGCGTCGACGATATCGATCGGCACGAGATGCACGAGGAATATCTGGAGGTGAGCGAGAGCGCCTGTGCGGCCATCAACGCCACCCGCGCAGCGGGCGGCCGCGTGATCGCGGTGGGCACGACGGTGGTGAGGAGCCTGGAAACGGCGGCGCGTGCGGGCGAGCGCGGCCACGCCACTCGCAACGCGGGCGCCGCGGCGCCGTCGCCGCCGTCCGCCCCGCTTCGCCCCTTCAAGGGGGCGACGCGGCTCTTCATCAGACCCGGCTACCGCTTTCGCGTGGTCGACGCCATGCTCACCAACTTCCATCTACCGGAGTCGACACTCCTGATGCTGTGCGCGGCGTTCGTCGGCAAGACGACGTTGCTCGAGGCGTATGCGCACGCCGTCCGCGAGCGCTATCGGTTCTTCAGCTACGGCGACGCGATGTTCTTGCTTCCCGCGCGCACCGCCATGGAGCGCGGATGAGCCTCTCGCGACGCATGCGCTTCGAGCTCCTGGCGGAGGACGGCTCGGCCCGACGCGGCCGGCTCGAATTCGCACGCGGAAGTGTGGAGACGCCGGCGTTCATACCAGTCGGCACCTACGGCAGCGTGAAGTCCATGACGCCGGAGGAGCTCGAGGGGATCGGCGTCGAGATCGTGCTCGGCAACACCTTTCATCTGTTCCTGAGACCCGGGCTTCACGTGATCGAGGCGCACGGCGGCCTGCATCGCTTCATGCATTGGCGACGGCCCATCCTCACGGACTCCGGCGGCTTTCAAGTGTGGAGCCTGACGCAGATGCGCAGAATCAGCGAGGAGGGCGTGCACTTTCGCTCCCCGGTGGACGGTAGTCCCGTGTTTCTGTCGCCGGAGGAATCGATGCGCATTCAACGCGTGCTGGGCTCGGACATCGCCATGAGCTTCGACGAATGCACCGCCTATCCGGCGAGCGAGGCGCAGGCGCGCGCGTCGATGGAGCTGTCGATGCGCTGGGCGTTGCGCGGTTATCGGGAGTACTACGCGAGCGAGCCCGCGGGGACGCTGTTCGGGATCGTGCAAGGCGGGGTGTACGCGAATTTGCGCGCAGCCTCGCTCGCCGCGCTCGAGGATT
>Ga0187784_10000426_pt1 | contig 30712 bp, 31 predicted proteins | sample 1015_SJ02_MP15_2_FD_132964 | JGI IMG/M metagenome (GOLD analysis project Ga0187784, IMG submission 132964) | Tropical peat soil microbial communities from peatlands in Department of Meta, Colombia - 1015_SJ02_MP15_20_MG | ecosystem: Environmental > Terrestrial > Soil > Wetlands > Peat | place... | reverse complement strand
CGTCGGCGCGGCGCCACAAGAGCGGCAGTGGCGCCGGGATCATTGCGGCCCGTAACACGCCGAGCATCACCAGGATGTTCTCGACGATATTGGGTAATTGAATGCCGATGACGGAGTCGGTCGACAGCCCCATTTGCCGCAAGCGACCGGCGATGGCGGCGATCGAACGGTCCGCCTCGGCGTAGGTGAGGCGCCGCGGCTCGCCGTCGGCGAAGCTTGCGCGGTTGGCGGCGTCGACGAGCGCGAGGGCGTCGGGACATTGCTGGGCGCGGTGACGGAGCACTTCGTCGAGGGTGAGACGGTTGAGGCCGTGCGCTCGTCCGGCGGCTGCGGGCGCTGGATCGCCAAGGATCATTGCAGTGCCCGTCTCGGTTGATACCACCAAGTTTCCGGCAGGTAACCGAACAGGGACGTCCGCATCGGATGCGCAATGAAGGCCCGGCGCGCCACCCATTGCTGGGGAAGATAGAACAGCGGCACGACGTAGCAGCCGGAGATGAGCAAACGATCGATGGCGCGCACGGCCGCGACCAAGTCGGCGCGCTCGCGTGCGCGCAGCATCGCCGCGATCATGGCATAATGGCGGCGCTGCGCACGCCCATATAATTGCGCGAGCCGCTCTGCTCGGCTGCGGCCGACCCCCAATAGAAGCTCTGCTCGTTACCGGGCGAAAGCGACTGCTCCCAGCGATACGGGATCATGTCGAAGTCGAACGATAGCCGGCGCTGATCGTATTGCACGGCGTCGACGAGACGCACTTGTGCGGCGATGCCGGCGCGCGCCAGGCTGCTGGAAAAGGCCAGCGCCAGCCGCTCGTCGTCGCGGTTCGTCACCATGATCTCGAAGGTGAACGGCCGCCCGCTGCCGCGCTCACGCAAGGTCGTGCCCTTAAGCTCGTAGCCGGCCGCTTCGAGCAGTTGCAGCGCCTGCCGCAGGGTCTTGCGGTCGCGCCCGGAACCGTCGGTGACCGGCGGCGACCATGTGCCGTCGAGCACGTCGGGGCGCACCGCGTCGGCAAAAGGCGCAAGCAGCGCCCGCTCGCGCCCGTCGGCCGGCCGGCGATAGGCGGAAAGTTCCGAATCGTCGAAGAAGCTCGCGCTGCGTCGATAGAGATCGAAGAAGAAATTGCGGTTGATCCACTCGGCGTCGAACAAAAATAAAATCGCCTGGCGCACGCGAATGTCGGAAAAGATCGACCGCCGCGTGTTGAAGACGAAGGCGGAGCTTAACTTGGGCAAGCCGTTGGCGAACGACTCCTTGACGATGCGGCCGTCGCGCACCGCGGGAAAGTCGTAGCCGGTCTGCCAGCGGCTCGGGTCGTTCTCGCTGCGCACATCGTAGAGGCCGGTCTTGAATGCCTCGAAATAGGCGTTGGCGTCGCGATAATAGTCGAAGCGCAACTCGGCGAAGTTCCACAAGCCGCGATTGACGGCGAGCGCGCGCCCCCAATAGTTGGGATCGCGCTTGAGGATGACGCTTTTGCCCGGATCGACGTCGGCGACGACGTAGGGACCGCTGCCGATCGGTTTCTTCAACGTCGTGTCCTCGAAAGTCGCGACATCGACGGCGTGTTCGGGCAGCACCGGCATCAGTCCGAGGATCAGCGGCAATTCGCGGTCGTTGCTGCCGCCAAGATCGAAGCGCACGGTGCGCGGGTCGAGGGCTGCGGCGCCGGCCACTTTGGAATAATAGGTGCGCAGATTGGGGCGGCCGTGATCGCGCAAAAGCCGCCAGGAGAAGACCACGGCGGCGGCGGTCACCGGGGCGCCGTCAGAGAAGCGTGCCGCCGGATCGAGCGAGAAGGTCACGTAGCTGCGCATGTCGTCGGTCTCGACCGTGCGCGCGAGCAGACCATAAAGCGTGAACGGCTCGTCGTAGCCGCGCGTCATCAGGCTTTCGATCACATAGCCGCGGACCGCTTGCGCAGCGATACCCTTGACGATCAGCGGATTGAGGCTGTCGAAGGTTCCGAGCACGCCCTGCACCAGCCGGCCTCCTTGCGGAGCGTCGGGGTTGGCATAGGGAAATACGGCGAAATCCTCCGCCATCGCCGGCGCACCATGCATGGCAATAGCGTGGGCCGTTTCGGCAGCGACGGGGCTGATGGAAGCCAAAATCGCCAACGCGCCGCAGAGAGCGGCGTGCGTCGCCGGGGCGGCATGGGCGGTTGGGGCGGCGCTGGCGAACATAACGAGGATCGGCGCAGTTGGGACCTCGGGCGCGATTCGGACCGCAAGGGTCGGCGAAATGTAACAGAATTAAAAGCGTGCTTTATCTCTTTACCAAAGTCGGCTATCCGGAGGGCCTCGCCGGACCGCGGGGTCACGCTGTTGCCGCAATCAGCGTCGAATGACCGTCGACTGGGGAGACCTGCGTGGCGCGGTGCGCCAGCCTGTGCCGGGAACACGGAACGAGTACGTCGACCAGCATCGATTTGCGCGCGGCATCACGAAAACGAGGGACTGCATCTCATGACCTATTGGACTGCGTCGGCCGTGGCGGGGCCGGCGAGCCGGAGGCTCGCTACCGTTGCGCAAGCATTCGCGGCGCCTTTCGCCAAGATGACCGCGTTGGGTGTACCGTTGACGGTTGCATTCGCCGTCGCAGTCGGCCCGTCTGCGTTCGCGCAGCAACCTCAACCTGCCCCAGCCCCGGCTCAAGCGCCGGCCTCGGCTCAAGCGCCGGCCGCTGCTGCAAAGCCCAAGAAGCCTGCCAAGCCGACCAAGCAGGATGCGCAACAGAACGCCCCCGCCCCGGAACAGCAGCCGGCGCAGGTTCAGCCCGGTCAACAGGGCCAGCAGGCGCAGAACGGGCAACAGCAGGTACAGCTCATCTTTTCGCCTTGGACCAAATTCTGTATCAAGGGGCAACCGGGGCAGACGCCGGACCCTAGCGCCAAGGAGGTCTGCTTCACCGGCAAGGATGCCCGCATCGAGTCCGGTCAACCGGTGGTCGCCGCCGTTCTCATCGAGCCGCAAGGCCAGGAGCGCAAACTTTTGCGCATCACGCTGCCGCTCGGCATGCAGCTCATCCACGGCACGCGCGTCATCATCGACCAAAGCCAGCCGCTGACGGCGCCGTATGTGATCTGCTTTACCAACGGCTGCATGGCCGACTACGAGGCCAATGCCGACATGATCGCCAAGATGAAGAAAGGCCAGGGGCTCGTCATCCAGGCGATCAATGCGACGGGGCAGCCGATCAGCATGGTGATGCCGCTTGCCGATTTCGCCAAAGCCTATGACGGGCCGCCGACCGATCCCAAGGTCTTCGAGGAGCAGCAGCGCAAATTGCAAGAGGAGCTACAGCGCCGCGCCGACGAAGCGCGCAAGAAGCTCGAGAGCCAGCAAGGCGCGCCGACCTCTTCGGCAGCGCCGCCGTCAAACGGCAAGACGCAGTAAAAACGCGCGCGCGCAGGGCGGCGGTCGCGCGCGCCGCCGCCTGCAAGGTCTTCGCTTGGAATGCCGAGGGGAAGCGCCGCCGGGTTTAGTGCATGATCCGGAAAAAGCATGCCGCCGGACTTGATCCGGCGGTGGAGTCCGGTTTTCCGAAAAAGATCATGCACCAACGTCAAAATTAGACCGCGATCCGATTCCATTTAAACGGATCACGGTCTAAAGCGCGATGGTATGAGGTCGAATCGACTGTCGCGCTTAATCTTTTGATGAAGCATGATCTTTTCGGAAAACCGGTGCTCACTTTTCCGGATCATGCTTTAGTGCCGCAGCGTTGAGCGCGGCCGATAACCGCCGTTGCTGTCCTGCACGAAAACTTCCGCGACCTGCGGATGCCGCACCGGCTCGCCGCTGTTGTCCGGCAGCAGATTTTGCTCGGAGACATAGGCGATGTATTCGGTTTCGTCGTTCTCGGCGAACAGATGATAGAACGGCTGGTCCTTGTGTGGACGCACCTCGACGGGGATCGACTCGTACCACTCTTCGGTATTGCTGAAGGTCGGATCGATGTCGAAAACGACGCCGCGGAACGAGAACAGTCGATGCCGCACGACTTGGCCGATCTGATATTTGGCGCTGCGGATCCTGTTCATGGTGGTCGACACTCGGAACCCCTCTACGCAGCCTGCTGACTGCGACAGTTGAACGAACACGATTATGGCACCCAGCTGACCAAACGCTGAACGTCCATTCATGGCACGATTAAGGCGTGCTTCATAGTAAGTAATCTCTCATAACCCGTAGCGCGCCGCCATTTCCGGGTCCTTCGCGCCCACCAGGCGGGCGAGGTCGACCAGCACTTTGGCCTGCTTCCAGGTAGCATCGTCCTGCATCTTGCCGTCGATCATCACGGCGCCGCTGCCGTCGGGCATGGCGGCAATGATCTTTTTGGCGAAGGCAACCTCGTCGGGGTCCGGCGAAAACACACGCTTGGCGATGGCGACCTGGCTCGGATGCAGCGTCCAGGCGCCGACGCAGCCCATGAGGAAGCTGTTGCGGAACTGCGCTTCGCAGGCGGCGCTGTCGGCGAAGTCGCCGAACGGGCCATAAAACGGCTTGATGCCGGCGGCGGCGCAGGCATCGACCATTTTCGCGATCGTGTAATGCCAGAGATCCTGCTGGTAGGCGGCGCGCGGCGCGTCGGCGACGCTTGCCGCCGCCGCGTCGGCCAGCACCCTGTAGTCGGGATGTCCGCCGCCGACGCGGGTCGTTTTCATGGCCCGCGACGCGGCGAGATCCGCCGGCCCGAGACTGATGCCGTGCATGCGCGGCGAGGCGCTGGCGATCGCGGCGACGTTGTTCACGCCTTCCGCTGTCTCGAGGATAGCATGGATGAGGATCGGCCTTTTGATTGCGTGCTTGGCTTCGAGCTGGGCCAACAACTGGTCGAGATAATGGATGTCCCAGGCGCCCTCGACCTTCGGCAGCATGATGACGTCGAGCTTGCTGCCGACGGCGGCGACAAGATCGCCGATGTCGTCGAGCACCCACGGCGAATTGAGCGCGTTGATGCGCGCCCACAAGCCGGTGGCGCCGAAATCGTTGGCCTTCGCCATGACGATAAAGCCGGCGCGGGCGGCTTGCTTGGCGTCGGCGGGAATGGCGTCTTCGAGATTGCCGAGCACCACGTCAACCTGATGAATGAGCTCCGGCACCTTGGCGCGCATCTTCTCGACGTGCGGGGGCACGAAATGAATCATGCGCTCGAGCCGAAGCGGCAGCTCGCGGAGCGGCGTCGGGGCCCCGATGGCCAACGGCTTGAAAAAATTGCGCGGCAGTTTCATGCGACGATCTCTGCGGTCCTGATAGGCGGTGAGAAACGATCTTGGCTCATACCATCTCGCCGCGCATCAGGCGAGGCTGCGAGGCCGCGGGCGCCACGCCTTCGCGCATCAGCGCGCGGCGCAGCGGGCCGATGCGGTCGACGAGATAGAGCGAAAGCCCGCGCAGGCCCTGTGCCGGCAGAAAGTCGGTGAGCAGGCTGCGATTGAGAAGATCGACGGCGATCCGCCGGCTGGTGACGTCGGCGCGGCGTTGCGCATCGTAGCGCGCCAGCACGCCGGGCGCGCCGACGTCCGCGTCGTGCCGTCGCGCGTCGGCCACAAGCTCGGCGAGCGTCGCCGCATCGCGCAGGCCGAGGTTGAGCCCCTGCGCACCGATCGGCGGCACCACATGCGCCGCCTCGCCGACGAGCGCGATGCGCTCGCGCGCAAACGCGTGCGCGGTCTCCACGGCGAGCGGAAACATGCCGCGGCCGGGCTCGGCGCGCATCGTGCCGAACAGGGAATGCGCACGGCGCTCGATCTCGGCCGAAAGCTCGGCGTCGGTGGCCGCGGCAAGCGCTGCGGCGTGCGCCGGCTCGAGCACGCAGACAAGGCTCGAACGTCGGCCGGGCAGGGGGACGAGCGTGAAGGGTCCGTTTTCAGTGTGAAATTCCGTGGTGGTGTCGTGATGCGGCCGACCATGCGCGAGATTGAGCGTCAATGCGGTCTGTGGATAGACGCGGCGGTCGGTGCCGATACCGGCCGCCGCGCGGCAGATCGAACGCTGTCCGTCGGCCCCGACCGCAAGCCGTACGCGCGCCGCGCCGTCGGCAAAGGCGATGCTGACGCCGGAAGGATCACTCGCGATCGCGCGCGCGGCGGCCGGCACCTGTGGGATTTTCAGTTGCTTCGCGCGCGCGTAAAGCGCGGCGAGGAGATGACGGTTCTCGATATTATAGCCGAATGCGTCGAGGCCGATCTCTGCGGCGCTGAAGGTGACTTCCGGCGCGCGCAGAAGCCGCTGCGTGTCGTCGACGATGCGGATGGCCTTCAGCGGCGCCGCATGCGGCCGGCAGGCTTGCCATACGCCCAAGGTCGCCAGCGCCGTCACCGAGCCCGCCAGCAGCGCGGTGGTACGGTGGTCGTCCGCGGGCGCGCGCGCAATGAGCAGCGTTTCAACGCCGGCGGCGGTAAGCGCAATGGCGCTGACGAGGCCCGCCGGACCTCCGCCGACGACCGCGACCTCGGCGGTGGTGCCGTCAACTGCTGCGCCGATGGCCGCCTCGGCAATCACCAGGAAAATCGATAGTTGAGGCCGCCGCGGACGAGGCTTTCGGTCAGAGCGACCGACGCTCCGGCGGCGCTTCCGCAGTTTGCCACTGTCGTGCAGGAGGCGTTGCCGAGATTGATGAACAGATATTCGGCTTTGGCGCTCCAGTTGTCGGAAAAGCCGAACTCGATCCCGGCACCGGCCGCCCAGCCGGCGTGCACCGCGCTGTCGAACGTGGCGGGCGGATTCAAGCCGGTTTGCACGTTGCCGAACGCCGCGCCGCCGGTCGCGTAAATGAGCGTGCGGTCGGCCGCGTAGCCCATGCGCGCGCGGGCCGTGCCGAGGAAATTATTTTTGGTTTCGCAGGACGCGACGGCGCCGGCCGTGTTAACCGCGCAGTTCCCGACGCTGCCGTCGAGGCCCGCCCAATCAATGTCGCCCTCGACGCCGAACAGCACCTCGCTGATCGGAAAATTAAAACCAAATGTGCCGCCGATCAGAAAGCCGTCGGCATCGAAGATGGAGGTTGGGGTCCCGGCCAGGCTCCACTGGCTGCTGCCCAGGCCGTAGCCGCCGTTGATGCCCAGATAGAAACCACCCCAATTTTTCGACGAAGGACTGCCGCTGTAGATCGGCTGCGGCAAGGGGGCCGCTTGTACCGGCGGCGGAAAGTCGGCCGCGTGCGCCGGATTCGCGCCGAGGACGCACAAGATCACCAAAGCGACAAACTTCTTCATCGGGTATTGCGATTTCGCAGCGGGTCGGCCTTCGTCCAAACTAGCGGATGGATTACAAAAATGCCATGTCGGGGCGGCATCATATCGGCGCAACATCCTGTCGGATTTGAGGCTCGTCCAGAAAGGCGTAAGGACGCGCCCGACATTCGCATGCATGGTCAGCTTATGGAGTCAAAATCGCCCGAAACACGTTCGTCGCCGCAGCTTGCCGCCGCGTTCTCGGTCCACATCCTCACCGCCTGCGGCGCCGCTTGTGCGCTGCTGGCGCTGATCGCAGCGGTTAACGCTGCGTGGATGCAGATGTTCCTGTGGCTCGGGCTTGCGCTCGTCATCGACGGTGTCGATGGCACCTTCGCGCGGCGACTGCGGGTGGCCGAGGTGCTGCCGCGCTGGTCGGGCGAGTTGCTCGATTTCGTGGTCGATTTCGCCACCTACGTGTTCGTGCCGGCCTATGCCATCGCCATGGGCGGACTGTTGCCGCCGTCCGTCGCACTCGCGCTCGGCCTCCTCGTCGCGGTGACCGGTGCGCTCTATTTCGCCGACCGGCGCATGAAAACGGCGGACAGCTATTTCCGCGGCTTCCCGGCGCTGTGGAACCTCGCCGCGTTCTATTTATTCCTGCTCAAGCCGGCGCCCTGGCTCGGCGCACTCGCCATCGCCATGCTGGCGGCGGCGACTTTCGCGCCGATTCATTTCGTGCATCCGGTGCGGGTGTCGCGATGGCGCGGGCTTAATCTGGCGGCGCTGGTGTTGTGGGCGCTGCTCGCGCTTTGGGCGCTTGCGCAAAATCTCGATCCGCCGTCGTGGCTTGCCGCGGTGCTGGCGGCGATTGCGATCTATTTCGTCATTGTCGGGCTCTTGCGCCGCGCGGCCTGATCCCTTGCGCCGCTGCGGCGACCACCTATGATCGCGCACCCGCGTCGCATGGCGGACAAAAGCGTAACAGGAGAGGAAAATGGTTGCGGCAGTGCGCGTGCATAAGTTCGGCGGTCCTGAGGTTTTGACCTACGAAGATGTCAGCGTTCCGGCAGCCGGGCCGGGCCAGATCCGCGTCAAGCAGCACGCATGCGGTCTCAACTTCACCGACGTCTATTTCCGCATCGGCATGTACCCGCCGCCCGGCGGCTTGCCGTTCATTGTCGGCAATGAAGCGGCCGGCGAAGTCATCGAGGTCGGTCCGGGCGTCAGCGACCTCAAGCGCGGCGATCGCGTCGCCTATGTCGCGGGGCCCGGCTGCTACACGGCCGAGCGCGTGGTGGCGGCCGATCGCGCCGTGAAGCTGCCGGAGGGTATCAGTTACGAGCAGGCCGCCGCCATGATGCTCAAGGGCCTCACCGTGCAATACCTGCTGCGCCGCACCTTCAAGGTCGAGAAGGGGATGACGGTGCTCATCCACGCCGCCGCCGGCGGGGTCGGGCTTATCTTCTGCCAATGGGCCAATCACCTCGGCGCCACCGTCATCGGTACGGTAGGATCGAAGGAGAAGGCCGAGCTTGCCCGCGCCAACGGCTGCCATCACGCGATCCTCTACCGCGATGAGGATTTCGTCACGCGCGTAAAGGAGATCACCGGCGGCAAATTATGCGACGTTGTCTACGACAGCATCGGCAAGGATACCTTCCCGGCGTCGCTCGATTGCATCCGCCCGCTCGGCATGTTCGTGAGCTTCGGCAGCGCCTCCGGGCAGATCGAGGCGTTCAACATCAACCTGCTGCAAGCCAAGGGCTCGTTGTTCGCCACGCGCCCGACCCTCAACACCTACGGCGCCAAGCGCGAGGACCTCGTGGCGATGGCGTCCGATTTGTTCGCCGTCGTCGGCAGCGGCGCGGTGAAGATACCGGTCAGCCGCACCTATGCGCTGCGCGATGCGGCGAAAGCGCACCGCGATCTCGAAAGCCGCGGCACGACGGGCTGCTCCATCCTGATCCCGTGAGGACTGGGCGACGTTCCATGAAAATATGGGGCTACTGGGCGACGTTCGGCTGGGCGTTTCTTGCGTTCGTCGTCGGCCAATTCGTCGCGCTCGCGGTGCTGCTGTTGGCGCGCATAGGCGATCTGAATTCGCTGCTGGTGACGCAATACGACGGCGCCATGGTCACGCTTTTCATCGTGATCGCCAATCCGGTCACGATTGCCGTGATTGCGCTTGCGGTGCGGCTCGCGCGCGCTCGACCGGCGGATTATCTGGCGCTGACGCTGCCGCGCAGGAGCGACGTGAGCGTCGGCCTCGTCTCGCTCGTGGCGTTGATCGCGATCGGAGACGTGCTGCTCTATCTCAGCGGGCTCCCCCTGGTCACGCCGTTCCAATCGCAATCCTATACGTCGGCCGCGGCGGAGGGGTGGCTTCCGGCGCTGCTCGCGGGCGCGATCGCGGTGGCGCCGGCCGGCGAGGAGATCATGTTCCGCGGATTTTTATACCGCGGCTGGGCCCGCTCGCCGCGCACCGTTTGGCCGGCGATCGTGGCGATTTCGGCGCTGTGGGCGGCGGCGCATGTCCAGTACGACTGGACCGGGATCGTGCAGATTTTCGTGATCGGACTCTTTCTCGGCTGGATGCGTTTGCGCAGCGGCTCGACGCTGCTCACGTTGCTGCTGCACGGACTGTTCAATCTCGAAGGCATGGTGGAAACGGCGGTGCAGGTCCGTTTCTTTTCTTAGAACATGATCCGGAAAAAGCTGCCCCCGGACTTGACCCGGGGGTGGAAACCGGTTTTCCGCCAAAATGTTAGAGCGACAATCGATTCAATCTGAAACGACTGCGCTCTGAGTGCGGCATCACCGGGACGGCCGCCGCGGCAAGCCGATCACCGGCTGCGTGAAGCGCGCGATGGCGGCGACCGTTTCATCGAGCGGCACCGTGCTGCCCGGCGTCTCGCTGACGATGGTGGCGAGAAGCTTCATGTCGCGCCGGAACAGCGAGTCGAGCGCAGTCAGCGTATGGCTGATGGTGCCGAGATAGCTGCCGGTCACCAGGATCAGCGGCAGGCGCAACGCCATCATCACGTCGAGGATCGTGCGCTCCTCGTCGAGCGGCACCATGATGCCGCCGACACCTTCGATCAGCAGGATGCCGCGCCGTCGCTCGACCGCGTTTTGGCAATAGGCGATCACGTTGTCGACGTCGATGCGGCGCCCCTCGTAGCGCGCCGCCATGTCCGGCGACAAAGGCGCGCGAAAGCGCCATGGGGAAATGCGATCGATTGACTCCGGTGAAAAAGGCAGATTGAGCGCGCTGATGAGTACGCCGGGGTCGCTTGTCGCCGCCTGCGCCGGATCGTAGCCGCTGACGATCGGCTTGATGGCCTCGACTGCGTGTCCCATCTGCCGCAACTGGTGGATGAGCGAAGCGACGACGAACGTCTCGCCGACGTCGGTCCCGGTCGCGGTGACGAAGATCGCGGTCACGGGCCGGCGTTCCGATGCGGACGTTGGCGCCGGTCAACGGCGTAGTCGCATGCGAGCTTCGTAATCACAGGGACACCGGCAAATTGATCATCGGCGACGCGGCCTTCCTGCTATTTGCGGCGTGTGGCGGTTATCCGCCCGAAATTGTAGGAACTTCAACGCCGCCGCACTAGCGCCCCGACAGGCGCCTTCGCACGATTCCGGTAAGCCGCTCAATCTCTTCATCGGGATGCCGTGCGCTGAAGACAAAGCGCGGCTGGCGGTGTCAGAGGCGGACCGCCGGCCGCCCGACGGCATGACGAAGAAGCCCACGGCCAAAAAGCGGAAGCTTGCAGCGCCGCTTCCGCCTCATCGAAGATCGGCGCCTTCTCGCTCAAAAGCGCCGATCAGTAGCCCACCACGGTGCCGTAAAGGTCATAGGCGTCGCTGCGCTCGATCTTGACGGTCGCGATCTCGCCGACGCGGAGCGGCCGGCGGCTTTGGATGAAAACGCTGCCGTCGATCTCCGGCGCGTCGCCTTGGCTGCGGCCCTTGGCGGTGCCGGGGTGAGGGTCGGTCGTGCCGGCCTCATCGATGATGACGCGCCGGCGGCTGCCGACCTTGCGCTTGAGACGCTTGCGCGAAATCTCCTGTTGGAACTGCATCAGGCGATGATGGCGCTCCTCTTTGACCGCGTCGGGGACGGGCGCGGCGAGATCGTTCGCCGTCGCGCCAGCGACGGGCTCGTAACGAAAACAACCGACGCGATCGAGTTCGGCCTCGCCGAGCCAATCGAGCAGCAGCGAAAAGTCCTCCTCGGTCTCGCCGGGAAAGCCGACGATGAACGTCGAGCGGATGGTGAGGTCGGGACAGGCGGCGCGCCATTGCCGGATGCGCGACAGCGTCTGCTCCTGCGCCGCCGGCCGCCGCATGCGTTTGAGCACCGCGGGGCTCGCATGCTGGAACGGCACGTCGAGGTAGGGCAGCACCTTGCCCTCCGTCATCAGCGCAATCACCTCGTCCACATGCGGATAGGGATAGACATAGTGCAGCCGCACCCAGACGCCGAACTCGCCGAGCGCGCGCGCAAGGTCGAAGAACTTTGCCCGCACCTCGCCGTTCTTCCAGGCGCTCGTCGCGTATTTCAAATCGACGCCGTAGGCCGAGGTGTCCTGGGAGATAACCAGGAGCTCCTTGACGCCGGCGGCGACGAGCCGCTCGGCCTCGCGCAGCACGTCGGCGGCCGGCCGCGAGACGAGGTCGCCGCGCAATTTGGGGATGATGCAGAAGGTGCAACGATTGTTACAACCCTCTGAAATCTTGAGATAAGCATAGTGGCGGGGCGTCAGCTTGATGCCCTGCGGGGGGATGAGGTCGGTATAAGGGGCGTGCTGCGGCGGCACCGCGCGGTGGACGGCTTCCAATACGCTCTCGTATTGCTGTGGTCCCGTTACCGCCAGCACGTTCGGATGCACGGCGGTGATCTTCTCCGGCTCGGCGCCCATGCAGCCGGTGACGACGACCTTGCCGTTCTCGGCAAGCGCCGCGCCGATGGCGGCAAGCGATTCCGCCTGCGCGCTGTCGAGGAAACCGCAGGTATTGACGATGGCGAGATCGGCGTCGGCGTGATCGCGGGAGAGCTCGTAGCCTTCCGCCCGCAGCCGCGTGACGATGCGCTCGGAATCGACCAGCGCTTTCGGACAGCCCAGCGATACGAAGGAAATGCGGGGAGGGCGGTTCATCGTAATGGGTAGCTGGCGCGGCTTGCCGGCAAATTCAAGTCGTCAGGGGCCTGGTTGCGCACGCTCGATGTCGGCGCGCGCCGGTCAATCGGCGATCGTTTCAGGCAAAACGCAAGCGTCGAATACGCCGTCCTGCGCTCAACAGCGTGGCGCGAAGCAGAGCCCGCTTTCCTCGTTGCACGGCAGCGGCAGCACGATCGTCTCATTGGCGCTGCACGCATAGACATGGCACCAATGGAACTTGTCGCAATCGGCGATGCAGCGCAGTTGCGGCGTGGCGCAGGGCCTCGGCGTATGCATGTGCCGCTTGGCCGCGAAAGTCGGCGACATCGACGCCACGGCCATGACGCCTGCCAACATAGCGCCCGCCAATACGAATTTTGCTACTGATTTGGTGAGCATGGATAACCCCGTGTACATCTTTCATAAATTTTTCATAAAGCGCGGCCCGGCACAACAAGCGCGCGGGGCATTGCGTCAATCTGGCGCTCCGGCGTGAGGTGAGACCGGGTGAATCGAAAGCTTCCCGACCCGCCGCTTCTTTTAGTGACCGACCGCCGGCAGGCGCGGCGGCCGCTGCGGGACGTCGTCGCGGCAGCGCTCGCAGTCGGCTGCCGCTGGGTGAGCGTGCGGGAAAAGGATTTGCCGGACGACGAGCAAATCTTGCTGACGCGTGCGCTGTCGCCGATGGCGCATGCGCAAGGAGCAAAGCTGATGCTGCACGGCGAGGCCGCGCTGGCCAAAGCCGCCGGCGTCGATGGCGTGCATCTTGCCGCCGGCAGCGATCCCGCCGCCGCTCGCGCGGTGATCGGCGCCGACAAGCTGTTAGGCGTCTCGATTCACACCGCGACCGAAGCCGAAGCGATCGATCCCGCGATCGTCGATTACGCGCTGGCGGGGCCCGCCTTCGAAACGCCGAGCAAGCCGGGCTACGGCCCGGAAATCGGCCGCCGCGGCTTTTCCGACATCGCCCGCGCCGCGCGCGTGCCGGTGCTGGCGATCGGCGGCATCAATGCAGCGCGGCTCGGCGAACTCATCGCTGTGGGGGCGGCCGGCATCGCAGTGATGGGCGGCGTCATGCGCGCTGCCGACCCGGCGCAGGAGGCCGCCGCGCTGATCGCAACGCTAAAAGGCGCGCTGGCTACGAGCGGGCGCGATAGGTGCTGATGCCCTGATCGGGGGCCCAGACGCCCGCGGGGAGTTTTCCTGCCTGCCAGAACACGTCGATCGGCATGCCGCCGCGCGGATGGAAATAGCCGCCGATGCGCAACCATTTGGGCTTGAGCAGGGAGACGAGCTTCTTGCCGATCGCGACCGTGCATTCCTCATGGAACGCGCCGTGATCGCGAAAGCTGTTGAGATAAAGCTTCAGCGACTTCGATTCCACGAGCCAGGCGCGCGGCACGTAATCGATGACGAGGATGGCGAAATCCGGCTGCCCGGTGACCGGACACATCACCGTGAATTCCGGAAAGGTGAAGCGGGCGACGTAGCTCGTATCCGGATGCGGGTTGCGCACGCGGTCGAGCACCGCCTGCCCGGGCGAGGCGGGGATCGGCGCCGAGCGGCCAAGTTGCAACGGCTTTGTCGCCAACCGCTTTTTCACCATGACCTCGCATCCTTGAATCGTTCATGCGCATAACACGGACGACGACTGCAGCAAACGCCGTGGCCGGCGGTGTCGAACCGCCGGCCCGCGCGTTGCCTTCTTTTGCGCGCTCCGGCGCCGGGACATGACAACGGCCGGTATGATCCTGTAGAAGCCGCCTCGCAGGGCACTAGTGGTCCGATTCTAACATTCGCATCCCGGTTCAGTGGGCCATCATGCGAATGTTAGAATCTAAAGGACCACTAGCAACTATTAGTGCCAGTGGAGCTTTGGAATTTGACATTCGCTTCGCGAGCTTGCGACCAGGGGTATAGCGAATGTCAAATCCGCTCCAGTAGGTGGGAGCGCACATGACCGCCATCGTCGATATTATCGGCCGGGAAATTCTCGACAGCCGCGGCAATCCGACCGTCGAGGTCGATGTCGTGCTCGCGGACGGCTCGCGCGGCCGCGCCGCGGTGCCCTCCGGCGCATCCACCGGCACGCATGAGGCCGTGGAACTGCGCGACGGCGACGCCGAGCGCTATTTGGGCAAGGGCGTGCGCAATGCGGTCGAGGCGGTCAACGGCGAGATATTCGACGCGCTGAGCGGAATGGATGCCGAAGCGCAGCTCAAGATCGACGAGACCATGATCGGCCTCGACGGCACGCCCAACAAAGGCCGGCTCGGCGCCAACGCGATCCTCGGCGTGTCGCTCGCCGTCGCCAAAGCGGCTGCTATCGCCAACAAGCTGCCGCTCTATCGCTACGTCGGCGGCACCGCCGCGCGGACCTTGCCGGTACCGATGATGAATATCGTCAACGGCGGGGCGCACGCCGATAACCCGATCGACTTCCAGGAATTCATGATCGTGCCGCTCGGCGCCAAAAGCTTCGCCGAAGCGTTGCGCGCCGGGTCGGAGATTTTTCACACGCTGCGGGCTGCGCTCAGGGCCGCCGGCCATAACACCAATGTCGGCGACGAGGGCGGCTTTGCGCCCAATCTGCCTTCGGCTGAAGCAGCGCTTGATTTCGTTTTGTCGGCGATCGGCAAGGCCGGCTATCGCGCCGGCGAGGACGTTGCGCTCGCGCTCGATCCGGCGGCGAGCGAGTTCTTCAAGGACGGCGCCTACCGCTACGAAGGCGAAGGCAAGACGCGCTCCGTCGAGCAGCAGGTCGCCTACCTCGCCGAGCTGGTCAAGCGCTATCCGATCGTGTCGATCGAAGACGGCATGGCGGAAGACGACTTCGCCGGCTGGAAATTGCTGACGCAGAAGATCGGCGCGCGCTGTCAGCTCGTCGGCGACGACATCTTTGTCACCAACGTGGCGCGGCTCTCGGAAGGGATCAAAAACGGGATCGGCAATTCGATCCTCATCAAGGTCAACCAGATCGGCACGCTCACCGAGACGCTGGCGGCGGTCGAGACCGCGCACAAGGCCGGTTATACGGCGGTGATGTCGCATCGTTCCGGCGAGACGGAAGATTCGACGATCGCCGACCTCGCTGTCGCGACCAATTGCGGGCAGATCAAGACCGGCTCGCTCGCGCGCGCGGACCGCACCGCCAAATACAATCAGCTCTTGCGCATCGAGGAGGAACTCGGCGGGCAAGCCGTTTATCCCGGGCGCGCGGCGTTCAAGGCGCTTGCATAACCGGCATTGCCGCTGTGCTTGTCCGCCGCCGCCAATAGGGGCTATATGCTGTGGCTCTGCGGGACCGGCAGGGGCGCTCGGTCGGCGAATGCTCGACAATGGACCAATCGCTTGAAGTCAAGGCAGGCAGCCGCAAGCTTGCGGTCGAACGGCTGCGCGACGCCGTCGTCGCTGCGGTCGACGCCGCGCCTGCTTTCGACGCTCCGTTCTATCACCTCGTGCTTGAGCGCATATTTCCCGACGACGTTTACGACGCCATGCTCGCCAATATGCCGGACGCGACCGATTACCGTCCGATGCACGGCCGCAGCAAGGGTCACGATCTCGCCGACGGCACGCATACGCGGGTGAAGATCGATCTGTTTCCGGAATATATCCGCCACCTGAAACCGGAAAAGCGCGGGGTGTGGGATGTGGTCGGCCGCGCGCTCTGTTCGTCGGCGGTGCGCGATGCCTTCATGCGGCGGCTGGCGCCGGCGCTCGAACGCCGCTTCGGCGCGGGCTATGCGAAGATCGGCATGTTTCCGATTCCCGTGCTCACGCGCGACATTCCCGGCTATCTGATCACGCCGCATACCGACACCCATTGGAAGGGCATCACCGTGCAGCTCTATCTGCCGCGCGACCGCTCGACCACGCATATCGGCACCATTTTTCATAAGACGCTTGCCGACGGCACGCTGGCGAAGGACAAGCAGATGACCTTCGCGCCCAACAGCGGCTATGCCTTCGCCGTCGGCAACGATACCTGGCATTCGGCCGACCGCATCGGCAATGAGGTGAAGACGCGCGACAGCATTCTTCTGACCTACTTCGTCGATGCCGGCACGCTCTGCTATCTGCGCAACCGCGGCAAGCGGATCGGCAATTTCATCCTCAGCGAAGTGCGCAACCGGCTGCCTTAGTGCATGATCCGGAAAAGTGGAGTCCGGTTTTCCGCTAAGATCATGCTCCACTTAAAATGCCATGATCCGGAAAAAGCCTGCCCCGGACTTGATCCGGAGGTAGAAAGCGGTTTCCCGAAAAGATCATGCGCCAACGAAAAAATTAGACCGTGGTCCCGTCGGGTCGGATGACGCTGCAAAGGCCGCCCGACCAGCCGCCATTAATGCCGCTTTAAGCGGCGTCCTCGCATGGTTGCGGGATGGTCACTCGCAAGCGATTGCGCTCGATCCTTACGGCGCTCGGCCTCTACGTCATCGCGGCCCTGCTCATCGGCTATTTCGGCGTCAATGCCTTCAGCGGCAATCACGGGCTCAAGGCCAAGCAGGATATCGACCAGCAGATCGCCGCGCTGTCGACCGAGCTAACCCGGCTGCAAGTCGAACGCGGCCGCTGGGAGCGCCGTATCGCGCTCCTCAAATCCAACCGGCTCGATCCCGATATGCTCGATGAGCGGGCGAGGGTGCTGCTTGACTACGCGCATCCCAATGATTTGACGCTGATGCTCGACGCAAGTCCGCGCGCGCCGGCCGGCCGGCCTTGAACGCGTGCTGGGTTTTTCCAAAATAACTTTTTATTGCCAGCAGTTTGGATATCGGAACCAATGACCGGCCACCGGCTTCCGCCACGGACCGATTTCGGCTATGGGGGATTAGAAAGCTGCGATGTCTCGAGAACGCTGATGGCCGTCGCCAAATCCAAAGAAGCGGACCAGATCGCCGACGAACGCCGTCCCGCCGCTGCGGCGGCAGCGCATCCTGCCCCGGTCGCGGAATTCAGCGAGGAAGAAGAACTTCAGGCGCTGCACCGGATGCTGCTCATCCGGCGTTTCGAGGAGAAGGCCGGGCAGATGTACGGCATGGGGTTGATCGGCGGCTTTTGCCATCTCTACATCGGCCAGGAAGCGGTGGTCGTCGGTATGCAGATGGCCAAGCGCGACGGCGATCAGACGATTACCGGCTACCGCGATCACGGCCACATGCTTGCATGCGGCATGGACCCGAAAGGCGTCATGGCCGAACTCACCGGGCGGCGCGGCGGCTATTCGAAAGGCAAGGGCGGGTCGATGCACATGTTTTCCCGCGAGAAGAATTTTTACGGTGGGCACGGCATCGTCGGCGCGCCGGCGCCGATCGGCACGGGGCTTGCGTTTGCCAACAAGTATCGCGGCAGCGATGCCGTATGTCTGACTTATTTCGGCGACGGTGCGGCCAACCAGGGCCAAGTCTACGAAAGCTTCAACATGGCGGCACTGTGGACGCTGCCGGTGGTCTACATCATCGAGAATAACCGCTACGCCATGGGCACGGCGGTGACGCGCTCCTCGGCGCAGACCGATTTCTCCAAGCGCGGCGTGTCCTTCAATATTCCCGGTGTCCAGGTCAACGGCATGGACGTGCACGCGGTCAGGGCGGCGGGCGAGCAAGCGATCGCCTGGTGCCGCTCCGGCAAGGGGCCGACCATCATCGAAATGATGACCTACCGCTATCGCGGTCACTCGATGTCCGATCCGGCTAAATACCGGACCAAGGAGGAGGTCGACAAGGTACGCACCGAACAAGATCCGATCGAGCAGGTACGTGCGCGCCTGCTCGCCAAGAAATGGACCAGCGAGGACGATTTGAAGAAAATCGATGCGTCGGTGCGCGCGGTGGTGAACGAAGCGGCCGAGTTTGCCACCCACGATGCCGAGCCTGACCCTTCCGAGCTTTATACGGACGTCTATCGGTGAAGGTGCCTGCGTGTCGGCGCCTTTTTCTTTGGGCGCGCCGCTTCGCAACGTTAGCGTGCCTGAGCTAGTTTGCCAAAGTTAGTCCGCCAGAGTCAGCCCGCGATGCCAATCCAAGTTCTCATGCCGGCGCTCTCTCCGACCATGGAGAAGGGCAATCTCGCCAAATGGCTCAAGAAGGAAGGCGATACGGTCAAGTCCGGCGACGTGATTGCCGAGATCGAGACCGACAAGGCGACCATGGAAGTAGAGGCAGTCGACGACGGCACGCTGGGGAAGATCCTGGTGCCGGAAGGCGCCACCGATGTGGCGGTCAATACGCCGATCGCCATGATACTGGCCGAGGGCGAGGATCAATCCGCGCTCAAGGACGGCAAAGCGGCGCTCGCCCGCGCCGCCGCGGGCGAGCCTGCGCGCGAGCCGAAGGCCGCTGCAGCCGCGCCGGCGGCGACCGCCGCCGTCAAGCCGCCGTCTCATTCGGTCGTGCTCGAGCCCGAAGTTGCGGAAGGCACCGAGATGGTCGCCATGACCATGCGGGAAGCCTTGCGCGACGCCATGGCCGAGGAAATGCGCCGCGACCCCGACGTGTTCGTGATCGGCGAGGAAGTCGCCGAATATCAAGGCGCCTACAAAGTCACGCAAGGCCTGCTGCAGGAATTCGGCGCGCGGCGCGTGATCGACACGCCGATCACCGAACACGCCTTTGCCGGGCTCGGCGTCGGCGCCGCGCTTGCGGGATTAAAGCCGATCGTGGAGTTCATGACGTTCAATTTCGCCATGCAGGCGATAGACCACCTCATCAATTCGGCGGCGAAAACGCGCTACATGTCCGGCGGACAAGTCGACGTCGGCATCGTGTTTCGCGGACCGAACGGACCAGCCGCCCGCGTCGCCGCCCAGCACAGCCAGGATTTTTCCTCCTGGTATTCGCACGTTCCGGGCCTCAAGGTGATCGCGCCGTCGAATGCGGCCGACGCCAAGGGCTTGCTCAAGGCGGCGATCCGCGACCCCAATCCGGTCATCTTCCTGGAAAACGAGATTCTTTATGGTGTCGCTTCGCCGGTGCCGAAGCTCGACGATTACGTCTTGCCGATCAGCCGCGCGCGCGTCGTGCGTGCGGGCACCGACGTGACGATCGTGGCCTGGTCGATCGGCATGACTTATGCGCTCAAGGCCGCCGACGCGCTCGCCGGCGAGAACATTGCGGCCGAGGTGATCGATCTGCGCACGCTCAAGCCGATGGACAGCGAAACCATCGTGGAGTCGGTGAAGAAGACCGGCCGCCTCGTCACCGTCGAGGAAGGCTGGAAGCAATCCGGCGTCGGCGCCGAGATCGCGGCGCGGATGATGGAGGAGGCGTTCGACTATCTCGACGCGCCGGTTGCGCGGGTCACCGGCAAGGACGTGCCGATGCCCTACGCCGCGAATCTGGAAAAGCTTACATTGCCTTCGATCGCCGAAGTGGTCGAGGCGGTGAAGGCCGTTTGTTATCGGTGAAATTTTATCGGTGAAATTGGTGCGCCATGCCCATCAACATCCTCATGCCGGCGCTTTCGCCCACGATGGAGACGGGCACGCTCGCCAAGTGGCTCAAGAAAGAGGGCGAGGCGGTCAAGACCGGCGATATCATCGCCGAGATCGAGACCGACAAGGCGACCATGGAGTACGAAGCGGTCGATGACGGCGTGATGGCGAAGATCGTAGTGCCCGAAGGTACCCGCGACGTACCGGTCAATCAGCTCATCGCGGTCATGGCACGGGAGGGCGAGGACCCGAAGACCGCGGTGGCCGCGGAGAAAAGTGAGGCGGTTGCAAAAGTCCTTGGCGCTCGGCCCCCCTCACCCCAACCCTCTCCCCCAAGGGGAGAGGGAGCGAGTTCACCGTCGCATCCTTCACCTCTCCCCGCTGGGGAGAGGTCGCCGCCAAAGGCGGCGGGTGAGTGGGAGCAGACCGACGGGCAAGGCGCCAACCGCGTTTTCGCCTCGCCGCTGGCACGCCGCCTCGCCAAGGAGGCCGGCATCGATGTTGGCCGCATCGCCGGATCCGGCCCGCACGGCCGCGTCATCGCCCGCGACGTGGGGGCGGCGAAGGAAGGCAGAGGTTTGCGCGCGCCCGGCGCGGCGGTCGCGGGCGCCCTCGCTGCCGCTCCGACGATCGCAGCCGCGCTGACGGACCGGCAAATTCGCGCGCTCTACGAAGACGGCAGCTACGAGGTCATTCCGCACGACGGCATGCGCCGCACCATCGCGCAGCGCCTTACGGCGTCAATCCAGACCGTTCCGCATTTCTATCTCACCGTCGACTGCGACATCGGCAAGCTTCTCGCGGCGCGCGAGGAGATCAATGCGTCCGCGCCCAAGGTTGAGGATGGTACGCCCGCCTACAAACTCTCGGTCAACGACTTCGTCATCAAGGCGCTGGCGCTGGCGCTACAGCGCGTGCCGGACGCCAATGTGAGCTGGACCGAAGCCGGCCTGCTCAAGCACAAGCACTCCGACATCGGCGTCGCGGTGGCGCTGCCGGCCGGGCTGATCACGCCGATCATCCGCAATGCCGAAACGAAATCGCTGTCGGCCATCTCCAACGAAATGAAGGATCTCGCGGCGCGCGCGCGGGCGCGAAAGCTGAAACCTCCAGAATATCAGGGCGGCACGTCGTCGGTGTCGAACCTCGGCATGTACGGCATCAGGGAGTTCACCGCCGTGATCAATCCGCCGCAATCGACCATCCTCGCCGTCGGCGCCGGCGAGGAGCGCGCGGTGGTGCGCAACGGCAAGATCGAAGCGGCACAGCTCATGAGCGTGACGATGTCGTGCGATCACCGCTCGGTCAACGGCGCGCTCGGCGCGCAACTTCTCGGCGCGTTCAAGGCGCTGATCGAAAATCCCGTGATGATGTTGGTGTAGAGCATGATCCGGAAAAGCCCGCCCCCGGACTTGATCCGGAGGTGGAAACCGTTTTTCCGAAAAGATCATGCTCCGCCAAAATGTTAGAGCGACAGTTGATTCAGCTGAAAACGACTGTGTTCTACGGCGTTGTCACAAAGTGACGCCAACTTCCGGTTGTCGGTCCATTGAAATGCGCGTAAGTTTGCGCGGTCGCTCCTGTCCGAAACACGGAGTCCGCCGATGACGAATCCCGCGCAGCCGCCGAAACCCGAAGCCGACGAAGCAAGCGGCGGGCAAAGTCCGGAATCGGGGCAGGAAAAGCACAAAGCCAAGACGGGCGACAACAAAATCTCCGATCTCGCCAAGATCATCTGGGACCGGATCGGACCGCTGACCATCGACCCGATGAAATGACGCCGTGCACCGGCGCGGATTTTGCGCATGACCATCCCCGAGCAGCCGATCTCGGCCGACGAAGCGGTCAAATTCCGCGACCTGATGAACACGGACGAGGAAAAGTCGACCGAGAATCTGAGCACGATCTCACGGTCTATCGCGATCGGGCTCGCGCTCGTGACCTACACGTTCTTCATCGAGAGCAAGAGCAACGACTTCGTCACCCATAATTTTCTCGGATTGTTGGCGGCGTCGATGTTGGGCGTCCTGGCGTTGACGGTGGACGCCCTGCATTATCTGTTCGCAATGTTCCAGGTCCGGCTGCTGCGCCGTCGCATCAAGCAACAGATCAATGCTACGGGTGCGTTGACGACGACAAACGTCGCTGACTTCAACGAAAATGCGTTCTATTGGCTGCGTTGGGCGGCATTTTGGGGCAAGCTCGTCTTGGTCGCCTGCGGGGCAGCCGTCGTCATCGCGATCGTTCTGCGTTCCGCTGCGACCTTGGCGAACTTTTAGCTTGATGAGCCTTTAATTCACGTCGTAGCCGTGCACGCGGAAGATCGCTGCCGCTTCGGGCGACTGCAAGAGTTTGATCAGCGCGGCGGCGGCTTCCGCGTTCTTGCTGTCGGCCTCGACGCCCGCGACAAACGCCGTGACCTGGCTCAAATCGCCCGGCAGAAAACCGACGACCTCGGTGCCGGCCACATCCAGGGCCTCCGGTTTCTGCTCGACGGCAAGTTCGGCCTCGCCGCCGACGACAAGGTTGGCGGGATTGTCGCTCGGCGCCGGAAATTTGGTTTTGGCTTTCATCGCCTCGGCGATCCCGAGCCGTTCCAGCACTTTGGCGAAATACACGCCGCTCGCGCCGCCGGACGCCGGATCGACATAGGTGATGGATTTGGCGGCCAGGAGCGCCTGCTTGAGCGCTTCGGGCGTAGAAATATCGGGCTTGGGCGCGCCGGCCTTGACGGCGACGGCAATGCCGGAGCTGGCGAGCGGCGCTTGCGATCCCGGCGCGATCTTGCCGTCCTTGCTCAGCGTTTCGATTCCGGCGCGCGTGAGGATGAGCACGTCGGCGGCCTCGCCGGCCTCGACGCGTTTGACCAGCATGGCGGCGGTCGCCCAGGTGATGGCGAGCTTGTGCCCGCTCGCTTTCTCGAACTCCGGCGCCAGCTGTTCCACGGCGCCCTTTACCCCGATGGTGCTGAAGACCTTGAGTTCGGCGGCGCCGGCGAGATCCGCCTGCAATGCAAGAAATGCAGCGATCGCCGCAATGCGTCCAACGAATCCAACCACAGCGTTTCCCCATTATGTTCGTCGCGACGACAGTACATACTTGAGCGGCGCCGCATTTACAACCCTAGGTGCGGCGGCGGACGGCCGCTGCCGATTTAGGCTATGGTGCCGGTCCGCTCGATCAGGAAACGAGTTTACGGCAATGGCTGATACTTCGTTCGACGTCATCATCATCGGCTCGGGCCCCGGCGGCTACGTCTGCGCCATTCGCGCGGCGCAGCTTGGCTTTCGCACCGCCATCGTCGAACGCGAATATTTGGGCGGCATCTGCCTGAACTGGGGCTGCATTCCGACCAAGGCGCTGCTGCGTTCGGCGGAGATTTTTCATTATCTGCAGCACGCCAAAGACTATGGGCTGTCGGCGAGCGAGGTGCGTTACGACCCGTCCGCCGTCGTGAAACGCTCGCGCGGCGTCGCCAAGCGCCTCGCCGACGGCGTCGGCTTCCTGATGCGCAAGAACAAGGTCGCCGTCATCTGGGGTGAGGCGACGATCGAGGCGCCGGGCAAGGTCACGGTCAAAGCCGGCGAGGGCGAGGCACCGAAAGGCGCGCTTGGTCCCGGCTCCTACCAGGCCAAGCACATTATCGTTGCCACCGGCGCGCGGCCACGCGTGCTTGCCGGCCTCGAGCCCGACAAGAAACTCATCTGGACCTACTTCGAGGCGATGGTGCCCGACCGCGTTCCGAAGTCGCTCCTTGTCGTCGGTTCGGGCGCCATCGGCATCGAATTCGCCTCGTTCTATCGCACGCTTGGCGCCGAGGTGACTGTGATCGAGGTGCTGCCGCAAATCCTTCCCGTCGAGGATGCCGAGATCGCGGCCTTCGCGCGCAGAAGCTTCGAGAGACAAGGCATCAAGATCCATACCGGCGCCAAGGTGACCAAGCTCGACAAGAAGGCCGACGGCGTCACCGCCACCATCGACGACGGCAGGGGCGGGACGCAAACGATCTCGGCCGAACGAGTCATTTCCGCCGTCGGCGTGGTCGGCAATATCGAGCATCTCGGGCTGGAAAAACTCGGGGTGAAGACCGAGCGCGGCTTCATCATCATCGACGGCGCTTGCAAGACCAGCGTGCCAGGCATTTACGCCATCGGCGACGTGGCTGGCCCTCCGTTGTTGGCGCATAAGGCCGAACACGAAGGCGTCATCTGCGTCGAGGCCATCAAGGGGCTTAATCCGCATCCGCTGGACAAGCGGCTTATTCCCGGCTGCACCTATTGCTCGCCGCAGATCGCGTCCATCGGACTGACCGAACAGGCGGCGAAGGATAAAAAGCTCGACATCCGCGTCGGCCGCTTTCCGTTCGTCGGCAACGGCAAGGCCATCGCGCTCGGCGAGGACCAGGGGCTGGTCAAGGTGATCTTCGACAAGAAGACCGGGCAGCTTCTCGGCGCGCACATGGTCGGCGCCGAGGTGACCGAGCTCATCCAGGGTTACGTGATCGCCATGAACCTCGAAACCACGGAAGCGGAGCTCATGCACACCGTGTTTCCGCATCCGACGCTGTCGGAAATGATGAAGGAAGCGGTGCTCGACGCTTACGGGCGCGTGCTCAATGTTTGATGCCGGTCACGGTCGCCGCCTTGCGGAGCGGCGCTCCGACTCGTAAGTAACGACTGACGCAGTGGAGCTTTCATGACGGTCGTGATCGACACGGTCGGCGCCGAAACCCGCCCCCGCCATCCGGAAAAAGCGCACCGGCCGGACCAGCCGAGCGTGCGCAAGCCCGATTGGATCCGCGTCAAAGCGCCGGTCTCGCCGGGCTATGTCGAGACGCGCGAGATCGTACGGGCGAACGGCCTGCACACGGTCTGCGAGGAAGCGGGCTGTCCCAACATCGGCGAGTGCTGGGAGCAGAAGCACGCCACCTTCATGATCATGGGCGACACCTGCACGCGCGCCTGCGCCTTCTGCAACGTCAAGACCGGGCTCCCCGGCGCGCTCGATGCCGCCGAGCCTGAGCACGTCGCCGCGGCGACCGCCAAGCTCGGCCTTGCCCATGTCGTCATCACATCCGTCGACCGCGACGATCTCGACGACGGCGGTGCGGCGCATTTTGCCGCGGTGATCCGCGCTATTCGCGCGCGCTGTCCGGGCACGACGATCGAGGTGTTGACGCCGGACTTTTTGCGCAAAGCCGGTGCGGTCGAAACCGTCGTGGCGGCGCGGCCCGACGTGTTCAACCACAACATGGAAACCGTGCCGTCGAATTACCTGACGGTGCGTCCCGGCGCGCGCTATTTCGCTTCGGTCGCGCTTTTGCAGCGCGCCAAGGCGCTCGATCCTACGATCTTCACGAAGTCGGGAATCATGGTCGGGCTCGGCGAGGAGCGCAACGAAGTGCTGCAAGTAATGGACGACCTGCGCGCCGCCGACGTGGACTTCCTCACCATCGGCCAATACCTGCAACCCTCGCGCAAGCATCATCCCGTGGTGCGCTTCGTGCCGCCGGAGGAGTTCAAGGCGCTGGCGACGATCGCCTACGCCAAGGGATTCTCGATGGTCGCGGCGAGCCCGTTGACCCGCTCCTCCCATCACGCGGGGGAAGATTTCGCGCGGCTGAAGGCGCAGCGAACGGCGCGCTGATCGCATGCCGCAATTGTCCACCACCAGGCGCGTGCGGCACGCCGCCGCCGAAATGTTCGATCTCGTCGCCGACGTCGAGCGCTACCCGGAATTCGTGCCGCTCTGCCAGTCGCTCACCGTGCGTGCGCGCACGGCCGAAGGCGGCAAGGACGTCATCATTGCCGACATGACGGTTGCCTACAAGCTCGTGCGCGAACGCTTCGCCAGCCGCGTGACGCTCGATCGGCCCAATCTCGAAATTCTGGTGGAATATCTCGAAGGCCCGTTTCGCTATCTGAACAATCGCTGGACATTCCGCGCGGCGGCCGATCGCATCTGCGATGTCGATTTCTTCATCGCCTACGAATTCCGCAGCCGCACGCTCGGCATGCTCATGGGCGCCGTTTTCGATGCCGCCTTCCGCCGCTTCGCCGCCGCCTTCGAGCGCCGCGCCGATGAGGTCTATGGCGCGCAACCCGCATAGAGCATGATCCGGAAAAGTGGAGGCCGGTTTTCCGAGAAGATCATGCTCCACCAAATATGACATGATCCGGGAAAAGCCTGCTCCCGGACTTGATCCGGGTGGGAACCGTTTTTTAAAAAGATCATGCACCGCTAAAAATTAGAGCGGCGGTCGATTCAATCTAAAACGACCGTGTTCAGTTACGCGCCAGCAATTCCAGGAGCATCAGCGCTTCAGAAACGGAGCGCTCGCGCACGCGGCGGCGGCCGATCTTGCCGTAGCGGCGGCGGCGCGCGAGGCGGTGGCCGTCGCGGCTCGCGGCGGCGAAATGCACAAGGCCGACGGGTTTTTGCTCGGTGCCGCCGGTCGGACCGGCAATGCCGGTGATCGCCACGACGATATCGGCTTGCGAGCGGGCAAGCGCGCCGGCGGCCATCGCGGTTGCGGTTTCGCGGCTCACCGCGCCATGGCGCCTGAGGGTCGCCGCCGGCACGCCGAGCAGCGCTGTTTTCGCCGTATTGGAATAGGTGACGAAACCGCAGTCGACGACGTCGGACGAACCGGCGATGTCGGTAAGCGCGGCGGCGACAAGCCCGCCGGTGCAAGATTCCGCCGTCGCGACTTTAAGGCCGCGCGCGCGACAGAGGTTGAGCACACGCTCTGCCAGTTCGCGCCGCGCGTCATCGCTCACGATGCGCTCCACGGCAGCCGCACCGTCGCCGTCGCCATGGCAACGATGCCTTCGCCGCGGCCGGTGAAGCCGAGCTTTTCGCTGGTGGTCGCCTTGACGGCGACGCGGTCGAGCGGAATGCCGGCGATGGCGGCGATGCGCGCGCGCATGGCGTCGCGGTGCGGAGCGACGCGGGGCGCTTCGCACACGACGGTCGCGTCGAGATGGGCGATCATGCCCGAGCGCGCGCGCACGCGTTCGCAAGCGAAGGCAAGAAAGCGCGCGGACGGCGCACCCCGCCACTGCGGATCGCCGGGCGGAAAGTGCGTGCCGATGTCGCCCTCGGCGAGCGCACCCAGAATGGCGTCGACCAGCGCATGCAGCACGACATCGGCGTCGGAGTGGCCGGTAAGGCCGCGCGAATGCGCGATGCGCACGCCACCCAGCATGACGTGATCGCCGTCGGCGAAAGCGTGTACGTCGAAGCCGTTGCCGGTGCGCACGTCGGCGAGGCTTGCCGTGCGCAAGGCCTCGGCGCGGATGAAGTCGTCGTTGGTTGTGAGTTTCACGTTACCGCTCTCGCCGGCGAACACGCCGACGCGATGCCCGCCCCATTCGGCGAGCGCCGCGTCGTCGGTAAAATCCTCGCGGCCGGCCGCCGCCGCGCGTCGGTGCAACTCGACGATGAGGCCGAACTCAAAGGCTTGCGGGGTCTGCACGGTGCGCAGCCGGCTGCGGTCGAGCGTTTCGCTCACCATGCCCAGCTCGTCGATTTTCTTCACGGTGTCGGCGATGGCGATCGCGGGGACCGCCGCACCGTGCGCCCGCGCGGCGGCGATGGCGCGACTAATCAGCGCGCCGGTCAGAAACGGCCGCGCGGCGTCATGGATCAGCACCAGCTCGGGCGCGCAGCTGTGCAGGGCTTCGAGCCCGGCGCGCACCGACGCCTGCCGGGTGGCGCCTCCCCAAACCGACGGCCGCAGATTTTCAAGGCCCGCGGTCGCCGCATTGAAGGCGTCCCGGTCGTCTGGATGGATGACCGGTTGCACGGCGTCGATCTGCGGGTGATTGAGAAAGGCAGTGAGGGTAGGGCGTATCACCGGCTCGCCGGCGACGGCCCGATATTGCTTGGGGACCTCGCTGCCGGCGCGATGGCCCCGCCCGGCTGCGACAACGACAGCCGCGACCCTGCCTGTCATGAAACAAAACTCCGCTGGCGGTTCCGGCACTGGCTTTAGCGCATGTCCCGCCAATGTGCGAACCGGGTCCGTTTTATGCCGGTCCGGAAGGCAGGTTGCCCCGCATAAATCCACAGCCGATCGCTCGAAAGCTCCATGAATTACCTATATTGCAGTGCAGCACTTGCGCGCCCGACCAATTTGGCTAAACTATATGCAGAAACTGAGCAGCGCCTAATTCGTGTGCACAAATCCGCCTCTAAGCATCGGCATTTGCCGCCAAACCGCGCCTCTAACCGCGTCACGGCCAAGTCAGCCGGCTCTGATAGCCAAAATTGCGCGGGCAGCATGGCACCCCAAGCAAACGGTGGGGACCACGGCATGACGACCGCCGAACCGATGCTGATGACGGCGGCTGCGGATGCGGTGCTCAACGCGCTGCCGCATCCCGTCGTCGTCGTGGCCCCTGACGGCAAGGTGGCTGATGCCAATGTGGCGGCGGAAGCCTTTTTCGAGGTGTCGTTGCCGCTGTTGCGGCGCCACTTGCTGCGCGACCTCGTGCCGTTCGGCAGCCCCTTGCTCACGCTGGTCGAACAGGTGCGCGCAAGCGGGGCGGCGGTCAACGAATACAAGGTCGATCTCGGCACGCCGCGTAATCCCGGCGACCGCGCCGTGGACCTCCATGTCGCTCCCCTGGCGGAGCAGCCGGGCCACGTGGTGGTGATGCTGCAGGAACGTTCGATCGCCGACAAAATGGATCGTCAGCTTACCCACCGCGGCGCGGCGCGCTCGGTGATCGCGCTGGCGGCAATGCTCGCGCACGAGATCAAGAACCCGCTGTCGGGCATTCGCGGCGCCGCGCAACTGCTCGAGCAATCGGTGGGCGACGACGACCGCTCGCTCACGCGGCTGATTTGCGACGAAGCCGACCGTATCGTGAAGCTCGTCGACCGCATGGAGGTGTTCGCCGACGAGCGTCCGGTCGAGCGCGAGCCGATCAACATCCATGTCGTGCTCGATCACGTCAAACGGCTGGCCCAGTCCGGGGTCGCCCGCCACATCAAATTTGTCGAGGACTACGATCCCTCGCTGCCGCCGGTGCTGGCGAACCGCGATCAGCTCGTGCAGGTATTCCTCAACCTGGTCAAGAACGCCGCGGAGGCGATCGGCGACAGTCCCGGCGGCGAGATCGTGCTCTCGACCGCGTTTCGCCCCGGCGTGCGGCTGTCGATTCCGGGCGCCAAGACCCGCATCTCGTTGCCGCTTGAATTCTGCGTGAGGGACAACGGGCCCGGCGTGCCCGAAGAATTGATGCCGCACCTGTTCGATCCCTTCGTCACCACCAAGCCGACGGGATCGGGACTGGGGCTCGCGCTGGTCGCCAAGATCGTCGGCGACCACGGCGGCATCATCGAATGCGAGTCGCAACCGCGGCGCACCGTCTTTCGCATACTCATGCCGATGTATACCGGCGATGGCGCCGCGCCGGCGAGCGCCGTTCAGCCTCGAGGGGATTATTGATGCCAGCGGGAAATATTCTCGTTGCCGATGACGATGCGGCGATCCGCACCGTGCTAAACCAGGCGCTTTCGCGCGCCGGCTACGAGGTGCGTTCGACCGGAAACGCCGCCACGCTCTGGCGCTGGATCAGCCAGGGCGACGGCGACCTCGTCATCTCCGACGTGGTGCTGCCGGACGAGAACGCCTTCGATCTGTTGTTGCGCATCAAGAAGGCGCGGCCGGACCTGCCGGTCATCATCATGAGCGCGCAGAATACCTTCATGACCGCGATCCGCGCCTCCGAGCGCGGCGCTTACGAATATCTGCCCAAGCCGTTCGATCTGAAAGAGCTGATCGCGATCGTCGGCCGCGCGCTGTCGGAGCCGAAAGAAAAGGTCCGGCAACCGGTCAAGGCCGAAGATTTCGAATCGATCCCGCTGGTCGGCCGGTCGCCGGCGATGCAGGAAATCTATCGCGTGCTGGCGCGGCTGATGCAAACGGATTTGACGGTGATGATTTCCGGCGAATCCGGCACCGGCAAGGAGCTCGTGGCGCGCGCGTTGCACGATTACGGCAAGCGCCGCACCGGACCGTTCGTCGCCATCAACATGGCGGCGATCCCGCGCGATCTCATCGAGTCGGAATTGTTCGGGCACGAGAAGGGCGCGTTCACCGGCGCCAATACCCGCAGCGCCGGCCGCTTCGAGCAGGCCGAAGGCGGCACGCTGTTTCTCGACGAGATCGGCGACATGCCGATGGAGGCGCAGACGCGGCTGTTGCGCGTGTTGCAGCAGGGCGAATACACCACCGTCGGCGGCCGCACGCCGATCAAGGCGGACGTGCGCATCATTGCCGCGACCAACAAGGATCTGCGGCAGCTCATCCAGCAGGGCCTGTTCCGCGAAGACCTGTTCTTCCGTCTCAACGTCGTGCCGCTGCGCCTGCCGCCGTTGCGCGAGCGCGCCGAGGACATTCCCGATTTGATCCGGCATTTCTTCGCGCAGGTCGAACGCGAAGGGTTGCCGGCGAAGCAGATCGATCAGGCCGCGCTCGAACGGCTGCGCCGGCATCGCTGGCCGGGTAATGTGCGCGAACTGGAAAATCTCGCGCGGCGGCTCGCCGCCCTCTATCCCCAGGAAACCATCACCGCCGCCGTGGTCGACGCCGAACTGTCGCAGCCCGCGCTCACCGGACCCGGCGAGAGCCACCGCGGCGACGAAAATCTGTCGAGCGCGGTCGAGCGTTACCTGACGCATTATTTTTCCGGCTTCGACGAGGGGCTGCCGCCGCCCGGCCTCTACCACCGCATTTTGCGCGAGGTGGAGGCGCCACTTCTTTCCGCGGCGCTGGCGGCGACCCGCGGCAATCAGATCCGTGCCGCCGACCTGCTCGGTGTCAACCGCAACACATTGCGCAAGAAAATCCGCGACCTCGAAATCCAGGTTTACCGCTCAAGCGGCGGCTGAGCCGTCGCAGCAGCGCGGTTT
>Ga0187784_10000425_pt1 | contig 30722 bp, 23 predicted proteins | sample 1015_SJ02_MP15_2_FD_132964 | JGI IMG/M metagenome (GOLD analysis project Ga0187784, IMG submission 132964) | Tropical peat soil microbial communities from peatlands in Department of Meta, Colombia - 1015_SJ02_MP15_20_MG | ecosystem: Environmental > Terrestrial > Soil > Wetlands > Peat | place... | reverse complement strand
CCCTTCTTGAGGAACTTGGCGGTCTTCACTTCGTCTTCAATGACCAGAATTTTCATCGCTACCTCGGTTTCGCGGCCTCACGCCCCGGGAGCAGGCTGTAATGCGAATTTCGCTTGGCCTACTCAGTCCTGCGGATTGCCGCGCACAAGTTCAGAATTAGAGCCGGCCTGCTGGCGGCGATAGAAAAGAACCTGCTGCTCGCCGTCGCCGCGTTCGCGTGTTCTCTGGAGCGTTGCGCCACTCTCAATGAGGGACCACGTTTCTTTCGATTGAAGAATGCGGCCTTCTTCATGTTCCTCAATAGAAAAGATAAGGCTCGGACCGTCCCAGACGATGGATGTGTGGAACTCATCCCCGTCCGCGCCGGTCGATACGGAGGCTTTTCCGTCGGTCGTGTATCTTTGCGCCGCGTGCCCGGAACTCCTCGAGTCGCGCGCGATCGTTGTCTCCACGATGAGCTCCGGATCGCGATGCTGAATCCGCAGCGTTACATCGCCGCGACGTATCGGCCGGCAGCGATCGTTGTCCTGCTTCCACAAGCCCGAGAAATCGGGCGCGGTTTGCGGCCGCGCCGCGACCGTGAACGCTACGAGCATGAGGGCGCAAATCAGGACTCGCACCCAGCCGTCTGCCGCTCTCCCGCTCCTTTTCATTTGCGGTCCAATCCCTATCGAATGTGGCGGCCGACTCTGCCGCTGCATCGCTTTTCGTTTGCCGGCATCAGAAGTCAAGCCGCAGCGCGAACTGCATCTCACGCGGGGTCCCCGATCCCACCGGGGTAATCGGCGATACGATGCTCGTGTTCAGGTTGATGGTATTGGTGATCTGGCCGAATCCCGCTCCTGCCTCACAAGGTTGAGGCGTGGTTGAGGAGGAAGGAGCAGTCGATGCGAGGTTGCACGTGGCCCCCGGCTGACCCAACTGGGGGTGATTGAAGACGTTGTAGAACTCCGCACGGAACTGGAGTTTCGCGCGTTCCGCCAGCGAAATCGTCTTGCCCGCACCGAGATCCACTTGCCAGGTCCCCGGCCCGCGCAGCAGGTCGCGCGGCGCGGTGCCGAAGACGCTCGCGTAGTTCTGTGAATTGTAGGGCGGTATTTGAAACGCCGCAGGATTGAACCACTCCGCGACGGTTCTACCCCCGGGCGGAGTCAGCGGTTGACCGGTCAGCAGGGGACGTTGTGTGCCGGCGGGATTGCCGTCCGGCCCGTCCAAAGCCGTTACCACGTTTACCGGGAAGCCGGTGCGAGCCAGGGCGTCCGTCGTCAGTTGCCAGTTGCCCGCAATGGCGCTCAAAATCCCCGGCTGGTTCAGCATCGGCTGGCCCGGGCCGAAGGGGAGCTGATAGACCGCATTGCCGTTGATGACGCTGCGGGCGTCCCAGGCGCCGCTGGCGGTATCGCAGGTTTGGCACGCCTGATTCTGCGGCTGCACCTCGTCGCCATCGCCGCTGCCGTTGGAGCCGTTGTCGATCTCGTGCGACCACATGTAATTGGCCGCCACCAGCAGGCCGCGCGAGAACGAGCGCCGCAGCGACGCGGAGAGACCGTTGTACGTGCTCATGCCGGCTGAGCCGCGCCAGGAAATGCCGGTAGAGCAACTGCCGGCCGGCTCGCCCGCGGTCGGGGCGCATTCGGGAAATTGCGTTTGCGGACCCCACGCCTCGGCGGACGAGTTGTACGCCAACAGGTTGGTTGCGCCCTCCTCCAGCAGATGCACGCCGTGGCTTCCCAGGTAGGAGAGCGTGCCTACGAAGTTCGCCGGCAGCTCCTGTTGCAACGAGACGCTCCACTGCTCGACGTACGTATCTTTGCGGTTCCGTTGTTCGGCATTCGGCGAAAAAGCTCCGGCGCCGAATGCGCAGGAGGCTCCGTTGACAACGAATGGGCCCGTGCAGCTGCCGTTGGATCCGGTATAGGAAATCGACTTGGAAGAACTGCCCGTCGCCGCATAGGAGGGCACTTCGTTCTTGGCGGGCAGGTTCTGATCGTCCAACTGTCCGTCTTCGTGGTAAATGCCGAATCCACCGCGAATCACGGTCTGCGCGCCTTCCTTCCACGGTGTCCAGGCGAAGGCCACGCGGGGATCGATATCGCCGTAGTTCTGCTGGCCGAAGCTCGAGCCCACGGGGCAGTATCCCTGCGGCCCACAGGTGGCAAAGTCGAAGGGCTCGGCCAGCCCGTTCGCTTCGTCGAACAGATCGAAGACGGTGTAGCGCACGCCCAGATTCAAGACGAGATTCGGCCGCCATTTGTACTCGTCCTGCGCGTAGAGGAAGTAGTCGTTCTTGCGCAAGTGGTTGACCGGCATAGCGCCGGTCAGGCTGGCTTTCTTCACTACGTCTTTTGCCAGATTCTCCACCGAAGAAAACGTAATTTTTCCGTCCTCTCCGTGGGATTGGTTCAATTGGATGCGGCGGAACTCCACGCCCGCCTTCACCGTCTGCCGGCCGCGGGTCCAGGTCAGGTTGTCGACCCCCGAAAACGAGTTGCCCGCGTAGATGCTGGTGTAACTGTAGTTCTCGGTGACCATTCCCGGCCCGGGCGCACCCGAAACCGCAACCTGATAAATGATTCCGGAGTCGCTGTAGTTGTAACTGTTGTTGGTGGAGCGATTGAAGCCTGCCATGGCCTCGTTGACGAGATGAGGATTGAAAATATGCAACAACTCGAGCGCGCCATTGACCGGCGCGGAGACCTTCTGCTGCAAGTCCGTCGCGGAAGCCGAGAGCGGCTGTGTATTGACCGACCGGTCGTAGTTGAAGCGCATAAAGCCCGTGGTCTTCGAGGAGAAGCGCTGGTCGAGCCGCAGCATCGCGGCCCCCTCGTTGACCACCTGCGTGCAGTAGCAGGTCAGCAGGTCATAGTTCGCAGCGTCCGAGGCAGTCGTGTAAGCCGGGGCGCTGGGGTTGGTGTTTTGCCAGGGCGTCAGGAACTGCTTTGGACCTGCTCCCGGGAAGGAACTGACGATCCCGTAAACCGGCGAGGTGCTTGGAACTGTTGCCACCAGCGCCGGGCTCGGGACGTCGCCGCTCGCCGGATAGCCCCAGACTTGCCGGTACGCTTCCGAAGCCAGGTAGAAGAAGGTTTTGTCATGCGCGATGGGGCCGCCCAGCGATCCGCCGAACTGATTCAGACGAAGCGGCTGCTGAGGCTCCAACTGCCGGTTTTCACCGTTGGACGCCCATACCAGCGGAGTGCCCCATTCCGGCAGCGGCGCGTCGAAGTCATTGTTGCGCAGGTACTCGAAGAGGCGTCCGTGGAAGCGGTTGGTGCCCGAGGGCGAGGCCGCGGCCAATTGGGCGCCGCCGGTCCCGCCTTCCTCGCCGGTCGCCATGAGCGAATCGACGCGGAACTCCGCAATCGCATCCAGAGGGATGGCGAGCCGCACCCAGGCGCGCTGTGTCTGATTCACGATGTTGGTGGCGTCGACGCCGTCGTAGGTAAAGTTGCTGTCGTCGAGGCCGCGCCCGGCAAAGCGAACCGAGCGCTGGTTGCCGCCGCCGGTGTCGATGGCGCCGGGGACGTAGGCCGTCAGCTCCGACCAGTCACGGCCGTTGAGCGGCAATTCATCCGCCTGCTCTCTCTCGATTAGGCCAGTCACCGCGCTGGTCGTGTGGTCCATCAGCGCCGAGCTCGACGAAACTTGCACGCGCTCCTCGTTGCCGGCAACCTGCAAGCTCGCATTGAGCGTGCGCGTTCTTCCGATCACCTGCTCGACGTCGACGAAGGTCAAGGTCTTAAAGCCCAGATGAGCGAACGTGAGGGTATAAACCCCCACCGGCAGCTCGGGAATGTCGTAGTCGCCGTCGGTGTTCGACGTTGTTTCGCGGCGCAATTGGGTCGAGTTCTCCACGGCTGTGATGTGCGTTTGTCCCAGCACCCGTCCCGAGGAATCGGTGATCGTGCCGCTGACTGCGCTGCGGTCGACCTGGGCAAAACAGCTTCCGGCAATCAAAAAAAATGCGCTCAGTCCGATCCAAGTTGGAAAGGCTCGTAGCGCAGCCGGCCTTCCGCTAATCTGCTGATTCTTCTTCACGTCATGATGCATACTGCCCCCTGGACAACTGCCTGCATTCAATCCTCTGTCGGATTGTCCTCGGGCCCTGGCTCTCTCGGCGCCGGCTGCAACGCCTGACGCCGTCTTCATCGAATCCGCAACCTGAAGGTTGAAGCGAATCGCGCCGGGACGGAGCTTCTCCTCACGGCCGACAATCGGCCCTCCACGGCATTCCTTCATCGTGCGGATTAGGGTGTCTTGGCTTGCTTTATTTGTTTTCAATGAGATGCAAGCGCGCCAGCACGATGAGCCGGGCGCCCGCGAATCCCGTAGATGACATATTTGTAATCCACAGGCCGTTCCGGGCGCTTCACAATGGCGTTAACGTCCCATCAAAAGTTGATGTCCAGGCGCCGATGGTGAGCTCGGATGCCGCTGCTTTTTGCCGTCAGGATTGCTGTTCAAACACAGCGCGCGCCGCGAGATCGGCGATCGTCTGGGCATCCAGAACCTGGAGCATTGCCTCCTGCGCCCTGACCCATACTAAATGGGCCGGACATTCCTTCTTGCGCTTGCACGAGCGGCCGGAAACCAGACAGACATTCAGCCGAATGGGGCTATCGACCGCTGCGACCACCGAGCTGATCTTCGCATTGCGGCCTTTGAGGAGAATTTCAAATCCGCCGGCCTGGCCCCGATGAGAAGCGACCATTCCGGCACGGCACAACGATTGCAGAACTTTCGAAAGGAAGGTCTCCGGTACCGCGGTCACACTCGCCAGATCGGGAAGCGTCGCACGCTTCCCCGCGGGCAGCGTTGCCAGTTGGATGAGAGCGCGAACTGCATAATCGGCGACCCGGGTCAATTGCATCGAGGAACTTGACTTTCCCATGGTTCGGCTCCCTTCAACCGCGATGATTCTCAAGGCGCAATCGATCTTCCTGGCGCGGCAAGACCGGTCGCGGACGAATCGGATTCGACGGCCGGGAACGGCTTAGGCGCATGGAATTGGCAACGACCGATGTGCTCGACAGCAGCATGGCGCCCGCCGCCATAATGGGATTCAGCAAGCCGGAGATGGCGAGCGCGATTCCCGCTGTGTTGTAGACGAATGCCCAAAAGAGGTTTTGGCGAATCACCCTTGTGGCCCTGGCGCCAAGTTGGAAAATCTCCTCGACTTTCTCGAGCGAACCGCCGACCAGAACCACCGGGGCGGCGCTCATGGCGACGTCGGCCCCGGTGCCGAGGGCGATGCCGAGGTCCGCGCCGGCCAGAGCGGGCGCGTCGTTCACTCCGTCGCCAATGACGGCGACGCGCTTGCCTGATTCTTGCAGTTCCCGCACCAAAGACGCCTTGCCTTCCGGGCTCATCTCGGCGACGAAATCGTCCACGCCGATGCGGCCAGCCACCGCGGCGGTGGTGGGTGCGGCGTCTCCGGAAACCAATCTCGTGGCGATGCCGCGCCGGCGCAGGCACTCGATCAGCTCCGCTGCGCCGGGCTTGATTCGATCGCCAAAGCCAATCAGGCCGTGCAACTCGTTATTCCGGCCAAAATACGCCACCGTTTTTCCGGCGTGCTGCCATTCTTCGGCAACTGTGCATGTACGCTCTTCGATGCGGGCGCTGAGTGCGTTGGCCAGTTTCCTGTTCCCGATGAAGAAGCAATGACCGCCGCAGACAGCGGTGATGCCTTCTCCTTTGCGAACGCTCACACTCTCGACTGGGACCGGCCTCACATTGTGCTCGCGCGCGTACTGCACCACGGCCCGACCGAGGAGATGCTCCGAGGAAAGCTCGATTCCGGCCAGAACGGGAAGATAATCGGCGACAAAATCGCGCGGAACGCCGTCGCGATGCGGGATCAGGGCGAAATCCAGGAGACGGAAGTCACCATAGGTCACGGTGCCGGTCTTATCGAGGATGACGAGATCGAGCTTGCCCATGGCTTCGAGGACGCGGCTGTTGGAGATCAAAATGCCCTGTTGCGAGGCCAGGCCGAGGGCAGCGGTGAGGGCAAGAGGCGTCGCCAATCCGAGAGCGCAGGGGCAGGCGATGACAAGGATGGATGTGGCGCGCATCAACGCCACGCCGGCTGCGGTGTGCATCGCCGTCAGGGCCGCAAAATCTGCCAGGGCAATTACCACGACAAGCGGCACAAAAACGCGGGAAACGAGGTCGACAGTTTGCTCGATGGGCGCGCGCGTGGAGAGCGCCCTCTCCACCAGCCGGATAATCTGCACCAGCGCGCTATCGTCTCCACGCCGGAGCGCGCGGACGGTAATTGCGCCGCTGGTATTGAGGCTCCCGGAGACGACGGTGTCGCCGGGCGATTTTGACACCGGCGCCGACTCGCCGGTCAGCAGAGATTCGTCCGATTCCGTTTCCCCGTCGAGAATAATTCCGTCGGCGGGAACGCGCTCGCCGACCTTCACCACGAAGACCGTGCCAGGCTCGAGGGCGTCGATGGAGACAAACCGCTCGCCTCCTTCGATGGCAACGCGGACCTTCTTGGGCATGAGCCGGTACATCATGGAGATGGCGCGGGCGGCGCGCTCCTTGGCGCCGCGTTCGATGAGCTTGCCCGCCAGGACCAGGGTGACGATCGCGGCTGCGGTGTCGAAATAGACGTGGGTCTGGCCGCGCAGGACCTGCGCCGCGCTGAGAGAATAGGCGGTGAGAATGCCGAGAGAAAGCAGCACCTCCATCCGGATCTGCAGATTGCGCAGACCGATGGCAGCCGAGCGAAGGATGGGATAAGCGCAATAGAAAACCAGCGGCGTGGCCAGGGCGAAGAGAATCCAAGGCAAGAAGCGGCTGACGCTTTGGGCAATTTGCTCGAAGTACCCGACATAGAGAGTGACACTGAGGGTCATGATGTTGGCCCACAGAAAGGCGGCGACGCCCAACCGCAGCAAGAGGTCGCGGGTTTCGGCTTTGGCCGCCGCGTTTTCGCCGCTGTACTCCGATGGCTTATAACCAAGCTGCGCAATGCGGGCGGAGATGGCCTGCGGCGGCAGATACTGCGGGCAATACTTCACCTTGGCCAGATCGGAGGCGAAGAAGACGTCGGCGGCAACGACGCCCGGCAGCTTGCGCAGCGCGTGTTCGATCAGCCAGCCGCAAGCCGAGCACCACATGCCGCCGACCTGAAGCAGCATCTCCTGCGTGGGCGCGGTGGGATCGATGCTTGCAGTCGGCTCGCGTTCGCCGCCCGGGTTGGAGATGAGTCCTAATTCGAGGCTGCGGCGGAAGATCTCCGTGTCCTTGAGACTCTGGCCGCCGGCAATGACCCCGCTTTCCTCGAGGATGGCGTAGACGTTGGCGCAGCCCATGCAGCAGAAGGCAAGCTCGCGGCCCGCGAATGCGCGCACGATTTTCTGCCGGCCGCAGGCCAGTTCGCACAGCGAGCATGAGACGCCTTGCGCCATGGTCAGCGCGCGCCTCCGTTGGAAGACTGCGACGATTGCCCGATCGGATGGCCCTGCTCGTCCAGCATCACCGGGTTGGCTCGCTTGGCGGCGGCGTAGACATAAACAAGGACCGCGCAGAAAAAGACAAAGACGACGCCTAGCACAACGGTGAGCGGGGCGACTCGCTTCCGGCCGGTTTCTATTTCGGCATTCTGCATGGAACCTCCGAGGTTTCGTTGAAATCGCGGTTGAGCTGCGCGCCTGCACGGCGGCATAGTTAGTTCGTTCAAGTCTTGCCGCCCGCTCCGGCCGGGTTGTCGTTCGGTTGCCGGGAAGAATCCATCGGCGCAAAGAATGTCTCGTCGAATGCCGCGGTCTTCTGCGCAGGTACGCTGGCCAGGATGCGCATGCGATTCACTCCCGGCTCCAAGGCGCTCGCCGGCGCGGCCACGTCGAACTCACGTTGCGCGGTTTGTCCGGGAGCAAGCACGAGCGGCGCGCCGGCATCTAGGATGCGCCCCTGCGGCAGTCCATCGAGCGAAAGCGTCAACTGCTTCTCCGCGTGGCTGCGGTTGGACACGACGACGCGGAACCGGTTGTGAACCAGGCCGTCGGCCGGCAGGGTGTAGAGTGTCATGCGATTGGGCATGACGCGGACCAGCACCGGCTCGCGCAGAGAAATCACTATTGCCAGCCCGGTGGCATAGACCAGCAGCAGCACGAGAACGGCGATTCGCTTGCCGTCGCGCAGGCCGATCCTGCGATACCATTTCCCGTCTTCGTTCGCGTCGTCTGAGGCGTCGCCCCACTGATAGCGGACGACCGTTGCGCGGTTGATCTTGCCGAGAATCTGCGAACAGGCGTCGACGCACTCGGCGCAATGCGTGCATTCGAGCTGATGCGAGCCGTTGCGGATGTCGATCCCCATCGGGCAGGCCCGAACGCACTTGGCGCAGTTGATGCATTGGTGATTCGGATCGTGAAAGTGCACCAGCAGCGTGTGCTTGTCGGCCAGCATGTTCTGCAAGTAGCCGTAGGGGCAGATGCTGATGCAGAAATGCTGGCGAAGAAATGCGAAATCGAAGAAGGTGATGGCGGTGACGCTGGCGCCGACGATGCCGCCCGCGGTGCGGATGTCGAGGCTTAGCAAGCGGTGAAAGAGGTCGAGCGGCGGAACGAAGTAGGAAACGAAGACGAAAGCGAAGAAGATGGAGGGCGGAATTCCGAGCAGGTAAAAGGCGGCGCGCGCAACGGCCTTTCGTGTCTTTTCCGGCGCTGACGCCAGGTGCTTCTTTACCCATCGCGAGATGATCTGTTCGCTGGCTACGGATGCCTCGCTGAAGATCATCTGCGGGCAGAGGTAACCACACCAAAAGCGGCCGTAGATCATGGCCGAGGCGGCGACCAAAATCCAGAAAAACATCATGGTGAGGAAGAGGATGGCGAACTCGCTGATCCAGAGCTCGACGCCGAAAAAGTAGAAGCGCTGACGAACAAGATCGAACCGCATGATGTCGAGGAGCGGCTGAAGGATGAAGATGATGACGCAGATGGTCTGGACGGTTTTGCGGATGCGATGGTACCGGGTGCCGGGAATGGTTGGCTTGGCCGATGCGGGATGAGAGGTTGCGGCCGGGGAGGACATGAGACGAAACCTCGTTAGGAAGCCATATGGTGCATATGGCAGTGCACGGCAGTGCTGGTCATTGCGCCGCGGGCAATCAGGATGGCGCCCATGACTAGGACCGTAACCGCGGAAATCGGCGTGCCCCAGCGCGCGACTTTTCGTGTGGCCGCGCTGGCGCCGAGGCCGACGGCAATCAGCGCCGCGCTGGTTCCCACTCCGAACGCGAGCATGGTCAGCGCGCCGCCGGCTGCAGTCGCCGCACCGATGGCGCGCATCAGCGCCGCGTAAACCAGGCCGCAGGGCAGGAATCCCATCAGCGTTCCCAAACCGAACTTGGCAAGCGCGGTCGGGGCGGAAATCAACCTGCCTGCGGGACGCAACAGACGCGACGGCAGAGCGAAGCCTCTCCATCGATTCAGACCCAGCCCGAAACAAAGCATGACAAGCGCGGTCAAGACCATGGCGATGCCGGCGACGATGGAGGCCGCGTCTTCCAGGCCGGCCAGTCTGCCCACCCAACCCATGGCGCCGCCCGCCAGTCCGGCAACTATTCCGAGCAGCATATAGGTCAGCGTGCGTCCGGCATTGTAGGCCAGGTGCAAGCCGAGAAAGGCGCGGCGGCCGGCTGCGGTGTTCGCAGCTACGCTGTAGGTGAGCACTACCGGGCCGCACATCTGCACGCAGTGCAGACTGCTGATGAACCCGAGAACCAGCACAAGAGAGTAGTCGTTGGGCGTCATGGCGTGACTACGCGCCTCCGCCCGCAGACTGAATGTGGATGAGCCTCGGGTTGCGGCCGGGGAGGGTGACGCACTGGCGCTTGAAGTGGAAGCGCTGCATGGTAATGGCGTGAGACGGGCAGCGCGCCGCGCAAAGTCCGCAGCGGATGCAGGTCGCTTCGTCTTTCACCATCACGCCACCTAGGGCGTTCAACTCGGCTGCATCGTGCTTGGCGAGCTCGCCGGGAGGCACACCCGCTAATCCTGAGAGCCACTCCAGACCTTCACGTGTCTTGCACAGTTCGCTCACGCCGATCAGCTTGATCAGGTTTTCCGGGCACACATCCACGCAGCCCGTGCAGGCCACGCAGATGCCTGTGTCGAAAACCGTGTTGACGTTGCAGCGCAGGCATCGCGCAGCCTGAGTGCGCGCCTCAGCGTCCGCGTAGTTCTCCTCGACGATCTTGAGCGAGACGGCGCGCTCGCCCGCCGCGACCGACGGCGGCAGATGGCGTTTGAGCTGGTCCCAGCTCTCGCGCATGGTATACGCGGCCGGCTCCCATGAGGAGACGACGTTGATTTCGGTGTGGCTGCCACGAAGGTAGTCGTGCATGGAGCGCGCCGCGATCTGCGCCGAGCGAATGGCGTGGATGAAGAGCCGCGGGCCGTGCGCGATATCGCCGCAGGCGAAGACATCGGGGGCCGTGGTCTGGTAGGTGTCGGGATCGACCTTGATGAGGCCGCGAACCGACTCCACTCCGTCGCCGGGCTGCAGAAACGAAAGATCGGAGGATTGGCCGATAGAAAAGATGACGGTGTCGCCGGCGATGGTTTCCTGAACCGACTCATCGAACCTGGGGTTGAAGCGGCGGTTCTCGTCGAAGACGGCGGTGCAGGCGACGGTGCGCAGTCCGGCAACCTTGCCGTCCCGGCCTAAAACCTCGCGCGGGCCGCGGCAGTTGTGCAGCACGAGGCCTTCTTCGGCGCCCTCGACGACTTCGATTTCGTCGGCGGGCATCTCGTGGCGCGCTTCGAGGCAGACGACGTGGACTTCGCGCCTTCCGCTCAGGCGCATCGCCGAGCGCGCAACATCGTAGGCCACCGACTCGCCACGCTGCATGTCGGCCGCGGATTCTTCGGGCTCCATGGCGGCAAGCGGGCGGACGGCCGAGCGAGCCACGTCGTAGGCCACATTTCCACCGCCGATCACGACAATTTTTTTGCCGACAGGCAGCGGATTGCCGTCGTTAAAGGCGCGCAGGAAATCCATGCCGTCGTAGACGCCGGCAAGATTGGCGCCGGGCAGGTCGAGCTTGCGGCCTTTGGGCAAACCAACACCCAGAAAGATGGCTCTGTAACCTAATCTGCGGAGATCTTGGATGCTGAAGTCGCGGCCCAGTTGCTGGTTGCACTTCAGCTCGACGCCGAGCGAAAGGATAGCCTCGATCTCGGCCATCACCAATTCGCGCGGCAACCGGAAGACAGGAACGCCGGCCGTCAACATGCCGCCGGGCCTGGAGTGCGCCTCAAAGACAGTGACTTTATAGCCGAGCTGCGCCAGGTCGTGCGCGACGGTCATTCCGGCGACGCCGGCGCCGATGACCGCAACCCTCTCGAAGTTTCCGCGATTGGGCGGAAGCATCTCCTGGTTGCAGAATTCACGATAGCGGGTGAAGTCGCCCGTCTCCGGGCCGAATTTGGTGGTGACGAAACGCTTGAGGGCGCGGATGGCGACCGGCTCGTCGAGGCTGCCGCGCCGGCAATTGGTCTCGCACGGAGCGCCGCAGACGCGCCCGCAGATCGATGCGAACGGATTCGTGGCGCGTGCGATGCGGTAGGCGTCCTCGTCGCGGCCCTCCGCGATCGCGTTCACGTACCCGCATGCATCGGTGTGCACAGGGCAGGCGTCCTGGCACTTGACCATCTCCATCCAGTAGCCTGCCCCGCCGATGCGATCGAACTGCCAGTTCGTTTGCGCCATTACCCGTCTTCTCGTCCTGAGACTGCGTGAGTTCGACCTTAGCTTCGAACGAGTGCGGGCCGGGAGGCCCGCACTACAGCCGGTCTGGAGACCGGCGCTACCATCAGATCATTACGAAACCACGCGCTACAACCACTAGGAAAGCTCTGATCAAGTCCTGAACCCATCCCTCAGCGGCTAAAGCCGCGTTGATTTGGTTCGGTTTTCGGCACGACTAAAGTCGTGCCCTTTCAAAACCGCTCCTTAATCAGACCTTCCCTAGAGCGGTTCCAGAGTTCACGTGCCGTTATATCTTTAGGATCTCTGGAACCGCTGTGTTTATTCCTCTTGTCTGTGCTTGCCAAACACGAAGGCAAGCAGAATAACGACAAATACCGCGGTCAAGCCGGCAACGATATACATAAAGCTGTCGGCGGTGCCGGTGACGGAGTTCAACTGCTGCACCAGCGGGCCGCGGGTTGAGTGGTGAATCTCGCCGTTCATGTAGATGAAGATGTAGGCGAGACATCCAAGGGCGATGATGGGATAGGCCAGCTTGAGGAAACCCGGAATCTTGGTTCCCTTGCGCTCGCTGATCCATCCGCCCGCGTAATCGTGCAGTTCGGACTTCGGTTGCTCATTGCTCATAGCGGTCTCCGCGGCGCCACTGCGCCCTGCGATACGGTTGGCTCTTCTTCGTTGTCATCCCTGAGCATGCGGTACTTCGGCTCTTCGCTGTTGGGGCCGAGGTATCCGTCCTTCAAAGAACGGATGAAGAAATACAGCGCTCCCCCGGCCAGCAAAAGAAACAGGAAGTAAGAGAAAACCACGCTCGGATAGGTGTAGTCGGGCATGGCTCACCTCACTGCTCGTAGTCTTTATCGGGCCGCCAGTCCTTGGCGCGGCCGCGGGTTTGCAGATAAGCCACCAGGTCGTCGAGATCCTGCGGATTATTGGCGATCCACGGGAACGGCGGCATGATCGAGCCGGGCACCAGGTCGCGCGGATTGTTGAAGTGCGCCTTGTGCCACTGCTTGTTGTACTTGCCGCCGATGTGCGAGAGATCCGGCCCGGTCCGCTTGGTGCCGAAGGTCTGGCGCCAGTCGTAGACGAACTCGTCGGGCGTCGAGACCGGCGCGGGAACTCCCTTCCAGCCGGAGCGGATGGTGTCTGCCAGCAAGGTCCGCGTTTGCTGCGTGTGACAGTACTTGCAGCCCTCGCGGATGTAGATGCGATAGCCGCGCATCTCCTGGTCGGTGTAAGCCACCAGCTTGCCGGTCGGCCCGTTGGCGGGATCGCTGTTTTGGAACGGTTGGCTCCAGCTCTTGTCGAGCAGCGGAGGAGCCACGGTGGTCAGCAAGCCTCCGATGAAGAAGAGCCCGAGTGCCGCCGCCACGAGGCCTATTGCGTTGGAATCGGTTTTGCCCAGCATAGTTTCGTCTCCCTTCGCCTACGCGCGCGCCGGCTCGGCGGCAACGGCAGGCTGCCTGCTTCCCAGAGCGGTCGACAGGATGTTGTAGAGGAACAGCAGAATGCCCGAGAAGATGAGAATTCCCGAGAGGAAGCGCACCGCCCATACCGGCTTGAGGGCGATCACAGTGTCGATGAACGGGATGGAGGGGTTGTTCCACTGCCAGCCCTGCCAGAATCCGCCCAGCCACAGCGCCGTGAACATGCCCAGCCCGCCGATGAGGAACAGCCAAAAACTCCAGTTGGCCAGCGCCTCGGAGTGCAGCGCGGTCTTGAAGACCCGCGGAATCACGTAGTAGACGCCTGCCATGGCAAAGAACGAGAAGGTGCCCAGCACCGCCATGTGCGCGTGGCCGGGAATCCAATCGGTCTTGGAGACAATGGCGTTGACCGAGCGAAGGCTGTGCATGGGGCCCTGGAAGCAGGTGAGCAGATAGAAAATGGTGCCGCTCATCAGGAACTTCAGCGAGATGTTGTCGCCCAACTGATGCCATTGGCCCTTCATGGTGGCGATGAAGTTGTAAACCACCGCCCACACCGGGATCAGCAGCATCACTGAGAAGGCGATGGCGATGGTCTGCAGCCACTGCGAGATAGGCCCGTGAATCATGTGATGGGCGCCGGTCCAGACGTAGACGAAGGCCAGCGACCAGAAGCCGACCATGGAGAGCCTGTGGCTGTAGAGCGGGGAGTTCGAGGCCCGCGGGATGAAGTAGTAAGCGATGGCCAGACCGGCCGGTGTGAAGATGAGGCCGACGGCGTTGTGCGTGTACATCCAATTCAGGTTGGCCTGGTTGACGCCGGTGATGCCGGGCAGAATGGCCGCGAAGTTGCCGGTGAGGTAGACGAACGCCGTCCAAAGGATGGTGCCCATCAGATACCAGGTGGAGACATACATCTGCTGGTACTTACGGTTGGCGATGGTCATGAAGATGTTGAGGCCGAACATGACCCACGCGACGACCACAAGGCACGCAACCCAGGTGGGAAGGTCGGCATACTCGAGGCCCTTCTGATAGCCGCCGAGCAGCGTGACCACCGCGCTCAAGATGATGATGTTCCAGACGATGGAAGTGGCCACTCCCAGCTTCTCGCTCCAGAGCTTGACGCCGCAGAGGCGGGGAACCAGGAAGTAGGCCAGGCCCATGTCGGCCTGGAGCAGCCAGCCGAAGAGCATCCCGTTGACGTGCACGGGCCTCATGCGGCCGTAGGTGAAGTACTGGATGGAGCCGAGAAACTGCGGCCAGACGAATTTCGCGGCGATGATCAGGGCAATGATGCCGACGATCGCGAAGTAACTGACGGAGCCGATCAGGAACCATTTGACCGTGGTGTCCTCATGGAAATCCTGGGCCGTAAGTGCAGCAGAGGAGATAGTAGCCGAAGGGCTACGGGTTTGCGTGGTTGCCATCGATGCCTCCTGGAGCGGATCCTGAGACGGATGCCGCTCGGTTTGCTTCCCTAGTTGCCGGCCTTATTCAGGCTGCGGATGAAGTTGACGAGGTCGCCGATATCGTTCTTCTGCAGCCCGTAATCGATCCACGAAGGCATGGCGGTGCCTTCGACGCCGTAGGTGATGGACTCGAAGAGCCGGTGATCGGAGACGCTGTTGATGAATGCGAAGTTGCGAAGATTGCGCGGACGCGGAGAGATATCGAGCGAGTTGGGTCCCTTGCCGTCGGCCTTCTTGCCGTGGCAGCCGGTGCAGCGGGCCATGAAGGTGGCTTCGCCACGGTCGATGGAGGCCTGGGACATGGGAACGGGATTGACGTCGGGCACGTTGCGAGCGCTGAGGGTGCGCGGCTTCTCGCGAACGAAGGCGGCCCACACATGGTCCAGGACGCCATTGATCTGATCGTCGCTGAGCGCCTTGCCCCACGGCGGCATCGAGGTTCCGGGCACTCCTTTGTGGATGGAGTCGATAAAGCGCTCACGGGGCTTGGTGGCCATGAACTCAGCCGAGGTTAGATTGCGCGGCGCCGGGTCGAGGTAAATCGACGTGATGCCTTTGCCGTCCCCGTTTTCGCCGTGGCAGCGCGCGCAGAGAGTCTTGTAAGTATCGGCGGGAGCCATCGCTGGCGGAGGCGCCGTGCGCGTGAGGAGATAAGCCGCCATGGCCTGATAGTCCTCATCGGGAAGGCCGAAGACGGGCATATTCGAGTCGGGAATCCGCGAGCGCGGCGTCTGGAAGTGCGCCATCAGCCAGTCGTCGTCGCGCATCAGGCCCTCGTAAGAAAGGTCAGGTGAGATGCCGCCGTCCTTGTCGCCGAGCTTGTGGCAAGAGAGGCAGGCATAGCCCTCGATCAGTTGCTCGCCACGGGCAGCGGGGGTCGCAGCCGTATTGATGTTCGATTCGACGGCGGCAACGCTCTCCGGCACCGGAGGCACGGTGGAAACATCCAATTCGTATTGCGCCACCGGGCTCTCAGCACTTGTGGTCCCGCGCCGGCTCTTCAAAAAGATCACCAGCGCCTTACGCTCGTCGTCGGTCAGCTTGAACTTCGGCATGATTGACGTGGGCGTGTAATCGCGCGGGTTCACGATGTGTCCCCACAGGTAGTCGAGCTTGCGCTCCTTGCCTTCCTCGGTCAGATCGGGCCCGATCGTTCCCGAAGAAAGCCCCTCGATCCGGTGGCAGCCGAAACAGCCTTTCTCGAAAAACAGCTCGCGTCCGCGCGCGACCCACGCCGTGCCGGGAAAATCCTTGTCGGCGTGGCACTGCGCGCAGTTGGCCTGGATGTAGTCCGTGTCGCGCAGGTGCGCGGCAATCTCCGGCTTCCAGTCTTTCTGGATGGTGAAGCCGAGCATCGGCGCAGGCCACATTTCGTCCTCGCCATGTGCGTCGGCTTTTTCCAGTCCGTGGCCTTGGCCGCCGTGGCAGCTTGTGCACCCGAAATCGGAGAACTTGTGCCGCCGCTCCCAGCGCCCGTTTTGGTAGACGTCGCCCATCTCGGCCGAGTAAGGATGCGTGCGCAGCGGCTCGCCGGCGGTGGTGAAGTTCGGATCGTCGACCGCGATATGACAGCTCCGGCAGCGGTCGATGCGCTCGTCGCCGAATGCCGTCACCATGGTCTGCTCTATCCGCGGCGTGCGCTCGGCAAGCGCGGCGCGTTCAGTCGGCGACTTAGCGTGCACCAGCGCCTGCTGAAAATAGTCCTTCTGCGTATCCTGCCATCGGCTCTGGAGGCCGTCGTAGACGACCAGTCCAGAAGCGATCAGCACCACCAGGCTCACCACGGCTAAAGCAGCGCGCATTCCAGTAGCTCCTTAGAACGGGCTCACGAACTGCCAGTTCGCGCCGCGGAAGAAAGTACCAATCACAATGAGTGCGATATTGATGACCGCAAACGTGAGAAAAATGGAGTTGGCCAGCAGGCGCTCGCGCGCGAACCATCGGCCCACGCCTTTCCTGCCGCGATCGATGTAGGGCAGCAAAACCAGCAAAAGCAGCTCGATGGCAGGCACACCGATCCCGCCCCAGAACGCCGAGTAGCTCACCTGCTCCTGCAGGCCGAGGAAATACCAGGGCGCCTTGGCCGGGTTCGGCGGATGCATCACGTTCACCGGCTGCTCCAGAGGCGCATTGAAAAAGAACGACACAGCGATCAAAGCCGCCATGGTCAGCATCAGCACAAACAGCTCGGCGACCAGCAGGCTGGGCCAACTGAAAACCGTGTCCTCGTCGAGCGTGCCCACTTTCACGAACGGCCCACGCACCAGACCCTGAATGGTGAATCGGCGCGCCGGCGCTGCCGCGGTCACGACGGTCGTCACCGGAACCGGCGCGGTAGAGGCAGCGGGAGCGGCGGGGAAAGCCGCGGCAGCAGGGGCCGCTCCCGGTTCCGATTCCGGCTTGGCCAGGCCGCCATCCTTGCGGATGCGCCAGAAATGGACCGCGACAAACAGCCCCATCGCCAGCGGAATCACGACCACGTGCAGCACGTAGAAACGCAGCAGTGCCTCCTGCCCGACGGTCGCATCGCCGAGCAAAAGGAAGCGCAGCGATTTGCCGATCAGCGGCGCGTATCCGGCAATCGACGTGCCCACCGTAATTGCCCAGAACGCGAGCTGATCCCAGGGCAGCAGGTAACCCGTGAAACTGGCAAACAGAGTGAGCAGGAAGAGCGCCACGCCGATCAGCCAATTGAACTCGCGCGGCGGTTTGTAGGCGCCGGTCAGGAACACGCGGCACATGTGCAGGAAGACCACCGCCACCATGGCGTGAGCCGCCCAGCGGTGCATGTTGCGCAGGATCACGCCGAAGGCCACCGAGCTGCGCAGATCGAGCATGCGGCCGTAGGCCTGCGTGGTCGACGGCACGTAGTAGAACATCAGCAGCACGCCCGTCACCGTCAGAATCACGAAGAGGAAGAAGCTGATCAGGCCCAGGCCCATGGTGTAAGTGGGCCGCAACGTCTGCTTGCTCACTCGCACCGGCTGAATATGGAGGAAGAAGTTGGTGAAGCTCGTGGCGGCGCGGCCCCGGTCCGACGACGGCAGCGGGTTACGAAAGATGGAACGGACGACGTTCCTGGGCAGCTCCGCGAGGGTCTTGACCATCGAATTCTTCTCCGTGCTCATACGTTCAGATAGGTTCCCGTCGCGATTTCGTCGTCCTTGTCAACCTCGAGCTCGCCGCTGGGAGTGAGGGAAACGCGGTACCAGGCCAGCGGCTTGGGCGCCGGCCCGCCGGTCACGTTGCCGTCCACGTCGAACTGCGAGCCGTGGCACGGGCACTGGAAGCCTGTGACCGAGGGCGCCACGATGCAGCCCAGGTGCGTGCAAGTGGTGGAGATGGCCGCCACGCGATTGGCGTCGCGCACAATGCACACGCGCTTGGCGTCGATGGCGACACGCGCTCCTGCGGGATAGTCCTCGGGCCGTCCGATCAGGAAGCGGTTGGGCTGTCCGAAGGTGACCCGGGGCTTCATGAAGAAAAATGTAGAGAAGACCGCGGCTAGCGCCGATCCCACGACACCCACACCGCTCAACCACGCCAGAAAGTCCCTGCGGTGCATCTGCTTCGCTCCGGATTCAACTGCCTTGGTCGCTGCTTCCATTCCCTTGCTCCTCGTCGATTCTCTGCGGCGATTGCGGTGGCTGAGCCGTTCCCGGCCCCTCGAAGTCCGACCAGAAAACCTGGTACTTGACGTCTTCCAGGCTCTTGAATTGATGGCTCCGGACCGCCCAGATGAAAATCAGCAGAGCGCCCCCGCCCATCAGCAAGCTGGCCGCAATGGCGATCCACGTCAGTCCCATTTCATTCCTGCCGGCGAACGCACCCGGAGTCAGTGCTTTTCGCGGACGAATCTTGCCACTCCAAATCCCACTCGCGGTACGCGCAACGCCTCGAAAGAGCTTGTCTCACGGCATCGCACACACTTCTACACGCCAATATGCGCATCGGCGGGCAGACCTTCCTCCTTGAAAATGGATTTGGACCATTTTCATCCAATTTCGAGCCGACGCCGCAACAGTATGGCGTTGCAAACACGTAGGTCTGTGATGGGGGTTACATAGGCTTGTGACGCGGCCGAAGAGCCGTTCATTCGCTCGCAAGGATCCGAGGCGGCGTACGCTCACTGGCTCGATCTCTCGATTTTCGCCTCGATTTCCGAGGGTTCCCGGGCAGCCTGTAAACTTGCCAAAGTGAGGGATGGATTTTGCCGGAATTTCGTCAGCTTGGCTCCCGCTCATTTTGGGTCGTCTTTCTTTTTGCAAGCCTCAATCACGCGCAGCAGGGCGGCATGGGTGGCATCGCCTCCGGCGTTGCCTCCGCTCCCGTGTACGATGCGCAAAAGCGGCCCATCACTGCGGGCGGGTTTGTCGATCAGGGGCCAATCGTCTTCGAGGACATCACGAAGCAAGCGGGGCTCTCCGGCTGGCGCCACAAGATGGGCGTGCCGGAGAAGAATTTTATCGTCGAAACCAACGGCTCGGGCGTCTGCCTGATCGACTACGACAACGACGGCTGGCTCGACATTTATTTGGTGAATGGCGCCACCTTCGACTCGCTCGATGGCAAGGAAGAACCGCCGCACGCCGCGTTGTTCCACAACAACCGCGACGGCACCTTCACCGACGTCACGCAGAAGGCCGGAGTGGCGAACGACCGCTGGGGATACGGATGCTCCGTTGCCGATTACGACAACGACGGCTGGCCCGATCTTTTCGTGGGCAACTATGGCAAGAACCGGCTCTACCACAACAATCACGACGGCACGTTTACCGATGTTGCCGAAAAGGCTGGCGTGGCGCTGGGCAACTGGTCGACCGGATCGGCGTGGGGGGACTACGATGGCGACGGCCTGCTCGATCTTTATGTCAGCGGCTACGTCCATTTCGATCGCGATCACCTCCCCATCAGCGGCAGCAAGAATATCGGCTACACGTTCTGCCAGTACCGCGGCGTCGGCGTCAACTGCGGCCCGCGCGGTTTACAGGGAGAGCCGGATCATCTCTTTCACAACAACGGCGACGGCACGTTTACCGATGTCACCGTGAAGGCCGGCGTCGAAGACAAGAGCCGTGCCTACGGCTTCACGGCGATTTTTATCTCCCTCAAGGGCGACGGCCGGCCTGACCTGGTGGTGGGCAACGACTCCATGCCCAACTTCCTTTACGTCAACAAGGGTGACGGGACCTTCGAAGACGACGGCTATCTCTCCGGTTTTGCCTTGAACAACGATGGCCGCGAGATTGCCTCAATGGGGATTGCCGCCGGTGACTACGAGAACAACGGCCAGGTCGACTTTTTTGTTACGGATTTTGGCGACGACTACAAAGTTCTATTCCACAACGACGGAGACTTGAGCTTTACCGACGTGAGCTACAAGGCGGGAGTGGCGCAGATCACGATTCCATTCGTCGGCTGGGGCGACGGGTTCATCGACTACGACAACGACGGCTGGCTCGATCTATTCATGGTCAATGGCCATGTTTACCCACAGGTGGACCAGCACGACTGGGGCACCACCTTTGCCGAGCGGCCTTTGCTCTTTCACAACGTGCCCATGGCAAACGGAAAGGGACGCAGATTCGAATACGTTCCTGCGGTGAAAGGAACGGGCCTGGCCGAGGTGATCCCCGCGCGCGGGGCCGCGTTCGGCGATCTCTTCAACGACGGCAAGATCGACGTCGTCATCAATCCGGTGGACGGCCCGCCGGTGCTCTTGCGCAACGTCAATCCCGACCACCACCATTGGGTCGAAGTCCAGCTCGTCGGCGGCCCCAAAAGTCCGCGCGACGCAACCTGCGCCACGGCCTATTTAACGGCCAAGGGCATGCGCCAGCGCCAGGACGTGCTCGCCAGCGGCAGCTACATCTCAGCCAATGACCGGCGGCTGCATTTCGGGCTGGGCGACGCCACCGATGCGGGCAGCCTCGAAATCCACTGGCCGTCGGGTAAGAAAGAGACCGTCAAGCTGCCCGCCGTCGATCGCATCTATACGATCGCCGAAGGGCAGGGAATTACTGGCGCTCTCTGCGGCGGAAAGCCGTGCGATACGCCGGCTCCGGCGAAACAGCCGTAGCCATCGAGTCGAATTGGCCCGAGCCGATTCATGATCGTCTTTCGTCCACGAAAGATATTCTCCTTCCCAGGCCCAACTTGCCTGCTCCGGGCTTTCGTCCCGGAGGGACGAGTCGAGAATAGCCCAGGGTGGACCCTGAGCCCTGAGCGAAGCCGAAGGGCGAAGGGGGAACCCTGGGAAGGCGGAATCATCGAACGAATCCGCCCCGTAGGGCCGGACCGAGCCAGCCGGGCTCATTCGTTCATTCTCGCGATCGCCTTGCCGAACCGGAACAGATGCAAACGATCGCAGGCGCACGCAATTTATACTCTTCGGTGTGAATTCCTCGGGAGGACAACTGGATTGGCGCGAATTTCTCGCGCGGCCTCGCTTGCCCGCGGCCTCGCCGGAGATTCTGGATGATCTGGCGCGTTCGCCCGTCCTGATCACCGGCGCCGGGGGCTCCATCGGCTCGGCGCTGGCCTTGCGGCTGGCCCAGGTAACCCACTCCGGCCTGGTCCTGCTCGACTCCAGCGAAAACAATCTTCTCTGGCTCGAACGAGCGCTCGATACGCAGCGAGACGCGAGCCCGCGTGCGGCAGAAGAACCAACGCTGCTGTTGAGCGACGCGAGAGATCCCGATGCGCTGGAAAATCTGTTTTCCAAGCATCGCCCGCAGATCGTCTTCCACGCCGCGGCCTACAAGCATGTTCCATTCCTCGAAAAGCATCCGCTGGCGGCGATTGCCAACAACGTCTTTTCCACCGAGGTTGTGACGGCCGCAGCCGCGGAGCACGGTGCGCACATTGTGTTGCTCTCGACGGACAAGGCCGTGGAACCTGTCTCGGTGATGGGCGCCACAAAGCGAGTTGCAGAGGAGATCGTGCTGGCCCACAGCGGCGCGGTCCTGCGCTTGGGCAACGTGCTTGGTTCGACCGGCAGTGCGACCGAAGTCTTCGCGCGCCAGATCGCGCAAGGCGAGCCGCTGACGGTCACCGATCCCGCGGCCCGCCGCTACTTCCTCACTTTGGACGAGGCCGTCGATCTGCTCCTGCTGGCGGCGGTGCATCGCGACCGGAATGCCGTTCTCGCTCCGGCGCTCGAAACGCAGCACCGCATCGCGGAGTTGGCGGCTTTCATGGCGCGGGCGCTCGCGCCCGGTCGCGAAATCCTCATCCGCTTCACGGGACTCCGCCCCGGCGACAAGCTCGAAGAGCAGCTTTGCAGCGGCTCCGAGCAGGCAGCGCCCTTAGTCGGCGGCGGCCTGATTCTCGTTCAGTCCCCGCGCCCCGATCCGGCGCGCTTTGCGCAGGGTCTGGCCGCGATGCGGGCCGCTTTGCGAGTGAGCGATCTCGCGGCGGCGCTAGCGGATTTGTGCGCGCTCGTTCCGGGCTTTCGTCCCAGTCAGACGGTGCTTGCGTTGGCGCAATCCAGTCGAGAGCGAGCCTGCGTATGATGTCGCCGGCGGCATTCAGCCTTCCCGGCCGCCGCCGCATCGGCGTCGCAACGACTTCACGCGCCGACTACAGCCATCTCTACTGGCCGCTTCGCGAGCTCGCCTCCGATCCTGGAATCGAGCTGGGAGTCTTCGCGTTGGGGCCGCATCTCTCGCCGCAATTTGGCAACACGATTCAGGAGATTGAGCGCGACGGATTTCCCATCCGAGCGCGCATCGAGTGCTTGCTAAACTCCGATAGCGATACGGGGATGGCCAAGACCATCGGCGTCGCCATTCTGGGCCTCGCCGACGCGCTTTCCGCGTGGCGGCCCGACATCCTTTTGCTCATTGCCGATCGCTACGAAATGCTGGCCCCGGCCGCAACCGCGCTCGCCTTGCGCATCCCCGTGGCCCACATCGAAGGCGGCGAGGTGAGCCAGGGCGCGATCGACGACGCGGTGCGCAACGCCATCACCAAGCTGGCGCACATTCACTTCACTTCCACTGAAACCGCCCGCCTGCGCGCAATCGCCATGGGAGAGGAGCCTTGGCGCGTGCATCGCGCCGGCGCGCCCTCGCTCGACCACCTGCGACGCTCCACGCTGCTCGACCGGGCCGCGCTCGAGTCGAAGCTTGGATTGCCGCTCTCGCCGCCGACGGTCGTTGCCGCCTGGCATCCCGTCACCATTCTGCGCGATACCAACGCCGAGGCCGATGCTTTTTTTGCCGCCATCGACGAGACGCGCGCGCAGATCGTCTTCGTTTACCCCAATGCTGACGCCGGAAGCCACGCCCTCATCGAGCGCACCCAGGCGCTAGCCGACGCTCACCCCAACATTCGGATCTTCGTGAACCTCGACGCCGTCACTTATTGGAGCCTTCTCGGACAAGCCGCCGCCATCGTCGGAAACTCATCGAGCGGCATCATGGAAGCGGCATCGTTTGCTCTGCCCGTGGTGAACGTGGGCATACGCCAGCAGGGCCGCGAGCGGGCTCGCAACGTGATCGACGCGCCGGCCGATGCCGCCGCCATTCGAGCCGCAATCGAACGAGCTTTGGGCCCCGCGTTCCGGGCGAGCCTTGCCGGCATGACCAACCCCTATGGTGACGGGACCGCGGCGCAAGCCATCGCCCGCGTGCTCGCGTCCGTCGCGCTGGATAATTTGCTCGTCAAGCAGCCTGCGCCGCTTGCGCCGCATGCCGAAACTCCGCAACAGGTGCCATCATGAACGAACACATTCCTCTTTCCGCGCCGGACGTCACGGAAGAGGAGATCGCAGCCGTAACTGCGGTGCTGCGCACGCCGCATCTCAGCTTTGGGCCGGAATTGGCCGCTTTTGAGGCGGAAATCGCCGCATATCACGGCCTAGAGCACGCGGTAGCCGTCAGCTCCGGGACGGCCGCTCTGCATCTGGCTCTGCGCACTTCGGGTGTCGGCGAAGGCGACGAAGTCATTGTTCCTTCGTTCGCCTTTGTGGCTGTAGCGAATTCCATTCTCCAGGTACGCGCTACGCCTGTTTTTGCGGAAATCGACCCCGTGACGCTAAATCTCGATCCGGTTTCCGTGGAGTGGGCGGTCACCCAACGAACGCGCGCGATCGTGGTTGTGCACACCTTCGGCGTTCCCGCGGAGATGGAAGCGCTCACAGCGCTGGCGCGGCGGAACAATCTCCTGCTGATCGAAGATGCCAGCGAAGCCCTGGGGGCGCGTTTGGACGATCGCGCTGCCGGAAGCCTAGGCGATGTGGCGGTTTTGGGGTTTTATCCCAACAAGCAGATGACAACCGGCGAAGGCGGCATGGTTCTGACTCGGAATGCGGCGGACGCCGCGCAGATGCGCCGGCTGAGAAACCAGGGCCGCGACACCGGCGCCGAATGGCTCGATTGGACCGAGCAGGCCTATAACTACCGGCTCTCCGAGCTTGCCTGCGCTCTTGGGCGCGTGCAGTTGCGGCGAATCGGCGAGATGCTGGCGCTGCGCAGGCAAGCCGCCGAACGCTACGACGCCTTGCTTGCAGAGGCTGGCGAAGTGGAACGCCCTCCGCTCTCCTTGCCCCGCCGCGAAATCAGTTGGTTCGTTTATGTGGTGCGACTGCCGGAGAATGTGGACCTCGATGGAGTGCGAGCGGACCTTGCCGGAAAAGGAATTTCCACCGGCCGATACTTCGCGCCCATCCATCTTCAGCCCTTCTGGCGAATCCACAGCGGAAGGAGCATAAATTATCTACCAGTGACCGAATCCATCGCGCCGCGCGTGCTCGCGCTGCCGTTCTTCAACCGCATCACGCCCAGCCAGCAGCAGGAAATCGTGGAGGCGCTTCGAGCGGCGATTGCAGCGCGGACCCGGGGAAGGATCTGAGCGCCAGACCGTCGCTCAAAGTGTTTCAATGAATTGAGCAGGAACGCCAATCCGGCATCGACCTTGCGCGGAATTGGATGACCTGCTCGCGAACAGCATAAACCGCATCGGATTCGCGAGTGAACAGATTAAACTGCCGGGCAGTGAAGTCGCTTAGAATGGCGTAGTGTTTTAGAAAGGACATTGCGAATGACGCGAACTCTTCTTGGAATCCGGGCGCTCCTGGCAAGCTCTTTCCTGTGCCTCTCACTTGCAGCGCAAGTGCAGACAGAAGTGCCTCCGGTGGTTCCCGGCGCCAAGCCGGTCACGGTCGAGCACATCAAAATTCACGGCGCCTCGCTCGAGGGCAATCTGGAGGGCGATGCCGTCGATCGCGACGTCATTGTCTTCCTGCCGCCCAGCTACGCCGCCGAGAAATCCCGCCGCTATCCGGTGATCTACGCATTGCACGGCTACACCATCGGAGCGGAGCAATGGACCCACGAGATTCACGTCCCGCAGACCATCGAGGGCGCCTTCGCTCAAGGGGCAAAGGAAATGATCGTCGTGCTGCCCGACTCGAAAACCGTTTACTACGGCTCCATGTATTCGAGCTCCGTCACCACCGGCGACTTCGAGAAGTTCATCTCCCACGACGTGGTGGCGTACATCGACGCTCATTACCGCACCATTCCCGATCGCAACAGCCGCGGCCTGGTCGGCCACTCCATGGGCGGGTATGGAGCATCGCGGATCGGCATGAAGCACCCCGACGTATTCGGCGCGCTTTACATCATGAGCCCGTGCTGCATGTCGCCCATGACAGGCGGACCGCCGGGGCCGCCCGATCAGGCGATGGAGCGGTCAATCGCAACGGAGAAACAGGCGGCGAGCGCCAAATCGCCGGCAGAGCTGGCAAGCCAACTACCCGGCTTCGGATCGGCGCCGCTGGCCAACGCCGCCGCATGGTCGCCCGATCCGAAGAATCCGCCGCTCTATCTCGATCTGACCACCAAGGACGGCGTTTCGCAGCCGGACATCCTCGCCAAATGGGCGGCGAATGCGCCGCTAGCCTTCATCGATCAGTACATCGGCAACTTGCGCCAATACCGCGCCATCGCGATCGATGTCGGCGACCAGGACGGCTTGCGCTTCGACACCATCAAGCTGCACGGCATTCTCGATGCTTATGGAATCGCCAACAGCTTCGAAGTATTCTCGGGCACGCACACCAGCGCGGTGGCCGACCGGTTCCAAAACCACGTCATGAAGTTTTTCAGCCAGAACCTTTGCTTTTCGGCGGGCTGCCAGTAGCTGCCGGCAGGACCTGATAAATCCGAAAGATTTTCTTGTTGGGCGGCGATTTCGCAGAGAAAAAGCCGCCTCGAACCGTGCCCACACTGTGATCGAAGGCCGCGCATAAGCTGGAAATCTTCTCCGGATGTCGAGGCCGATTCGTAGGACTCCGTTGCTTGACCTCGCGGTCCTCGATCGCGTATACCGAATCGTCATCCGCTGGAGGATCTCATGCCGCACATCTCTCGCCGCGATCTGCTTGCGTCAGGGCTTGCTCTCTCCACTTCATCGCTACTGGCGCGCTCGGCCTGGGCGCGAAGCGCCGCACTCCTCAGCCAGCAAGCGCCGGAAAGCGCATCGGCGGCCGTTCCCGCCGTTGCGCCTCGCGAGCAGCTTCTCTTCGATTTCGGATGGAAGTTCACCTTCGGCAACGGCGCCGATCCCGCGAAGGATCTGGGGTTCGGCTCCGGGCAGGGCGACTTCGCCAAAACCGGCGAATTCGCTTTCGCCAAAGCCGGTTTCGACGACTCCAAGTGGCGCACGCTGAATCTCCCGCATGACTGGGCTGTGGAGTTGCCATTCGTGCGCGACGATTCGGGAGACGGAGACAGGCCGCTGCGCTCGCATGGATACAAGCCGCTGGGCCGCCGCTATCCTGAAACCAGCGTGGGCTGGTACCGGCGCGAGTTTCTGATTCCCGAGAGCGATTTCGGCCGCCGCATTTGGGTCGAATTCGATGGCGCCTTCCGCGATACGTTGGTCTTTGTCAACGGCTGCTTCATCGGCCGTAACAACAATGGCTACGCTCCCTTCCGCTTCGACCTCACCGATTTCCTGAGCTACGGCGCCAAGAACTATATCGTCTTGCGCGTCGACGCCAGCTTCGGCGACGGCTGGTTCTACGAGGGCGCAGGCGTCTATCGCCACGTTTGGCTCACGAAGACGGACCCCGTGCATCTGGGCAAGTGGGACAGCGTCGTGCGCGCGGAAGTGAACGGCAGCTCGGCGATGCTCGCGCTGGCGGCCACTGTCCAAAACGAGAGCAAGCAAAGTGCGAGCGCTAAAGTTAGCTGGAAGATTGTCGATGCCAAAGGCGTGACGGTCGCGTCCGCCGATGCGCCCGCGCAGTTGATCGCCGTGGACGGCGCCGCCGTTTACAATGCCGCCGCGAAGCTCGCCAATCCCGCGCTCTGGTCCGTCGATGAGCCGAACCTCTACTCCGCCGTCGTGACCGTCGAGGTGGATGGCAAAGTGCGCGATGCCGAGCGCATAACATTTGGCATTCGCAGCGCCGTCTTCGACGCCGACAAGGGCTTCTCGCTGAACGGTAAGCCGCTCAAAATCCAGGGCACGTGCAATCATCAGGACCACGCGGGCGTGGGCGCTGCCCTGCCCGATCGGCTGCAGTCTTTTAGAATCGGCGTGCTCAAAGAGATGGGCTGCAACGCGGTGCGCACCTCGCACAATATGCCTACGCCCGAGTGGGTCGAAGCCTGCGACCGGATGGGCGTCCTGATGATGTGCGAGACGCGCCAGATGAGTTCCAACCCCGAAGGCATGGCGCAACTGGAAGCGATGGTCAAGCGCTATCGCAACTCGCCGTCGATCATGATCTGGTCCATTGGCAACGAAGAGTGGCTTCTGCAGGGGCCGATGGCTGAGCAGGGAGCCGGGATCGCCGCCACCATGGTGCGCCTGTGCCACGAGCTCGATCCCACCCGCGTCGTCTCCGCGGCCGTCAACGGCGACAACGAAAAAGGCGATTCCGAGGCATTCGATATCGTCGGCTTCAACTATAAGCTCGAGTTCCCCGACGGGTTTCACAAGAAGTATCCCAACCGCCCCATCTTCGGCTCCGAGACGTCGAGCGCACTTTCCACGCGCGGCGAGTATGCGTCCGACAAGCTGCGCAACATCGTCGACAGCTACGACGGCGCGGCGCGGTGGGGTGAGACGCCGGAAGAATGGTGGACCTTCTACGCTTCGCGCGAGTGGGAGGCCGGCGGCTTCGCCTGGACAGGCTTCGACTATCGCGGCGAGCCGACGCCCTACGGGTGGCCGTCGATCAACTCGCAGTTCGGCATCGTGGATATGTGCGGTTTCCCCAAGGACTACTTCTACTACTACAGAGCGTGGTGGCGCACGGAGCCATCGCTGCACCTCTTCCCCCACTGGAACTGGCACGGCCGCGAGGGCGACGAGATTCCGGTCTGGGTCTACTCCAACCTCGATGAAGTCGAACTGTTCTTGAACGGCAAGAGCCTGGGCAGCCAGAAGGTTCCACGCTTCCATCATGTGGAGTGGAAGGTAAGATACGAGCCGGGTGCGATCGAGGCGCATGGTTTGAAGGACGGCAAAGTCGTTCTGACCGAAAAGCGCGAAACCACCGGCGAGACAGTTTCCATCCGTCTAACCGCGGACCGCACCGAGATCGACGCCGATGGCGAAGACGTGGCGGTCTTAACGGTCGAGGCCCTCGATCAGGACGGACGTCCCGTTCCGATCGCGAACAATCGAATCGGATTCAACATCTCAGGGGAAGGCAGGCTCATCGGCGTGGGCAACGGCGATCCCAACTGCCAGGAGAGCGACAAAGAACCAAAACGCTCGCTCTTCAACGGCCTCGCGCAGGTTATTATCCAGAGCACCAAGCGCCCCGGCGAAATCCATGTCGAGGCCGTGAAGGACGGCTGGGACGGTCCGGAGTTGATGCCGGCGAAGATCGTCATCACCACCAAAGGGGTCGAGCTGCGGCCGGCGGTTCCTGACCCCGCATAGCCGGTACCAAGGAAGGGAACAAGGGAGCGAGGGAGCAAGGGAGCGAAAAACGCGCAGGGATCGTGAGCACGCGCCAAGCTATTTCTGCGAGGGACAGACTGCGACCTTGCCGCAGCGGCCCGCGGCCATCAACGCGTAGGCGGCGCCCGCATCTTCCAGCTTGAAGCGGTCGGTGATGATCGCCTCAGGGTGCAACCCCCACCGCACGAGCCGCTCGACCAACTCCTCCATCAGCCACGTGGAAGTCACCCACGAACCATAGATGGTTTTCTGATCGTGGATGATGTCGGGCGAGGGATTGAAGGTTACCGTTCCGCCCTCGCCGATCATGACAATCTTGCCCCACTTGCGCGTGGCTCGGATGGCGACGGCGCGCGCCTGCGCATTGGCCGAGCACTCGACGGCCTTCTCCGCGCCTTTGCCGCCGGTCGCCTCCAGCACCTCGGCAACATTATCGGGACCCGCCGCAAAAACTACGTCGCAGAGCCCCAACTTCTTTGCCAGCGCCAGCCGCTCCGGCGCAGCGTCGATGCCGATGATCTTTTCGGCTCCCAGCTTGCGCGAGAGCGCGCCCGCCGCCAATCCCACCGGACCGAGTCCGGTAATGAGCACGGCATCGTTGCCGCTGATTCCAATCTTTTCCAGTCCCTCGTAGACCGTCCCGAAGCCGCAGGCGACTTGCGCGCCATCGGCGAATGTCAATTCATCCGGCAACCGAATCAGATCTTTCTCTTCGGCCACCATGAACTCGGCCATGCCGCCGTCCCTTTGCCATCCGTAGGCGCGACGGTATGTCGGATTGGTGCAGGAGATCATGTAGCCCCGCCGGCAGTCGTTGCAGATGCCGCAGCCCGAGATGTGATACACAATCACGCGATCGCCAACCTGGAAGCTCCGGCAGCCCGGGCCCGCTTCCACGATCTGCCCGGCCGGCTCGTGGCCGGCGATCACGCCCTGGTAGCCTTCGGGTCCTTTGCCGAGGTGCTCGTGATAGATGCAGCGGATGTCGGAGCCGCAAATCGTCGACGCCTCGACGCGCAGCAGCACTTCTCCATGCCCTGGCGCCGGGATGGGAACCTCGCGCAATTCGACGGTGCTGTTTCCCGGCAGGTAGGCGGCCTTCATCGTCTTCATCGCGTAATCTCTCCGCCCAGATCCCACAGGTCCTCCCAGGACTGGTTCTCCTTCCAGAGAAACACCTGGCCCTTGATCAACCGGCAATTCCGGTCGATCTTTCCGATTGCGGCCATTTCTTCCGCCGAAAGCGGATCGGTCACGGCGCCCTTCAGATTGCCGAGAAAATTCTTCCGGTTCACCGAAAACGGAATTGGGGTCTGCCCGCGCTGCACCGCCCATTTGATACACACCACGGCCGGGTGAACGTCGTGTCTTCGCGCAATCTCGACGATGACGGGATCCTCCGTCGGCGCCGTGTCTTCCGGTGTTCGATCCCGCTCCGGACGCCCCGGTGAGCCGATGGGAGAATACGCCACAGGCTGAATGCCGTTTTCGAGAAGGAAGTGGAAAAACTCCGTCTGCTGAAAGTGAGGATGCATCTCCAGCTCATTCACCGCCGGCTTGATTCGCGCATCGCGCAGCAGCAGGCGAAGCTTGGGAATGGTCATATTCGAGGTTCCGATGTGCCGCACCAGGCCGCGGTCGACCAACGGCTCCATCTTTCGCCAGGTGCGCATGTAATTTTCATGAATGTACGGTTGCGCATGTTCGCCGCGCGCACTCACGTCGCAGCCCGGCGGATGATGATTGGGAAACGGCCAGTGGACGAGGTACATGTCGACGTATTTGAGCTGAAGATCGGCGAGCGATTTTTCGCACGAAGGGATCACATCGCTCTCGCCGTGCTTGTCGTTCCAAAGCTTGGATGTAACCCAAAATTCTTCGCGCTTGAGCCCGGCATCCATCAGCTCGCGGAACGAACGGCCGATGTACGCCTCGTTGCCATAGACCGACGCGCAATCGAAGTGGCGGTAGCCCACCGCCGCCGCAGCTTTGACCGCCCCGGCGACCGCTTGGTGCGGAACCTGATCGGAGCCGAAAGTGCCCAGGCCGATGCCCGGCATCGTAGCGCCTGTGTAGAGCCGCCGTTGCGGAACCCGCGCTGGATCGATTGCATCCGGCGCAGCCTGCCACGCTGTGCGAACCGGCATGTTGCGCT